>Ga0105047_10010584_pt1 | contig 15051 bp, 14 predicted proteins | sample MAT04_FD_78384 | JGI IMG/M metagenome (GOLD analysis project Ga0105047, IMG submission 78384) | Freshwater microbial communities from Lake Fryxell liftoff mats and glacier meltwater in Antarctica - MAT-04 (megahit assembly) | ecosystem: Environmental > Aquatic > Freshwater > Ice > Liftoff... | reverse complement strand
TCTCCTCTATTTTTCTTAGAGAATTCGGGTTTACCAATAAATCCGTGAAGATTTACTATTTCCGTTTCTTCTTTTGCTGGAACTAATTTTTCATTGGTTTTACCAGAAAATATATTTACAATACGTTGTCTGAAATTCGATATCGGAAGATTGAACATTTCACTTCCGTTATGGTACATGGTAAAATGAATGTTCGGATGTGCCAAAGCAACACGTTGAAATTCGTCTACAATATGACGTTGTTCAACTGTTTCTGATTTTAAAAAATTACGACGCGCCGGAATATTGAAAAACAAATTTTTTACGGCAAACGACGTTCCTTTTGGCAAAACAGCTGGTTCTTGTGCAACAAATTTACTTCCTTCAATAATAATGTGCGTTCCCAATTCATCTTGATCCTGTTTTGTCTTCATTTCAACATGCGCAATCGCCGCAATAGAAGCTAAGGCTTCACCGCGAAAACCTTTGGTGTGCAATGAAAATAGATCTTCGGCATGACGGATTTTTGAAGTAGCATGACGCTCAAAACACAAACGAGAATCGGTAATACTCATTCCCAATCCGTTATCTATCACTTGAACCAGAGATTTTCCGGCATCTTTAATAATTAATTTGATATCGGTGGCTTTTGCATCTACGGCATTTTCTAACAATTCCTTCACCACAGAAGCTGGTCTTTGGACAACTTCGCCCGCAGCAATCTGGTTGGCAACATGATCAGGAAGTAATTGAATTATGCTCGACATATCTAGAAATTAGGATTCAATACCAAAATTGAAGTCAGCAAATTTAAGAAAAAAGTACTGTGATTTATAGTTATTAGTTCCCTAAAAAATAAAAAACCCATCCTTAAGTGGAATAGGTTTTATTTTATAAAAAACGCAAGTCAATTTCGCTTATTTTCCTTCAGAAATTTTCCTTAATTCTGCCATTTTAATTGCGGCAATAGCAGCTTCGGTACCTTTATTTCCATGAATTCCACCACTTCTATCGATGGATTGCTGCTCATTATTATCAGTTAACAAGCAAAAAATTACTGGGATATCGGTTTGTACATTCAAATCTTTAATTCCTTGCGTTACGCCATCGCATACAAATTCAAAATGCATTGTTTCTCCCTTTATAACACAGCCGATTGTAATTACCACATCAACTTCTTGGGTGACAATCATTCGCTGTGCGCCATAAACGAGTTCAAAACTTCCGGGAACGTTCCAACGAATTATGTTTTCCGGTTGGGCACCACAATCTAACAGTGCCGCTTCGGCTCCCGAATATAGTCCATTTGTGATATGATCATTCCATTCTGAAACAACAATCCCAAACCGAAAATTTTTCGCATTTGGGATTTTATTTTTATCGTAATTGGATAAGTTTTTATTTGCTGTAGCCATCTTTTAAGTTTGCAGAGTGCAGATTATAGAATGCAGTTTAGATTCTTCTTTCTAATTTCTGCCATTTCATTACTGAGCCAGTCCAATCAAAGCTTCGATACTTTGTCCTTCAGGAGACGATTCAAAATTATCTTTAATATCTGTAAAATATTTTAATGCATCAGCTTTGTTTCCCAATGCTAATGAGGTTTTACCAGCTTTTAGTAAAAATCTTGGTCTAGTTAATTCATTTTTACTTGCATCAGCAGCTTTGATATAAAAATCTAATGCTTCCTTTTGGTTGTTTTGTTGCGCATTAGCATCACCAATTGCACCTTTAGCCAAAGTACTTAACATGATGTCTTTTGAAGAGAATTTCTCTAAGCTAGCAATAGCTTCAGCATATTTACCTGTGTTAAGATATGCAATACCAGCCATATAATTAGCTTGATTACCAGCATCAGTCCCTGAGTATTCATCTGCTATTTTAACTACACCAAATTTACCTTCAGAACCTTTCAAAACTAAATTAAATAATGAATCTGATTTTGTCCCTGTAACGTCATCAACTGCTTTTTGAAAGTTTTGTTGTGATACAAATAATTCATTTGCTGCATCTTCCTCTTTTGGTTCAGCAACAAATTTTTGATACATTAAATATCCAACAGTTACCAATGCCACAACGGCTACAAAACCGAAAATAGCTTTTTGATTTCTTTCAACAAAATCCTCTGCTTTTGACGCCGTTTGATCTAAGGCATCAAATGCTTTCGCGGTTGTGCTGTCTTTGTCATCAACATTCACATCTTCAATATACGTATTGTCTAATTTATCAGCTTTTTCTTTTGGTGCTTTATATCCTCTTTTGTTAAAAGTTGCCATCTATTTTTACTTTAGTGTGCGCAAAAATAAAATTTTTATTGAAACCGACACGAAAAAAATGAATTTAATATTAATTAGTACTGAAAATTATTTTTTATTTTCAAAGAATGTTTCTTTCCAAAGGTTAAATTGCAGTCAAAGAAACTATGTAAAAGGTATTTTTGTCGATATTTTTGAATAATTTGCACCGCCTTAATTTGGGGATTGTAATTGCATCTAATAAATCTAATATTTTCCTAGACAAATAAAGGATTACAGCACTAATTTTAAACAAAAACTAAATTGTTTTTAAAGCAGATTTCATTATTAAATTATAAAAATTTCTCGGAAGTCACGTTTGAATTGGATTCAAAAATCAATTGCTTTGTGGGGAAAAACGGTATTGGGAAAACCAATATCCTCGATGCTATTTACCATTTGGCCAACGGAAAAAGTTATTTTAATCCGTTAGCTGTACAAAATATCAAGCACGATGAAGAGTTTTTTGTAGTTGATGGCGCATTTGAAAAAAAAGGGAGACACGAGCAAATTTTATGCAGTCTAAAAAAGGGACAAAAAAAAATCCTCAAACGCAACGGCAAGATTTATGAGAAATTCTCCGATCATATTGGCTTTATTCCCTTAGTGATTATTTCGCCTGCCGATAGAGATTTAATTACTGAAGGTAGCGAAACCAGGAGGAAATTTATTGATAGTGTCATTTCGCAATTAGATCATTCCTATCTGCAACAGCTTATTCAGTATCAAAAAATAATCAGCCAGCGGAACGCTTTACTAAAATATTTTGCACTAAATCATGTTTTTGAAAATGATACCTTGTCTATATATAATGAGCAACTCAATGCGCTTGGACAATCTATTTTTGAGAAGAGAAAAAGTTTTCTGTCAAATTTTATTCCGATTTTTAATCAGTACCATCAGATTATTACCGATTCAGCCGAAATAGTGCAATTGGTTTACCAAAGTGATTTATTTGAAAATGATACTTTAGCACTATTGGAACAAAACATTCAAAAAGACCGAGCGTTGCAGTACACATCGGTTGGTGTTCATAAAGACGATTTATCGTTTGAGATATCCAATCATCCAATCAAAAAGTTTGGTTCTCAAGGTCAGCAAAAGTCATTTTTGATTGCGCTTAAATTAGCCCAATTCGATTTTGTTAAAAAACAAAGTGGCGAAAAACCAATTCTGTTGTTTGACGATATTTTTGATAAACTAGACGAATTTCGCGTCAGTAAGATTATCGAAATGGTAAACAACGACGAATTTGGACAATTATTTATTTCTGATACGCATCCAGAACGGACAGAAAACATAGTAAAAACAACACATCAGAGCTATAAAATATTTAATTTGTAATCTTGTTCTATTTTGTAATTTAGCTAAAAAATTACACCCTATGCAATTCAAATTTCTTTACCTAGTACTACTTTCCTTTTTATTTATAAATTGTCACGGACAAGAGAATAAATCGATTCAAACTGTTGATACCAAATTATTTGCTGAAAAGCTAAAAACTACTCCAAACCCGCAGTTATTTGATGTAAGAACTCCAGAAGAATTTAGCGCGGAACATCTAGAGAATTCTAAAAATATGAATTGGAATGGCGATGATTTTGCTGCTAAAGCCAATGAATACGACAAATCAAAACCCGTATTTGTTTATTGTAAAGTTGGAGGAAGAAGTATTCAGGCTGCTGAAAAACTAGCATCAATGGGCTTTAAAGAAATCTATAATCTTGACGGTGGGATCATGAAATGGAATGCTTCCGGCAATTCAAAACCAAGCGATAAAATCATTGGTATATGCGATCAAGAGTACGGAGAACTGGTTAAATCAAGTGATAAAGTATTGATTGATTTTAATGCCAAGTGGTGTGGTCCATGTAAAAAAATGAATCCTTACCTCTTGAAATTGCAGAAAGAAATGAAGGACAGCATCAAAATTATTCAATTGGATGCGGATGAAAATAAAACCATCGTGGAACAAATGAAGTTAGATGGATTGCCAACTTTAATAATTTATGAAAAAGGAAAGGAAGTTTGGCGAAATGTTGGCTATATATCTGAAGAAGACTTAAGAAAACAACTGTAAATACAGATTTCAGCGATCTCACCTATTAAAATTTTAGACTATGTTAACCAAAGAAGCAGTCCAGTTTTTTACAGATTTAGTTGCCAACAACAATACGGAATGGATGCATGCAAACAAAAAACGCTATGAAAATTTCAAAAAAGAGTATCATAATTATATTGCTTCTATTTTAGCCGAGATGAAACCTTTAGATACTACTTTGGAACCATTGGAAATTAAAAATTGCACATTTAGAATCAATCGCGACATACGATTTTCAAAAGACAAATCGCCCTATAAAACCAATATTGGAGCTTGGCTTTCACAAAATAAAAACAGTAAAAATGGTCCAGGTTACTATATTCATTTCGAAAAAGGTAATTCTTTTATCGCTGGTGGTTGTTGGTGCCCAGAACCACAAGAACTAAAACAAATCCGAAAAGAAATTGCCTTTTTTTATGAAGATTTAGAAGCCGTTGTATTGGATAAAAAATTCAAATCAGAATTTGGCACACTAAATCGTGATGAAAATAACACCTTAAAAAAAGCCCCAAAAGATTTCGACGCAAATCATCCTGCCATTGATTTCCTAAAATTAAAAAGCTTTACAGCGTCCGAAAAAATTGATGGTAAATTATTTTTAGATCCAAATTTTAGTAAAATTATTGCTCAAAAATTAATCGTACTTAAACCAATGAATGATTTTTTACGGAGAGCTTTAGATACGGAACTGTAACTCATTATGGCAAAAAAACGAATTCTATTTCTTGGCGAAACCTATCGCGCGGACGCGATTACTTGGATGAACGGTCTAAAAGAATTTGGCGACTTCGAAATTGTAACGTGGGAATTGGAAACGAATAACAATGGAGTCAATAGAATAAAGCGTCTTTTTGAATTGTCAAAAGCAATACTGACTATAAAAAGCACAGTCAAAAAACTCAATCCTGATATGGTAATTGCGGAACGAACTACCAGTTACGGTTATTTAGCAGCGGTTTGCGGAATAAAACCCATGGCAGTTGCCCAACAAGGAATTAGTGATTTGTGGCCGACTAATTCTCTAATGTATTTTTTTAAGAAGAGGCTTCAGGATTATGCCTTTAAAAACGCAGATTTGATTCATGCGTGGGGCGATGTTATGGCACAACACATGAAGCAAAGCAACGTCGACATGTCGAAAGTACTACTGTTGCCAAAGGGAATAAACCTAGAGTTTTTCCAGTTTAATGCTGCTTCAGATACTACAATGATTCATGCCGTCGTAACGCGATCTTTGCAGCCTGAATACAACCATGATGTAATATTGAAAGCTTTTGGAATTCTAAAGCAAAAAAGCATTCCGTTCAAATTGACTGTCATTGGTGATGGAATTGAATTAAAAAACCTAAGGTTTTTAGCTAAAAAATTAAAAATAGAAAGAGACGTTCGTTTCACTGGAAAAGTAAATAATTTTGATATTCCAAAATTCCTGCAACAGTCTACTTTTTACATCAGTATGCCCATAACAGAAGGCGTTTCAGCATCACTTTTTGAAGCTATGGCTTGCGGTTGTTTCCCAATTGTAAGCGATTTACCAGGAAATAAAAGTTGGATAAAAGAAAAAGTGAACGGATTACTTGTAGCATCCGAAAATCATACTAAATTAGCCGAAGAATTGGAGTGGGCATTTAATAATAGTGACGTTACCAATAACGCTATTATTCAAAACAGAAAACTTGTGGAAGACAATGCCAACTACAAAACAAATATGAAAAAAATTGCTGATACTTATAATGATTTAATCAAAATTAAATCAATTACTTCTTAGACGAATATGTGTGGTATTAATGGAATTTTCCATTTAAATTATAAACAGGTTGACCAAAATCAACTCATTAAAATGCGAGATATTCTGGAACATCGCGGTCCAGATGATTCCGGTTTTTACATCGATAACACGATTGGATTAGGTCACAGACGTTTATCCATAATTGACACTTCATCAGCTGGTCATCAACCCTTTATTTCAGACAACGGAAGATATGTAATTGTTTTTAACGGCGAAATCTATAATTACCAATCCTTTTACCCCGAATTAAAAAGTAAGGGAATTGCCTTAAAATCGGGTTCCGATACTGAAGTGTTACTCAAACTTTTCGAACTGTACGGAATGGAAATGCTGCACCGACTTAACGGAATGTTTGCCTTTGCCATTTGGGATAAAACCGAAAAAAAATTGACACTGTGCAGAGACCGAATGGGTGTTAAACCTTTGTACTACTGCATTCATATGAATACTTTGTATTTTGCTTCTGAACAAAAAGCACTTTTTGCAGCGGGAGTTCCGATAGCAATTTCGGAAAACGGCATGGAAGAATATATTTTCAATCGATTTGTCGCGGGAGAACAAACTTTGTTTACCGATGTTAAAAAATTGCTTCCGGGGCATTACATGGTCATTGATGAAAACGGAAAAAGCAAAACTACAAGATGGTGGAATCTGAAAGAGCAGATTCAAAATCATACTAAGATTGTAACTCCAAAAAAATGGTTTGAAGAAACCTTCTTCGATTCTGTAAAACTGCGAATGGTAAGCGATGTACCTGTTGGCGTTTTATTAAGCGGCGGATTAGATTCGTGTTCCATTTTATCATCGTTACACGAACAGAAATTTGAAAAAATTGAAACCTTCAATATCAGTTTTTCTGAAGAAGAACACAACGAATACCATCTTGCAAAAAAAATAACCAATGATTATGGGTACACTTTCAATCACACTAAACTGGTAAATGAAAATTTATACCAAAATCTAATTGAAGCATCCTATTATCAGGACGAACCCATTATGCACCTGAATGAGCCGCACCTTTTGGCTATAGCAAAATTGGCAAAGCCAAAAGTAAAAGTACTGCTTTCGGGCGAGGGTGCAGACGAATTAATGGGAGGCTACGTTCGATACAAAGCTTTAAAAAACCCTTCATTGTTAAAAGTGATTTCGCAAATTAGTAAGTTTGAAACTTTTAATAAAAAACCGCGCTACGACAAACTGTTTCGTTATTCTAAGATCAACAATGAAGCTGATTTGGTTATTTTCAACGGATCTAACGTTTATCCAGATGACGTCAATCTGTTTTATGGGTACACCAAGAAACCGGTAAATGAGTACCGTTATCAAATCCTAAAAGAAGCGCAAGAACTATATCCAAAAAACTTGCAACGTCAAGCTTTATATTTTGACCAACATACGTACATGTGTTCGTTGTTAGACCGAAACGATCGGTGCACAATGGGAGCTTCAATCGAATGTCGTGAGCCGTTTTTAGACCCAAGACTAATTGCAGGTTTGGGAACTTTAGATGATAAATGGATGTTTACTGGCAAAAAAGGGAAGTTCATTCTCAAAACGGTGATGGAAGACAAACTTCCGCAAGAGATCATTGATTTTAGAAAAATTGGATTGAGCGCACCGTGGGGAAGTTACTTGTTAAGCTTTCCTCGATTTGTAGATGAATTAGACAATTTTGTTAACAGTCCGATTTTTGAAATGCCTCTGCTCGAAAATCTTGACGGACATAAATTAGTGGCAGAAATCAGAAAAGGAAATACCAAAATTCTTCCTTATTTTATGCCGTTATTTATGCTTCATAAATGGCAAAAAAATTACTATAATAAATTTGTTTAAAAATCTTTGGCTTACTTTTGTGTCAAAGATTTTTTAAGCATGACAATCCAAAATAACTTCTCTTTAAAAAACTATAATACTTTTGGTATTGACGCCAAAGCCAAACAGTTTGTAGCCGTTCATTCCACACAAGATTTAAAAACTATTTTGCAACAAAATCAATCCGAACCTAAGTTTATTCTTGGCGGCGGAAGTAATATGTTGCTAACGCAAGATGTGCAAGCGTTGGTCATTCATATTGATTTAAGAGGAAAAAAAGTAGTTAAAGAAGATGCTGATTTCGTTTGGGTCGAAAGTCAAGCTGGTGAAAATTGGCACGAATTCGTATTGTGGACCATTAGTCAAGACTTTGGCGGATTAGAAAACATGTCATTAATTCCTGGCAATGTTGGCACTACTCCAGTTCAGAATATTGGTGCATACGGAACCGAAATTAAAGATACCTTTGTTTCGTGTGACGCTATGAATATTGCATCGCAGGAACTAAAAACTTTCAGCAAAGAAGAATGTAATTTTGGTTATAGAGAAAGTGTTTTTAAGCACGATGTCAAAGATCAATTCATTATCACGTCAGTTATTTTTAAACTTACAAAGCGCAATCATAAAATCAATATATCTTACGGTGACATCATCAAGGAATTAGAAAAACATTCTAGTTCCGCTCCAACTTTAAAGGAGATCTCCAATGCCGTAATTGCTATCAGAAAAAGTAAATTACCAGATCCGAAAGACCTAGGAAATAGCGGAAGTTTTTTTAAAAATCCGATTATTTCAAAAGTACACTACGAGAAAATCCAAGTTTTACATCCGGAAATGCCACATTATATTATTTCAGAAACCGAAGTTAAAGTTCCGGCGGGCTGGCTAATTGAAAGAGCCGGTTTCAAAGGAAAACGTTTTGGTGATGCGGGAATTCACAAAAATCAAGCACTCGTTTTGGTAAATTACGGCAATGCAACTGGACAAGAAATACTAAACGTTTCAAAAGACATACAAGCAACCGTTTTACAGCAATTTGGTATCGCCATTGAAGCGGAAGTCAATGTGATTTAGAAGTATTACTCAATAATCAGATTCCGTTAACAGTTCATTAAATTCTAATTCATTATTACTTATGTATATACCAGAACTCTATAAAAATGACGATCCAGAAGAAATCCAGAACTTCATTCATAATAATGGTTTTGGAATTCTAGTAAATCAAACGGATGGCAAACCTTGGGCAACGCATATTCCTTTACTTTTGGAAGTCAATAATGGGAAACAATCTTTGGTTGGCCACGTTTCAAGAGAAAATCCACAAGCAGAAAGTTTTAAAATGAATGACCACGTTTTAGCTATTTTTACAGGAGCACATACTTATATTTCATCTTCGTGGTACGATCATGAAAATGTTCCAACATGGAATTATTTAGCGGTACATGTTTATGGTAACTTAAAAATTCATTCCCTTGATGAAAGTATTGAAGCCTTGAAAAGACTGGTCGATAAATACGAATCCAAATCAGAAAATCCTGTCCGTGTAGAAGAGCTATCAACGAAAACCATGCTTCAGGCTAGAGGAATTGTTTCTTTTGAAATTGAAATAACTGCGATCAACGCGAAGAAAAAATTATCCCAAAACAGAGACGACAAAAACTACGAAAATATTATTTCTGAACTTGAAAAAAGCAATGACAATCAAGCGCTTGACATTGCGAAAGAGATGAAAAAAAATAGACCGTAAAATGTTAATTTTCGATTGTTTATTGCATTCGGAATACTTACATTTGCAGACCTTTTTAAAGTTGAGCAAAGCGCTATGTTACTATCTATTTTCTGTTTATTTATTGCAGTTGTCGTGATTCAATTCTTGTATTACATCGTTGTATTTGGTAAATTCTCATTTTCTAAACCTCAAACCGCTATCTCAAAAAGAATCCCGATATCAGTGCTTGTTTGCGCCAAAAATGAAGAAGAAAATGTTCGGACGTTAATTACGCTGCTTACTGAACAAAATTATCCGCAATTTGAAATTGTTTTGATTGATGATGCGTCAAGCGATGGTACTCTTGAAGTGTTTGAAGAATTTGAAAAATTGCATACCAACATCAAATTAGTTAAAGTTGAAAACAACGAAGCCTTTTGGGGTAACAAAAAATATGCTTTAACACTTGGGATCAAAGCTGCTACACACGAATATCTTTTATTTACAGATGCGGACTGCTTGCCTTATTCAAAAGATTGGATTGCTACTATGAGTTCACAGTTTACAGCTGAAAAAACAATCGTTCTTGGCTATGGTGCTTATGAAAAAACAGCCAATTCTTTTCTGAACAAAATTATACGCTTTGAAACTTTACTAACGGCAACACAGTATTTTTCTTGGGCAAAAATGGGAAATCCTTATATGGGCGTTGGTCGAAATTTGGCGTACAAACGTGAGGAATTCTTCAAAGTTCGTGGCTTTATTGATCACATGAAAATACGATCAGGCGACGACGATTTGTTTATTAATCAGGCTGCCGAAGCCAAAAACACTACTATTTGTTACCAGCCAGAAAGCTTTACATATTCTAAACCAAAAACAACATTCAAACATTGGTTTACCCAAAAAAGACGCCACGTTTCAACAGCCAGCCATTATAAAATATTTGACCAGAACCAGCTCGGGATATTCTACCTAACCCAGTTGTTGTTTCTTTTATTGCCAATAGTATTACTAATTTTCAAATTTCAATGGATTGCAGTTCTTAGCATAATCGGTTTTCGTTATATTTTTGCCTGGATCACAATGGGATTTGCTGCAGGAAAACTTAAGGAAAAAGATGTAATGTACTGGTTCCCCATAATTGAAATTATAGTGATTTTCACCCAACTGAATGTATTTATTACCAATACGTTCTCAAAACCGGTACATTGGAAATAAATCTCTACATAGAAAAAGCAAAGAAAGGCGATCAAGTTGCTTTTACTTATCTTCTTGACCATTATTGGAATGAGGTGTATGGCTTTATGCTCAAACGTACGGAAAACGAAACTGATTCTGAGGATATTGCTATCGAAACTTTCTCAAAAGCATTCGACAAAATAGCCACTTACAACCCAGATTTTCAGTTCAATACTTGGCTGATTGCGATTGCCAAAAATGTTCATATTGACATGTTGCGCAAGAAGAAATCTACGCTTTTTGTAGAGATTACAGACGAAGACGATCAACTGGCTTACAATGTTGCTGACACTTCACCATCAGTGGAAGATGCTTTAATAACAGAACAAAACTTATCGCGTTTATTACAATTTATTAAAGAACTGAAACCGCATTATCAGGAAGTAATCCAACTTCGGTATTTTCAGGAAATGAGCTATCAGGAAATTGCCGAACAATTGGGCGAACCTTTGAGTAACGTGAAAATTAAACTGCTTCGAGCCAAAAAATTATTGGCAGAAATTATCGAAAATAAGAAATAATTCATTTCTCAAAAAACCGTTGCGTATCCGCAGCATTTTAATCCTTAGATCTTTTATTTATTAAATAATTAACATAATATATACTATTATGTAATTTACTGCGTTATACACTAAATCATCCCTGCTTATGTAACATAGATACTTAACTTTAAAACCATTTACTCATGTTAAACGTTAATATCTATGAAAAAAACTGGATTGATCTAGTTTTTGAAGACAAAAACAAAGCTTATGGCGCCTACCAATTGCGTCAGGAAAACACCCGAACTACGTTGATCGCCTTTTTGAGCACTATGGCTTTGCTCGTACTTTTAATTGGTGGTAGTATGATTTTTTGTTCTTATAATAAAATGCCTACTGTGCCGATAGTTGCTATTCCAGAAGGTCCAACAATTGTACCTGTAGATTTGGAACCAATGCCAGAAACTTTTAAGCCAAAAGTTGAACCCGTTCAACAAGCTTCACGTGCTGTTAACGAAAATAAATTTAAGAAATATGCTGCTGATAAAAATCCGGATACAAATGTTGCAGTTGTAAAAAACAGTGACATTCAACGTCAGACTACAACAACTGGTTCTGGAACTGATACTGGTCTTGGAATTGACACGCCGATCCTTTCAGAGGGAAGCGCAACAGGTACAGCTATAATTCCTAAAGTTGACGGACCTATAACAACAAATGAATTGGACCGACTTCCGAAATATCCTGGTGGAATGGAGAAATTTTATCTGTATGTTGGGAACGCTATCGATAAAGAAGAAATAGAAAGTAGTTCCGTTTCTGTAAATGTCATTATGGCTTTTGTAATCGAAAGAGATGGTTCAATGACTGACATAAAAGTTGTTAGGAGTTCTGATAAAAATTTGGAAAGAGAAGCTATCAGAGTATTGAAAAAACTAAAAGTAAAATGGGAACCTGGTTATAAAGACGGTGAAAAGGTACGAACCCAATACCTTCTTCCAATCAAAGTTGCCCTTTAGAAAATAAAGCAACTACTTTTTACAATTTTTGCCCCAAAACCTGGCTTGTGTAAAAACTTGTCCAGGTTTGTTAGTATTAATAAATCAAGGATAACTTTAGAAAGTAAAGGTTTTTATTTTGACTAAATAGTGTTATAATTGTAAACTTTACACTGATTATGAAGATTACCCTTATTACCTTTCTTTTATCGATAGCATTCTTTTTTTCAAGTTCAAAAACTGGAGAAACAACTAGTGCCCCAATCAGTCAAAAACCGGATGACAGTTTGCATGTTTACTCAGCATTTCCGATAAAAATGGAAAAGGTTTCCGAAACCTATATTGCCGAAAAAAGACATTTCATAGATTCATTTTACAATAAAAATATTAACTCACCATTTTACAGTGGCGGATTTATTGTGGTCAAAAACGGCCGTGTACTTTATGAAGATTATAAAGGATTTGCCAACGCCAGAACCGGAGAAAAAATAACTAGCACTACTCCAATTCATTTGGCTTCAGTAAGCAAAGTTTTGACAAGTACAGCCATATTGCGATTGGTGCAGCAGGACAACATTATGCTAGACCAAAAAGTAACAGACTGGCTTCCGAAATTTCCTTATCCAAATACTACTATTCGCACGTTACTCAATCACCGCAGTGGTTTGCAACACTATTCGAAATTTCCTATTTTGATGAAAAAAGGATGGAGCAAAAGTAAAATACTAACCAATGAAGATGTATATAATTTGATGGTTAAAAATAAGTTTCGATTGGTTAGCCCAAACGACACACGTTTTGATTACTGTAATACTAACTATATAATTTTGGCTTTGATTATTGAAAAAGCTACCGGTTTAAACTACCGTCGAGCGATGCAGGAATTGGTTTTCAAACCATTAGGAATGACCAATACCTACGTTTTCAATTTTGCTACAGATAAAGAAACAGCTTCAAAATCGTATCGAGGTAGTACTATTTTTCCTTGGGATCAGTTTGATGATTTGTATGGCGATAAGAATATTTATTCTACACCAAGAGATTTGGTCAAGTTTGATTTGGGAACCTATTCTCCAGATTTTATAAGACCAGCACTTTTGCAAGAGGCTTATTTTGGTTATAGCGCCAGACAAGTAGCTAAACCCATTAAGGATTATGGCTTGGGAATGCGAATGCGTTTTTTACCGCCAACTGGAGAAAAGATGATTTATCATAACGGCTGGTGGCACGGAAATAATACTTCATTTGTGCCAGTGCGAAAAGATACCGTTACAGTAGTTTGTTTAGGAAATAAATATTCGAACAGACCGTATGCTGCTTTAAGCATGGTCAGTAGTCTTTTTTATAAAAAGAAAACAGAAATTGAAACTCCGGTACCAACAGAGCAAGAATTGCAGGAACTTGGAAACTAATTATTCTTTGACCAGATAAATTCCGTCGTCTTTAATTTCGATAAGCTTATCTTTATAAAGTGCACCAATGGCTTTCTTGAAGGTTTTTTTGCTCATTTTTAATATCGTTTTGATATCCTCTGGATTACTGTTATCGTTCAGTCTTAGAAAACCTCTACTTGCTCTTAGTTCGACAAGAATTTTTTCTGCGTTTGGTTCGATGTTTTCGTACCCTAATTTTTGCAATGAAACATCAATCTTATGATCAGGGCGTATGGTTTTGATATAACCCATCATGCGGTCACCCGTTCGGATATCCTCATAAACTTGATCTTTATACAACAATCCTTTGTGAATATCGTTGATAATTACGTTGATTCCCAATTCAGTAATATGCGAAATAATCAAATCTACTTCATCTCCAACGGCAACAGTTAGATCGTCATTCTTCAAAAACTGATTGGTTTTGCTAGATGCCATTAATCGGTTGGTCTTTTCGTCCATAAAAGCAAAAACCAAGTAACGTTTTCCTTTTTCCATTGGGCGCGCTTGTTCTTTAAACGGAACAAACAAATCTTTCTCTAATCCCCAATCCATGAAAGCGCCAAAATTATTAACATAATTAACACGAAGCAACCCAAATTCATCCATCAAAATATAAGGTTCCAATGTTGTAGCTACGGGTCTTTCTTCATGGTCAAGATATACAAACACAATAAGCTCATCGCCTATATTATATTCTTTTGGAACGTACTTAACTGGCAATAATACATCGTCTTTACCATCGGTCAAAAAAAGCCCGACCTTGGTTTCTCTGTCAATTTTGAGTGTGTTGTAATGTCCTATTTCCATACTGTATGCTTGTAATTTTGTACGGCAAAGATAGAAATTAGTAAGCAGAAAATAGAATATAGAAAGTAGAATATAGAAAATAGAATATAGAATATAGAAAATAGAAATTGTTTTTGAGATTGACTTCTTAATTTAGAAGTTTTACATTTGTAACAAAATCCATGCTATCTATACTAACTCGGCTATGAGTGACAATTTGGAACAAGTGTTTGTAAAACAATTAAAGGAAAATCAAAACATTATCCACAAGATATGCCGTTTGTATACTAATGATGAAGATGCACATAAAGATTTGTTTCAGGAAGTTACCATTCAGCTATGGAAAGCCTTTCCCAAATTTAGAGGTGAATCTAAATTCTCAACTTGGGCCTACCGTGTAGCATTAAATACTGCCATTACACTT
>Ga0105047_10010578_pt1 | contig 15056 bp, 9 predicted proteins | sample MAT04_FD_78384 | JGI IMG/M metagenome (GOLD analysis project Ga0105047, IMG submission 78384) | Freshwater microbial communities from Lake Fryxell liftoff mats and glacier meltwater in Antarctica - MAT-04 (megahit assembly) | ecosystem: Environmental > Aquatic > Freshwater > Ice > Liftoff... | reverse complement strand
GCCATTGCAGAAACAAATAAACTTAGACCAAGTAATATTATTAAATCTGAAAATTCTATTTCTTTTCTCATATTTTCTTTGTCTGCATTTAATTTTTCTCCTATTTCATCAATTAGTGTTGTATCAGATTTTGTCCATTTGTTAAATTTAGGTGCAAATGAAACTAACCAAAGTAGGAACATCACCCATACGGAGTAATTTACGGAATCCATAAGTAAGGTGTATCCAAGTTTTGAATCAGGTACATTAAGTGCAACTTGCACTGCTACCATATTTCCAGTTCCACCTATCCAGCTTCCGCAAAGAGCTGCAAAAGCTTTCCAAGTATCTGGTTCAAAGAATCCTTTAAAAATTCCATATGTTACTACGAAAGCTATCATAATACTTATAGTTGCTGAAAAGAGTCCTATTAACATTTTAGGTCCTAATTTTAATATTTTCCTCATATCACATCTTAAAAGCATAAGGAATATCATTGCAGGAAGTAAATTATTCTTTAACCCTTTATAAACCGATGTTATTTCATCATTTTTTTCCCACATCCCAAAGGTTGAAAGTAGCATTGCTGAAAAATACAGTAGTACAATAGCTGGAACATAATTGAAAAATTTAGACTTTGTTTTCTTTTCTGCAAGTACAAGAATACTTGCGAAAAACATAAGAAATGCCACATATGTAAATCCTTTTGTAATCATTTTTTTCCCCCTCGTATCAACTTAATATTTTATTTTAATATGAATACTACTTAAAAATTATAAATTATTTATTAGCTTTAAAATTCTTTACAGCAGTGATCTCTTCTAAATAGGTTTTTCCATTTTCGTCACTTCCTATAGTTACAGGTGTTACCATAACTTGACGGGATTTATAATATTTATACTTTCCATCTTCTCCTTTTTTATAAAATCCTGAAAAATTATGAATCATATATTGTTCTCCATTATATTTCCCAAGATATAAAACAACATGTCCTGGCATATATAACTCTGATCCTATATCTACACCATCAATTAATTCTTTTCTTTCACTAAGAGTCATTTCCGTTGGAATATTATAGGTTTTTGCTAAGGTTATTTTGGCTTGCTCTCCTGTATTTCTAGGCAACATCACTCCCATACTTCTGTATATATCTAATACAAAACCTGAGCAATCTCTTCCTTCAAACATACCTCCCCAACCATATCTTTCTCCTAAAAATTTAAAAGCTTGATTTAATATTGTTTTTTTATTATAAGGTAAATATCCTAAATTTACGTCCTCTGTTTTAGAAATTAAAGCATATTTTAAAGCCATATTACCATTATTATCTCTTGTAGGAAGTTTTACTACATAGTTTCCTGTAGGATTCTGACCGTATATTTCATCTCCAATTTCATCTTTGCTTGCGAGAGGTATTTTTACGCCCATATCAAATTTCAACTCGGAAGTTTCATTATTTAATGGATTATTAACTGTAAATGCTCTTTTTCCTGTAGTAACTAAAAATTCTTTTACATTAACATACTTAAATAGCTCCTCCTTTGTAGTTATAGCTACATCTTCTGCTGGTATCCATGCTAGATAATTATAAGTCTGAGCAAAAAACCACTTATTGTCCTTACTAGCGCTCAATATAATTAGTGGTTCTGTAGGATAAACAGCTGTTTCCATGAACCTATTAAACTCATAATTATCTTCTTCTTTAAACAGTGAGTCATCCGTTGGATAGCATTGCATTTTGGTTCTTCTAACAGTAATACCATATTGAACCTTACTTTCCATTTTTATGCCTTCTATATTTAAGTTTTCATTTAAATTATCATAATATGCCTTTGTTACTTGCTTACCATCCTTATCATATCTAGGGGTAGAAGCCGGTGAGCTTATATTTAATATCATCTTTTTCAATTCATCCTGTTTAATTAATTCCTTATACTTTTGAAGATTTACCATTTCTGGCGCCTGTTCTTTAAGCTTATTATTATATTTTTCTATTTCACTATTACTCATGATAACTTTATCTGCACCTTTAGTATTGTTTATCCAGAAGTCTGCTTTCATCATGTCTTCACTAACTTTAGGAACATTAGTTTTAAATTGCTCATAATTTTTATTTGCTGCAAATAGCTTTGAACTTCGAATTGTGGCTAAAGCAAAAACCACCAGCATAAAACATGAAACCCACATCAATTTTTTCATTAATTTTACTCCCCCTTTTCATTTAATATCTATTAATTTCCTAATTCATAGATAACAACTACCATTATATATTTCGTCAAGGTCATAAAATCACCCCTCGAATACAAAAACTTAAGCTTATTTTTATAGTTCATTGAGTTTTTAAGATATTTATTAAAACAAAAAAACCCAGCAAATGTACTCATTCACTGGGTTTTATTTAGGATGATGCTTTAGGCATCTATATAAACAAAACAGTAATTAAAATTTAATTATTCACTTTCTTCCATAATATACTGAAAATACTGAAAAGTCAATTTTCCTATAAAATATCCCAATTTACATTTTTTTCCCTAAAATAACATTACAAGTTCAAAAATTTGTTTATAAAACTTGTAAATAGTGATAAAATTAAAAAAGAAGTTTAAAATAGAAAATTATTACTATTATTTTTAAAATTAGTAAAGTTTATTTTCTTTGGGAGGAACAATATTGGATAATTCAAATTTAGATAAAGAAAATTATGAAACAATGGTGAATTTAACTCCACAAATTTTATGCATTACTTATGAGGGTGGTAGAATTAAATATGCAAATGCAGCTTTTAATAATGTTTTTGGATATAGTAGTGATGAAATAAAAGAGTTAAATATATTTTCTATTATACATCCTGATGACAAAAACAGCCTTGATGATGCAATGTTATTAGCTCATAAAGAGCAACAAGATATTATGAGTTTAGAATTTAGATATAAATGTAAATCTGGCAATTATAAATGGATTTCATGGAATATAAAATTCGAGTGCGATAAGGGACTTGTCTATGGAGCCGGAAGTGATATAAGTAATAAAATAGCCTTAGAGCAAACACTATATGCCAGCAATGAAAAATTGAAGGCAATTATTGAAAATGTATCTGAGGCCATGTTCATTTTTGATAAGGATGGAAACTACACTACATTTAATCGGTCAGCCAGGGATATATTTCCTTCTACATTCCATAACTTTAGTAAAATAGGAGATAGTCTTAAAGAAAATAACTATTACAATATTAGTGGCGACTTAATAAAACTTGAAACTATGCCTGGTTTTAGGATATTAAAAGGTGAGAAGATATCAAAATATAGAGTAATGAAAACTAATGATAGTATTGCTTTTTATGATATAAATGGTATTCCCATTTATGATGATAAGGGTAATTTTATTGCGGGAATACAATGCTGGAATAATGTTACAGAAACTGTATTGCATGAAGAAATCCTGCAAAGTCAAATTGATCTTCAGCATAATACAATAGATACTTTGGATTTACCATTTATAAAATTATCATATCCGGATTTTAACATCACTGACATTAACCAAAAGGCCTTAAATATTATAAAGGGATTAAGGCCCGAAATGAACTCCATTGATATTGTTAAAGGACAAAATTATGGAGATATCATTACTGAGTTTGATAAAACTAATGTTTTTTATCATTTTCAAATGATTAAAGACAAGAAAGAGACCTCCTACTTAGAATATAAGGAGTTAATTGTATTTGGGGAAACAATATTCGTAAATGTATTATATCAACCAATACTTGGACTAGAGGGTGATATCCAGCAAGTAATAGCAATCATAATTGACATAACTAAAGAAACTATGGATAAACTTCAACTGAAAAAGAATTTAAAAATGCAGGAAGAATTTTTTCTAAACATTTCACATGAACTTAAAACTCCGTTGAATGTTATTTTTAGTACTACTCAATTATTTGACTTATACATAAAAAATGGTTCATTAATAGAAAATCAAGATAAGCTTGAGAAGTATGTTCATGTTATAACTCAGAACTGCTATAGGCAATCAAAATTAGTTAATAATTTATTAGACTTATCCAAAATTGAATCTGGTTTTTTTAAATTACATTTATCCAATGAAAATATAGTTAGTGTTATTGAAAATGTTGTTCAATCCGTGTCTGAATATGTTGAAAATAAAGGATTAAAGATTATTTTTGATACCGACATTGAAGAAAAAATTATTGCTTGTGACCCTATTAATATTGAAAGAGTTATGCTAAATCTTATTTCCAATGCAATTAAATTTACTATGCAGGGCGGTGAGATATTCGTGAATATCCTTGATAAAGGTGCTACTGTTGATATTTCTGTCAAAGATACTGGTATAGGAATTGCTAAAAATTACTTAGATGTTATATTTAAAAGATTTAAGCAGGTTGATAAGTCACTCTCACGAAATGCCGAGGGAACTGGTATAGGTTTATGCCTTGTTAAATCAATTGTTGAACTACATGGTGGAAAGATTAACTTAGAAAGTGAACTAGGCAAGGGTAGCAAATTCACAATAGAATTTCCAAGCAGAATAGTAGAATTACCCTATGACACAAATAATAATAGCAGTATAAGAAGTGAAATTCAAACTATTAATACTGAGTTTTCTGATATTTATTCTTAATATTTTAGAACTAGTGATTGTGCATATTTCAAGATAAAAAACAAGCCAATAATAATGACATTGGCTTGTTTTACTACAATATTATATTTTTTATATTAAAAAACACTGATGATTACCATCAGTGTTTTTGTGATATCAAACTGCTATATCTCTTTTAGTAAACCCTATATAAGAAATAATATTAAAAATTATAAAATAAGCTACCAGTACAATAATTGAAAATTTCATTGTCATGCCTTTAACTAATGGATCCCCACTAATATATTGATTCAAATCAGTATTTGCAAATAAAATATATTTTGACCAACTATATTTAGTAAGAAACATTGTTATTACATTACCTACCGTTAAAAGAAAAACACCAATTCCTGTAGCCATTGAACTATTACGGAAAACTGTAGAAATCATAAATGCTAAAGTAACCATCATAATTAAGTTTATAGACTTAAGTCCATAGAGCTCCATAATATGTACTATCATATTAACCTCGGTAATTTTCCCACTGGAATTTATAAGGAATGGTGTACTTGCACCACTAAAGCTAAATAATATTCCTCCAAGAAGGAATGACACTATAAAAAGTACCAAAAGCATTAAAAGAGTATACCCTACAACAGAAATATATTTTGACAATAAAATTTTCCACCGCTTTGAAGGTCTAATTAGCAGTAGTTTAATTGTGCCTTCTGAAAACTCATTTGCTACTATTTTACCACCCATTACAATTGCAAAAAGAGCGATTAAAGATATTACACCACCCATCCCTTCTACAAATCCCCATAAGGAATTACCTTGCACTGGTTGTATGTCATTTTTAAGCCTATATTCATTAGTTTGTAATCCCTTTACGGATCCATCCTTTACCATTTTAGGCATTGCTGGATTAGTTAAATCTTGCTTATAAGCCTGATTTTGAATTTTAAGTTCTGCTTTCCAATCACCTTTAGGCGCCTTTGCCTCAGGACCTGTAAATCTAGTTAGTAGACCTCCTATTATTATAATAAGAACTACTATTCCCATCATTATCCACGTACTAATGCTATGAGAAAGCTTCATATTTTCATTACGAACTAAGTTAACCATATTACGCAATTTCGTTACCCCCTGTCATTTCTAAGAATTTTTTCTCTAAGCTTTGTTGCACCTTACGAACGCCATAGATTTTAATTCCTTGTCCCACAAGTTTCTCAACTAAGTCAGGTATATTTTCCATATTTTCTAAGATTTCAATTTCTTTATCATTTATTTTCGGGTTATATTTTCCGCTAAGACTTTCTAAATATGTCTTTGCACTATTAATTGGTGTAACAGTTAAAGCTACAATTGAATCCGCCTCATCTTCAAGCATTTCTCTCATATCCTGAATTCTAACCAATTTTCCACCTTGTATTATTCCTACCCTATCACACATAAGCTCCATCTCTGAAAGCAAGTGACTTGATACTATTACTGCAATATTTTCTTCCCTTGCAAGTGTCCTCAAATGATTGCGCAATTCGTGAATTCCAGCAGGATCTAATCCATTAGTTGGTTCATCAAGTACCAATAATTTAGGGGAGTTAAGTAGTGCTTGTGCAACGCCGAGCCTTTGGCGCATTCCTAGTGAATACGTCTTTATTTTATCATGTATTCTTTTTTCAAGACCCACAATTTTAATAACCTCATCAATACGTTCCCTTTTTATATCTGGGTACATTCTCCAAAAATGAAGGAGATTTTGATACCCCGTTAAATATTTGTATAAATCCGGATTCTCAATTATCCCTCCTACTTTAGCAATGGCTTTTTCAAAATCCTTCTCGATATTAAATCCATCAATATACATTTCACCTTTAGTCATGGACATAAGTCCTAAAAGCATTTTAATAGTAGTAGTTTTACCCGCACCATTGGGTCCGAGGAATCCAAACACCTCACCGGAATGTACATCAAAAGTAAGTTCGTCTATTATTACTTTTTTTCCTATTTTCTTTGTAACATTCTTTATTTGTACTATAGTTTTTCCTTCCATACTGAACCTCCTTATATAAATTTAAATTATTTTCCTAACAATTTTCTTCTAAAGACAATTAATTATACATATTTTGCCATAAGATTCTTTAGGAATAGGTTTTCTGTCTCTCCTATTAATAATAACCTCCTAAAGGAACTAGGTAATAACCATAAAGTATTATAACACTGGTAACTTCAAACCTCAAACCATAAAGATTAACTCAAACAACTCAGTGGTAGACAACTATTGCTGTTTGTCAATAACTATATACCCTCCGATGAACAACATGTATTTTACATTCAAAGAAGGATGGTGTCAATCTTTAGCGGCCTTTGTTTTTGGCCAACCTAAAAATATTGAAAGTAAACCACAAACCATCATCAAATAGGAATATATTGAAAAAGGAACAATACTCATAGGTGATATCTTCCCAATTGTTGCTGCTAATAATATTTGCGCTGCATAAGGACTTATCCCTTGAAAAGCAGATGAAAATATATCTAAAATACTGGCTGTTTTTATTGGACTAACCCCATATTTATTAGACAAATCCTTAGCTAAGGGTCCTGCTGTAATAATAGATATCGTATTATTAGTGGTAGTTATATCTAGAACACTTACTAGAGTAGCTATACCTATTTCTGCTCCTTTTTTGGTTTTTACTTTAGCTGTTATCTTTTCCAGCAAATACTCAATTCCGCCATAATAATTCATAAGACCAACGAGTCCCCCTACCATAATAGAGATTAACGATAGATCTTCCATCCAGCCCATTCCTCTTTGCAATGCCGTAAACATCTCAACTATATTAAAACTTCCCATTGCAAGTCCTATTATTGATCCCGTAGCTATACCTATTCCTAAAACGACCATAACATTTAGTCCAATTACTGCACTTGCTATAATTGCTACATATGGAATTATTCTAACTAATGAATATGCATGTGCCTGCATCTGTGCATATCCATCAGATAGAAAAGTCAATATTATTACTGTAATAATAAATGCTGGTAAAATAATTAAACCATTTGACTTAAACTTATCTCTCATTTCTACCCCTTGCGTTCTTGTAGCTGCAATTGTTGTATCTGAAATAAAAGACAGATTATCTCCAAACATCGCACCTCCAACTACAGTTCCTAAAACTAGTGGTAAATCCATACCAGCTTGCGCCGCTATGCCGACTCCTATTGGTACTAAAGCTGTTATAGTTCCCATGGAGGTCCCCATAGAAAATGATAAAATAGAACCAACTATAAACAGACCAGGTAAAATCATATTAGCTGGTAAAACACTTAATCCCAGATTTACTATGGAGGTAACAGCACCCATTGCATCTGCAATGGAATAAAAAGCACCTGCCAATATGAATATAACTACCATTAGCATAATAGTAGGTTGTCCAGCCGCCTTAGCAAATATATCAATCTTATCAGATAATGATGTTTTCGCACCTTTTTTATCCAATAATAAAGAAAAGGCAGCAGCGAAAACAAAAGCTACCAGTAAGGGGATACTAGAAAAGTCCCCTGTTAAAATTCCCGTACCCATAAAGAATACCAAGAAAAACACCAAAGGTAATAATCCTATAAAACTACCTTTCTTTGCCATCTCATTTTTAACTTTTTTCATTTTGTATTCCTCCTAATTATAATAACTTTTCTTCTCAAAATCCCAGCAAAAAAAAATCCCCTTCTTTTCAAAAGAAGAGGATAAATAAATAAAAAAACCCAAGAAGGGCTGAATTTTACTAGTACCTTCACTCATCTTTCAGAACAGTGTTCTGATGGACTTAGCACCTTACATGAAATAAAAACATGCGGTTGCTGAAACTTCATCGGGCCAATCCCTCAGTTTCTCTCGATAAGAATAATTATTAAATTTTTAAATTTTGCAATTTTTCATTGCCTGAGGCTCATTATACTTATTACTTTTAGCAATGTCAATGTTAAAACCAAGGGATTTTTAATTGTTCACAATAGCAAACAAAAAACTTATAATGATTTTTAGGTTTCCTTTCCAAAAGAAGAGTTTACACCAATACATTGAAAAATAAAGGTATTGACAATTACTTTTATGACCAATATACTAGACAATAACAACTTAATACAACTTATCCAGAGCGGCAGAGGGACTGGCCCGATGATGCCCGACAACCAGCATTCTTAACAGAATGCAATGGTGTCAATTCCATCAGATTGTAAAATCTGAAAGATAAGGACGTAAGCAAATTTTATAAGACAATTTTATTGTTTAATAAAGTTAATCATGCTGCTTTCCTTATAGGAGAGTAGCTTTTTTTATATTTTTAATGAATTGGATCTTTTTTAGTATACAAATCTGAATACAAGATATAGAGAGGAGCTATTATTATGAGTGAAAGAAAATTAAGTTTTGAAACATTACAGGTACATGCAGGACAGGTTCCAGATCCTACTACAGGAGCAAGAGCAGTTCCAATTTATCAAACATCATCTTATGTTTTTGAAAATGCAGATCATGCAGCAAGTTTATTTCAATTAAAAGAACCAGGAAATATCTATTCCAGAATAATGAATCCAACTACAGATGTTTTTGAAAAGAGAGTAGCAGAACTAGAGGGTGGAGTGGCAGGACTTGCTACAGCCTCAGGAATCGCGGCAACCTTCTATTCAATACTTAATGTAGCAAGTGCAGGAGATGAAATAGTATCTGCAAGCACCCTATATGGCGGTACTTATGAATTATTTAACTTGACACTTAGAAAACTAGGAATTAAAGTAATCTTCGTTGACCCAGACCAGCCTGAAAACTTTACAAAAGCTATAACAGATAAAACAAAAGCTCTTTATGCTGAAACAATAGGAAACCCAAAAATAAATGTTTTAGACATAGAAGCAATAGCAACTATTGCACACGAAAATAAAATACCACTTATTATTGACAATACATTTGCAACTCCTTACCTTTGTCGTCCAATTGAGTATGGTGCAAACGTAATTATTCATTCAGCTACAAAGTTCATTGGAGGTCACGGAACTACTATTGGTGGGATTATAGTTGATGGTGGTAATTTTGATTGGGCAGCAAGTGGTAAATTCCCTGATTTTACAACTCCAGATAAAAGCTATAATGGACTAGTATACGCTGATTTAGGTGCTGCTGCATTTGCCATAAAAGCTAGAACTCAATTATTAAGAAACACAGGGGCAACACTTAGCCCTCAGAGTGCATTCTTATTTCTTCAGGGACTAGAATCTTTATCATTAAGAGTTGAGAGACATGTTTCAAATTCCAGAAAGGTAGTTGAATTTTTGAGTAACCATCCATTGGTTTCATGGGTGAATTATCCTGAACTTGAAGGAAGTAAATATCGTCAATTATCTAAAAAATATCTACCAAAGGGAGCAGGATCAATATTCACCTTTGGAATAAAAGGTGGGCTTGAAGCTGGAAAGAAATTTATTAATAGTGTAGAGTTATTCTCGCTACTTGCTAATGTTGCAGATGCAAAATCTCTAGTAATTCATCCCTCAAGCACAACTCATGCAGAACTTAATGCAGAGGAGCAAAAAGCTGCTGGCGTTACTCCAGATTTGATAAGACTTTCCATTGGTGTAGAAGGAATTGATGACATTATATACGACTTGCAGCAGGCACTTGATAAAACGATTTAATAAAAAGTTATATTAGTTTATAACTAAGGATGATGGTAAATTTTAATGTGCTAGTTAATTACGCATTAAAATTATTTAAAGCTACTTCCTAATTAAGGGAGTAGCTTTATTACTATTTCATTTTTATATTTGCAATTATTGTATTTATACTTTATTCTATTATAAAACTGATTGGAGCATATTATGAAAATTGATAAAAAAGAAGTATTAAGATATTTAGGATATAAAAATCAAGAAATTGATAATAGTCTAATTGATTTAATTGAAGAGTGCTGTAAAGAGGTTATTAATATATGCAAAGAGAGTTTTGTATATGAAATTTTTGATATTGAAAGAAAAGATAATGAAATTTTTCTCTTAGGTAGTACCTTGATTTTAAAAGATAATGACATAATAAATCATCTCGCAAGTTCAAAAAAATGCTTGGTAATGGCAGCAACCTTAGGTGTAGAGGTAGATCGCAGAATAGCTTACTACTCAAGAATTGATATTACAAAGGGTTTAATTATGGATGCTTGTGCAACTACTGCAATAGAAAATCTGTGTGATGAATTACAAACTCATATTATGGAAAAATCATTAGAAGATAATTTGCATATTACGAATAGATACAGCCCAGGGTATGGAAATTTTTCAATTGATAATCAAAGTAATATATTAAATGTTTTAGGGGCATATAAAAAAATAGGTCTTTCTGTTACTGAAAGTAATATTATGTTACCAAGAAAATCAGTAACCGCATTTATAGGTTTAGGTGAAAATGTGAATGTAAAACCCAATGATAAATGTATGAATTGTAAAAATACAGATTGTGCTTTTAGAAAGGATGGAGGATATTGTGTGTAACAACATTGATTTTAATAATTTTTTATTATTTGACGGCGCTATGGGAACAATGCTTGAAAAATATGGACTTAAAAGAGGTGAATTACCAGAAAGTTATAATATATTACACCCAGAAATCATTGAAAAAATACATATGGAATACTTGGGGTCAGGCTGCGATGTTATAACCACAAATACCTTTGGTGCAAATAGTTATAAGCTTAACAATACCCACTATACTGTTGAAGAACTTGTTGGAAGTGCTGTAAGAATAGCACGAAAAGTGGCTGGTGATAACCTTGTTGCACTTGACATTGGCCCTATTGGACAACTAATGGCACCACTTGGAATATTATCATTTGATAATGCCTATGAGACTTTTGCAGAGCAGATTAAAATCGGAGCTAGGGAAGGCGCTGATATAATACTTATTGAGACAATGACCGATATTCATGAAGCCAAGGCTGCTATTCTTGCTGCAAAGGAAAATAGTAAACTTCCAATAATATGTACAATGTCATATCAAAGTGACGGAAGAACATTAACAGGTACAGATCCAATTACTATGGTTAATGTTCTTCAAAGCCTAGGAGTGGATGTACTTGGAGTAAATTGCTCTCTAGGACCAAATGAAATGCTCCCTTTAGTTTCCGAGATTCTTAAGTATTCAAGAGTTCCCGTTATAGTTCAACCTAATGCAGGACTACCTAAAATTATAAATGGGGAAACAGTTTTCGATATTACTCCACATACATTTGCGGAGTATGCGAAACTTATGGCAGAGATGGGTGTTACAATTTTGGGCGGGTGCTGTGGTACCACTTGCCATCATATAAAGGCTATAAAGAATGAGATTAAAAACTTAAATCCTGTGAAACGTGATGTTCAAAGGATAACCGCGGTAAGTTCCTCCTCCTTAACAGTAATCCTTGGAGAAGAAATAAAAATTATTGGTGAGCGAATAAATCCTACGGGCAAAAAAAAGCTTAAAGAAGCTTTAAAAAACAATAATATGGACTATATACTTGAAGAAGCAATTAATCAAAGAGATGCAGGAGCAGATATACTAGATGTAAATGTTGGACTTCCCGAAATAGATGAGCTAGAGGTAATGAAAAACACAATTAGAGAACTTCAAAGCGTTGTAAATCTTCCTCTTCAAATCGATAGCGTTAGATGTGACGTAATTGAGGCTGCAGTTAGAATGTATAATGGGAAACCCCTAATAAATTCTGTTAACGGTAAAGAAGATGTAATGGAGGCCATATTTCCAATCGTTAAAAAATATGGTGCCTGTGTAATAGGCTTAACCCTTGATGATAGTGGCATTCCCTCCAAGGCTGAAGACAGACTTAAAATTGCTGAGAAAATTGTTAGAAGAGCAGAAGAGTATGGAATAGATAGATCAGATATAATAATAGACTGTCTTGTTTTAACTGCATCCGCACAACAAAAGGAGGTTAAGGAGACTGTTAGGGCGGTTGAGCTTGTTAAATCTACACTTGGTGTAAAAACAACTCTTGGAGTAAGCAATGTATCCTTCGGCTTACCACAAAGAGAAATATTAAACAGAACATTTTTGGCTGCAGCATTAACTGCTGGACTTGATGCACCTATATTAAATCCCTTATCAAAGGATATGATGTCAACAGTTAATGCATTTAATGTTTTATGGAATAAGGATAAAAATTCAAAGAAATATATAAATATTTATTCAACCTTTGAAGGAAAAACTATACCCAAAGAAGTTAGTAAAAACAAAGATTTAAATAAAATTATTATCGATGGGTTAAAAGAAGAGGCTTCAGCACTAACATTAGAACTTTTAAAAACTATGTCAGAAATGGATATTATCAATAAATATCTAATCCCATCACTTGATATTGTGGGAAAAAAATATGAAAGTGGTGAAATATTTCTTCCTCAGTTATTGCAATCTGCTGAAACAGTGAAAAAAGCTTTTGTGGTAATTAAAGAAAGCCTAATACTTAGCACGGGAACTAAACTTAGTAAAGGCAAAATTGTGCTTGCAACTGTTAGAGGCGACATACATGATATAGGCAAAAATATAGTGAAAATCTTATTAGAAAACTATGGATTTGAAGTAATAGACTTAGGTAAGGATGTACCCACAGATGACGTAGTTAATGCAGTAAGAGAAGGTAATATTAAATTAGTTGGTTTAAGTGCTCTTATGACTACTACAGTGAGGAGCATGGAGGAAACAATAAAAGCACTTAGAGAGAATAATTTAGATTGCATCGTTTTTGTTGGAGGCGCAGTTTTAAATGAAGAATATGCAGAAATGATAGGTGCTGATTATTATGCAAAAGATGCAACTCAATCAGTGAAAATTGCTAGAGAATTTTTCAAGTGTGTATAATTTAAAATTACAGAAGCTATTGATTTTAATCAATAGCTTCTGTGATTTTTTTATTAGCTATTAAAACAAGTATCCTTTAATCGACTAATAGCTTTAATTTGCTCCCTAATCATTCTCTAATGTATTTCTGATATTTGAAATATTGGAAAAAATCCTTTGAGCTACCTCTGGCTTATTCATGGTGTAAAGATGAATTCCATCTATTCCAGATGAGACCAAATCTATGATTTGCTCAGTTGCATAAATTATACCAGCTTCCTTAAGTGCCTCAGGATTATGTTCATATTTGCCAATAATTCTTTTGAATTTTTGTGTTAATTTACTCCCACACATTTGAGTTATTCTCTCAATTTGTTTTTTGTTTATCACAGGCATTATACCAGCTGAAATAGGAATTTTTATTCCTAATATATCAAGTCTTTCTAAGAAATCATATAGCATTTCATTATCAAAGAAAATTTGAGTTATTAGAAAATCTAACCCATTATCAACTTTAGCTTTTAAATATTTTAAATCATGAATTTTACTTGAACATTCAATATGACCTTCAGGGTAGCAAGCCCCACCGATACAAAAATTATCATGACTTTTTATCTGCTTTACCAAGTCACTTGCATATTTAAATTGTGGATTAATAATATTTTGGTTGTCACTTGGAAAGTCTCCTCTTAGAGCAAGAATATTTTCTACATTATGTTCTTTTAATTGCTTTAAAATGCTTTCAATTTCAATACTTGTTGAATTTAAACACGTAAGATGTGCAAGTGTTTCAACATTGTATTTATTTTTCAGGATATTAGCTATTTCCACAGTATAATTTCTGCTACTACCACCAGCACCATAGGTTACACTAATAAAATCAGGTTTTAAATCTTTAAGACCCTCAATTGTATCATATATGGTGTTTATAGAAGTAGTTTGCTTTGGTGGAAATATTTCTAAAGATATAACTGGTTTTTTATTATTATATAAATTCTTAATTTGCATATAAATCTCCTTCCATGTAACTTATTAATCTAATATATTTGATATGTAAACAAAAAAAAACTACTTTCAATAAGAAAGTAGTTTTTTATATTGATATACGCAAAAAACTACCTTTCAATAAGAAAAGTAGTAATATTATATTACAATATAGTAAAATACTAGTTACTTATCTCTCAGAACAATGTTCTGTTGGAATTAACACCTTTGTACTCAAATTAGAATACCGGTTGTTGGGTTTCACAGGGCCAGTCCCTCCACCTCTCTTGATAAGAATTTATTAAGTTTTATTTGTTTTTTATTGTAACTTATATAAAAATAAATGTCAATACAAAATATAGATAGACAATTTGTTTTATGATTGATTTATGATAATGTCTTACTATACCACATTTGATTATGTCCCAAAATATAAAAACATTGTATAATAAACCTCATGACTAGAAATGAGGTGCTGATAATGAGAAAGGTGAATTTAACTATGGAAGAAATGGATAAGTACTCTACTATAAAAAAATTACTAGAAACAGATGGCAATAAAAAGCGAGCAGCTATCGCTCTCAATTGTTCAATTAGGCATATTAACAGAATGATTGAG
>Ga0105047_10010575_pt1 | contig 15058 bp, 16 predicted proteins | sample MAT04_FD_78384 | JGI IMG/M metagenome (GOLD analysis project Ga0105047, IMG submission 78384) | Freshwater microbial communities from Lake Fryxell liftoff mats and glacier meltwater in Antarctica - MAT-04 (megahit assembly) | ecosystem: Environmental > Aquatic > Freshwater > Ice > Liftoff... | reverse complement strand
CGGCGATGTCTGCCTGCCACTAGGCGCCCGTGCCGGGTACTGCGACGGAGATGATGCCAGCCGTCGCCGCCTGGCCATTGTTGAACGCGTCGAACGTCCCTCGGTGAAAGCCCAGATGCGTCGCGGCAAAGCTGACGGCGTTGGGGCGGGCGAGGTTGGTGACCGTGACGGTCACGTTGCGCATCTGCGCGTGGGCGACCGAGGATACGACACACATTGCCGTAGCGGCGCGCACGACGGTGGACATGACGCGATTCATAAAAGCGACTCCTGGAGTAAAGATGGGACCCGAGGCGGGACGACGACGGCCCCGTTATCAGACAGCACCCCGTTGCCCCTGTAATCAGCTCACGGCCCGGAAACGGATGAGGATCGGCGTGAGTACATCGCCCGTCACCGTGCCTTCGCCCACCCTCCTGACGCCAATCGTGCTTCCGAGCCGCATTGCCCCGCGACGCGCGGACCCTCCGGCGGCGTCCGGGCAGCCGAGGCATCGCCGCGCGCGGCGGCGGTACTCCCCGTGGCGTGGCCGTGCCTGTGCGCGCCGCTCGCCGCACAGAGGGGCCCTCTACCAGACGTCGACCTGTTCGCCCTTTCATCCGCACGCGCCAACGCCGCGCTGCCGGCCGGTTGGCAGACACGGGCTGTCCGTGATCAGGGCCTGCCAATGAGCCAGATCATCGACACATCGGGTATTTCGGTATATGCGGGTCAGCGGACAGGGCCACACCAGCTGGTTCGTTCGTGAGCTGTCGGTTCCGCTGCCCGTGTCGGCGGGCCGACTGCACTGGACCTGGCGTGCGCCGCTGGCACCGCGTGGTGCAAGCATTATCGCAGCGGCCACCGACGATGCGGCAGTATGCGTATTCGTGGTGTTCGGCGCGAGAGGAGGACTCAAGCAGCGACCACGGGTGCTGTTCCACGCGCTGGCGGATGGCGAGCCGATGCCCGACCGATCAGACTCGCCGTTCGGCGCCCGCAGTGCTGTCCGGCCGGAGCTCGCGCACGACTGGGTCGCCGCGCACGCCGAACGTCCCCGCGTGGCGGCGGAGCGTCGGGGCCTTGCTCAGCGGACCCTCGGGGCGGCGGCGGCGGCGGTGGCGGGGGCGCGTGTCGGCGGGGGGCTGCGTGGCCCGGCGTGCGCCTCGCTTGTGGCGCGGGCGCGGAGGTGCGCGAGGATCTGGTCGATCACCGACGCCTTAGCCCTCAGGGCAGCGCGCCACATCGGGCGGTCCGCTCGCAACAGAAGCCAGCGTTGAGGCTTCCGGAGACGGGGTAACTCTTGAACGCGGTATGTACCGAGCATGCACAAAAACGGTGACGGACGATTTTGGCGATACCGGTGCGATCCTTGCCGCTGCTACTGGCTTCGACTGGGACGACGGGAACGCGCCGACGGTGCGCGCGCGCCACGACGTGGATCCCGGCGAATGCGAGTGATGCCGGCCAAGGCGTTTTCCGTGCAGATGCGCGGCGGCAGCCTTCGCCACCAAACGCAATCGCTGCGGAGACTTCTTTCTCGTTGCGCTTCGTCTGCCATGACATGCGACTAGTCTAGTCAGACTATACGTGCAGGCTGCCGGTGCGCCGCCCGCCCCTACTTCGCCCCGAACGCCATCGCTTCCGCGCGCAACACCACACTCGCCATATCCGATGTCGAGCTGAACATCACGTTGCCCTTGGCGTCCAGGAGATACATGGACGGTGTGCCCCAGTTGTTGAACGCTTTGCCGGCCGTGCCACCGGCATCGAGGTACACGGGCAGTGTGAACGCCTTCGTGCGCAGCAGGTCGCGCAGCGCCGGCGTGGGCTGCGCCTGCTCGGCAATGGTGATGGTGCGGATGCCACGGGTGGCGAGGGTCTTGGCGGCGGCTTGAATCTCGGCGAGTGCATCCACGGCGGGGCCGCAGTCGATGGACCAGAACACGACCACGGTGACGTGTGGTGCCAACAGTGATCGGAGTGACGCGCCGGTCCCATCGATTCCGCGCAGGGTGATGTCGGGCAGCACGCGTCGTTTGGCACCAACCATCACGCGGGTGGAGAGATCGCGTTGCGCGTTGCGCACCAGCTGCGCGAACGCGGTGGCGCCCATCTGCGCGGCGCCGAACGCGTGCATGGAGTCGCGACGCGCTGTGCCCGTACCAGGATCGACGGCAATACGCGCCGACATGATGCGTGCGGTGGTGCTGTCGCTCACACGCAGACTGGTTTCACGCACGGTGTTGAACACGTTGATATCCCATCCGGCGGCACTGGCGAGGGCCAGCGTATCGAGCGCCGCCCGATGTGCGCCGTCGTCGGCGAGGGCGCGACCGAGCTGTGCCAACGCCAGTCGTTGTGAACCAGCCAGTCTCACCTCCTGTTCGGCGTGCGACTCACCGAGCAGACGCAGCTGCGTGCGGGCGCGCGCCAGTCGTGCGATTTCGGCGCGCAGTCGGCGCTTGCCTTCGTTTCGCCAGGTGGGCGACTTTAGCAGCCGCACGGCAAGACGGATGCTCGTGTTGGGTGATGAGTCGGCGGCCAGCAGACGATCCGACCAGCGCAGCAGGTCCGCCGCATCGGCGCTCAGCGACGGGAGTAACGTGAGCGCGGCCGACGCAATCTGTTGCGCGCGATCAGCGGACACATCGGGCCACAGCGCATCGAGTGCAGCGAGCGCGGTGATGGTGTCGAGGCGCACGGAGAACTGTTTCGAGAAGATCTGGTTCATCCGCTCCTGCGCCGCGAACGATTGGGTCGGCGCTTCGCGCAACAACCGTTCGCGCCAGTACGCGCTGGCGGTGCTGTCGGTGATACGGGTGTACCAGAACGTTCGGCCGATGACGGCCGGAGCGATGTCGCGCAAAGCGCGATGCCGAGCATCGAACATGGCCGAGGCGCGGCGATGTGCGGCGCGCGTACTGTCGGTCTCGAGCGACATCCACGACTCGAACGCGCGTAGCCACGTCCACGCTGCGAGTGAATCGGGATACAGCTGTATCATGCGACGCGTGGTGGCGAGGCCTTCTTCCCACCCACGTCCCATGAGATCGTTGCTCCGCTGGTCGAGTGCTGACAGCAGCGGCTCCCCGTTCGGCGCGGCTCGCATGACTTCCCACGCGCGTCCGCCAAGATCGTCCACGGCAGCGGCGGCAGTGTCTTCGACCGCGAGCGCGGCGAACACCACGGAGTCGGGGAGCGTGAAGCGCCCGGTGTATTCGTTACCCGTGGTGCGTTGCAGCGTGGCAATCTCGACCACCGGCACGCCCACGTTGTAGCTCTCGCCCTGCACCGTGCGAATGCGTGCGCGCAGTCGCAACACCGCCGGACGTCCCAGCAACGCACCGGCGTTGTAGCGCACCGTGACCGCTTCGCCGGCCTTGGGTAGCGTGGTGGACAGCGTGAGCGTGCCGGAGATCATGCCGGCTTCGATCACCGGTGTGCCGCTCACCAGTGACATCACTGTCCACGCGGCAATTCCGGCGGCGATGGTGGTCGGGATGCGCCAGCGAGTACGCCACAAGAACGGTGCGGCATGGTGTGCGGCGGGTGACGAACTGGTCGTGTTGTGGTCGAAGATCTCGTCGTCGAAGCTCGCCTCGTCGAAACTCTCGTTGTCGAATGCGTCGATGTGCTCCGGCACCAGCACACGTACGCCGGCGGCACGCGAGGCCAGCATACGTTCGCGCAATCCACTGGGCGCGGGGTTGATCGGCAGCTGATCCACGAGCACCTGCAACTCACTCAGATAGCGCACAGCACTCTCACACTCGACGCAGCGCTGCACATGATCGGTGAGTGCGCGGTCACGCAAGGCGATCGGCGTGCTGAGATAGTCATGCCACGTGGCCATGGACGGATGCGCGGCGTGCAGTGCAGTGGGCGTGGTCATCGGGTGATCCTGGCGCGGAGATGTTCGAGCGCGCGCGTATGTCGTACGCGCGAGTTGCCTTCGGAAATGCCGAGCAGGGTGGCGATCTCGGGGTGTGAAAGGCCTTCGATCTGTCGGAGCACGAATACGGCGCGTAGCGTATCGGGGAGTGCCGCGATGGCGCGCTCGAGGTCGGCCATGCCGATGCCGAAGTCGGCCGATGCGTAGTGCGCAACGTGATCGGTGTCGGCGAGTGTGTCTTCGCGACGACGCTTTGCGCTACGGAGTCGCATGAGCGCGAGACGCACGGTGCGGGTGGTCAGCCACGCGCGTAGCGTGCCGTGTTCTTCGTACCGTCGCAGTGCTTCGGGCAGCCCCACGAACATGTCGTGCACGGCATCTTCAGCGTCTTCGCGGGAACCGAGCAGTTGCCGGGCGACGCGCAGCAGCCGGGGCGCGAACTCGTCGTAGAGTTGGCCGAGCGCGTGCGGATCACCGGCTCGCACCCGATCGATCAGGTGTGTCGGGTGTTCGGTCACGCGGCGAGGTGAGGTGGGCGCAGTCATGATAGGAAGGATTTCCCAATCAATGCCGGTGGCGGGTGGCGCGTTACAGGGGCGCTCGTATCGAGGATCCCGCCTTCGGTCTTCTGGTTGACTCATTCAGATGAGTAAGAGATACTCATGGAGTGACTCAAAAACTTCAGATTTTGTTGGATGATGAGGAGTTAGCGGAGATTCGCCGGGTGGCGGAGCTGCAGCGCCTCACGGTTGCCGAACGGGTTCGACGGGCGCTGCGGACGGCCCGGCAGCATTCCCCGGCGGGGGATCCGCGTAGGAAACTGTCGGTCGTTCGCGAAGCCGCGCAGGGAGCGTACCCGGTCGGCGACCTGCCGAGCATGCTGACGGAGATCGAGTCCGGCTACGTGCGCGACGATCTCGACGCGGCGCCCGGGTCGGGCGAATGATCAGCCGCGATGTGCTCGGAGCGGAGAGCACGGTGTTCATCGATTCGAACGTGCCGATGTATCTCATCGGCGCGCCGCATCCGAACAAGGAAGCGGTTCGCCGCATGCTCGAGCGCCCGATCGCCCGTGGCGATCGGCTTGTGACCGACGCGGAGGTCTTCCAGGAGATCCTGCATCGGTCCTTCGCGATCCGTCGCCCAGATACGATTCAGGCGGCGTTCGATGCGTTACATGGCGTGGTCGACGAGGTCTATCCGGTCGACGTCGCCGATGTTGAGCAGGCGAAGGTGCTGATGCTTTCCGTGACGTCGTTATCGGCACGCGATGCGGTGTACGCGGCCATTACGCAGCGACGCGGAGTGCGTCGTCTCATGAGTCTCGACGCTGGCTTTGATCGACTGTCGTGGGTGGAGCGGCTCCGCGACTAGCCTGGTGCCGCTTTCGGATGGGGATGGCTGGAGAGCGAACGACCGGCTGGGGGCTGTGGGCTGTGGGCTCTTGGCTCTCGGCCTTGGGTGGTGGGTGGTGGGTAATGGGTGGTGGGTGGTGGTTAACGGGTATTGGGTGGTGGGTCAACGGCAGTGATCAGAGGGTCTGCGCTCAGCGTTCTGCGGACAGACGTTCTGTCGTCAGCGTTTTAGACTTCCAGGTATGAAACAACTTCTTCTGGCAGCGATGGTTATTGGGGTCGTGGGGTGTGCTCGGGCACCCCGCTTGATGGCGCCGATTCCGCCGGTGGAGGGGAAGGCGAGACCGTTGTTTTCGCTCGACGCGCTCGACATCGCCGTGGGCACGGGAACGGCGCTCACGTCGGGGCGCTGTGTGTACGCGCACTACACGGGGTGGACGACGGACGGCAAGAAGTTCGATTCGTCGCGCGACACCACGAATTCCGGTCGGGTGAAGGATCCGATCAGCTTTCCGCAGGGATTTCGGCGCGTGATTGCGGGATGGGATCTGGGGTTTCAGGGGATGAACGTGGGCGGTTCGCGCCGGCTCATTATTCCGTGGCAATTGGCCTACGGAGAGAAGGGGAGGCTGCCGGTGATCCCGGAGAGGGCCACGCTCATTTTCGACGTGGAGTTGATGCAAGTCGCCGATACGATGCCGCGCGCGGATGGGGCGCCGCGACCGGCTGGGCAGTCGCCGTCGTGTCCGGCGTGGAGTGCGGTGAAGCCGTTGCCGTCGTCTACCGCTCCCGAATGAGCGATTCGCCGGTTCCACCGTTCCCAACCACGTCTCCCTGCATCAAGGTTTGTGTGATCGATCTGCGCGGGGAGTGTCGTGGCTGCCGACGCACGCTCGCAGAAATTGGTGCGTGGTCGACCATGTCACCGGACCAACGGCGCGTGGTGAATCAGCGCGTCGGTTTTCGCGGTCACGACGAGAGCCGATAAACGCACGCCGCCGCTGATCACGCCCGCATCACAACTTGATGACGGCGGCGATCGCGGCGGCGGCCACTTGTTCGTCCTGCGCGCTGGTGACTCCGCTCACTCCGACGGCGCCGACCACTTTGCCGCCCACGAGGATGGGTAGGCCGCCTTGCAGCGCGACGAGTCCGTCGACCGACAAAAACGTCAGCGTGTCGGCGAGAATCCGATCGGCGTACACCTTGGTGGGCCGACCGAAGCGTGCTGCTGTGCGTGCTTTCCCCATAGCGATCTGCACGGACCCGGTGCTCGCATTATCGAGCTTGAGGAACCCCAGCAGGTCGCCGGCGGCGTCGGTCACGGCAATCGACACGTTCCACTTGTTCTGCTTCGCGGTGGCTTCGGCGCTGGACAGCAAGTTCTTCACCGCGTCGGCGGTGAGCACCTTCGAGTCGGCTAGCTGGGCCAGCGACACGCGCGGCGTGATGATCGCGAGGACAACGACGGTGAAGGCGGCGGGCAGCAGGCGAGTGATGCGCATGGGCGGAGGGAGCTGATGGTGAGTGGGGTCGGCAGGGAACAGCTGAATTCTCAATGCAACATTACGGTGTGATTGTCGCGCGGCGCCAGCGTTGACGTTATCGATGGCGCGGTGCGATTTCCGGGATTCTGTAACAACTGGTTCGCGCGAAGCTCGCGGAGAGCGCGAAGGCACGCGAAGACCAGCGGTGACTGACGGCACATGACCCACCGTCGGATCGGATCGACGGAGGGTCATTTTCGTTTCTAAAAACCAACACGCTGTTTGCTGTTCTCCGCGTCCTTCGCGTTCTCCGCGAACTTCGCGTAAACGTGCTGTTCGCTGTTTACGGCCCGTCCGAAAGCACTCCTACTGCACCCCCTACAGCGATCCCAGCAAGTCGTCGATGGCTTTCTGGTCGGCGTCTTCCAGCGGTTGGGCGCCGTGGATGATGCGCTGCAGGATGTCGACCGCTTCCTCGGCCAAGTTTTCCGGATACTTGCGGTCTTTGGCGAAACGCACGATGTGGCCGAGGAGAATCGTTTCGTACGGTGACTCGTTGTCGCCGTCCTCGTCGTTGTCATCGTCCGTGTCGTCGTCCTGGTCGTCGTCGGCGTCGCGCATGGCCTCGTAGCTTGGCACGCTCGCCTTCCATGGTTCGGTCGCGTGGGCGTCGGCTTCGAGCGCGGCGCGTGGTACGAGGGCGAAGAGGCGGCACTGCAGCCCAGGGGCCTCTTCGTAGGCGAAGAGGCCGAGAGGAACCGGACCCTCGAAGAGCTTGAGATCCACGAGACGTTCGATCGCTTCCGGCGGCATCGCGCTGCGAGCCACCATGCGGCCGTCGATGTAGGCCGCAAGCGCGGACGATTCCGGCGCACGCGGATCGTCCAGACGTGACACAACCAGCGCGATCGGCTCGCGCGTGGTCACAAAGACAGCCGGCTTGGACTCTCCATCGGCATCAGTCGGATTGATGCTGTCGGTGACGCCGTAATCGTCGTCGCCGCCGTCCTCCTCGTCCGCCTGGTCATCCCCTTCGTTGTCGTCGGGAGACTCTGGTGTGTCTTCGTTGGGCGTTTCGTCCGGCGTGTCGTCGTCGGGCGCTTTGAATTCGTCAGCCGGCATGGCTCATGGACACGGTTCGTGAATCCTGCATCGGGGACATATCCCAGCATGGCAGGTTAGGCACCAAACCCCCGCACGGGAAGGGAGTGGTCAGGCCACCCTCAGCTGGCGGCGGCGACTTCGCTGACATCGATCTTCTCGAACACGCCGCCAAGCCAGATCAGCAGTGGCCAGAGCTCAGCTACCACGACCATACAAGCCAGCATGGTGGCGACCAGCACCGACCAGCCGCCCCAGTCATTGGTGAACCACAGAATCAGCGCGCCAAGACCAACGGGAAACACCAGGGCGACGGCGGCCACGAGCGTGGTAGCCCCGGTGGTGAGCAGGTTCTGCCCCATGGTTTCGAAGCCGCGCGCTTCGGTGCCCAGGCGCACCCATGCCGGGAAGAGCAGTGCGGTGCCGTTCTGGATGGTGAACATCAGCGCGTTGAAGACCGGAACCCCCACCACCACCGACAAGAAGATCGGGATGGTGACGCCGCTTTCGGTCAAAAGGGCGGGCTCTTGCAGGAACATCACCAACGGCACGACCATCAATGACCACACGGTGACCGAATGCAGCGCGGTCACCGCGGCAATCTCGGCCGCCACGATGCGCCAGCCGGGCAGCGGCATCGTTTTCAGCATCGGGAGGCGCGGAAGATCCAGACGCAGATCGAAGCGCATCCAGAGTGGGCCGATGAACAGCAGCATCGCGCCCCACCCGAAGGTGACACCCATGAACACATCGCCGGCGCGATCGGAGGCGGAACGTGTGACGACGGCCAACACGGCGAGACTGGCCGTGAACATGAGCAGCTGCGTTCGCCACGCGCCACCACGCAGCGCGGCCACCACGTTCTTCCACGCGATGGCCATTTCCGGGCGACCGGTGAGCGCGAGTGCCGGCACCTTGGCCAGCTTGCCCTTCCGCGAGCGCGAGTTGCCCATCTGCGACGTGCGGAACCGTTGCAATCGTTCGGCGCGATGCTGGGTGGCTTCGAGCGCGGCTTCTTCGAACGCCTTGTCGAGGCGCACCACCCAGAGGTAGTGCAGCGTGAGCACTGCCGCGGCCCACGGCATAGCCACCAGCCACTTCGCGCCGCTCCCGAGAAACACCGGCTCGAGCACCGCGCGCACCGGCCAGAGGGCGGCCGACGGCACCGGCGCGCGGAGTGCGTCCGTCACGGCCAAGAGGAGGGCTTTAATGCCCGACAGGCTCGCGACACGGAGCATCGGCCACGCGGTCACGACGCCGTACGTCACGGCCACCAGCACCACACCGAACACGATCAGCGGCACAATGAGCCGACGACGGGCTTTGCCGACGTGCTCCATGGCGTTCGCATGCACGATCGAGGCGCCCAGTCGATGCAACGCCAGCGTGGAGAAGAGCATCCACAGCGACAGACCGCGCTGCCATCCTTCCAGGCTGCTGCCACCGCCGCGCAACAGCACGCTGAAGATCAGTGTGTTGAGCAGAATGGCGATCTGCATGCGCACCAGCTTGGCGTGCACCAGTTGCCGTCGACTGACGGGCGCCGGAAACAGGAACTGCACTTCGGCCGGTGTGAACGCGAGCGCGCTGCGTTCACCACCGAACACCCACCAGCGCGCAGCCGAGAGGAGCACGAAGGCACTGGCGATCGGTACCGCCACGTCGGTTCGTACGATCGCGGCGAGTGGTCCACTCCCGAGCTGCGTATTCCGAAAGAGCGCCCACCAGATGTACAGCATGCCCATGACCACGGCCGCGAGGTAACGCGGGCTCTTGGCGCGGGCTGCCTGTTGTCGCAACCGATTCACGAGGGTGCGCTGATACAGAAAGCGCATGGCCGGCACGGGAGCCGGCTGTTGCACGAACGGTTGCGGCATGGTCACGAGACTGCGTCGTCGCCGGTCAGCGCAATGAACATCTCCTCGAGCGAGCGACCGGCCAGATCAGGACGCGACTCGACGATCTCGGCGAGCGTGCCGAGGGCAACGGCCTGACCGCGACGAATGACGAGAATGCGCGTGCACAATTCTTCCACGAGATGCAGGAGATGCGAGCTCAGAATCACGGCCGCACCCTCGCGCGCGCGCGCGGCGATCGTTTCCTTCATGCGACGGATGCCGACCGGATCGAGTCCGGTGAGCGGTTCATCGAGCAGCAGCGCCGACGGCTGATGTAACAGACCGCACGCGATGGCCAATTTCTGCTTCATGCCGCGGGAGAGTTCGGTAGGCAGCGCATCTTTCTTGGCCGTGAGCTCGAGCTCTTCGAGCAAGACGGGGATGCGCGGGGCCGCGTCGTGCACGCCATAGAGACGCGCCACGAACTGGAGATGTTCGGTGACCGTGAGATAGTCGAACAGTTGCGGTTCATCGGGGATGAACGCAAGCCGCGACTTGGCGGCCACTGGGTCCGTGTGCAGGTCGATGTCGGCGATACGAATGCTCCCCGACGTGGGCTGCAGAATGCCGGCGAGGGCGCGCAGCGTGGTGGTCTTGCCGGCTCCGTTGGGACCGACGAGGCCGAGCACATCGCCCGGGGCCACGCGAAAAGACAGCGACTGCACGGCCACGGTGTCGCCGTAGAGCTTGGTGTACTCGATGACGTCAATCACGCAAGACAGTAAGGAGTACGGAGTAAGGAGTACGGGGGGCTCAGGACGACGTACGTCATGTGATCGCTACGGAAAAATGAGCGGTGCACTGAGGGTAACGAACAGTGTCGCTCCCGCCGGAAGACACCGCTCCGGTTGTGAATTGCGCGCGGCGGCAATAGTTCCCGCGGCCGCACCGCCGGCGGCTCCGATGACCGCGCCACGGGTGCCGCCGCCGAGCACGCGTCCGGCGATCGCACCGATAATGGCGCCGGTGATGACCTTGCCCTTGTCGCCGCCCTTCGACACCTGACGTTCGGTGATGGCGACGTCGTCGCCCACGCGTACGGTGCCCTGTACGGGCACGAGCTCCCCGTTCACCTGCACGCTGCGCACACGGAACGCGAAGCTACCGTCGGTTGCGGGCGGCGCCATTTCGACGAGAATGGGGGTGCCAGCAGGGAGAATGGCGCCGTCGGGACCGTTCACGGGCTCGGCAAGCTCAGCGACGATGCGGTCGCCAGGGCGATTGGCGAGGGAGCAAATGGCGGCGTTCGTCTTTCCGGAAAGCGATGTGCCGGCGGCGAGTCCGCGGGACGGTCCGGGCGTGGCAGCTGGTGCGGTAGCCGGTGCTGACGTGGCGACTGCTGCTGGTGCGGGTGCCTCGGCGACCGGCGCCGGCGCGGGGGCAGACACCACAGGTTCGCGCGAAGCCCGCGGAGAACGCGAAGGGCGCGACGAAGGGCGAACTGTTTGAGGAACAGCGGGACTGCGCGTGGCTGGCGCTGGCGAACTGGGGGAGGACAGTGCCGTGTCGCCGATCGCGGGCGTGGACCGTGCTGGCGAATCGCCAGCGGCCAGCGTGAGATCGCGCGCCAATAGCGAGTCGACGGCCGACGTCTGAGCAACACGATCGCGACACCCGGCCACCACAAGCATGGACAAAGGGAGGACGAGCGCGATAGTGTGCCGCAAGACGCAACGTTTCATCCCAGCCCAGCGTTCGGAGTGAAGTTGCTGCATAGTCACGACGATAGTCGAGAGTAAGATGTCGAACCAGAACCCTGTATGACTTACACCGAAGTCGACGTGACGCCGCCACCAACGGCGCAACACGTATTCATTGCGCGGCAGCCGATCTTCGACACGAATCGACGGCGTGTGGCCTATGAGCTGTTGTATCGCGCCAACCGGGACGCCACGCAGGCCCTGGGCCTGTCGGATTCGCACATGTGCGGTGACACGGCGCTGCACGCCCTGCTGTCGATCGGCCTCGATCGCCTGACCGCCGGTACCACGGCCTTTGTGAACATTACCCGCGAACACCTGCTAGGCGAACTCTACAAGATCTTCGACCCGACGGCGGTGGTGCTGGAGCTCCTGGAAACGGTAGACGGCGACGCAGCGGTGGTCGATGCCTGTGAACGGGCCGTGGCCGAGGGGTATCGCCTGGCCCTGGATGACTATGATGGACGGGAGTCGCTCGATCCCTTGCTGCCGTTTGCCAGTATCGTGAAGCTGGATGTCCTCGGGAAAACTGCCGCCGAGCTCGCGCCGACCGTGTCTCGATTGAAAGGGCTGGGGCTGACCGTGCTCGCCGAACGCGTGGAAACGGCGGACATGCTGCGCACCTGCGAAGCGCTGGGATGCGTGCTGTTTCAGGGTTACGTCTTCAGCCGCCCGGAAACGCTGGACGGACGCGCCGTCAACGTCCAGCACGCCACGGTGTTCAACATCATGGCGCTTCTGAACGAGCCGGATGTCACGGACTCGGCGCTCGAGGAGGCATTTCGCAGCCACCCGTCGCTGTCCCTGTCTCTGCTGCGAATCGTGAACTCGGCCTCGTTCGGAGTCCGATCGGTCGACTCGATTGCCCACGCTATTCGCCTGATCGGCCGTGAGGCGCTGTCGCGGTGGACGCTGATCATGCTTATCGCCACCGTCGGCGCCCAGAGTCCAGTAGCGCACGAAGCCGTCGTGCAGGCCCTCGTGCGCGGCCGCTTCTGCGAGACGGTCACCGCCCACGGTCTCAGCGGTGATCCCTCGGCCCGTTTCCTGGTAGGACTCCTCTCGCGCATGGACGCGTTGCTCGGCTTGCCGATGGACGCCGTACTCGAGCGACTCCCGGTGAGCGTCGACGTGCGTGACGCACTGCTCACGGGCACCGGACCGCATGCACCGGTGCTCCGTTTGGCCGATGCCTATGAGCGCGGCGAGTGGGGCGAGGTCGATGCCGATGACAACGTGGCGATCGCGCTGCGAGCCGAGCTCGCGGGGCTCTACGCGGATGCGGCGCTGTGGGCCACGCAGCGGCTGGTGAGTGCTGGATAAGGACTCAGAACCCCAAGCTTGTACTCAAAACTCAAGACTCACGTGAGTGTCGAGTTTCGAGTCCGAGTTTCGGGTCGGGAGTCTACGGGACCCTTTTCGCGAGACTGGCGTGCATGGAATCGGTCTTGTATTGCGCCATACTTGCGGCATCCGCGGCGCCGTCGGGCGCGATGCTGAACGGAAGCAGAATCGAGATGCGGCGGTTGGCGGCGGAGAGCGGATCGTCCATCATGCGCGGCTTGGTGGCGGCGTAGCCGCGCACTTCCACGATGCGTCCGTCGCTGAGACCCACGCCCTCGAGTACGCGCCGGGCGGCGTTGGCGCGGTCGGCGGAGAGCTCCCAGTTGCCGTACGTGCCGCCGGCGGAGGTGAATTGCGCGGCGTCGGTGTGGCCTTCGAGAATCACCGGGTGATGCAGCGTGGCGAGCTCGCTCCCGATCAGCTGCAGGGCGAGCATCGTGGCGGACTTCATCTTGGCGGAGCCGAGCGGGAAGAAGACGTCGCCGCTTCCGGTTTCCACGAGTTCGATGCGGAGGCCGTCGCTCGTGACCTGGACGTCGACCAAGGCCTTCAGTGCCTTCAGCGAATCGTTCGAGGCGACCTTGTCGAGGATCGCGTTCTTGAGCTGCTCGAAGGTGCGTTGTTCGGTGCTGCGCACGATCATGCGCAGCGGCGTCTTCTGCACGTTCGTGGGCGCGGTGCCCGTCGAGAGCGGACTCGAACCGGCGCCGTAGCCCTTTTTATAGCCGACCGGATTAGCGAAGTAGCCTTCGATGGCCTGCTTCGTCTTGTCGTCCATGCCAAGAATCCACATCACCATGAAGAACGCCATCATGGCGGTCACGAAGTCGGCATACGCCACCTTCCATGAGCCGCCGTGATGGCCGCCGTGGCCGGCGACCTTCTTCTTGACGATGATGATCTTCTTCCCACCGCGCGGAGCCATGCGGTTACGCGGCCTTCTTGCGCGTCATCTCTTCAAGCTCCGTGAAGCTCGGGCGCTCATGCGGCTCGACGTTGCGGCGGGCGAACTCGACGGCGGTCATCGGGGCGTCGCCACGGGCAAAAGACAACAGGGCGGTGCGGACACAGAGCATGTAGTCGTGCTCGGCGGCAATGCGACTGCTCATTGCCGAAGCGATCGGACCGAAAACGCCATAGGCGAGCAAAATGCCGAGGAACGTTCCGACGAGCGCAGCGGCGACTTTTTCGCCGATCTCGGAGGCGGCGCCACCGATCGAACCCATGGTGATGATAACGCCGAGGACGGCGGCCACGATGCCGAAGCCGGGCATGGCGTCGCCGACGGCGGTCACGGCTCCGGGCACCAGCATGGCTTCGTGATGATGCTTCTCGAGATCGACGTCGAGAATTTCGGCGAGATTATGGTCTTCCACGGTGCCGGTGAGGAGCACCTTGAGCGTATCGCAGAGCAGCGACACGGCGTGGTGGTTTCCCATGAACGACGGGTACTTCTGGAAGATGTCGCTGGACTCCGGATTCTCGATGTGCGATTCGAGACCGACCAGTCCATCCTTGCGAGCCTTCTGGAAGATCTCGTAGAGTACCTGTAGCAGTTCGGCATAAGCGGTTGCGCCGAACGGATTCGGCTTGAGCAGGCCGAGCATCTGGGACACGACACCCTTCAGAACCGCGGGCGGATTGGCCACGATCATGGAGCCAAGTCCCGCACCACCGAGAATGAGAAACTCGTTGGGCTGAATAAGCACGGCGATCTCGCCATGGTGCATCACATAGCCACCGATGACGGAGCCCATCACGATGACCAAGCCTATGATGACAAACACGCGGCAGATCCTGGAGTACGAGTGGAGAAATCAGACGTGAGCAGTGATGCCGGAGCGGCCCGCTGGCTCTCGCTACATGACGATTTACTGCGCGGGTTGGCACATGCGTTCAGCAATCGCGTGGCAACCGTCGCGGCCATCGCCGCACTGTTCGATTCGTCGCGTGTTCCCGACGAACGCGTACTGTCCGGATTGCGCACTGATGCCGACCGCCTGGACGGTTTACTGGAGCAGCTGCGGCAGCTGCCGCGACGAGGCGATGCCGATCTCGAACCGTTGATGCCCGGCGACAGTGTCCGCGCGGCGCTGGCACTGTTCGAGCACCACCCCGAGCACCGGGACGTGTACTGCACCGTGATCGCCGCCGACGATGTCCAACCGGTACGAGCCGAGCCGTCCGCGCTGCAGCACGCGCTGTGCATGGCCTTGGCCGCGGCGTGCCGGGTGGGAGCGAGTCGTGACGGGGCTCCCCGTAGCGGCGCGCCCCGTGCCGGGGTCCGTGCCGGGGTCCG
>Ga0105047_10010574_pt1 | contig 15058 bp, 13 predicted proteins | sample MAT04_FD_78384 | JGI IMG/M metagenome (GOLD analysis project Ga0105047, IMG submission 78384) | Freshwater microbial communities from Lake Fryxell liftoff mats and glacier meltwater in Antarctica - MAT-04 (megahit assembly) | ecosystem: Environmental > Aquatic > Freshwater > Ice > Liftoff... | reverse complement strand
TCATCCAGGCCCAAACCTATTTTCCCGCCGATACCCTCTATGGTATGCAATGGGAAAACCTGGATTTCCCGGTTGGTCGGGCCAGCAGTTTTGCCAAAAGCGGTAACACGCACTTCGCGGTGACCTACCGGGGCTTGTATATTTCTTTTGATGGGGGACAAAACTGGAAAATACACCCGCAATTCGGCGAGACGAACAGCATCATTAAGGTGGTGGCCAGCGGCGATGTGGTGTTTGTGGAGAAGGAGCGCATCGTCACAAATCTCAATAGTTATAAAGAGCGGTATCATGACTTCTATCGTTCTACCGATCAGGGAGCCACTTTTTCGCTCTCCATTTCTTTGGATAATAGTTTTAATTTTTTTGATTGCATCCACGATGTAAGGGGGATTTATGCCAAAAACGACAGCACGTTTTTTATTCCCTGGCTGAATGCGCAATGTGACGCAGCGTCCGATAGATTTGAACGCATCGTCTATACCAACGACCGGGGACTGACCTGGCAAACCCGCCAGAACATCGGACGGTATAGTTATTCGATGCAGGATAATGTCGTACTTGGCTATGCGCAGGAGGGGCCGGTGATCCGGGTATGTAGCAGTGTGGCGGACGATTTTTCGGGTACGGTCAGTATGACTATTCCGGCACCTGCTGGTTTTAACGGCCTCAATAACAACATCTTACTGCTCACCAAACAGCAGAATACGACGCTATTTTTTAGTCGGCAAAAACATCTTTATCAATCCACTGATGACGGGCAAACGTGGACCAATGACTCGGTGACTATTCCCGGCAGTGTCCTGAGATTTGCTTTATTGCTGGATGGCCAGATTTATTTAGGCACCAGTCAGGGTATTTTCAAAGCCGATCCAGCTACGCCATTACTGACGACCAACATTTATCCAGCCGGGGCGGGCAATAGTTTTTCATTTCAAAAAATCGGCACGGAACTGTGGCACAATGATTTCTCCGGCGTTACTTACCGCTCCGACGATGCTGGTCAGACCTGGGTGGAGCGCAGCCGTGGCCTGGGCCATGAGGCAGCAGGTATTCGCCGATGGTGCGACGATCTGGTGGTATCGCCTGGCGTACAGAGCGATACGATCAAATATCGCAGTCAGACTGGCGGGCAATGGGAACGCCTGACGGCTACGCCCGGAATAGGTACTTACTTTTCTGATTATCTTGGCGAGACTGGCGACTGGCTGTTTATGAATGCCTCAAACACGATCCGGCGTTCGGGCGATTGCGGGGTCACTTGGGAGGATACTCCGGCGCAACTGCCCGCTTTACCGGGCCAGCCGGTGCCAAATATTGCAGGCGCGGTATTTCAGGGTTCGGGCAATGGCCGGTTTTATGTGACGGGTTACAATTACCCAAAAACCATCTGGCACACCGCCGATGGGGGCGCCAGTTGGGTTACGCTTCAAACGCCGCCCACTATTCAAACCCCGAACAGCATCCGCCAACTGATCGTCCGCCACGACACTTTGCTGGTCGTGCAAACCGCCACCATCTCCCGTACCACCGACCTCGGGGCCACCTGGACGACCATCAACCTGCCGTCCACGGTTTCCAGTGCTTACGGCTCGATCTGGAAACACGGGCAAAAGTTGTTGTTCACGTCTGCCCCGGCCAAGCTCCAACTCTCGGTGAGCAGCGATGATGGGGCTACCTGGACCCAAACCTGCGCCGATTTTTATGACTATGGTGCTTCGGCCAATCCCGGCAATACGCCAGTGAAATACCTGAAAGATGGGGTCATTTTCGTCCATGCGGCCCAAGGATTATACCTCTCCAAAAATGACGGGGTGAACTGGATGCGGTTGGCTGATTTGCCGTTTGTGAGCGAATTTCCGCCCGCTGCCGTGCCGCTCGAAGGCGCCTACGAATATTTGCTGAAAGACGATTATCTCTACGCTTCCTCTTTTTGGCAGGGCGTATGGCGTACGCCCTGGCAGCCCATTCTCGATGCGCTGAACACGACGCAAGGCGATTACGGCCAGGTGGAAGGCCAGGTATTCCTTGACCGTGATAACGACTGCATGTTCAGCGCGGGCGACCAAGCCCTGGGCGGACGCGTGGTGCGTCTTTCGCCGGGCAACTTCTATACCGCCACCGCACCCGACGGCACGTATCGCTTTGCCGCACCCGTAGGTACGTACCAGGTGGAAACGGTGTTGCCCGACAATACGCAAGATGTATGTAATGGAGCACAGAATCAAACAGTTGCGGTAACAGCGGGCAGTACGGCTTCGGCGATTTTTCCGGTATTTGTGGTGCCCGGTATCTTCGATCTATGCCTGAATCTGTTCCGCACCAAACCGCTACGCGTGGGTTTTGAAACCGCCTTTCAGGCCAATGTAGTCAACGCTGGCAGCGAAATAGTGAGCAATGCGCCGCTGACATTCCAGTTCGATCCTGCGGTGCTGACCTTGGTAAATGCCAGTCTGCCCGTGCAAATCAATGGCGGCACACTGACCATCGTGTTGCCCACTTTGCAGCCCGGCGAGACGGTAAACATCGTTTTTCATTTTACCATACCCATGACGACTATGTTGGGTGCTCCGGTGGATATAAGTGGCTCGGTCGCCCTGGCCAACGATGCCCATCCCGCCAATAACACCGTGGAATTGAGCGATATAGTCACGGGTGCTTACGATCCCAATGACAAAACCGCCTATCCCGCCCAAGCTTTGACACCGGGCATTTCACACCCGCTGCTGTACGTGATTCGTTTCCAAAATACGGGCACAGACACCGCTTTCAACGTGGTGGTGACGGATACCATTGATCAAAAACTGGATTTACTCAGCCTCGAAACGGTCAGTGCCAGTCATGCTTATACGTTCTCTGTGCATCCCAACCGGGTGGTGAAATGGACTTTTAAAGGCATACTATTGCCTGATAGTATCGTTAACGAAGTGGAAAGCCACGGTTATATCACCTTCAAAATCAAAACGTTGCCACTGGCCGATCAGGAAAAAATCAGGAATCACGCCGATATTTTCTTCGATTTCAATGAGTCAATACTGACTAATACGGTGGTAGTGGAGATCAGAAAATTGCTCGTGCAGCAGACCAGTCCGTGGCTGGAAGCCGGTATGGTACGCGTTGCGCCAAATCCGGCTGATGAAGGCGTCTGGATTTCTGTTTTGCCCGCCGCTGCCTCCGCCTTGGTCGGCCAAAACTGGTTTTTGTACAACCCAACCGGCCAATTAGTCAGCACTGGAAAACTAACGGGCCAGGAGACTTTTTTACCGCGTAATGATTTGGCCGATGGGTTTTATTTCTTGAAAATAATGGATAAAAAACGAGTGTTGCCGGTGGTGAGGGTGGTTTTTGGGCATTGAGTAAATTTTTTGAGGATACAAGGATTTGATAGAATGCAAACTCGGTGAGCCTCCATTTTACTCGGTGAGCCTCGGTGGAAACAAGGGTCACCGAGGCTCACCGAGTATTGGAGGCTCACGGAGAAATATTGAAAATCCGCTGGTGGTTCAAACTTTCGCGTTCTTTGTGCCCGTTCGTACCACCTCTACACCTTTGCAAATTGTCCACCTTGCCTACGCGTTTGCCCTCCACTTTCGATTGGTTTGTTTTAGTATTTCTGGGGGCGATGTGGGGTGCCTCGTTCATTTTTATCAAACACGCCGTCCAGATCTTCGATCCGCTGCACATGGCGATGTGGCGGATGGTGATAGCCACGGTGATCTATTTGCCCATTGCGGCGGCCTATTGGTCGAAGATTGACTGGCGACGCTGGCGACCGCTGGTGGTGGTGGCTTTTTTCGGGTCGGCTATTCCCAATCTCCTGTTTGCGGTGGCGCAACGGCACGTCACCAGTAGTTTGGCGGGCATGCTCAATTCACTTACGCCGCTGTTTACGCTGATATTGGGGGTTAGTTTTTTCCACATGACGTTCACCCGCAATAAATTGATAGGGGTAGCCCTGGGACTGGTCGGCGCGGTGATACTCATTGTGTTCAACAGTAAAAGCGGGGTAGCTGGCAATGCCTTTTTTGCCAGCCTTTGCGTACTGGCGACGGTCTGTTACGCCATCAATGCCAACACGGTCAACACCTGGCTGCGCGACCAACCGGCGGCGGGCATCGCTTCGGCGGCCTTTGTGATTACCGGCCCGATCTTCATCGTTGGCCTGTGGGCTACGGGGGCCTGGGGCGCCGTCTGGCAGCATCCCGATGCCTGGACGGGGCTTGGATACGTGTTTTATCTGGCGGCCATTGGCACCGTTTTCGGGTCCATTTTATACTTCTGGTTGTTGCAGCGCACGAGTGCCATTTTTGCGACTTCGGTCACCTATTTATTGCCGGTGACGGCCATTGCGCTGGGTGCTTTCGATGGCGAGGCCATTGGCTGGATGGATTTTGTAGGTACCCTGGTGATCTTGGCGGGGCTGTACGTGGCAAGAAAATAAAAACTTGTTACCCAACGCCGGACAGACAAACGCCTACTTATCTTAAAAACGTCCTGGTTATGGCTAAGAAATTTGTGCTTTTTTTATTTTTCAGTGTTGGTATGTCGTTTATTTATCTCTGCTGTTGCAGCGGTTATCTTCCCCACTTTGACTACCAAAACCTTGATGTTGGTTTCTATGATCGGTCGTCACGATTTCCCAATGACTCTATGACGGTTTTCTACATGAAACCAAGTGAAGTTAAATTCGTAGCTGGGACTTATATGCCAACGGTCAGCAATCCGGTTTTTGGTACTAGTTGCCCTGAAAGTGGGGAGCAGGGCCCTAAGAATACCTTGACGGAAATTAATATTACAGTAGATCAGGATTTAGATACCGATCACCCGGCTGGTAGCTCGCTCAACGACTTGTTCTATCATTTGAGTGGTGATAGCATTCGCACTTTAAAGGGGGATGTACCTGTTTATTTCGATTTTTATTATCCCTATGATTTTTTGTTGATCGGCACCCCTTTTGTGGCCACTGATACGGCCCAGACTTTTGTATTTAAAGTTCGCGCTACCAGGTCAGATGGCTCTATTGTCGAAGGACAATTGTCAGGCGTTAAATTTCAATAGACCTTATGGTCATATTGACGCGAAAATAAGAAGGACTGCCAACCCAACCCCTTCGATTGTTTTGCCGTATAAGTAAGAAAACTATGTTCTTATGAAAAAGCCCATCCATAAAATCGCCTTTCTGTTTGGCCTATATGTCGCACTGCATTTTGTGGCCGCTTGTATGCGCGAACCTGACTTGAATTGCACATGCCCTGGTGTAGATTTCCCTTTTTTTGATTATAAGTCATTGACCGTCACTCCTAATGACCCGACCGTAGAATCTGCACTGCATTTGGACGTTGTCCCAATGGAAATAATTTTTTTGGCGGCTGCCGAGCGGCCTGCCAGCCACTTTGATTTTATCACCACAGCATGGGGCTGTGACTGTGCTTTCAACGGCTATTATGGGCCTAAGTATTCCGTAACTACCTTGAATATTTTTGCGGATCGCGCCTTCGATGATTCGCATCCCGTAGATAGTTCATTGACCTCACTGTTCACATTTACGCAGCACGATCTTGGGCTTGATTTCGATTATCCTAGTCCCACCATTACTTTTACACAAGGTACGCTGAGTAGCCTTCGCTTTACCACTTACACGCGGCCTAAAGACCAAGCCCCGCCGATCCGTTTTACACTACAATTTATTAAAAGTAATAATGATACGGTGAGCATTCAAACCGATAATATTCGGTTTCAGTAGTTATTTAAACCAACTCGCATATAGCACATAATTATTCGCAATCCGCTCGATCTGTCCCTGAAATAATTCCGGCGTAAGTTCCTTCACCCGTCGTGCCGGAACACCTGCATAGACTCCGCCGGTTTTGCAGACAAAATTTTCCAGCACCACGGCTCCGGCAGCGATCAGGCAGTTTTCTTCCACTACTACCTGATCCATAATGATCGCGCCCATGCCCACCAGCACGTGATCGTGCAGCGTGCAGCCATGCACCAGGGCCCGGTGCCCAATACTGACCTGATTACCAATGGTAGTCCCGCATTTCTGGTAGGTGCCGTGCAAAATAGCACCATCCTGGATGTTCACTTTATTACCGATGCGGATAAAATTCACGTCGCCACGCACCACCGTCTGAAACCAGACCGAGCAGTCGTCGCCCAGCACGACATCACCGATGATGGTGGCATTTTCTGCCAAAAAACAGTTTTGGCCAAATTGTGGCGTATAGCCGCGACAGGGAAGGATCATTTTAGTGATGAGTTATGAGTGATGAATGCTAGTCACTTGCAATTTTCGTTCAGTGGCTTGGGTATTCTATGTATAGTCAGCGCAAGTATTTCTGAATAGAATAAATTTATAGCAGTCTGATAATTAAAACTTTACCAAACGCTTACCTCTTCTCCAATGCTGTACTTTCATTATAACTCATAACTCATAACTCATAACTCATAACTCATAACTCATAACTTTTCAAACGCCTCCCCCAAAGATGGCACACTCCCCAGGCGACGGCAGCCCCAAAAGCATTGGCCAGCATATCGTCGAATTCAAAAGCACGATTGGGCAGAAAAGTCCCTTGCACCAGCTCCATGAGTGCTCCGTAGCCTGCGGCAAACAGGAAAAGGAGCAGCCCCTCGCGGAAGTTGGGCGGTCGCCCCAGGAAACGACGGAGGCACCAGTAGCAGAGACCCATCAGCCCGGCGTAGATGAGGGCATGGCCCAGTTTGTCCGTAGCGAAAAGGTCGAACTGCGGCAACTGCACGCTCGGCAGCACCGATACACCGGTAACGAGTAGCAGCCAGACCAGCGCGGGCAGCCAGATAAATAAGGGTTTGGTCGAAATTGACATACGGCAGAAAAGAAAAGGCCAATATTACGCCCGTTGCCCGGAAAAACGCAGAAACAGTTAAATTGCCGGGTGAAATCACTCATTTGCTCAGAATGATCAGGATACTGCCGTTGCTGCTGCTTTTTCTCTTTTACTGGGCCTTCCCTGGCACGGCGCAGAGTGGTTTTTATCTGTACACCGGAAAAGTGCAGGCCGAAATACCCTTTGAATACACCAATAATTTTATTATTCTGACGATTAATTTCAATGGTTCCATGCCGTTGCGATTTATCTATGACACTGGCGCGGAACATACCATCCTGAGTAAGCGCGAGATCACCGATGTGCTGCAGGTGCATTATGAGCGCGAATTTCGGGTGATGGGTTCCGACCTGCAGACCGAACTGGTCGCCTATCTGGTGCGCAATATCCGGCTCGATATTCCGAACTTGGCCGTCGCGCCGCGCCAGGATATTTTGGTGCTCCAGGAAGATTATTTTCGGTTTGAAGAATACGCCGGGGTCAGCGTACACGGCATTCTTTCGGCCAGTGCTTTTTCCAGATTTATCGTCAAAATAAATTTCCAAACCCACCTGCTGACCCTCTATGACCGGGAGGCCTTCAAACTCCGGGAATCGGGCTATGTGGAAGTGCCAGTGGAAATATTTCGCAACAAAATGTACCTGAAAACAACGCTCCAGGTGCGCCCCGACTCCACGGCCCCCGTCAAACTGCTGCTTGATACCGGCGCCGGGTTACCGCTGTTGCTGTTTGATAATACCCATCCCCTCATCCACGCGCCCGCCAATGCCATTCCGAGCAATATCGGTATGGGGCTGGGCGGTTATCTGGAAGGTTTTACGGGGCGGATCAGCAGTTTCGATCTCGGCCCTTTTTCGCAAAAAAACGTGGTGACGTACTTCCAAAGCCTCGATTCTATCCGGCGCAGCGACCATCTCAATCAGCGGAATGGCCTCATTGGCAACGCTATTCTCGCGCGGTTTCAGGTTATTCTCGACTATCAAAACGCGAAGATTTGGCTAAAACCCAACAAGAACTACAGCCAACCTTTCGTATATGATCGCAGCGGACTGAACCTGATCGCTTCCGGCCTGCATTTCGCTACCCTCACGGTACAAAATGTGCTGCCCAATTCGCCCGCCGCCGAAGCCGATCTGCAACGCGGCGATGTCATCCTGCGCGTAAACCTGTTGTCGTCCAATCTGTTATCACTCACAGACGTGCAGCATATTTTGCAAAAAAAGCCGGGCAAAAAGATCAAAATGGTCGTTCGGCGGGATGGCAAGCGGCTGAAAAAGACGTTTTTGCTCCGGGATTTGATTTGAAACCTGCCTTCGCCCTCACGGCCTATGGCGGTTAAAAAGGCTACGGCGGGTAAAGAGGTTATAATTTCAGCACATTGACCACATTAGTCTATTAGCACATTATTTTCATGTCCAACCTAACCGATCGCCTCACCGCCTTAGTTCGCCCCAATATCCTTGCCTTGCAGCCCTATGCTTCGGCGCGGGATGAATTTACCGGCACGGCCGCCGTCTTTCTGGATGCCAACGAAAATAGCCTGGGCGGGCCGTTGGCGACGGATTATTCTCGTTATCCCGACCCGCAGCAAAAAAAATTGAAAAATCTGCTGGCCAGGAATAAAAAATTGACGGTCAACCAGATATTTATTGGCAGTGGCAGCGATGAGGCCATTGATCTGTTGCTGCGCGCTTTCGTGGAACCGGGTCGCGACAACGTATTGATCCTGCCACCGACTTACGGGATGTACACGGTGCAGGCCAATATTCACGGAGCGGAGATCAGGCGGGTCGTGCTGCAGCCCGACTTTTCCCCCGATGAAGCAGCCATCCGGGCGGCCACCGATGCCCGGTCCAAATTGTTATTTCTGTGCTCGCCCAACAACCCCACCGGGCAGTGCCTGCCCGACGAATTTGTACTGCGCATGCTGCATACTTTCCCCGGTTTGGTCGTGGTGGACGAGGCATATTCCGATTTTGCGGATCGCCCCTCGTGGAGTAGCCGTTTGGCAGAATTTCCGAATCTGGTGGTGTTGCAGACGCTTTCCAAAGCCTGGGGCCTGGCGGCCCTGCGCGTGGGCATGGCTTTCGCCAATCCATTTATTATCAGTATTTTAAACAAAATAAAATACCCCTATAACCTCGCGCTGCCCACCATCCAACTGGCCGAACAAGCCCTCGAACATGGCGCGGATGTACGGGAAAAGGTGGTTTTGTTGCTACATGAACGCGAACGTCTGGCGAAGGAGCTACCGAAACTGGCTTGCATCCGCGAAGTATTTCCCAGCGATGCCAACTTCCTGCTGGTGCGCACCACCGACGCCGATCACCTTTATCAGCATCTCTGCGAGCATGGTATCGTGGTGCGCAACCGTAGTCACGAGCCACAATGCGCCCAATGCCTGCGGATTACCGTGGGTACGGTGGCCGAGAATGATCGGCTGCTGGAGGTATTGGGGACGTATTGATTTGAAATCCTTATCTTTGAATCAAAATCTGTTGTCATGATCACCGTATCCACCGAGGCATATATTTCTGCTCAAAATCCTGTCATCGTTTTGCCCAATGTACCAGAAGGCAACTATGAAGTCATTGTAGTGCTCCAGCCAAAAGCAGCAGACAGCAAATTAAAACCGAAAAAGCCACGTAAAGCGGGCTTTATTAAAGCCAAAATCACCATGTCTGACGACTTTAATGCGCCTTTAGAAGACTTCAAAGACTATATGTAATGAAAGTTTTGACAGATACGCAATCTATTATATGGTTTTCATTGAACAACCCACGTTTGAGTAAAACTGCTCGTGAAACATTGGAACATAGTGAGAATGACTGTTATGTGAGCATGGCTTCGTTCTGGGAAATGTCCATTAAAATGAACCTGGGTAAACTGGAAATGGAGGGGCTGACGCTGGAGGATTTTATGGACAAGGTTCAGGCGAACAATTTTCTTAATCTTTCTATCAGGCGCGACCACATTTTAGTCAATGGTCAACTTCCTCTTCATCACCGCGATCCGTTTGACCGGCTTATTATCTCGCAAGCCCTGTTCGAACAGATGGCTATTGTGAGCAATGACCAGGCTTTTGATGATTACCCCATTCAACGTATTTGGTAGTTATATCCCATGCAAAAAATCCTTTTCCTAGACCGTGACGGTGCCATCATCGTAGAGCCGCAGCCCGACCAGCAGGTGGACAGTTTGGCCAAACTCGAATTTATGCCGGGCGTCATCTTTGCCCTGGCCCGGCTGGTACGCGAGACAGACTATGCGCTCGTGCTGGTAACCAATCAGGATGGACTGGGTACCGATGCTTTTCCAGAGCAGACCTTTTGGCCCGCCCAGGAAAAAATGCTGACCACGCTGGATAATGAAGGCATCCATTTTCGGGCAGTACACATTGACCGCTCTTTCCCGCACGAAAATCTGCCGACGCGCAAGCCCGGCACGGCCATGTTGACCGAATACTTGAACGGCGAGGTGGACCTGGCTAATTCCTACGTGATTGGCGACCGCCAGACGGACCTGGAACTGGCTAAAAACCTGGGCACCAAGGCTATTTTACTTGCACCGGATGCGGAAGAAGATGCGCCCGGGGAAGCAGAAAACACCTGGGTACTGCGCACCTGGGAAGCCATCTATCAGCACCTGCGCCTGCCGCCCCGCCAGGTACAGCACCAGCGGACGACCCGCGAAACGGATATTTCAATAGACCTGAACCTCGACGGTACGGGGAAAAGTCAAATCCAGACGGGATTGGGTTTTTTCGATCACATGCTCGACCAACTGGCGCGACACGGCCAACTCGACCTCACGCTGCATACCGTAGGCGATCTGCACATTGACGAACATCACACGATTGAAGATACGGCCCTGGCCCTGGGGGAAGCATTCAGCCGCGCACTGGGCGACAAGCGCGGCATCGAACGCTATGGTTTTACGCTACCCATGGACGATGTGCTGGCGCAGGTCGCGCTTGATTTCGGAGGACGGCCCTGGCTGGTCTGGGATGCCGATTTTCGCCGCGAACGTATTGGGGAAATGCCAACCGAGTTGTTTTTTCATTTTTTCAAATCCTTTTCCGATGCCGCTCGTTGCAATCTGAATATCCGCGTCGAAGGCCAGAATGAGCACCACAAGATCGAAGCGATCTTCAAAGCCTTTGCCAAAGCCCTGAAAATGGCCCTGCGGCGGGATCCGAATAATTGGGTGCTACCGACGACAAAGGGGGTGATTTGAAGGATGGCTGAAGATCATAACCATTATAATCTATGGAATAAATACCGCCTGAATACCCACTGCAATTAGCCCAATGATACAAGGTGCCAGACGTTTATTCCCCAGCAGTTTCCGCCACAAAATACCGAACCCCCCGCCCCCTGCCAACCTGCACCAGCAAACGGCGTTCCACCAGAATACTCAAGTCGCGTTTGAGTGTAGCCCGGGGAATGTCGGGGTGAATACGCAAGAGGTCGGCTATTTGGACAGCAATTTCGGTCTTAATCGTTTCGAGCAGGCGTTTTTGGCGCTCATTCAAGTAACCTTTGAGGGCAAAATAGGTGCTACGTTTTTCGGTCAGTCGTTGGGTAAGGGTGAGCAGGCAGTCTAAGAAAAACACTATCCAGCGGTCAATGATTTCGCCTTCCTGGTCGCGTTTTTGCTGACCATCCATCAGGGCGCGGTAGTAGTCGCGCTTACGCTCTTCGATGAGTTGCTCAAATGAAGTGTATTGGACAAAATCGTAGTCGCGCTGCAGCAGGAGCAAGGTAGTGAGCAGGCGAGACAGGCGTCCGTTACCATCCTGAAAGGGGTGGATGGACAAAAATTCATACACAAATACGGCGATGACCAAGAGCGGATGAAGTTCATCTGCCTTAAAAGTCTGATTACTCCAAACCACCAAATCGTTCATAGCCACTGGTGTCAGGTGTGGAGGCGTGGTATTGAATACGATTTTTTGCGTACCTCCGGGAGAAGTGGCTACTACCTGATTACTGAGCGATTTATAAGCCCCCCGGTGCCGTTGATCTTTGGCACTATGCCGCAGTAATATACCGTGCAATTGTCCGATATAACTCTCCGTAAGCGGAATGTCGTGATATTCCGCTAAGATCAGTTCCAGTACTTCGTAATACCCTACTACCTCCTGCTCATCCCGCGACTTCAGTTGCATGACCTTCATATTCTTCAGTACGGACTCTACTTCCGGATTGGTCAGGGTAGAACCCTCTATACGCGTAGATGATCCAGTACTCTCTACCATTGCTTCGCCTTTCATTTGGCGCAGAAAAACCTGCTCGTCAGCCTGTTCCACCTTCCAACGACTCTGAAAAGCATCAATAGCAGCAATTTTACGTAAAATTATCTGCTGGGTACCGAAATTGAATTGTAATTTTGATTCCATTACATACGGCTTAACCAATTTTGGGCCGCAAATTAGCCATTTTTATTAAAATATAACTTTTTTTGAGCCAAAAATGAGCCGATTCATCTGACCTAAGTAGGCGGGCAAAATTAATCGAGGTTATTTTTGTCGTAACTGGATGATTATCATTGCCTATTTGCCTTTTGCAATTTTGCTTATTTACTTATTGTTTGATTAATACCACAAATTATAATATCTGACTCATGACTGCCATCATCAAATACAATGCAGGCAACATCCAATCCGTCCTGTTTGCGCTGGAGCGGCTGGGTGCGGAGGCTGTTTGGACCGACGATCCAGAGGTATTGCGCCGCGCCGACCGGGTGATTTTTCCGGGAGTGGGCGAAGCGTCGTCGGCGATGCAGTATTTGCGGGAACGTGGTCTGGACGAGGTCATCCGATCCTTGCAGCAGCCAGTATTGGGCATTTGTCTGGGTTTGCAATTATTTTGCCGCCATTCGGAGGAGCAGGATACGGATTGCCTGGGCATTTTTGATCTGGCGGTGCGGCGTTTTGTTTCGCCTGCGGCCAATGCTGATCATCCGCTCAAAGTGCCCCACATGGGCTGGAACACCATCCACGATCTCCATGGGCCATTATTTAAGGGTTTGGCTGAAGGGGAATTTATGTATTTTGTGCATAGTTTTTATGCGGAAAGCAGCCCTGCCCGGACCGCTACCACGGACTATGGCGGGTCATTCAGTGCGGGTTTGCAACGCGATAATTTTTACGCCCTGCAGTTCCATCCCGAAAAATCGGGCGAGGCCGGCCAACGCATTCTGCGAAATTTTCTGACTATTTGATCTTTGGGCGTTGCTAATACGGTCACTTTAGTCCGCCAGCGGCCATTTATGAACGTGGCACGTAAAAAAGCGGGCCATACCTGTTATTTTTGCCACCACACTTGGCATTTGCGGTGTATTCACTTTGGCGGTTTAAATGAAACACCTTTTTCCTCTCTTTTTTTGTACCACCCTCCTCGTGTCGGGTGCGCAGGCACAAAACACGTCGCGTATCAGCGGTAATCTGCAGAGTAACGGTAATTTTTTCATCCGCGATTCGGCCAGTGGTGCTGCTGGTACGCCGCAGTATGACTACCAAAAGTTCGGCGCGGAAAGTTGGCTCAACCTCAACTATAGCAACTGGGGTTTTGACGTCGGGGTGCGCTTCGATGTGTTCAATAATTCTAATTTGCTCAACCCCACAGGCTCCTACACCGATGAAGGAATTGGCCGCTGGTACGTCCGTAAGAAGATAGATAAATTCGATCTGGCGGGCGGTTATCTCTACGATCAGATCGGATCGGGCATCATTTTCCGAGCCTTCGAAGAGCGGGCGCTGGCCATTGATAATGCATTGTATGGCATTCGCCTCGGGTACGAATTGCACGAAAACTGGAAAATCCGCGCTTTCACCGGTCGCCAGAAACGGCAGTTCACCCGCTACGGCACGGTCATTCGCGGCGGTGTGCTGGAAGGTTTTATCAAGCCCGATTCCACCAAAAATTTCACCCTCGCCCCCGGTATCGGCGTGGTGGCCCGTACGTACGACGACGAAACGGTGACCGGCGTGATCAATACCATTGCGAATTACGCGCCGCAGGACAGCACCAGCGCGCAATATAATACCTACGCTGCCACGGTATTTAACACCCTGACTTACAATGCTTTTACCTGGTATGCCGAAGGGGCGTTGAAATCGAACGACGTGATTAATGATCCCTTCACCGAGCGGGTAAACGGGGTGCGCGGCGTTTTGAGCAATCGGAAAGGCTATACGGTTTATACCAGCGTGTCATTTGCTAAAAACGGCTTGGGCATCACCGTGGAGGGCAAACGTACCCAGGATTTTTCTTTTCGTAACAGCCCCTTTGCCGAAGGTTTTCAGGGCGCGCTCAATTTCCTGCCGCCGATGGCCCGCCAAAATACTTATCGCCTGACGGCCCGTTTCAGTCCGGCGACGCAGGAACTGGGCGAACAGGCGGTGCAATTCGACCTGCGTTACGCATTGAACAAACGCCTTGATCTGGGCTTTAATTTTTCGGAAATCCGAACGCTGGAAAATAAGGAACTTTACCGGGAAATTGCCCCGGAATTTACCTACAAATACCAGCGGAAATGGCAATTGATCGGTGGGATACAGATTTTGAAATATAATATTGGCGTGTATCAGGGCGAAGAAAAAGGGACTTATGTGGATGCCGTGACGCCTTATGCGGAGTATTTGTATAAATTCACGCCGCGTCGCTCGCTGCGCATAGAAGCCCAGTATCTGGCTACACAGGAAGAGTTTGGATCGTGGGTGAATGTAGTCGTGGAACTGGGCTTGGCACCGCATTGGCTGGTATATGTGTCGGATATGTACAAGTTGAAACACGACGAATCGGGCGATTTTACGGCGGATGAAACCAAATACGATGGCCTGCACTATCCCAGTGTAGGCGTGGTCTATACCCGCCGAGCCAACCGCTTTTCAATGGCTTACGTCAAGCAAGTGGAAGGCATCAACTGTGCGGGCGGGATCTGCCGTTTGGAACCGGCGTTCAGTGGTGTGCGATTGCAGGTGACTTCGTCGTTTTAGTACCGCCGAAGTCGGTTCGGCATTGGTTGCATTTTAGTACCGCCGAAGTCCGTTCGGCGTTGGTTGCGTTTTAGTACCGCCGAAGTCCGTTCGGCGTTGGTTGCGTTTTAGTACCGCCGAAGTCCGTTCGGCGTTGGTTGCATTTTAGTATCGCCGAAGTCCGTTCGGCGTTGGTTGCATTTTAGTA
>Ga0105047_10010573_pt1 | contig 15060 bp, 12 predicted proteins | sample MAT04_FD_78384 | JGI IMG/M metagenome (GOLD analysis project Ga0105047, IMG submission 78384) | Freshwater microbial communities from Lake Fryxell liftoff mats and glacier meltwater in Antarctica - MAT-04 (megahit assembly) | ecosystem: Environmental > Aquatic > Freshwater > Ice > Liftoff... | reverse complement strand
CTGCGTCGCGCCGGCACTCAAACGCCGCTCGCGGCCCCGACTGTCAGACGCCCACGCGCGGCCACCAGCGTCTACTCGCGTGACGCCGCCTCCTGAGACACCCGCTTCACACCAGCCACCTAGAGCAGCTCGAGGATGGTGGCGTTCGCCTGGCCGCCGCCCTCGCACATGGTCTGCAGGCCGTAGCGGATGCCGTTGTCGCGCATGTGGTGTACCAGGGTCGTCATCAGGCGGGCGCCGGAGCCGCCGAGCGGGTGGCCCAGCGCGATCGCGCCACCGTTCGGGTTGAGGGCCTTCTCGTCGGCGCCGATGTCCTTCAACCAGGCCAGCGGCACGGAGGCGAACGCCTCGTTCACCTCGTACGCACCGATGTCGGCGACGGTAAGACCGGAGCGCTTCAGCGCCTTGAGCGTGGCGGGCATGGGGGCGTGCAGCATCGGCATCGGAGCCACACCGGCGAGGACGCCGGTGTGGAAGCGCGCGATCGGCGTGAGGCCGAGGGACGCGGCCTTCTCGCTGGTCATGATCAGCAGCGCGGCGGAGCCGTCGGAGATCTGCGACGAGTTGGCGGCCGTGATCTTGCCGTCCTCCCTGAAGGCCGGCTTGAGTGAGGCGAGCTTGTCGATCGTGCCGCCGCGGCGGACGCCCTCATCGGTGTCAACGAGCACCCCTTCGGGGTTGGTGATCGGCGCGATCTGCGCGGCGAAGCGCCCCTCGTCGATCGCGGCGGCCGCGCGCTCGTGCGACTGCAGGGCGAACTCGTCGAGCTGCTGCCGCGACAACCCGTAGGTGTCGGCGATGTCCTCCGCGCCGATGCCCTGGTTCGGGAAGTCGTCGCCGTAGCGGGCCTTGTAGTCCGCACCGAGCGGGCTGGCGGTGAAGGTCGAGCCCATCGGGGTGCGGCTCATGACCTCGACGCCACCCGCAACCGCGATGTCGTACTGCCCGGAGATCACGCCGGCCGCGGCGAAGTGCACCGCCTGCTGGGAGGAACCGCACTGGCGGTCGACCGTCACGCCGGGGACCGACTCCGGCCAGCCCGCCGACAGGACGCTCGTGCGGGCGATGTCGAAGGTCTGCTCGCCGATCTGCATCACGCAGCCCCAGATGACGTCGTCGACCTCGACCGGGTCCAGTCCGGTGCGCTCGGCCAGCGCGCGCAGGACGTGGGCGGACAGGTCGGCGGAGTGAATGCCGGCCAGGCCGCCGTTCCGCTTGCCGGTAGGGGTGCGTATCGCTTCGACGATGACGGCGTCGCGCATGGGCTCTCCTGGTGTGGTCGAGTGGTCGCAAGGACCGGTCGCCAGCGTTAACGACCGTTCACGCGCAGTGTACCGCCGGCCCCGCTCAGGCTCCGAGCGCCAGGGTGCGCGCGACGACGGCCAGTGCGAGCAGCAGGGCCATCGCGACGCAGGCACCGGCCTGCCAGGTGGTGCGCCGCTCGTCCCTCGGGGCGTACGCGAAGGCCGTGGCGATCACCGCTCCGACGACCAGCCCGCCGAGGTGGGCCCGCCAGTCGATGATCGGGATGGTGAACGTGATCACCAGGTTGACGATCAGCAGGATCACGATCGACCGCGTCTCGCCACCCATCCGCCGCACCACGACGTAGTAGGCGCCGAACAGCCCGAAGATCGCCCCGGAGGCGCCGACCCCGAACTGGAACTGCGGGGACAGCAGGAACGACAGGACCGATCCGCCGAGCGCCGCGAGGACGTACAGCGCCAGGAAGCGGACCCGGCCGAGCGCCGACTCGAGGACCGGACCGAGCTGCGCCAGGGCGAACATGTTGAGCGCCAGGTGCAGCACTCCTGCGTGAAGGAAGGCCGCGGTCAGAAGCCGGTAGTACTCGCCGTCAGCGACGCCGATCAGGCCCGGCTCGCCCACCAGGTTGGCGAAGCGCAGCTGCAGCTCCTGCTGGCCCACAGCGAAGCCGAGGACGAAGACCGCGACGTTGAGCGCGACGATCGTGAGGGAGACCCGGCTGGTGTCACCGCTGATGCGACCGCCGAACACCGTGCGGCCCTGGCGGACCGTCCTGGCCCCCTCGCTCACGCACTCCGGGCACTGGAACCCCACGGAGGCGGCGCGCATGCAGTCCGGGCAGATCGACCGCTCGCAACGGCTGCACCGGACGTAGGTCTCCCGGTCGGGGTGGCGGTAGCAGGACGGCGCGTTCTGCACCGCGTCCCCGACCGGACCAGGAGACTCAGCCATCCACCTTCTCGATGGCGATCTCGGAGAGGACGACCTCGGTCCTGGGGCGGTCCATCTGCGCGGTCGGCGTCGCGGCGATCGCGTCGACGACCTCGCGGGACGCCTGGTCGGCCACCTCGCCGAAGATGGTGTGCTTGCCGGTCAGGTGGGTCGTGTTGGCCACCGTGATGAAGAACTGCGACCCGTTGGTGCCAGGACCGGCGTTGGCCATCGCCAGCAGGTAGGGCTTGGTGAAGGACAGCTCCGGGTGGAACTCGTCCTTGAAGCGGTAGCCCGGTCCGCCGGTGCCGGTGCCAAGGGGGTCACCGCCCTGGATCATGAAGCCTTGGATGACGCGGTGGAAGACCGTGCCGGCGTAGAGGGAGCCCTCGCCCTTCTTGCCGGTCTTCGGGTCGGTCCACTCCCCTGTGCCGTCGGCCAGGCCGACGAAGTTCTGCACGGTCTTCGGGGCGTGGTCCGGGAAGAGCTTCACCCGGACCGGTCCGACGCTGGTGGTGAGGGTGGCGTACAGCTCGCTGGCCACGCGTGGGCCTCCTTGGTAGGCAGACGGTTCGTGCTGGATGACGTTCGGACGAGTCTTGCACGCCTCCAGGGGGCAGGCAGGTGGGAGGCTCCGCCTCAGACGGACGGCACGCACGATGACAAGTGGAGGAGCGATCATGGGTCGGCACAGCAGGCGGGATGCGAGCGCACAGGCGGTCGGAGCAGCGATGACGACCGCGGCGGAGCGGGCAGGGGAGCTCGCCGTGCGCGCGCGCGAGGGGGCCGGGCCGCTGCGGGACCGGGTGCACGACGGAACGCTCGAGCTGGCGGACCGCACCGGCCCGCTGCTCGACCGGGTGGTCCTGGGGGCCGGGGAGCTCGCCGAACGCACCGGACCGCTGCGGGAGCGCGTCGCGGACGGTGCCGGTGAGCTGCTCGAGCGCACCGGACCGCTGCGGGAGCGCGTCGCCGTCGGTGCGGGCGAGCTGAGCGTCGCCGCCGCTCCCGTGATCGGGGCCGCAGTCGAGAGCCTCAGCGAGGTCTACGACGAGGGCCTGGTCCGTGGGACCGCCGCTCTCGGCGCGCTCCGTGGCCAGCGGGTGGGGCCACCGCTGTCGGTCCGTCGCTGGCCGTGGGCCCTGGGCGCCCTGGCGGCCGGTGCCGCCGCCGGTGCCGCCGTGGCGCTGCTGATGCGCAAGGTGAGCCCGCCGGACGCACCGGACGCCCAGGACCCGCACGAGCTCAAGGCCGTCGTGGATCAGCCGGTCGGCTCCGTCCCGGTCGGCACCGCACCGGTCGGGACGGCGCCGCCGGCGGCTTGAGGGACGCCACCTCATCACGACAGGACGGACAGCACGGCCAGGACGGACCCGGGAGCGCGACCATCCTGGCCGTTCGTCGTTACGGCCATCGGGAGGGGTGGAGCCACGGGGACTCGAACCCCGAACCCCCGCCTTGCAAAGGCGGTGCTCTGCCAGTTGAGCTATGGCCCCTCGAGCCGGCTGCGGAGCAGCTAGCGCAGGTCGGGCGCGGCCGTGGCCTCGGTCCAGAGATCCTTCTCGGCCTGGCCGGCGCGGGAGCGCCGACGCAGCAGGGCGGCTCCGACCCCGATCAGCAAGGCCACCAGAGCGGGACGGCGCACGTTCACTCCTCGATCGTCCTCGTCGTGCACAGGGGGGTCATTCCGAGCCTCCGGGGTGGGCCTGGGAGGACTTGAACCTCCGGCCTCATCCTTATCAGGGATGCGCTCTAACCAGCTGAGCTACAGGCCCCGGACGTGCTTTGAGCACGATCGGCGAGAATACACCACTAGCCGTCGCGTTCGCCCAGGGTGAGCTCGATGCCCCCCGTGAAGGAGGTGCACAGGTTGTACAGCAGCGCGCTCAGTGTCGCCAGCAACGTGAGCAGCACGACGTTGACCGCTGCCAGGACGGCCGCGCCCCCGAGGAAGCGCTGCACAGTGAACAGCGGCGTCGTGTCGTCACCCCCGATGACCTCGACGTAGAGGTCGTTGATCGACGTCAGGACGCCCAACGAGCTCAGGATGGCGTAGAGGGCGGCCACCGCCACGACAAGGGCCACGCCGAGGAACAGCGAGGCCACCAACGTGAACAGGAAGACCGACCACGGGTCGATGCGCTGGAGCGCCAGGCGAGCCCGTCGGCTCCGCGCGGCCGGGCGCGGCGGGGCAGGGCGCTGCGCCGCAGGTCGCGAGGTCGTCGGTCGCGGGGGAGCCGGCCTGCGCACCGAGGTGTCCGCGCCGCCCACGTCGGCAGGCGGTTCACCGGGTCCAGCCGATCTCGGGTCCGGGGCCGCGGACCGGGCCGAGGCGGCGGGCACCACGGCCAGCGACTGGGTGTCGTCGTCGGAGTCCCTGGGCGGGGTCCCGCCTGAGCCCTGTGCACTGGTCACGCGTCATCCTCCTCGTCCGACGGGGACCTCTCCCCGACGTCGTCCCCCCGGTTACCGCCGGTCTCGACCGGTGCCGTGACCTCGCCCTCGGCCACCGCGTCCACCTCGGTCTCGACGTCTGCAGCGGCCTCCCCGTTGTGGGCGACCGCGACCACGGCGGTGCCCGCGTCGAGCGCCACGAGCTTGACCCCACTGGTCGCCCGAGAGAGGTAGCGCAGCGGCTCGACCGACATCCGGATCACGACGCCGGCGCTGGTGATGGCGAAGATCTCGTCGGCATCCTTGACGATCAGCGCTCCGACGAGCTGACCGCGCTTCTCCTCGATGCGGGCGGTGAGCACGCCCTGGCCGCCGCGCTGCTGCGGCTTGTACTCCGACAACCGGGTCCGCTTGCCGAAGCCGCCGTCGGTGACGACGAGCAAGCCGTCCTCGTCGTCCCGGGCCACCTGCATCGCCAGCAGCTCGTCGTCACCGGTCAGGCGCATGCCCATCACGCCGGAGGTGGCGCGTCCCATCGGGCGCATCGCCTCGTCATCGGCCCGGAACCGGATCGACTTGGCCTGCCGGCTCACCAGCAGCAGGTCGTCCTCGGCACTGATGAGCGCAGCGGCGATGAGCTCGTCGTCCTCCCGCAGGTTGATCGCGATCAGACCGCTGGAACGGCCGTTGTCGTACTCCGTGAGAGCGGTCTTCTTCACCAGCCCCTTGCGGGTCGCCAGCACGAGGTACGGCGTTGCCGAGTAGTCGCGCAGCGCGATGACCTGCGCGATCCTCTCGTCGGGCTGGAACGCCAGGATGTTGGCGACGTGCTGACCACGACCGTTGCGGTTGGCCTCCGGCAGCTCGTGCGCCTTTGCCCGGTAGACCCGGCCCTTGTCGGTCAGGAAGAGCAGCCAGTGGTGGGTCGTCGTGACGAAGAACCTCTCGACGATGTCGTCCTCACGCAGGGACGCGCCCTGCACCCCACGCCCGCCACGTCGCTGCGATCGGTAGAGATCGGTCTTGGTGCGCTTGGCGTAGCCGCCGCGGGTGACGGTGACGACGACGTCCTCCTGGGCGATCAGGTCCTCAGCGCTCATGTCCCCCTCGAAGGGGATGATCCGCGTCCGGCGTACATCGCCGTAGCGCTCGACGATCTCGCCGAGCTCCTCGCCGATGATCCGTCGCTGCCGGACCGGGTCGGCCAGGATCGCCTGCAGGTCGGCGATCTCGCGCTCCTTCTCGGCGAGCTCGTCAAGGATCCGCTGACGCTCAAGGGCAGCGAGCCTGCGCAGCTGCATGTCCAGGATGGCGACGGCCTGCAGCTCGTCGATGTCGAGCATCTCCATCAGGCCGCTGCGCGCCGCCTCAGCGCTCGGGCTGTTGCGGATGAGGGTGATGACGTCGTCCAGCCGGTCCAGCGCCTTGCCCAGCGCGCGCAGGATGTGCGCGCGCTCCTCGGCCCGCCGCAGCTGGAAGCGCGTACGACGCACGATCACGTCGACCTGGTGCGCGACGTAGTACTCGACGAACTGGTCCAGGCGCAGCGTGCGGGGGACGCCGTCGACGATGGCGAGCATGTTGCAGCCGAACGTGTACTGCAGCTGGGTGTGCTTGAACAGGTTGTTCAGGACCACCTTGGCGATCGCGTCGCGCTTGAGCACGATGACCAGCCGCTGGCCGAGGCGCTGGCTGCCCTCGTCGCGGACGTCGGCGATCCCACCGATCTTGCCGTCCTTGACGAGGTCGGCGATCGCCTCAGCGAGGTTGTCGGGGTTGACCTGGTACGGCAGCTCGCTGACGACCAGGATCGTGCGGCCCTTGGCGTCCTCGTCGACCTCGACGACCGCCCGCATGCGGACCGAGCCGCGGCCCGTGCGGTAGGCCTCAGCGATGCCGTCCCGCCCGACGATCAGGCCGCCGGTCGGGAAGTCCGGGCCCTGGACCCGCTCGAGCAGGGCGTGGAGCAGCTGCTCGGAGCTCGCCTCGGGGTTGGACAGGAACCACTGCACGCCGGCGGCGACCTCGCGCAGGTTGTGCGGCGGGATGTTGGTGGCCATGCCCACCGCGATGCCGGAGCTGCCGTTGACCAGCAGGTTCGGGATGCGGCTCGGCAGGATGGTCGGCTCCTGCGAGCGACCGTCGTAGTTCGCCGTGAAGTCGACTGTCTCTTGGTCGATCTCGCGCAGCATCTCCATGGCGAGCGGGGCCAGGCGACACTCGGTGTAACGCATCGCGGCCGCCGGGTCGTTACCGGGGGAGCCGAAGTTCCCGTTGCCGTCGACCAACGGGTAGCGCAGCGACCAGGGCTGGGCGAGCCGCACCAGGGTGTCGTAGATCGCGCTGTCGCCGTGCGGGTGGTAGTTGCCCATGACGTCGCCGACCACGCGGGCGCACTTGAAGTAGCCGCGGTCCGGGCGGTAACCGCCGTCGTACATCGCGTAGAGGACCCTGCGGTGGACCGGCTTGAGCCCGTCCCGCACCTCAGGCAACGCGCGTCCGACGATGACGGACATCGCGTAGTCGAGGTACGACTGCTGCATCTCCACCTCGATGCCGCGCGGCTCGACGCGGTCCCCGGGGGGAGGGGGAGGGGGCAGGACGTCGGTCACGAGGGTCCCTTCGCGTTCCCTGTTCCACGTGGAACAGGCGGGTCAGACGAGTGGCGATCGGCGTACGCCGCTGTTCCACGTGGAACCTCGGCGCTAGATGTCGAGGAAGCGGACGTCCCTGGCGTTGCGCTGGATGAAGGCCCGACGGGCCTCGACGTCCTCGCCCATGAGGGTCGAGAACAGCTCGTCAGCGGTGGCCGCGTCGTCCAGGGTGACCTGCAGCAGGACGCGCTGCGCGGGGTCCATCGTGGTGGACCACAGCTCATCGGCGTTCATCTCGCCGAGGCCCTTGAAGCGCTGCACGGCCTCGCCGCTCTTGGGCAGCTTCTTGCCGGCCTGCTGGCCGGCGGTGATCAGGCCGTCCCGTTCGCGGTCGGAGTAGGCGTACATGATCTCCCCGCCGTTCCACTTGATCTTGTAGAGCGGAGGCTGGGCGAGGTAGACGTAGCCGGCCTCGACGAGGGGCCGCATGAAGCGGAACAAGAGCGTCAGCAGCAACGTCCGGATGTGCTGGCCGTCGACGTCCGCATCGGCCATGAGCACCACCTTGTGATAGCGCAGCTTGGTGACGTCGAACTCCTCGTGGATGCCGCAGCCGAGCGCGGTGATCATCGCCTGGACCTCGTTGTTGTTGAGGACGCGGTCGATGCGGGCCTTCTCGACGTTCAGGATCTTGCCGCGGATGGGCAGGATGGCCTGGAACTTGGAGTCCCGGCCGCCCTTTGCCGAACCGCCGGCAGAGTCGCCCTCCACCACGTAGATCTCGGACTCGCGCGGGTCGGTCGACTGGCAGTCGGCCAGCTTGCCGGGTAGCGAGGAGGACTCGAGCAGCCCCTTGCGGCGGGTCAACTCACGGGCCTGCCGGGCCGCCAGTCGGGCCCGCGCGGCCTGCGTGGCCTTCAGAACGATCATCTTGCCGTCGGCAGGGTTGCGGTCGAACCAGTCCTTGAGCCACTCGCGGGTCGCCTTCTGCACGAAGGTCTTGGCCTCGGAGTTGCCGAGCTTGGTCTTGGTCTGGCCCTCGAACTGCGGATCGGCCAGCTTGAGGCTGATGATCGCGGTGAGCCCCTCCCGGATGTCGGACCCCTCGAGGTTGGTGTCCTTCTCCTTGAGGTGCCCCTTGCTGCGCGCCCAGTCGTTGAAGGTCGTCGTCAGCGCCGTGCGGAAGCCCTCCTCGTGGGTGCCGCCCTCCGCGGTGTTGATGGTGTTGGCGAAGGTGTAGACCGACTCGGCGTAGGAGTCGTTCCACTGCATCGCCACCTCGACCGACATCCGCATGCCCGTGGTCGTCTCGTCCGAGAAGCCGATGACCGTCGGGTGCACCGGCGACTTGGCGTGGTTCAGGTGCCGTACGTAGTCCTCGAGCCCACCGGGGTAGCGGAAGCGCTGCTCGAACACCTCGCCGTCGGTGTGCTCCAGGCGCTCGTCGCGCAGGGTGATCGCCAACCCCTTGTTGAGGAAGGCCATCTCCTGCAGGCGCCGGTGCAGCGTCTCGCGGGAGTAGGTCGTCGTCTCGCTGAAGATCTCCCCATCGGCCCAGAAGGTCACCGTGCTGCCGGTCTCCTGGGTCGCCGCGCCCTTGAGCAGCGGCTCCGGGACCGACCGCAGGTAGCTCTGCGTCCAGACCCAGCCGTCCCGGCGGATCTCCACGTCCAGCCGGGTCGACAGCGCGTTGACTACCGCAGCACCGACCCCGTGCAGACCGCCCGAGACGGCGTAGGACTCGCCGTCGAACTTGCCGCCGGCGTGCAGGGTTGTCAGGACGACCTCGACGGCCGGCCGCTGCTCCACCGGGTGCAGATCCACCGGGATGCCGCGGCCGTTGTCGGAGACGCGCACGCCGCCGTCGGCCAGCAAGGTCACGCCGATCGTGTCGCAGTGGCCGGCCAGGGCCTCGTCGACGGCGTTGTCCACGACCTCGTAGACCAGGTGGTGAAGGCCGCGCTCGCCGGTCGAGCCGATGTACATGCCGGGCCGCTTGCGGACCGCCTCCAGTCCCTCGAGCACCGTGATGGAGGAGGCGCTGTAGCCGGGAGGGACCGACGCTACGGGCACGGCCTCCGGGACGGGTGCGGCGACGATCGGCGCGGCGATGGCCGAAGCGGCGTCTTCGCCGGCCCTGTCCTCGGCGGGACCGTCCTCTGCGGGAGCGTCCTGGGGCAGGCCGGCATCCTCGGGCGGTGTCGTGTCGGGCATGCGGGCTCACTCCGCTTCCTCCCGCCGGCGGTGCGGCGGGATCAGGGCGCGCGCCGGCTCCTCGGGAGGACGCGGTGGGCGTCCTGCCGCAAGGCCGGGCAGGCAGTCGTCGAGGCAGTGCCGTCCTTGCTGCCCGGTGGGCAGCAGGGGCCCCGGCGGGGTCAGACAGTCGTGGCTTTCCGGTTGTCAGCATAGCCTGCACGGCAACGTCCGACCGCGAGAACCGGCCTCAGGCGTCGTCTGGCGCGTCATGGCCCCCGGCGCGTGGGGGACCACGGACCCATCACCCGGACCCGCAGACACGGCTTTCCGGCTCCCGAGCACCTCGACGGTCGTTTGTCCACCACTGTGGACGACCTTGTGGATGCCTGTGGACAAGGGGCCGGGTGGCCCCGTGCCGCCGCGACCGTGCGCCTCAGCCGTAGGTGTCGCGAGGCCCCCGGCCCTGCACGCGCCGCGGACCCTTGCGCCAGTCCGCCTGGACCGGCCCGCGCACGACGATGCTCGTGACGACACCGGCGCCCACCTGCTCGGCCAGCTTGGCCGACATCGTCCTCGTGAGCAGCCGCAGCTGCGTCGCCCACGCCGAGGACTCGGCCACGAGCACCAGCTCGCCGTCGGTCAGCGACTGCGGGCGGCAGTGGTCGGCGATCTCGGGTCCAACCAGCCGTTCCCAGTTGGCCAGGACACCGGCCGCGGTCGTGGTCTCCTCCCAGCCGCGCTCTGCGACCAGGCGGCGGATCATCGTGCCGAACAGCACCGGGTCGCGGCCGTCGGGGCCCGAACCGCTTCGGCCGCCGTCCTGGCGGCGGACCCGGGTGCGCGGTGCTCCCGGGGAGATGCCCTTGGCCCGGGCCGCCGCCCGCGCACGGGCCAGCGCGGCCCGGGCGAGGTCGGGCCCCTTCAGCTCGGGAGCGTCGGCCTGCTCGGACCTGCTGGGCTCATCGGACCTGCTGGGCTCATCGGACATGCGTGACCGTCCCCTCGTGCACGTCGTAGCGGCTGCCGGCCAGCGCCTCGGGGACGTCGGCGGGCACCGCGGCGGTGACCAGGACCTGCTCGGCGCCGGCCACCAGCAACGCCAGCCGGTCCCGCCGACCGGTGTCGAGCTCGGCGAAGACGTCGTCGAGCACCAGCACCGGCTCGCCACCGTCGGCCTTGAGCAGCTCGTACGACGCGAGCCGCAGCGCCAACGCGAACGACCACGACTCCCCGTGGCTGGCGTAGCCCTTGACCGGCAGTCCCGCGAGCCCGAGCACGAGCTCGTCGCGGTGCGGTCCGACCAGCGAGACTCCCCGTTCGACCTCCTGCGGCCGGACCCGGGCCAGCTCGCTGAGCATCGCCGCGGCCAGCACCTCCCGGTCCGCCGGGCCCGACGGCATCGCCTCGCCGAGCGAGGATCGGTAGTCCACCTCGGTCTCGCCCCGCGTGCCGTCACCCCCCACGGCCACGGCGGCGTACGCGGTGGCGATCCGTGGACGCAACGCCTCGACCAGCCGCAGCCGGGCGGACAGCAGGTCGGCACCGCAGCGGGCCAGGTGGGCGTCCCAGACATCGAGGGTACGCATGTCGCCGCCGCCGGAGCGGCGGGCGAGGAACGCCGTCTTCAGCAGGGCGTTGCGCTGCTTGAGCACCCGGTCGTAGTCCGCGCGGACCCCGGCGTAGCGCGGGGCGGAGGACACCAGCAGGTCGTCCAGGAACCGGCGGCGCTCCGAGCGGTCACCGCGCACCAGAGCGAGGTCCTCGGGCGCGAACAGCACCGTCCGCAGGATCCCGACGACCTCCCGGGCCCGTGGGACCGGCCCGCGGTTGACCCGGGCCCGGTTGGTCCGGCCGGGGTTGATCTCGAGCTCGACGAGCGTGCTCCGGCCGTCGCGCTCGACCCGGGTGCGGACCACGGCGCGCTCGGCGCCGGCCCGGACCAGGGGCGCGTCGGAGGCGACCCGGTGGGAGCTGAGCGTCGCGACGTAGCCCAGCGCCTCGACCAGGTTGGTCTTGCCCTGCCCGTTGGCACCGATCAGCGCCGTCGAGCCGGCGGCCAGCTCGACATCGACGGCCGTCCAGGAGCGGAAGTCCGACAGCGACAGGTGGCTGACGTGCACTCAGGCAGTCCCGGCTGTCATGCCTCGGGGACGGTGCCCGCCTCGCCGCGGGCCTTGCCCTCGGCGACGTCGGGCTCGGCCGTCGTCGGTGCTCCGGCGTCCGCGCCAGGGGCGTCGGCGCCGAGCTCGGTGGAGCCGGCCGCGGAGGTCACCGCGTGACCCCCGAACTGGTTGCGCAGGGCGGCCACGACCTTCATCGCCGGCGAGTCGTCCTGGCGGGACGCGAAGCGGGCGTACAGCGCGGCGGTGATGACCGGCAGCGGGACGGCGTTGTCGATCGCCGCCTCGACGGTCCACCGGCCCTCGCCGGAGTCCTGCGCGTAGCCGCGCAGCTGCGACAGGTCGTCGTCCTCGTCCAGCGCGTTGATCATGAGGTCCAGCAGCCAGGACCGGATGACGGTCCCCTGCTGCCAGCTCTTGACGACCGCCGGGACGTCGGTGACGACGTCGGTGGCCATCATCAGCTCCCAGCCCTCTGCGTAGGCCTGCATCAGCCCGTACTCGATGCCGTTGTGGACCATCTTGGCGAAGTGGCCGGCGCCGACGGGCCCGGCGTGCACGAAGCCGAAGTCACCGTCGGGCTTGAGGACGTCGAAGAACGGCTGGACGACCGCGACGTCCTCGTCGGTGCCGCCCACCATCAGCGCGTAGCCCTCGGTGAGGCCCCACACACCGCCCGACACCCCGGCGTCGACGAACCCGATCTCGGCAGGCGCGAGGTCCTGGGCGTGCCGCTGGTCGTCGGTGTAGCGCGAGTTGCCGCCGTCGACGAGGACGTCACCGGGCGAGAGCAGGCCCTTCAGCGCCGCGATCGTGTCGTACGTCGGGTCGCCGGCCGGGACCATCACCCACACGACGCGTGGCGTCGGGAGCTCGGCGACCAGCGTCTCCAGGCTGTCGACCTGGCGGCTGCTGCCCTCGTCACGGTCGTAGCCGACAACGGTGTGCCCGCCCCGGCGCAGGCGCTCGGCCATGTTGCCGCCCATCCGGCCCAGCCCGATCATCCCCAGCGTGCCCATGGCGCTCCCTCAAGTCGACGGCATGACGTGCCCTGGCCCTACCCGCAGATCAGCCGGACAGGCGCACCGGCATGAGCAGGTAGCGGTAGTCAGCGACCCCGACCGTGTCGGCGTCGCGCTTGCCGGTCAGCACCGCGGGCCGGGTGGGGCCGGTGAACGACAGCGTCGTGGTGTCGCTGTCGACCGCCCCGACGCCGTCGAGCAGGTACTGCGGGTTGAAGGCGATCTGGAAGGGCTCAGCGCTGGCCGACCCCTCCCAGCCGCACTCGAGGTGCTCGCTGGCCTGGGCGTCATCGGCGCCGCCGGCCTCGAGCACCACTCCGTCGGCGGAGAAGCCGAGCCGCACGGGGGCGTTGCGGGCCGCGACCAGGGCGACGCGCTTGACCGCCTCGACGAACGGTGCGCTCGCCACCTGCGCGACGGCGGTGCTGTCGCTCGGCAGCAGCGAGCGGTACTTGGGGAACTCTCCCTCGAGCAGCCGCGACGTCGTACGACGACCAGCGCCCTCGAAGCCGATCATCCCGTCGGCGGCCCCCGCGCCCGACAGCGCCAGCGTGACCTCCGGGCCCGTCGTCAGCGCCTTCGCCGTCTCGGACAGCGTGCGGGCGGGCACCAACGCGGTCGTCGACCGGCCGGGGTCGGCGGGGCGCCACGGGAGGGTGCGCACGGCAAGGCGGTAGCGGTCGGTGGCCGCGAGTGTGAGCGTGTCGCCCTCGATCTCGAACCGCACACCCGTGAGCACCGGCAGTGTGTCGTCCCGGCCGGCGGCCAGCGCGACCTGGGCCACGGCGGCGGCGAAGACGTCGGACCCGAGCGTCCCCGCGGTGGCCGGCATCGCCGGCAGCGCCGGGTAGTCCTCGACGGGCAGCGTCGGCAGCGTGAAGCGCGCCGGTCCGCAGGTCAGGACCACACGCGTCCCATCCAGTCGGAGGTCGACCGGCTGGGCCGGCAGCGACCGGACGATGTCGGCGAGCAGACGACCGGGGACCAGGATCCTGCCGGCGACGTCGGTGGTTGCCGCAAGGCGGACCCGCGAGCTGACCTCGTAGTCGAACCCCGAGATCTCCAGCCCGTCGTCACCGACCTCGAGCAGGAGTCCGAGCAGCACCTGCATCGGTGGCCGGGCGGGGAGAGACCGCGCAGTCCAGACGACGGCGTCTGCGAGCGCGTCGCGCTCGACCCTCAGCTCCATGCGTGGCGGCCTTCCATCGTTGCGGTCCTTCGGGCCACGGCGGACGTGGCGTCTTGGAGCACGGGAGCCGAACGACTCCCGTGAGGGTCAGAACCTTGCCAGATCCTCGCGTGTCCACAGCGGGGCGTGTCCCTAGACCCAGGGGGGAGTTCTCTGATGGAGGGGCACTGGTCGTGGTGGTAGGACCCTGCGTGCCTGTGGACCGGACCCCGTCGGTGCAGGTCAGCAGGCGTGGCGCGTTGTGAGGTCGTTGTGGACGCCGCTCCGATGAGCCGGTGGACGGCTGGGGACGGCACCGTGGACGGCCGGCGTCCTCCACGGGACCCCCGGGTGTCGTCCCCAGTTGTCCACAAGCTTGTCCCCAGCTTGTGCGGAACCTGCGCGACGCTGTTCACGGCTGTCGCGACCGGGTCTTGATGCGGTTGGTGAGCTCGGCGACCTGGTTGTAGGTGGCCCGGCGCTCTGGCATCTGCGCGCGGATCTTGCGGTCTGCGTGGATGACGGTCGTGTGGTCTCGGCCGCCGAACATCTGCCCGATCTTGGGCAGCGACAGGTCGGTGAGCTCACGGCAGAGGTACATCGCGATCTGCCGGGCGGTGACGAGCATCCTGGAGCGGGACGAGCCGCACAGGTCCTCCATCGTGAGACCGAAGTACTCAGCGGTCGCCGCCATGATCGTGGCACCGGTGATCTCGGGACCGCCGTCGGCCTGGATGAGGTCCTTGAGCACGACCTCCGCCAGGGACAGGTCGACGTGCTGGCGGTTGAGCGAGGCGAAGGCCGTGACGCGGATCAGCGCGCCTTCGAGCTCGCGGATGTTGCGCGAGATCTTCGAGGCGATGAACTCCAGCACGTCCGGCGGCGCTGCCAGCCTGTCCTGGGCGGCCTTCTTGCGCAGGATGGCGATGCGGGTCTCGAGGTCTGGCGGCTGGACGTCGGTGATCAGGCCCCACTCGAAGCGGGTGCGCAGCCGGTCCTCCAGGGTCGACAGCTGCTTGGGAGGACGGTCTGAGCTGATCACGATCTGCTTGTTGGCGTTGTGAAGGGTGTTGAAGGTGTGGAAGAACTCCTCCTGGGTCCCCTCCTTGTGCTCCAGGAACTGGATGTCGTCGACCAGAAGGATGTCGACGTCGCGGTAGCGCCGACGGAAGCTCTCGGCCTTGGAGTCGCGGATCGAGTTGATGAAGTCGTTGGTGAACTCCTCAGAGCTCACGTAGCGCACCCGCGCGCCCTGGAACAGGTGCTGCGCGTAGTGCCCGATCGCGTGCAGCAGGTGGGTCTTGCCCAGCCCGCTCTCGCCGTAGATGAACAGCGGGTTGTACGCCTTGGCCGGCGCCTCGGCGACCGCG
>Ga0105047_10010571_pt1 | contig 15066 bp, 13 predicted proteins | sample MAT04_FD_78384 | JGI IMG/M metagenome (GOLD analysis project Ga0105047, IMG submission 78384) | Freshwater microbial communities from Lake Fryxell liftoff mats and glacier meltwater in Antarctica - MAT-04 (megahit assembly) | ecosystem: Environmental > Aquatic > Freshwater > Ice > Liftoff... | reverse complement strand
GCTGGGCAAGCCATGATAGCCCGGCCATTCGCCCTCGGCTGGCTGCTCGATTTGGCGAATTTCAGCGGGAGTGATGGGTTTCGGAGCATGCGCCAAGGGCCCCGTCGGGATGCCGCTGAGAATACTGAGATAAGCGACCAAGTCGCGGCGCTCGTTAGCGGTGGCAGTAACCGCAGGCATATAAGATCGGGTTTCGGCTTCGATGGAAGAGTAGTCAGCGTCGCTCAATGATTGTAAGTGCCCATCGAAGGTCTGGAGTTGTAAGTCATGTTGACCACGGCTGCGGGCGAAGCCACGCTGAGTTACCCCATTCTTGAGTTTGACGGTAACCACCTGCCAGGGATTCTCGGGACAAAAGGCCCAACTGGGGCAGGATGCGCCGTTACGTTGACCTTGGCGGGAGTTCGGATCGGCGAGGGTTTGCTCAAGTTCACGGACGGTGAGTTCTTTGCCGACATTGGACAAGTCCGGCCCATTCGAGGCGCCTCGGCCCTTCACCATGTGGCAACTGAGGCAGCGTCCCTCAAAAAATCGCTGCCCTGCGGCAAGATCGCCGGTGGGCTTGGCGTCGAAGGCGGAGGCGTTCCAGGAGCGCACGGTATGGGCGAGCACCGTAAGTTGATTGTCAGGCAGGGGAAAAGCGGGCATGCCGCCGCGGGTACCGTTGCGGATGAGTTGCCTCAGTTGGGCCTCGGAACGCGAACGCAGCGAGCGGGCGTTGACGAGGTTGGGACCGCGGTCGGTTCCCGTGGCACGGTCGCCATGGCAGGCGGCGCATAGCTTCTGATAGGGCTCGGGCATTGGCTGGGCGTAGGCGATTCCCGCAAACAAGAGGATCCGAAGCATCATACAACGCGAGTCTAGCGTAGTTGGGTTGGCAATCCCGCGGCGGCTTTGCCCCGCAGAAAGATCCAGCGGCCCAAGCCCAGCATCAACGCCGCTCCGCCCCAGATCTTGCCCTCGTACAACCACACGTTGCCCACCTCGTCGGTCGGCACCGCAGTGAATAAAAGGGCCAGGAAAGTCACCAGAATTCCGCTGACGGGCGCGAGGCGTAATCCCGCCTTCCAGCCGCTGCCGAAGATGTAGAAGTAGGGGACGAACGAACAGAGCACCATCATCGACACTAACTCCTGGTAGGCCGCGCGCATGGTATCGCCTAATTGCATCACCAGCAGCAGCGCGGTGCCGACGCCGGCCAAAGCGAACATCGACACGTGCGGCGTCCGCCAGCGCGGATGGACCCGGGCGAAGACCTCGGGCAGCAAGCCATCTTTGGCCGCCGCATAGGACATTCGCGCGGTCCCCGCGCCTAGGCCGCCGAATTGGCCCAGCACCGTCAACATCGACAAGCCGGCAAACACGAGCCCCAGCCATGCGCCGGCCACTTGCCCCACCTGCACGATGCCATAAAGGTCGCTGATCTCCGATGGCTGACGCAGCACGACCATCGCCAGAGTGGCCGCGCTATAGAACAGCACTGCCAGTATCGCTGCCCCCCAACCCGCCCGCCGGATGGTCCGTTCCGGATCGCGAATCTCGCCGCCCATCATCCCCAGCAATTCGAGCCCACTGAGGGCAAAGGCGATCTGCGACCAGAAGCTGAGCGTGCGCCATTCGAGGGAAGGAGCCAAATGCAAAGGCGTCGCCGACCCCTGCCGCCCGTAAAACACCAAGCCGGTGCCAATTAGCAGCACCACCATCGCCCAGGTAGCGATGCCGCCCACATTCTGGTTCCAGCGTCCCACGCGCACTCCCAAAATGTTGATGCCCATCCCGACCCAAATCGCGATCACCGAGGCCCCCACAATCAGGGTCCGGTTTTGTACGAGCGCGGGATCGATGGCGTAGGCCCCAATGCTCATATAGGCGATCGCCGCGTTGGGAAACCAACTCGCGATTCCCACCCAATAAAGCCAGAAGGCCAGAAAGCCATGCCATTCGCCGAAGTCCTCGCGGGCCCAGACGTATTGCCCCCCGGCTTGAGGACGCCGCCCGGCTAGCAGGCCAATGCACTGCGCCATCGGCACTACAAAGAACAATCCCGCCAGCAGGAACAACAGCACGGACCCCGGCCCGGCGTGCGCCGCCAGCGCCAACCATCGCGTGCCGACGATACAGGCCACGCCCAGCAATGTGACGTCGCCTAGACCCAGCGTGCGGTGCAAACGGGAATCGTTCATGGTCTGGGAGCTTACCGGTGCACGCCGTCGAGAGTGCGGGGTTGCAGCGTGACGGGCTGGAGATCAGCGCTTTTTTATCCGCTCGGCCTCAGCCTTCTTCTCGAGTTCCTGTTCCCGCTGCATTTGCTCGCGGTTCTTCTGGTACTGTTCGGAGTAGCGCTCATTCATCAGCGCCGCCAAATACTCGCCTACCAGCCGGTCGTTGTTCGTCCACAGCACCGCCTTGCGTTCCAAGTGCTGGATCGCCTTCTCGCGCTGCTTCTGCGCCACCAACGACATGGCGTAGTTGCGATGGGCGAGAGCGAATCCGAGGTCGAGCAGAAAGGCCTGTTCGAAGTACTTTTCGGCTTTGCCAAGCTCCTGGCGTTGCGCCGCGTAGCTGCCGAGGTTGTTGTAGGCGATGGCGCCGGTGCGCGCGTCGAGCCCAAGGTTCAGCGCGGTGACAAAGCTTTGCTCGGCTTCGGGGATGCGATTCAGGTTATTGAGGGCAATCCCGCGTTCGAAGATGGCGTCAGCGCTTTGGGGCAAGCGCTTGACGGCCTGCTCCATGACGGCAAAAGCTTCCGGAGCCTTCTTCTGCGAGGTGAGGGCGCGGCCGTAGGCGACCCACGCCGTGGCCGAGTCCGGCCGGGCTTGGGTGACGAGCTTGAGCTGCGCTTCGGCGTCAACGAACTGGCCTTGCCCGGCGAGAGCTAGGCCTAGGCCCAGGCGCGCTTCGATGTTGGCGGGGTCGACTTCGATAGCGTGTTGCAACAGGGGCACGGTGCCGCGAAAGTGATTGAGATGGGTCCAGGAGAGTGCGGCCAACGCGAGGAGCGGAATGGCTAGAACTTTGCCGGCCACGGCTCGCCAAGCGGTCGGAACGGCGAAGACGAGAGCCGTGATGAGACCGAGGTGGGGCAGGTACGTGTTGTGGTCCGCGTGGCCCCAGACGCTGGGAAGGGCGAAGGCCGGAATCAGTAACGCCAAGCACCAGACTAGGCCCACTTTCGTTAGGAACGCGGGGGCCATCCGGATCGACAGGAACACGACCGGCAGGAGGATCAAACCCAGCATCGACGAAAAGCCGCTAACCTCGGGCGGCCGGACGATAGCTAGGTTCGTGGGCCAAAAAGTAGACATCGCCAGACCAAACCAAGCCGACAGGCCACGCATAAAAGGCGAGGAGAGCGAGGAAGGGGCCAGAAGAACAGTGTGATCCGGCCCGCCCATCGCCCGGAGCACCAACGCCACCACGCCCAACGCGAGAACCGGCCCGACTTCGCGCCAAGCCAACGGCCGGCCCAGCACCCACACATCGAGTGCCATCAGCACCAAGCCCACCGGGGCTGCCACCGGGCTGGCCATCATCGCCAAAGCGCTCAGTACAATCACCGCCCACCGGCGCTCCCGCCGATGCGCCTCAAGCGCCAGCAACACCAACAGCGTCGCCAGTAAATCGCCGCGGCCCGACACCCAGGCTACGCTCTCGACGCGCAGGGGATGAAGCGCAAACAGCGCCGCCGCCGCCAAGCTAGCGCCGGCCTGGCCGCTCACCTTCGAGAGCCACCAGAAGAATAAGCCCGTGTTCAGCAAGTGCAGCAACAAATTAACCACATGATGGCGCCCCGCATCCTGGAAGCCGAAGAGCCGGAAATCGAGCTGTTGCGACAGCCACGTGAGCGGCTGCCAAGCGAAGCCATTGGTAAAGGCCCAGCCAAAACCTAAGTGGGCCAGGTCCTGCTGTAAGAGGTGGGGATTGTCGTCAATCTGAAGAAAAGGGAAGCCCGCCACCGGCAGGTAGAGAAGGGCGACAAATGCCAGCAAAGCGGCGGCAGGGAACGTCCAGCGCCGGTCGCGCTGGACAATTGGGGACTTTGACATCTGAACGAATTTTACCTTGAGTCAGAGAAATCAACAAAACGGGCGGCCACTGGTTGAGCACCAGTGGCCGCCCGCGTTTGGAAATGAAGCCGGAAACTATTCTTTCTTGGCCGGTGCTTCTTCGGAGACGATACCGATCTGGGAGGGCATGCGGGCGGCCTTCACCTTCTTGGTTTCGACGGCCTTTTGTACCCAGCTGTCGGCTTCGTCAGAGAACTGCTTAGCCATCGCCGGCGTGTCAGAGATATCGGCCTTCTCGCGGAGTAGCAAGTTCAGGTAAGCCATCGCGTCGTCGTACTCTTTGTCGACTTCGATCGCCTTACGCATGGCCGCGATGCCCTCTTCCAGGATCGGGGTGTTGCGCTCATACAGCTTGGTACGAACCTTCACGTCCTTGATGGGGCCCGGCTCCTCGTCACCCATCCTCAGTTCGACGCGAGCCTTCTTGCGGATCGGATAGGTCTTCGCCCAAGCGATAACCCCGATGGTGTAGAGGCTTTCCTTGGCGCTCGGATCAACTTTCAGGATCTTTTCGTGCCAGCTCTTGGCGTCGTCCAATTTCTTGAACTTGTCTTCGAGCGCGGTTTGTCCTTGGGCTTCGTCATAGTGCAGGGAGGCGATGGATTGCAAGGCAAGCTTATTGTTCGGCTCTTCCTTGTATACCGTCATGAACTCTTCCATCGCGCGCTTGGCGAAGTCGCGGTTTTCGTCGCTCTCGGCACCGGGGATGTACTGGCTGCGGTAAGCCGTAGCCAAATAGAGGCGGGCCGAGGAGAGCGAAGGATCGAGTTCGACGGCCGTCTTAAAGTGGCTGACGGCGTCGGCGAACTTAGCACTCTTAAAGGCGTTGACGCCCTGGTTCAGGTTGTCGCGGGCGCGAAGCTTTTCGCACCCCGTCGAGAACAACAGCATGCCGGCGACGGCGGCTAACGCCAAAATGGTTGATCGGTTCTGCATCGCTACTCTCCGCTTTCCACACCCTTGGTCATCAAACCGACCTTGTCAATGGCAGCGCCCTTAGCGATATCGATCGCCCGGGCTACTACCTGAAACTCAAGGTCCGGATCGGCCTTCACGAAGACCACCCGCTCGGCACGGGTCTTAAACACTTCTTCCAAACGCTTGCCCAACTGCGCCTCGGTGATGTCCTCCGTATTCAGCTTCATCTTCTTGTCTTTGTCGATGATGATGACGACGGTGCGATCCATATCGGGCGGCGGCGGCGCATTCTTGGGCGGCGGCTGCGGCACTAACGCCTCCAGACCCTTAGGCGTGAGGGGCGTGATCACCATGAAGATGATCATCAGCACCAGCAGCACGTCGATGAGCGGTGTCATATTGATGTTCGGTTGAGGTCCACCCTTGCCCGAACCTACTGCCATTCCCATATCGTTGACTCCTGTATCCTGTCGCTCTTTTAAAATTACCGGTTACGAAAGACGCTTGGCCGCTGCGGGTTACTAACTACTTACTTCGCGTCCAATTCCATCTTGCGCTTCAGGGCCTCATCTTGCTCGGCCAACAATCCCACATTGTCCACTCCGGCCGCGCGTAAGTTATCCACCACATCGGCTACTTTGCCGTAGAGGGCGCGCATGTCGGCATTGATGAAGACCGTCTTGTCGAGACGGCCGGTCAACAGATCTTTCACCTTCTGGGGCAATTGATCCGGGGGTATTTTGGTGGTTCCCAGATAGACCCCGCCATCTTTGGTGACCGACACCAGAACGGCGTCTTCCTTGTCGGCATCCTGCATCGGGATGGGGTTGGCGGTCTTCACTTTGTCCACCGATTGGCCCTTCGTCAACATGGGCGTGATCACCATGAAGATGATTAACATGACTAACATCACGTCCACCAGAGGCGTCACGTTGATGTCATTCATTACTGCACCGGGGGCTGGCTTCTTTCGTTTGCTCATTTTGTCTCCATCTCCTCGCAAATCGATCTTATCGGAGCCCAGTACCGCAGGGAGCAGGAGCGGCGGTGGTTAGCCCGCCGCTCCGTCCGGTAAAATCAACTCGCTCAACGAATTACTTACTTGGCGACCTTTTGGGTGCGTTTAATGAAATAGTCGATCAGCTCGGAGCTCGAGTTATTCATCTCGATGTTAAACCCCTCGATCTTATTCGAGAAATAGTTAAACATCATCACGGCGGGGATGGCGACGAACAGACCGAACGCCGTGGTGACCAGGGCTTCGGAAATGCCGCCGGCTACCGCGCCGAGGCCGGTGGACTTCGCGCTCGCAATGCCCTTAAAGGCGTTGATGATGCCGATAACCGTACCCAGCAAACCAACGAACGGACCGGTGGAACCGATGGTGGCCAGCGAACTGATGCCGCGCTTCAATTCGGCGCCCACGATCGCTTCCGCACGCTCAAGGGCGCGTTTGGAGGCTTCGATCTGTTCACCCGAAATATCGGATGACATCTGGTGCGCCCGGAACTCCTGCAAACCGGCTACAACCACCTTCGCCAAGTGGCTCTTCTTATAACGATCAGCGATCTTGATCGCCTCGTCCAATTTCCCTTCGCGCAACGCGCCGGCGACGGCCGGGGCAAATTGCCGCGACTGAGTCCGGGTAGCGCTAAACGCCATCAAGCGATCGATCATCACACCGATCGACCAAGCCGACATGATAAACATGACGATCACCACGATGCGGGCCAACCAGTCCATCTGGCTCCACATGCCACGAAGATCGAACGATACCTGTCCCTCTTGTAGCAAAAGGAAGGCCCATACCTGCATTTGCAAAACCATAATTCTCTCTCCTGCGAGTTGATTTTCGAATAATTCTGACACTAAGCAGAAGTTGCCCTCTGCGAACTTGTAACTACGCTGTCGCCTATTGGCTAAGCGTGAAATTCACGTCGATGGTGGTGGCCACTTCCACGGGTTCACCATTCAACTGGGTCGGCTGATATACCCACTGCTTTACGGCTTCCGTGGCGGCGGGGATCAACAGCGGATGCCCGGAGACCATGCGCAATTGCTGAATGCTGCCATCCTTGGCGATGACGGCTTCAAAGCGTACGGTGCCTTGAATTCGCGCCTGCTTGGCGAGCGGCGGGTAGGCCGGCTTTGGTTGCCGCACAATGCGGGCCGACTGCACGTTGCCTCCCACGCGGATGCGGGATGGCGTCACTGGCTTGGGCGCTTCCTTAGGCGGCGGCGGCGGCGGCGCGGCGTTCGGAATGCCGCCTAGGATTCCACCCAACACACCGCCGCCGCTACCGGGAACACCGCCAGGAACGCCACCCAACACGCCGCTCACCGGCGCCGGGGCTTCTTCTTCCACAATCTTGGCGATCTTCTGAATGATCTTCGGGGCCATCAGCTTATTGGCATCGAATTGTTTCGGGATTACTTTCTGCACCTTCACCACCACTTCAGGCGGCGGAGGGGGAGGAGGCGGCGGCGGAGGAGGCGGGGCGACCAACACGCTGGATAGCTGCGAGGTCGGCAAGGCCTCGTAGTAAATCAAGGGAATGATCACCAGAACGCCGACCACCAGGGTCTGGACCACCATCGAAATCAGAAGGGAACTGCGGCGCGCCGCTTGATCCTTCTCCTGTATTAGGCTTTGTTCAAACATAAACCTCTCTCCTCAAGACAATAATTCCGGTTCCCAAATTCCAGCCTACTTGGCCATCACCACAGCCTTCTTGCGGCTCTCCATGTACTCGCGCAAATAAATCACCAGCGGCGCGGCGATGAAGATCGAAGAATAGGTTCCGACGATGATACCAACAACCAGGGCAAACGCAAAACCGTGGAGTACTGGTCCTCCAAAAATATATAGCGCCAAACAGGTTAAGAAGGTCAAACCCGCCGTCAGCGTGGTCCGGCTTAGCGTCTGATTCAAACTCAAGTTCACGATCTTGTCGTAGGACTCGCGGCGAATCAGCTTCTGATTCTCCCGGATCCGGTCGAAAACCACGATCGTGTCATTCATCGAATAACCCACAAGAGTAAGCAAAGCGGCGACCACCGTCAAGTCGATAGGCTTATTAAATAGAGAAAATAATCCTACCGTCATAATCGTGTCGTGGAATACGGCCACCACGGCCGCCAAACCATACGTCCACTCGAAGCGGAACGCGATGTAGATCAACATCGCGGCCAGCGCATACAACGTCGCCAGCAGCGCCTGATTCCGCAATTCTCCCGTTACTTTCGGGCTCACCACTTCCACGTTCCGGATGGAGTAGCGCGACAAGGCTAACTCCGCATTCAACACCGGCAGCATGGCCGGCGTCACGCCCGGTACGCTCGCTAGCTCGCCCAAGCTGCTAATCAAACCTGACCGCGGCGGAGTGTTGCGGTAGCTGAGCATCGCTTGCACGGCCTCGGTCAACTGGATGTCATTAAGAGAGACACCGGCGCGGGCAAACGGTTCCCGAAGTTTTTCCACCAGCGAGTCCTGCCCGACGTTATGGAAGTCCAGCTTTCCCGCCGGCGTGGCGAACATCGTCTTCAGCAATTGGTCCACCTGGCCGCGCGCATCCTGCAAGGCCAACGCACGCGCTTCGGCTGTGCCTTCCTTCAGTTCGACACCGATCTGCAGATCGTTGGCACCAGAGACCTCCTGGACGGTGATTTCCCCTTTGATAGCCTGGCCCAACGCCTTGCGTACCTCATCCACCGGCGGACGGCTAGAGAACCGTACGTCGATCAACGCGCCCCCTCGAAAGTCGAGACCGTATTCCGGGCCGCCCTTGAGCACCAAGCTCCCAATCCCCAACGCGGTAACCACCAGCGAGAAGATGATGAAGGGCCACTTTTTGCCCAGAAAGTCGTAATTTGTGTCCTTGAAAATGTACATGTAAGCGACTCATCCGAACAGTGCCGGCCGGCCTGCGGACAAGTTGTACTTGCCGCCAAACCACTACCTGACACCGCCCGACTCCTTGAAGTTCCCGATTCGCCGAAATTATTTTCCGGCGCCTGCGAAAACTCTTCTTTCCTTCAAATGTTTTTCTGGCTCAGATGCTGAGCTTTTCAACCTTTTTCCCGGAGAGCTCCCAATCGAAGATCACTCGGGACACAAACACCGCCGTGAAGATGTTGGCTAGCAGGCCCAGCACCAAGCTGACCGCGAAACCCTTCACCTGCGTGGTGCCGAACACAAACAACAGCAAACACGACACCACCGTCGTTACATGGGTATCGACGATGGTTAAGAATGCCTTGCTAAAGCCGGCCGAAACCGCGGCCGACGGGCCCTTGCCCGCCGCTAACTCTTCGCGGATACGCTCAAAAATCAGCACGTTCGAGTCCACCGCCATACCGATCAACAGCACGATGCCGGCAATGCCGGGCAACGTCAGCACCGCGCCAAAGTAGGCCAGCGCCGCGATCAGGATGACCGCGTTCAGAATCAGCGCCAGCGACGCGTTAATGCCCGCCTTCTTGTAGTAAATCAGCATCGCCGCAATGACCGCCACTAAGCCCGCCACACCCGAAAGCAGCCCCTGGCGAATCGAGTCCGCGCCCAGGGACGGTCCAACGCTGCGCTCTTCCAGGTATTGCAGGCTCGCCGGCAGTGAGCCAGCCTTCAGCACCAGCGCCAAGTCGGCCGCGGCTTGCTGGTCGGCGGCACCGGAGATGCGGCCGTTATCCGAAATGCGGCCTTCGATCACCGGAGCGCTGCGTATACGCTTATCCAGCACGATAGCCAAATTCTTGCCGATGTTCGCTTCGGTGTAGCGCTCAAAGCGACGGGCGCCATCCTGGCTCAACACAAAGTTGGTTTCCCAACGGCCGGTTTGCGGATCCTGGCTGGGCCGGGCATCGCGGACGTCGCGGCCGGTGACGACCGGGCTGCGATCCAACAAATACCAGGGGGCTTCGCCACCACCCTGCGCCGAACGCTCACCCTGCATGGCCACGGTGCCCGCGGGAAGCACAGTTCCGATCTGCGTCATCATCTGTTCGCGGCTCTGAAAGGGGCCTTCCTTCACCGGCGTGAGCTCAAGCATCGCCGCCGTCTGGATGATCTGCTTAATGCGCGCCGGGTCGTCCACGCCCGGCAGTTGGATCAGCAATTCCGAATCGTCTTCCGAACGGCCGCGCTGTTGCACGGAGCTTTCCGCCACGCCTAGGGCGTTAATGCGCTTGTCGATTGTCGACAGCGCCCGGTTCAGCGTGTCGCGCCGCAGGGCTAAGGCCGCGGTCTTCTTGATCGTCAGCCGAAGGTCGCTACCCGCGCTGCCCATATCCCACGCCGAGCCATACTGCTCAGTAATGATGGTGCGCGCCTCGCGTGTCTTATTCGGGTCGAGCCCCTTGATCGTGATCTCGATCTTGCCCGCGTCGGCCAAGGTCTGCGGATCGTTACGGTCGATCGCGCCGTAGCCGATGCCGCCCTTCCGGAACTCATCCCGCAAGCGCTCCATCACCTGGTCAGCCTCGGCGCGGAAAGCATCCTGCACCTGTACCTGGACGACCAACTGGCTGCCGCCTTTCAGGTCGAGACCGAGCTTAATGTTGTTGTTGAAATTATCGACGAGCTCTTTTTGGCTCTTCGGCAATCCCACGATGCCATAAAGGCTAACGAGCACCGTCGCGACGATGATGCCCACTTTGTAATAAAGATTTCTTCGCATTTCTGATTCTTGCCTAAACTAAGATTTCTTCCCGCCAGTTACTACGGCACCTGGGCCGCTCCCCGTGGTTGCCGTTACCGAGGCGCGTGAAACCTGGAGTTTGATATTGTCGGGCTTTACTTGCAGCACCAGCGTATCATCCTCGCTGTTGATGCGGTAAACGGTACCCACAATCCCGCCCGTGGTCACCACCGTGTCGCCGCTTTTCAGGTTCTCAATCAAGGCCTTTTGTTGCTTTTTCTGCCGTTGCATCGGAAGAAAAAGTAGGAAATAGAAAACGACCATGATCAACACCATGGGCAAAAAGCTCATGAGCTGGTTCGGTTGCTGCTGGATAATGAAGCCGAGGAGGATATTCACCAAGTTGTTGACTCGAAAGTGCCGTTAGCCGGAACCAGCCACCCATACCGGGCTTTGTGCGGCCGCCCGAACGCCTCTTGTGACAGCGATTCGGACGTCGAGCGTAACCTCAGCTTGAACGGGATGATCCCAAGAAATTTAGACTGACGCATCTGGCGGGCGATGTCAAGGAAGCCGGCTCCAGTACCATGCGGTACTCTTGATATTTGGAACAAGCGCAAGTCAGCGTCCTCGACACGGGGGGACAATACTGCCACCTCATCGCCCGCCGTGTCCGCGAATTGGGCGTCTACGCTAATGTCCTGCCCTGCGACACGCCGCCCGAAACCGTGGCTAAGTGTCGTGCGCTCATCATCTCGGGCGGCCCGGCCAGCGTCTACGCCGAAGGCAGTCCGCTACTTCATCCGCGAACTCTTTCGCTCGGTGTTCCCCTCCTCGGCATCTGCTACGGCCAGCAAATTATCGCCCATCAGCTCGACGGCCACGTGGAACCGGGAACAAAAGGCGAATACGGCCTCGCCCACCTTCACTTTGAGCCTTCCCCCCTCTTCGCCGGCCTCTCCGGCCGCCAACAAATCTGGATGAGCCACCGCGACCAGGTCGATCGCCTCCCCTCCGGCTTCCGCCTGCTGGGCCGCACCGAAACCTGCCCCATCGCCGCCATCGGCGACGACCAGCGCCGCCTATACGGCATCCAGTTCCACCCGGAGGTCGTCCAGACCCTGGGCGGTCGCCAGATTCTCGAAAATTTCCTCTTCGCCATCTCCGGTTGCGTGCGCGATTGGGAACCGGCCCACCAGTTGCCCGTCGTCGAAGAGCAGATTCGCACCATCGCCGCCGGCCGCTCGATCTTCTTCTTCGCCTCCGGCGGAGTGGACTCCACGGTGGCCTACACCGTCTGCCTCCGCGCCCTGGGCCCCCAACGCGTCCACGCCACCTATGTCGACACCGGCCTGATGCGCGAAGGCGAAACCGAATTCGTCCGCGGCGTCTTCGAGTCGCTTGCCCCCGGCTCGTTCACCGTCGCCGACGCCCAGCAGGAATTCCTCTCGCAGTTGGCTGAGGCCCGCGACCCCGAAGCCAAGCGCCTGATCATCGGCGAAGAGTTCGTCGCCGTCCAACAGCGGATTTTGGAGAGCGGCCACTATCTTGAGGGCGACTGGATCCTGGGCCAAGGCACCATCTACCCGGACACGATCGAGTCCGGCGGCACCAAGCAAGCCGACCTCATCAAGACCCATCACAACCGCGTCGCGGGCATTCAGAAGCTGCTCGAAGAGAACCGCCTCGTCGAGCCCTTGCGCGAGTTTTACAAAGACGAAGTCCGGCAGTTAGGCCGCGCCCTCGGCCTGCCGAACGACTTACTCGACCGTCATCCCTTCCCGGGCCCCGGCCTCGCCATTCGCTGCCTCTGCCATTCCGAACTCGCCGCACTCGAGCAGACCGAAGACGGCTGGCTGATGCCCGTCCGCACCGTGGGCGTCCAAGGCGACTCCCGCACTTACCGCGCCGTCTTAGTGATCGACCAGCCGGACCACGCCCGCGCCACCGAAATCGCCAACCGCGACGCCCGCATCAACCGCGTCGTCGCATGCCTGGCCACGCACGCCCCGCTCGCCGACTTACAGGTCTTTCCGAGTAACTTGACGAAGTCGCGCCTGGATACTTTGCGTCACGCCGACGCAATCGTGCGAAAGTTATCGGATGAGTCCGGTTACGACCAGACGATTTGGCAGTTTCCTGTCGTCCTGATCCCCGTGGGCACCCACGATCGCCCCGATTCGATTGTCTTGCGACCCATCGATTCCGTCGACGGCATGACCGCCACCGCTACCGCCATTCCCCCGGCGCTGGCCGATCGAATGACCGCCGCTTTACTGGCCCTGCCCGGCATCGCCGCCGTCTTTCTTGACCTTACCCACAAACCCCCAGGAACCATCGAATGGGAATAAACATCGACTTCGCCCAAATCCTAGATCAGGTCGCCCCGCGCCTGCGCGTCATCACCAACTGGACCGAACCCTTCGGCCCCGATAAATGGACCCGGATCGAGTTACTCGGCCACTTACTCGATTCGGCGGCCAACAACCATCAGCGCTTCGTTCGCGCCCTGTCCCAAGGCGAGCTCGAATGGCCGGGGTACGACCAAAATGCCCACGTCGAAGTACAAGCTTTTGCGCGGGCCGATCCGCATAACCTCTCTGATTTAGTGCTTAGCTTCAATCGCCATCTGGCCTGGCTCTTCGCCCAGTTTCCGGAGGACGAATTACAGGCGCCCGTTCGCATCGGCGACGCCCCCACGACGACCCTCGAGATTCTCGCGCTCGACTATATTGCCCACTGCGAGCATCACCTGAAGCAGTTAGTCGGCCGCGAAGGCGTCACCTGGTCCGGCCGCCCGTGGCCGCCGGCGACGCTATAAGGTCCACGGCTTCCGCATCGGCCGAGATAGCATTTCATTGGCTTTTTGGTCGTTTTGTACCCGTTCGGTCTCCGGATCCCAACGCAAATCGCGACCCAGAATCAAGCTGATATTGCCTAAGTGGGCAATCGTAATTGACCGGTGCGCTTGTTCAATCGGCGCCACCGGCGGATTTCGCGAGAGCACGCAGTCAATGAAATTCCGAGAGTGGTTCGTGCTGCGATACAGCCGCACTTCCTTCTCCGATGGCTCATAATCGAGTAAGGACAAAGGCGTCGCCTCGATCGCCCCGCGATTCACCCACACCGACCCTTCCGTGCCCTCGAAAGTAACTCCGCCGCGCACGCGGCTCGAGTAAATCAGCTTCACGCCACTCGCATAAATCGCCTCAAAGTGGAAATCGGTGGCCGTATTCCAGAGTTTCTCCTTAGCCCAAGTCGCCTGTCCGCCACGGATCGCCACCGGGCCCGATAACTCGGTCCCCATGCCCCACTGCGCAATGTCCGGATGATGGCCGCCCCAGTCAGTAATCTGGCCACCCGAATAATCCAAAATCCAGCGGAAATTCACGTGGCACCGCGCCGGAGCATAGGGCGCATCCGGTGCCGGGCCCAGCCACATATCGTAATTAAAGCCCTCCGGCACCGGCTCCGGCGATTGCCGGTCGCCGGTCTTGCCAAAGTCCGGCGTGCCACCCGGCAAGCCGCATAGTACGGTATGTAACTTCCCAATCCGGCCATTGCGCACAATCTCGCAAGCCTTCCGGAATCGCACATCGGAACGCTGCTGGCTGCCGCATTGAAAGATCCGGTTATTGTCCTTCACGGCGTTCGCCATCGCGCGCCCTTCGGCCACCGTCAGCGCGAGCGGCTTCTCGCCGTAGATATCCTTGCCCGCCTTGGCCGCTTGGATGGTGGGAATGGAGTGCCAATGGTCCGGCAGCGCGATCAGCACGGCGTCGATATCGGTCCGCCGCAGCACATCGCGATAGTCCTCGTAGGCGGCGCAGCCTTTGTAAGTGCCGCTCCGCTTGTCGCGCGCATAATGCCACTCCACCAGGTTCCGCGCCGGCTCGCGCCCCGCAACGGCCCCATCCCAATAGCCGGGCGACATCTTGTTCACGTCGCATACGGCTACCACTTGCACGCGCTCATCGCGCAGGAAGTTCTTCATGTCGCCGGTGCCTTGGTTGCCCGTACCGATCACACCCACGGTCACCCGCCGGCTGGGCGGCACGTTGTTTTGCAGCCCCAAGGCCGACGCCGGCACGAACGCCGGAGCCAGCATCTTCATCACATCACGTCGTCGCATAGAATCGATTCTACTGCGTCGCGCCACCGCCGTCTCTGCCCGCCTGCTTACATGCTCCGTCTGCCGACCAGATGGGCCCACTCCACGACTGGACGATTTCGTAGGGTCCGAGTCTGGTGCCGTAACATGGTGGTGATCAAATTGCCTGTCGGCGAAAGTGCGGTGGTCGACATAGAAAACTGGTCGATTATTGCCTCAACGCAGGCTTCGATGGGGGGGGGAAGCTCTATCGCAAGGGTGCGCACTTCGCGTGTCTTCATATCAACCGCATGCAGCCGCCCCTCCGAGGCGTAGACGATGGTGCCGTCGCTGG
>Ga0105047_10010567_pt1 | contig 15068 bp, 11 predicted proteins | sample MAT04_FD_78384 | JGI IMG/M metagenome (GOLD analysis project Ga0105047, IMG submission 78384) | Freshwater microbial communities from Lake Fryxell liftoff mats and glacier meltwater in Antarctica - MAT-04 (megahit assembly) | ecosystem: Environmental > Aquatic > Freshwater > Ice > Liftoff... | reverse complement strand
GTTGCGTACGAGCGGGGAAGCGGCAGTCAACCAGCTCCGCGACAGTGCTCGCGAACTCGCTCCGACTCTTGGCCTCCAACGCGAGTTCGAGTCACTCGATGAGCTGATCGGCGGGCTGCGGGGCACGCGAACCGCGGACCTTCAGACCCCCCAGGGCATCGCGCGAGGACGCGGCGCGGGATACGACCCCGACCGACTGGCGCTGTTCGGCACGCTGCACGAGCATCTTCGATCGCTCGCGCCGATCACGCGCGTTGCGCCACCCGACGCCGCTGCGCAGATTCGCCACCTGTCGTTCTTCGAGGCGTACTTCTCCAATTTCATCGAGGGGACGGAGTTCCGGGTCGGCGAAGCGGCGGACATCGTGTACCGCGGCGCAGTGCCAGAGGAACGTCCCGAGGACGCGCACGATGTCAGCGGCACTTTCGCGATTGTCGCTGACGTCAAGAGCTTTTCCGAGGTGCCCACAAGCGCGGAGCATCTCCTCGATCTGCTCCGGTCGCGACACGCGATATTGCTGGCCGGGCGCCCGGACAAGCGGCCGGGCGAGTTCAAGGTCGTGGACAACCGAGCGGGTGGTACCGACTTTGTACGCCACGACCTCGTCGAGGGAACTCTCTCCCGCGCATTCGACCTGTATCCCTCCCTGGAGACCCCTTTTGAACGCGCCTGCTACCTCATGTTCGTGGTTGCGGAGGTGCACCCCTTCGACGACGGCAACGGGCGCATGGCGCGCGTCATGATGAATGCTGAGCTAGTCGCGGCCGGCGAGTGGCGCATCGTCGTACCCACCGTCTACCGCAATAACTACCTCCAAGCGCTGCGTGCGATGACGCACAACTCGCTTCCCGCGCCGATTCCGCGGATGCTCGACTTCGCACAGCGATACACCGCCTCGATCGACTACAGCTCGATCAGGCGCGCCGAGCGGTTGCTCGAGCGAACCAACGCGTTCGTGGATGCCAACGACGCCGACGCGCGCAACATCAGGTTGCAGATTCCGACGACCGCAGACCACCACTCGGTCTTGGACGACGCCGATGCTACGGTCTCACATGCGTTTGACGTATGGACCGACGCAATCGTTTCAGCCGGCACCTGGCTACCGCATCACCGCGAGTTTTTTCTGAGCATCAGTGACGGCGTTGAGCTGCAGGCATCCACGGACCCTTCGTTCGGGGCGCAGACCTGGATGCTCATCGCCGACGAGAAGATGTCGGTGAAATGCGTGGGGCTGCCGCTCGCCGAGGCGGTCACCTACCGACTTCTCATGGAACGGGTGTATCGAGCGTTCGAGCACGATGGGGCCGCAGCGGTCGTCGGTCGCCGGTTCCCGATCGCCGACCCACCCTGCTGATCGCTCCGAATCAGCTCCGTCACCGCTTCCCGAGCGCCGTCGCGATCGAGCCGACGAGCTCGAGGGCCTGCTCTTGCGACGGACCTGGTCCGATGACCGGAAGCGACCGCAGGGTGCGCGCGGGGGCGTCGGGATCTTCTCGGTAGCCGTCGATCTCGATGCTGATGGCGGCCGAGGCGCCGTCGCCGCGGGCGCGGATAGCTGCAACTGCCGCGCGGTGGCCGTCGACCTCCACGGCCACCGGCTCGCCGAGGTCGGCGTCCTCAAACTCGGACTTGAACGCTTCCTCGCGTGCGCGCACCTCGTCCATCGACATCGACCGATCACCGCCTCGCACGTCCTCATATGCATAGGTCCACGCCTGTGCGTCCTCAAGCCGATCGCGATCGGCCGTGGGTCCGAAGTAGTAGAGGTAGGCCTCGGCGACGACATCGTCGCCGATCGCGTAGCGGCAGATCATCAACGCGCCACGCACGTCGAAGAGGTCCGTCGAGTCGGCGGAGTCGGCATAGTCCTGATCGCCGACGTGCAGAATCACCTGGTCGAAGTCCGCAGGATACTCCCCAACTTCGCCGTCGAATCCCGCCGCCTTGACCGCAGCCTTGAACTCCTTGTCAAAGGCGCATTCGTCGTCGCCGTGCCTGGTCAGGTCGCGCTTCGCGAGGCCCGCGCTGCCGCCACTGTCACTGCTGTCCGCTGCAGCACACCCCGCAAGAAGCATGGCGGCGATGAGGGAGGCGACGATTCGAGACATCATGGCTTCTCCTACCCTCATCGCAGATTATTGCGCCCGCCGCCGAGCGATGCGGGAAATGTCGACCGCGTTCGCTCCACGCCGCGCTACGTGCGCGCAACTCGTTTGCAGTCCTTGATGGCCTTGTCGAGCACGACGTTGCCGAGCGCTGGTGCCTTCGCGCTGGTGGGCGCGTCGGAAATGGCAACGTCCCACGCGGCAGAAGCCGCAGATGGCGCGAGCAGGGGGATCGCGATCGTCGGCACGAGCACGAGAGGATCAGGGCGAAGTTGGGGCAAGGGCGAGCTTTCCCCTGCCTACGAAGCCAACAACCACGGCTCGGAACGCTGGATCTGAGCTGAAGTTGGGCGGGGGATATCAGAGAGTTCCGCCTGGGAGCATGTGTACACACTGCGGCCGCCCATCACCACTCGCACACTCATGTGTCGATTCCCGCTCCCAATTCGTACATAAAGGGCATATCATGTACACATGACCGGCTCAAATGAACATATTGTGGCACCGGCCGTTCCGCACAACGCCCTGCTACCGATGCCGGGCCGCGAGGTGCTCGAAACCCCTGCGACGCTGCGAGCGAGCATCCGCGCTCGGGACGCGATCACGCAGTTGACCCGGGCGACCGCGCGCATCCCGAACCCGGCCATCGTCATCAACGCCATCCCGATCCTCGAGGCGCGCGATAGCTCGCGCATCGAGAACATCGTCACGACCTCGGATGCGCTTTTCCAGCACCAAGCCCTGGCCGACGACGCGGATCCATCAACCAAGGAGGCGCTGCGCTATCGCACCGCGCTCCTCGCGGGTGTCCGGTCGCTCGATCAGCGGCCGCTGTGCACGCGGACAGCCGTGGACATCGCGGAGACGTTGTTGGGCAGCGACGTTGGCGTACGCAAGACCACGGGCACGGCACTGAAGAGCACCGTAACGGGCGAGATCGTCTACACCCCGCCGGAGGGGGAGTCGCTCATTCGCACCAAGCTGGCCGAGTGGGAGCGATCAGTCCACGATGCATCGGTGGACCCACTCATCCGCATGGCGGCGAGCCACTACCAGTTTGAGGCCATCCACCCGTTCGTCGACGGCAACGGTCGCACGGGCAGGATCCTCAACACGCTCATGCTCGTCGAAGCCGGCTTCCTGGATATGCCCATCTTCTACCTGAGTCGATTCATCCTGACGAACCGGGATCGGTACTATTCGCTGCTGTCGCAGGTGACCTATGACGGCGCGTGGGAGACCTGGATCGAGTTCATGCTGGAGGGCCTTCGCGAGACGGCGGAGTGGACGACCGCGCTGGTCGGCCGCATCGACGATCTCATGACCGAGGTGCATGCCAAGGTCAAGCGTAGCCCAGGACAGGTGGTGCCGTTCGAGGCGTTCGAGGTGATCTTCACGTATCCGTACACGCGCATCTCAACGCTCGTGGAACACGGCATCGCGCAGCGTCAGACAGCGTCACGGTATCTCAAGCACCTGGCGGAACTGGGCGTCATCAACCAGGTCGCCTCTGGGCGCGAGAAGCTCTACGTCAACCGCCGGCTGCTCGACGTGCTCGGCGGAGCGACCACGTGGACGCCCGTGTAACGGAGCCGACCTACGTCTAACTGGACATGGCCTACTGCGGTGGCGCCACCATCAGGCGCGAGTTCAGTTCACTTCGCGACAAGGGCGCGCAGGTGCTCGCTCGCGACGTAGCGTGTGGAGCGACCGCCACCCTTCTGCTCGATGAGGCCTGCGTCCACGAGCCGCCGAAAATCCACGCTCGCCGTGGGGAGCGCCGCACCCGACTCCGATGCGTACGTCGCGCGATCGGTGCCGCGCGCCGAGGTCGTCACACCTGATTCGATCCAGCCAACACCCCCCGTGCCGCCCGGTCCACCTACGGCACCACGGCCGAGTCCCGGCGCGGATCGATTGTTCGGCTCCACTGTGGGCGAGACCATCCGCGGACTTGCCGGCAATGACTACCTGTTCGGCCTAGCAGGCAATGACAAGCGCTTCGGTGACGCCGGCAATGACCTGCTCGACGGCGGCCCCGGCGAGGACAACATCCACGCGCGCGATCAAACACGCGACATCATCATCTGCGGTTCGGGTCGCGACGTGGTAATCACGGACAAGATCGATCGCGTTGCTGGCGACTGCGAAGTGGAGCGACGGTACTCGAGGTCGTGGCAGCGCTGCATTCCCGATAGACGCTACGCCGTCAATCCGAGGGCCTCATGCAGTACGTCATCGACAACGCGACGCGTATCGGCGGCGCTCGACATCTCGCGCAATCGTCGCCGAAATTCCAACGCGGCATTCAACGTCTCGAGGAACGCAGCCTCCGCGCTCGCCTCAAGCTCCTCGGGCGCGGCGCCGTGCGCGAAGTACCGCTCGACGTCACTCCACCTCCAGCGAGCGGCGCTTCCGCCCCAGGCAAACGGCGGCGGGAAGTCGCCACGTCCTCGTGATCCATTCACCAACTGATGTATCCACTGCCTGGTCTTGCCATAGCGACGAGCAATCTCTGCGGCGGACACGAGATCGGGCGGCCAGACGCGCTCTACCGAACACCTGTCGAGGGAATCCAGCTGGACGACTGCGGACATGACCGCATCGACGAACGTCGGCGCAGCTCGATCTACCAAGGCGACGAGATCCGCATCGATCTGGGCGATGGAACCATCGTTCAGCCCTGCGGATAGGGCCGCATCAAGCAGCCGCACACCCTCAGGGGAATCGAGGTCGTCTGCGGGGCCGTTGAAGTAGATCTCAAAACTGTAGGTAGGCATCGTGATCAACATTCTCCGTGCGTGCAGCGTTGTATGAACGAGCGGATCCGCCTCGCTTCATTCCCTGGGTTCTTGGGAGTGCCGCTTACCGAGAGACGGCATCCCTGTCGCGACGCTGCTGGACACAAGAGGATCCCCCAGTGCGCGGCAGGATGGCGCACGGGCCAGCCACTTCGCTCTGCGAGTTGCAGGGCCTCCTCGATGCCCTTCACCTTGTGTTTGGGACGAGACATCTCAGATCGCACCACAAACGTTTACACTGTAAACACCCCGGCTCATCGTTGCGCGTACCGTCAACGCCGCCCTCCATGGTTGAGGTCATACTCCGATGGCAGCACCCCACCCAGAACGAGCGCGATCGTGTCGATCTCCACGTACCGGTCGACGCCCTGACAGCCGTGCTGCACCACGTCGTAGCCGGCATCGCGAAGGACCACGTCCGCGATCCGATACAGGTTGTCAGTCAATCCCATCGCCTCGTGCTCGTGCACGCTCCGATAGCGGACGTGCAGATGCACGTAGTCCTCGTGCACGAAGATCTCCATGCCCGGCGCCTCGAGCTCGATCCACCAACCGACGTGCTCACGCGGAAAGCCCGTGTCCCGCGAGCCTGGCAACGCGGCAAGGATGCGATCTGCGAGGCGGCGGCGCGTCGCCACGGACCGCGCTTCAAGTGATGGCGGATCCTCGCTCGCCCAGCTCGGCACTGCATGCTGATTGAGGAAATACACGTGTGATCGCATCTCGAATGCTCCCTGCATGATCGTTGGTGATCAGGAGAGCATGACGAGCGAAAACGCGCGTGTGTGTCACGGACATGTGACATGTGTGTGCCATCTGCGTTGCGACGCCGGACCGCGGCAACAGCAGTCGCTAGCCGCGGCACACCGCAAGCGTGCGGGCGTCACACGAGCACTCCCCTGCGAACGCGCCGCAGACACTGTCGCTCGCGTCAGGTTGACGTAGCTCAGTGGCGGTGATGAACGCGAAGGTTGGGCCCCGGAACAACCTCGTCGTCCATGCGGAAAGCTTGCTGGAGAGGGCCGTGTTCCACGACGCGGAGACCACTCCCGTGCCACGAAGCAGCTCGCACGGCGCCGCACACAGCGGGCTGGTCGCCGACCTGGGACACGCAGTGAGCAGGCCGGTCATGCCGGCGCCGACCACGCAGCCGCCGGCGGAGATTCTCTCCGTGAGCGCCGGATAGTCGGTCTCGGGGTCGCTGCTCATCCAGTAGCAATCGCCGTCGATCAGGGGGCTCATGAGGATCCTTCCGCAGCGATGGAGTGCGCATCGTACAATCGCACGTCGAGACGATCGCGGCTGGGCGCGCGCCCAGCCGCGATCCGTAGGCTCCATCCAGCGGCCGATGGAGTTGCGTGACGCCCCATTCCACGCCATCATGAAAGTATCGCGGAACGCTGGTTTGCACGGCGCCGATCCACCGCGCATCATGATCCGCCACCCGGCGCGCCCGTCCGCAGGAACACCATGACCTCCACACCGACCCAGCGCAGCAGCCGCGCCCTGTCATTGAGCGCGCTCGTCGCCACGGATGTCAGCCATGCCTATGGCGAGCGCCCCGTGCTCGACGATGTGTCCCTGACCGCCGCGCCGGGCCGCCGTATCGGTCTGGTAGGCGACAACGGAGCGGGCAAGTCGACGCTGCTGCGCATCCTTGCCGGCACGGAGATTCCAGACGCGGGCACTGTGGTGCGCCCCGAGAACACGGCGATGCTCGAGCAGGATCTGCGCCAGCCGCCGGAGGCGACCATTCACGAGGTGATCGAGGATGCGCTCGCGGAGCTGCGTGATCTCGCGCAGCAGGTGCAAGAGCTCTCCGCGCTCGTGCAGCGACTGCCCGGTGATGCGGCGCTCGCGCGCGAGTACGGCGACGCGCTTGAGCTGGCCCAGCTACGCGGTGCATGGGACGCGGATCATCGCGTCTCGCGCGTGATGCGCGGCTTGGGACTGGACGACTTTCCCCGGGCGCGCGCGATCGGCACGCTCTCGGGCGGCGAACGCGCCCGTGTGGCGATGGCCGCACTGCTCGTGCGTCAGCCACAGGCGCTGCTGCTGGACGAGCCGACCAACCATCTCGACGATGCCGGCCTCGACTACCTTGAGCGTCATCTCTCCAAGCTCCCGGGCGTGCTCGTGCTGTCGAGCCACGACCGCGCATTTCTCGATGCGGTGTGCACCGACATCGTCGACATCGACCCCGCGCGCGATGGGATCACTCGCTTCGGCGGACGCTTCAGCGACTACCTCGTTGCCAAGGGACGCGCGCGCACGGAGTGGCAGCGCGCCTGGGATCAGCAGGTCAATGAGCTGCGCCTGCTCGAGGTAGGCATCGTCAAGGCGTCGCTGCAGGGCGAAGACAAGGAGCGCCGCGCGCCGCGCGACAACAACAAGATCGCCCAGGCATCGCTTGAGGGGCGCGCAGAGGCCGCCGTGGCGCGCCGTATTCGCGACCTGCAGCGCAAGGTCGATGCGATCGAGCGCGATGCAGTGATCGAGCCGCCTGTGCCGCTGCGTTTCCGCGCGTCGATGGGCACGGCACACCCCGCCGAAGAAGCGCTCATCCGCGTCGACAACCTGTCGTACGCGGGGCGCGTCGGTCCGCACAGCTTCGACCTGCTTCCCGGCAGCCGTCTGCTCATGACAGGGCCCAACGGCGCGGGCAAATCCACGCTGCTGGAGCTGCTCATCGGCGAGCTCGACGCGACGACCGGCTCCATCACGTATGCAGACGGCGTGCGCATCGGCGTGCTCCCCCAGGATCCGGTGTTCCCGCTCGACGAGACTCCCCGAAGCCTGTACCAGGCCGCTATCGAAGATGCAGCGGAGCTCGAAATCGAAGTTCCCGAGCTGAGCGCCCTGGGCCTGCTGCGCGAGGCAGACCTCGATCATCCCATGCGTGATCTGAGCGAGGGACAGCGACGCCGCCTCGCGCTCGCGCTGCTCGTGGCCGGCGCGCCGCACGTCCTCCTGCTCGACGAGCCCACCAATCACCTATCCCCCGCGCTGGTCAGCCAGCTCGAGGACGCGCTCGTGGGCGCGGAAGCTGCGGTGGTTGTCGTCAGTCACGATCGCTGGCTGCGCAGCCGCTGGACGGGCGACGTGCTCGAGGTGGCTACGTGTTCAGATGACACGGACCCTCCGGTCGCCGGAAGCACCTCGCCGAGCGCGTGATCACAGCGCTCGCGCTACGCGACCTCGGTCAATCGTCGCACCGCATCATCGATCCATGATTCGAGACGCGCGATGCCTTCCGGCGTACCAGCCTCGTGCCAATCCGGAGGCGACACACCGAGCGATCGAAGGCTCTGTCCAGCTTCGGTTACGTATCGCATCATGGTGCCCACTCCGTCCATGGATCTCGATTCGATCGCACTGACAGAGCGCGACAGTGCAATCAGCGCGGTCGATCGAGTGATCCAATCGGTCCATGCGGGTGCTGGTCCGAACGCCTGCAGGGACTGCTCGGTCACCTCGTAGTGGTACTCCCGCGCGCCGGCGCGCCAGCGCGAGACCCAGCCGCCGTACACGAGGTGGTTGAGCGCCTCGCGCAGGTGTCGCTGACCAAAGAGCGTCTGCTGTGCGAGCTCAGCAGATGTCACTCCACCACTCTTCCCAGCCGCGCCCAGCAGAACTGCGAGCGTCTCAGCGCGGGCCGAGGGACCCATCAGGGACCTGAGCCGCAGGCGCAACATCGCGGGATCATTGATGCGGATGGACACCGCCGGCTCGGCGTCGACGTTCGGTTTGGTCGTGAACTTCAGTGCGGAGACGGCACCAGCTTCAGCTCCATTTGCGAGCGCGACCAGTGCCGTAACCGCTCCCACGAGCTCGTGATCGCCGCTGGCCACCAGCTTGCGAATTCGAGCGTGCGGCAGCATGCCGTGACTGTCGCGGCACCAGTCCGCCGCCGCAGTTGCCATGCGCGCCTCGCCCGTGCGCGTCTCGCCCGTGCGTGCGATCCATGCAGTGAGCACGATCAGCGTCTCCGGATCGATGAGGGTGCGCCGAACCGGCTCAGCCTGCGCAGGCACTCCGAGCGTGCGCCAACATCGCCACAACATGCCTGCGATGCGCTCGTGGACGCGGTGAGCCAGGCTATCGCTCATAACCGAATTCCTTCGGGATCGTATTGAGTCCAACGAACGCTGCTGAGGTCGGTGCGGTGATGCATTGAGTGCACCCGTTATGTCCTCACGATGGAGCACACATCTCTCTTTTGCAGATAAAATATCTCCGCTCAGGGGATTTTTCACCTCTGCTTCGGAGCGACCAAGATCATTGCGCGCGAGGGGACCGAGCGGGGAGAACAGGAAACGCCCATCCGCTGGAACCGTCCCCCTGCGGGTAAGCCCGCTCATGCGACGCGCCCTGATCGTTCTCAATATCGTCATCAAAGTCGGCCTCGTGCTGCTCCTCGCGCACGCGCTGCTGTGGCCGGATCTGCCGCAGTACGCCGGCAAGGGCATCGCCTCGCGCCTGGTGCTGTATCCGCTCGGCGTGGTGATCGTGCCGCTCGTGTGGTGGATTGTCACCAAGCTTCGCGGCACGCGCGCAGGCGAGGACGTTCGCTACCCGCTGGGAGCCGACATCCTCATCAGCGCTCCGTTCACGATCGACACGCTCGGTAACGCGCTCAACCTCTTCAACACCATCGACCGGTGGGACGACATCATGCACTTCACGCAGTGGGCGCTGCTGCTGGGCGGCGTTGGGCTACTCATCGAGCACAAGGTGCCGGGACGCACGCTGCGGCTCGTGCTGATCCCCGCGCTGGGCGCGCTCATCGCACTCGTGTGGGAGATCGCCGAGTACTTCGCGTTCCTGCGCAACTCGCCCGAGCTGCAGACTGCGTACACCGACACGCTCGGAGACATGACCCTCGGCACACTCGGCGCCCTGCTCACGTCGGTGGTCCTCGTCGCGACCTACCCCGCTCGGTCCAGGCGCGCAACATACGGGGGTTAACCCCACCCCCGTCCACCAGTTGGCCGGATGTTCGGGCGCTATCGCAACCGGCAGGGTGATGTTCGACACCACCAACTGCCTGGAGCTCATCATGAACCGCACACTGTCCGAACGAGCCGCCGCCTGGAGCGCCGCTCACTGGAAAACCGCTGTTGGCGGCTGGCTGGCCCTCATGGTCTGCATGATGGTGGCGGGGCAACTTGCCGGAAACGTCACGGTGACCGATGCGCAGGAGACCACCGGTGAGACATCGGTAGCACTGCAGGCGATCGAAGACGGCCAATTCTCCGATCGCGCGAGTGAGACGGTGATGGTCACGGCGCCAACGTCGGGCGCTGCGGCGATCACCGACAACACGGATGCAGCCGCTACGGTGGAGGAGCTCGTCACCGCGCTCGGTCGCACCAAGCACGTCAACGACGTGGAGGGCTCCGGCATGACGATCGTCAGCGATGACGGTCGTGCGGCGCTCGTGACCTTCACGGTCGCGGGTAACCCGGACACCGCTCCAGCGCGCATTGCGCCTGCGGTCAAGACCGTCAAGGCTGTGGCAGGCGCGCACCCGGGCGTGCTCGTCGACCAGCTCGGCGATGCGAGCGCCGAGGGCCCGATCGACGACGTGCTCAAGGCAGACTTCCAGCGTGCTGAGCTCAGCTCGCTGCCGATCACGTTCGTGATCCTGCTCATCGCGTTCGGCGTATTCATCGCGGCAGGCATCCCGGTGCTGCTCGCGTTCACGTCAGTGCTCACAGCGATCGGTGCAAGCGCGCTCACCAGCCACCTCATCCCGACCACCGATACGACCGCCAGTGTGATCTTGCTCATGGGCATGGCGGTGGGCGTCGACTACTCGCTTTTCTACCTCAAGCGTGAGCGTGAGGAGCGCGCTGCCGGTCATGCACCGCAGGTTGCTCTCGCTCGAGCGGCTCGCTCCTCCGGCCGAGCAGTGCTCGTGTCCGGTATCACCGTGATCGTGTCGACCGGCGGCCTCCTGCTGTCAGGCGATCCGCTGTTTCGCTCCTTCGGCGTGGGCTCGATGCTCGTCGTCGCGTTCACGGTCATCGGATCCATCAGCGTGCTACCTGCGCTGCTGTCCAGGCTGGGCGACCGCGTCGAGCGCGGCGCGATCGCGACCCTTGCCGCCCTGGTGCTGACCCTGCTGCGCCCGTTGGGTGTGCGGCCGGCCTGGCTCCTGCGTGCTCGTGAGCGACGCACCCTGCTACAGCGCCTGGCCACACGCTCGGGAAGCGGCCAGATCGTCGGCACGCTACTGCGCCCCGTGCGCGCCCATCCGGCAATCGCCACTGCACTTTGCACCAGTGTGCTCCTGGTTCTCGCCTTTCCTGCACTGGGCATGAGGACAGGGATTCCGGGGATCGAAGGCCTCCCCCAAGACCTACCTGTGATCCAGTCCTACCACCGCATCGAGCAACACTTTCCCGGTAACACGGAGCCGGCTCTGCTGACGCTGCGCGGCAACGATCTGAACAGCGCGGACGTGCGAGCCGCTGTCGCGCGCCTCGGCGCCGAGACCAAGGGCACCGATCTGCTCAGCGCTCCCGGTGAACTCGAGGTCAGCGCGGACGGGACCATCGCTCGCATCAACGTGCCCATCGCGGGATCTGGGAGCGACGATCGTTCCCGTGACGCCGTGACCTATCTGCGCACGCACGCCGCCCCTGACGCATTCGCAGGCGTGGAAGGCGTGACGCTCGCGGTTGCCGGCGACACGGCTGATTCGATGGACTACACGGCGCTCATGCACCGGCGTCTACCGCTCGTGTTCCTCGCAGTGCTCGGCATGTCAGCGCTCGTATTGCTGTTCACGTTCCGCTCGCTCGTCGTGCCCGCTGTCGCGATCGGGCTCAACCTGCTGTCTGTAGCCGCAGCGTTCGGTGTGGTGACCTGGATCTTCCAGCTCGGCCACCTTGGCTGGCTGCTCGGATTCACCGGCACGAGCGTAGTGGTCTCGTGGCTGCCGCTGTTCATGTTCGCGGTGCTGTTCGGCCTGTCGATGGACTACCACGTGTTCATCGTCAGCCGTATTCGTGAACTCGTGGAGCGCGGGCACAGCGACGACGAGGCGATCGTGCTCGGCGTGCGCCAGACGGCGTCCACGGTGACGAGCGCAGCGTTTGTGATGATCGCGGTGTTCGCGGTGTTCGCGACGCTCAGCCTGCTCGAGTTCAAGCAGATGGGCGTGGGCCTGGCCATCGCCATTCTCATCGACGCGACGCTCATCCGGCTCGTGCTGCTGCCCGCAACGATGCTGCTGCTCGGCCGCCACAACTGGTACCTGCCACGCGCACTCAACTGGCTGCCGCGCGTCGAGCTCGAGCACGAGCTCGACGGGCAGCAGAGCGATGCGATGATCCCCGTCGCCGGCCAGCCCGCACGCATCCCCGCACAGGTCGAGGTGACCGCATGAGACGCGCACTTGGACACATCATCTACGCACTGCTCGCGATCGTGCTCGGCTCGATCTGGTTCGGCGTGCTGCTCGCGGGCACGATCGTCGTGCTACTGCTGGCGATCACACCGCTCGGCGCGCCAGCGCTCGTCTTCTACTCGACCGTCATGCGAGGGGCCGCGCGCATTGAGATCGCAACGCTCAGCGCACTCACCGGCAGCCGCATCCCGCTCAACCAGCCCACGAACGAACGCGCCACATGGGGGCGCGCCTTGGGCGTGCTTCGTGATGCGCCGTTCTGGAGCCAGCAGCTCTATCTCGTGCTGCGCACCGCTCTTGGCTGGCCGATTGCGGTGACCATCCTCTCGACCCTGGGCGCTGGGGTTGCACTGATCGTCTCGCCGCTCATGCCGGGCTCGTTCGACGATGCAGAGGGCGCGTTCGATCTCGGACCGTGGCACGGAACGATCGCCGACAACCCCGGCATCTCGATGCTTGCTGGGGGTATCGCGATCATCGTCGCGCTCGCCGTTTCGCTCCTCGTCGGCTACGTGTTCGGACACGTCGCGCGGCGGCTCCTGCATCAACGCCCGACACCAACCAGCGCGATCGCATCACCACCAGCTGAGCCAGTGGTCGAGCAGTGGGCCATGCCCGGTGGAACACGGGCCGTGCTCGCGTTGCATGCCATCACGTCACTCGCGGTGAGCGCGCTGCTGGTGACCATCTGGGCGCTCGTCGACGCATCCATATTCTGGCCCGTCTGGCCGATCCTCGCGCTCGCGATGATCTTCGGCTGGCACGCCTCGTGGTTCGTCGCGGGACGCTGGCAGACGAGCACGGGTGCGCCGCGTACCGAGAGCGATCCACTCGTGCTACACGCGGGCATCGCCATCTCGATCGAGCTATTCTTGGTCGGAATCGCGATCGCGGCCGGCACTGGAATCGGCTGGACCGTCTGGCCCGGGCTCGCGCTGCTCGTGACCATCGGCATGCATGTACTGATCCAGCGCGCGCTTGGCACGTTCGCGCCGCTCGAAGAGCGCATCGATTCGCTCACCTCGACGCGATCGGGGGTGGTCGATGTGCAAGAGACGGAGATCCGCCGCATCGAACGCGACCTGCACGATGGCGCTCAGGCGCGGATCGTCGCGCTCGGGATGACGCTCGGGATGGCTGAGCAGAAGCTCGACACGGACCCCGAGGCGGCGCGAACGCTGCTGGCCGAGGCACGAATCGGTGCAAGCGAGGCGCTCGTGGAGCTGCGCAGCCTGGCGCGCGGGATCTTGCCGCCCGTGCTCGCTGATCGCGGTCTGGGAGCGGCGATCGAGTCGCTTGTGGCGCTCACCCCGATGCCGATCACCATCTCGGTCAATGTTCCGGCGCGGCCTGCCCCCGCGATCGAACGCGCGGCGTACTTCGTCGTGGCTGAATCCATCACGAACGCCGTGAAGCATGCGGGCGCAACAGAGATTGTCATTGAGGCGCGCTGCGCGAGCGACGTGCTGCACATCGAGGTGCGTGACGACGGCTGCGGAGGCGCCGACTCGCGCGGATCGGGCCTGACCGGGCTGCGCCAGCGCGTTGACGCGTTCGACGGTACGCTCACCGTAACGAGCCCGACCGGCGGGCCGACCACCATCGTTGCGGAGATTCCATGCGCGTCGTAATCGCCGAAGACCTCGCACTGCTGCGCGACGGGTTGCAACGCCTCCTGCGCGACAACGGATTCGACGTGGTTGCGGCTGTCGAGGATGCCGACCAGCTGCGCTTGGCGGTGCTTCGCGAGCAGCCCAATCTCGTGATCACCGATGTACGCATGCCGCCCACGCACACCGACGAGGGGCTGCGTGCGGCGATCGAGCTGCGACGCAAAACGCCGAATCTCGCCGTGTTGATCGTGTCGCAGTACGTGGAGCGCACGTACGCGCAGGAGCTGCTTGCGGATGGTGCGTCGGGCGGTGTCGGATATCTCCTCAAGGATCGAATTGCTGACGTGGATGAGTTCGTTGACGCTGCGCGTCGCGTGGCGGCGGGGGGAGCAGCGATTGATCCGGAGGTCGTCGCCCAGCTCGTCGGCGCTCGCGAGCGTGGAGGCGTGCTCGCCGAGCTCACGCCGCGTGAGCGCGAGGTGCTCACGCTCATGGCGGAAGGTCGCACTAACGCTGCGATCGCCGGCCAGCTCGTCGTCTCCACGGGTGCAGTGGAAAAGCACATCGCCAACATCTTCGCGAAGCTCCGACTGCCGACCGGCGGAGATGCGCACCGCCGCGTGCTGGCCGTACTGGCGTTCCTCCAAGGCAGCGGCGACTGAGCACGCCGACGGTCAGGCAGCTGCAGGTGCGGACGCGCGCGATCGGTTGCCGGCGCGATCGATCGCGATCACCCGAAACGAGTCGAGCGAGTCAGCGCCCGGCACCACAACTGACCGAGCGATGAACGCCGAACGCGCCGCAGACCAGCACGCGCGACAGGAGATCGTGCGCACCGTGGTCCACGGCTCAGATGCGTGGCGGCCCTGTACGACGAGCTGCGCGACGACGTCATCGTCTGCGGGCGCGCGCCATGTAACCGTGGCGTTCATGCCGTTCAGCCGGGCGCGGACCACCGCAACACGTGCGGGAGTACGCCGGTCCACGCGCGTGTGAACCCGGACGCTGCGGTAGGCGCTGGATGCTCCACCCACGAAGACAGCACGGGCACGAAGAGTCACGGAGCCGCTGCGCGTCGGCGGCAGGCTGACAGTGATCCGCGTGGTCGAGGAGGCGCCAATTCGCTGAG
>Ga0105047_10010566_pt1 | contig 15068 bp, 13 predicted proteins | sample MAT04_FD_78384 | JGI IMG/M metagenome (GOLD analysis project Ga0105047, IMG submission 78384) | Freshwater microbial communities from Lake Fryxell liftoff mats and glacier meltwater in Antarctica - MAT-04 (megahit assembly) | ecosystem: Environmental > Aquatic > Freshwater > Ice > Liftoff... | reverse complement strand
TTCAACTTTAAATTAACACTTGTTTGCGATTAAGGTTTTGCAATCCCGAATATTTAATTTCTATATGCGTCCGCTTTCCATCCTGAACTTTCAAAAATAAATGAGAATTTCACTGTCTTGCTAATTGTAAAGGGATTAATAAATTCCTGAAGAAATTAAGCAAATCATGAGGATTGAAAATACTCAAAATCTGAAGATTCTAATAATTATTATTCAAGATTTTGAAGCTAAAGAGCCACCAATAAGACCTATAGCTGTTATGACTATTAAAAATCCTTAAAATAAGCAAGTGGTATGCTTCAATCCTTTAACTTTGCACGAAAATTCTTAAACCATGCTTCGCAATCTTTTAGCCTTTGCTTTTTTACTCATCATTATAGCTTCATGTGATACTGATACAACCGATTATGGTCCTATTGATAAAAAAATAATTGAAGACTACCTGGCTGATAGCAACCTTAAAGCTCAATCAACCGCATCAGGATTATATTATATTATCGAAAAACAAGGCGGAGCTAATGCCCCTACAATCAACTCTATTGTTGTAGCAAACTACAAAGGCTATCTGACTGACGGAACTGTGTTTGATGAATCAAAAAAAGGAAGTCCCGTCTCATTAGCCCTTAAATCGGTAATTGCCGGATGGCAGGAAGGTTTACAGTTGATAGGTGTTAAAGGTAAAATAAAACTTCTGGTTCCTTCATCATTAGGGTATGGTTCATCCGGAAAAGGTGCTGTTCCGGCTAATGCTGTATTGATATTTGATATTGAACTGGTAGAATTCTATTAGGATAAATGAACGACCGGAACCATGATAATTCTTCACTTGATTTCGGACAATCGTACCGGAAAGCTGCTGATTATTGTGCCAGTCAGGACCGTTGCAACAGCGAAATCCGATATAAACTGAAATACTGGAATATAGACAAGAGTTTTATTGATGATATCATCAGTAAACTTACCGAAGAAGGGTTTCTGAACGAAAAACGCTTCGCTGTCAATTATGCCGGTGGGAAATTCAGAATGAACGGCTGGGGCAAAATTAAAATTACTTCTGAGCTTAAAATGAGAGGCATTCCTACGGAATATTTACAGGAAGCACTTGTTGCAATTGACGAAGATGATTATATTTCGTATCTGAAAGATATACTTCAGAAAAAAATGAAGCAACTCGGCAGCAATTCACCAGCAAACAGGCAGAAAGCAATCTTTTTCGCAGCATCACGCGGTTTTGAAACCTTTCTTATCTCACCACTTTTAAAAAACAACGATTTACTCGATTCGTAATTACATTTTACCAATATGATAAACATTGAAACCCTTAAAGAACTATCAAAGCGACTCGAAGCGCTGAGGAGGTTCCTTTGACGTGGAAACCAAGCTTGAACTCATCACCGACGAAGAAAAAATAACCCTCGCGCCGGGTTTCTGGGACGATCCTAAAAAAGCAGAAGCCGTTCTCAAATCAATACAGGAAAAGAAAAGCTGGACTAATGCATATACCGAAGCCGAAGTTTCGCTGGCCGACCTAACTGTTTTGTTTGAGTTTTTTCAGGCTAACGAAGCCACTGAAGAGGAAGTAGAAGAACATTACGCGAAAACCAAAGCTCTTTTCGACCATCTCGAATTCCGAAACATGCTCCGAAACGAGGAAGACGGACTGAGCGCCATCCTTCAGATTAATTCGGGAGCAGGCGGTACCGAAAGCCAGGACTGGGCTCAAATGCTTATGCGTATGTATATCCGCTGGTCCGAACGGAATAATTATAAAGTAAGGGAACTCGATTTAAATGAAGGCGATGGAGCAGGTATAAAATCCGTTTCAATTGAAATAGAAGGCGACCATGCTTTCGGCTATCTGAAAGGCGAAAACGGTGTTCACCGCCTGGTTCGCCTCTCTCCTTTCGATTCGGCTAACCGCCGCCATACTTCGTTTGCTTCAGTTTATGTATATCCCGTTGTTGACGATAATATTGACATTCAGCTCAACCAGGCTGATTTAAGCTGGGATACTTTCCGCAGCAGCGGTCCGGGAGGGCAAAATGTAAATAAAGTAGAAACAGCAGTGCGCTTGTATCATGCTCCTTCGGGGATTGTGGTCGAATGCCAGGTAACCCGCTCGCAGCAGCAAAACCGTGATAAAGCAATACAGATGCTTAAATCGCAGCTTTACGAAATTGAACTCCGTAAGAAAAAAGAAGCACAGGCCGAAATTGAAGGTAACAAGAAAAAAATTGAATGGGGATCGCAAATCCGTAATTATGTGCTTCATCCATACAAAATGGTTAAAGATATACGCACCGGACACGAAACTTCCAATGCTTTTGAAGTACTCGACGGCGATTTGAACGAATTCATCAAATCGTACCTGATGGAATTTGGCAGAAACGAAATGTAATTCACTGATTCAGGAATTTCTGTTTTTTTACGAACTAACAGTAAACGGTACTTAAGGAAACAGAATTTATACATGGCCATCAGAAATCTCTTTTTCTGATTTTTGACTGCTTTTTATCTTTCTTTACAACCATAAATATTCATATTTTCAGGAAAGAAATTCTTTCAATTTACTGAATAAAAGTTTCCCTATCTTTGAGAAGAAATCCACTCTTTCAGATAAAACATATGATAACAATTTACCACAACCCCAAATGCCGTAAGTCACGTGCCGGCCTGCAATACCTTCAGGAAAAAGGTCTTGAACATACCGTTGTTGAATACCTTAAAACCCCTTTTACGCGCGAAAAGTTTAAAGAGCTGCTGATGAAACTCAACATGCGCCCGTTCGAAATTGTGCGTACACAGGAAGATGAGTATAAAGAAAAACTGAAAGGTAAAAATTTTACCGACGAAGAGTGGATAACAATCATCCTCGAAAACCCAAAATTAATCCAACGCCCAATAGTTGTACGAAATCATAAAGCAGTGCTGGCACAACCGGCCGATGAAATTGAACGCTTATTCTAGTGTTTCACTTTAAGACAAGTGACAATTTCTTACTTCTTTTTTATTCCGGAATTCCCCGGAAACATTAACGATTTATAAAATACTAAACTCATAAATCATGAAAACCCGCATCGAAAAAGACACTATGGGATCGGTAGAAGTTCCTGCCGATAAATACTGGGGCGCACAAACACAGCGTTCGAAAGACAATTTCCGCATTGGCGATGGACATATGCCTATTGAGATTATCAGGGCATTTGCTATTTTGAAAAAAGCCGCAGCCCTCACTAACCGCGACCTGGGAGTTTTATCTGCTGATAAATGCGAACTGATTGGAAAGGCTTGCGACGAAATATATCAGGGGAAACTGGATGATCAGTTCCCGCTGGTTGTATGGCAAACCGGTTCGGGCACACAAAGTAACATGAATGTGAATGAAGTAGTTAGCAACCGTGGTCATGTAATTGCAGGCGGAATACTTGGCGAAGGTAAAAGTCCTTTGCATCCGAATGACGATGTAAACAAATCGCAGAGCAGCAACGACACTTTCCCAACGGCCATGTCGATTGCAGCCTATAAAATGATAACGGAAATAACACTTCCCGGTGTTCAGAAATTACGTGAAACGCTCAACGCTAAGGCTAAAGAATTTGCAGGCATAGTTAAAATTGGTCGCACTCATCTAATGGATGCTACTCCGCTAACCCTTGGGCAGGAGTTTTCGGGCTATGTTTCGCAACTCGATCATGGAATCAGAGCCATAAAAAATACACTTCCTCACCTTGCCGAACTTGCTCTGGGAGGCACCGCTGTAGGAACGGGAATTAATACACCAAAAGGATACGATGTAAAAGTAGCTGAGCATATTGCTTCGTTAACTGGTTTGCCATTTGTTACCGCCGAAAATAAATTTGAAGCTCTATCGAGTCACGATAATATCATGGAAGCATCAGGTGCTATTAAAACACTCGCTACCAGCCTTATGCATATTTCAAGCAATATCCGTTTGCTTGCTTCCGGTCCGCGGTGTGGCATCGGCGAGCTTCATCTTCCGGAAAACGAACCCGGCTCGTCCATTATGCCGGGAAAAGTAAATCCAACTCAAAACGAATCGCTTACCATGGTTTGCGCGCAGGTTATCGGATGCGATGCAGCCATCACTGTTGCTAACACCCATGGCCATTTTCAGTTAAATGTTTTCAAACCTGTAATTATTTATAATTTCCTGATGGCAGCAAGGCTGATAGGCGATGCAAGTGTTTCGTTTAACGATAACTGTGCAGTCGGCATTGAAGCCAATCTCGCATTCATTGGTAAAAATCTCGAAAATTCACTTATGCTGGTCACCGCACTCAACACACATATTGGTTACGAAAATGCTGCCAAGATTGCCAAAAAAGCACATCACGAAGGCACAACATTACGCGAAGCAGCTATGTCGCTTGGATTAGTAACCGACACACAATTCAGCGAATGGGTTGATCCTACTAAAATGATTGGATAAACGCCTCTCAAACAATTTCTTATAATGCCCTTAGCGATTCATTTTGCTAAGGGTTTTTTGTTTGGGAAGAATGTGTAACTTAATAGGGAAAAATACCATTGCAATGATAATTGGGTTACCTTTGTACCCTATATCAAAACAAACGCAGGAATGTAAAATTCAGCATAATTTACGATCATTAAAACAGGGCAACCTATGATTCAGACTATTAAAATAGGCACGCTTAAGTGGCATTATATTGAAGATCCATCTGACGAGGATCTCGGATTTCTGAAAGATAACTTTCATTTCCACCCTCTCGATATTGAAGATTGCCGGAGTGTGAATCAACGACCTAAGATCGATATTTACGATGACTATTACTTCCTTATCCTACATTTTCCACATTACGACCGCTGGAACCGTTTCCTGAAAACTAAAGAAGTAAAAATTTTCTGGGGCGAAGATTATATTATCACAATAGGAAAACCGCATTGGGTTGTAAGCAGCCTGTTCAACAGCGCCAAAGAAAAAAGCGATCCTTACGAAATATTGCAGGCCGGAACTTCGGATGCTTTACTTTACAAAGTTCTTGAAAAACTGATGCAGGAAACACTTTCACTCATCAGCAAATTAGGCATAGAACTCGAACTGATCAACCGCGAACTTTTTGGTAAAAAAGCGGAAAAAACCATTGAGCGTATTTCGCTAACCCGCCGGAATATGATACTACTCAACACTATTTTCAAGCCGCAGCTGAGGCTGTTCCAGAAATTCGAATCCGGCCAGATTGAAGGTTATGCCGAAAATATGGAGGAATACTGGGGAAATATCCTCGACTATTACCAGAAAATGTGGGATATGATTGAAGATTATGAAGAGCTGATCGAAGGCCTTTCAAAAACCTTCGATTCCATGCAGAGCAACCGCACCAACGAAATTATGAAAGCGCTCACCCTTATTTCGTCCATTTTGCTGCCACTCACTTTTATCGCCAGCCTCTACGGTATGAATGTGAAATTACCTTTCGGAAACGAAAACGCTATGTTCTGGATGTTGATGGGAGCTATGGTATTGATTTCAGCTGGTTTTATTTATATGTTTAAAGTGAAGAAGTGGATGTAATGCCACATTTATAGTAACGAATCTTTTTCTTCCTGAAATTTCTCCATTTCCGGATTCATAATCTCTCCGGGACTCATAATTCCTTCCTGTCTGCGTATCGATTCTTCATGTACAAGCTGCAACATCTGAAGCAGGAATTCGCGGTCGAGCCCAATGCGTGAACCAAGGTTGAGCCGGTCGAAAATAATATCACTCCAGCGGCGAATTTGCAAAATTGTGATATTGTTTTCCTTTTTATATTGCCCGATTTCGTCCACTATTTTCATGCGGCGGCTCAAAATATCGAGCAATTCCGCATCCATTTTATCAATTTCGCGGCGCAGCATTTCGAGCTTGGTTTCAAATTCCTTATTCCCTGTAGTCTGTCTAACGATAAGAGAACCTAAAAGTGTTTCCAGATCGAAAGGCGTAATCTGCTGATTGGCATCGGTTAAGGCGTGATCAGGATCAATATGTGATTCTATCATTAAACCAGCCATCTCGAGATCCAGTGCTTTTTGACTTACCTGTAGCAACAAATCGCGGCGACCGCAGATATGACTTGGGTCGCAGATTACAGGCAAATCCGGAATCTGTCGCTGCAGTTCGATCGGTATTTCCCACATCGGCTGATTGCGGTATAAGGCATGGCGATAATAATAAAAACCACGGTGAATGGCTGCAAGTTTTCTGATGCCGGCCTGGTTAAGCCTTTCGAGTGCTCCCAGCCAAAGCGAAATATCGGGGTTCAGCGGATTTTTAACCATAACCGGAATATCAACGCCTTTCAGCACTTCCGATAACTCCTGAACCGAAAACGGATTAACAACCGTTCGGGCACCAAGCCAAAGTATATCCACATTATTTTTCAGGCAGGCTTCCACATGTTCGGGGCGTGCAACTTCTACAGCAGTAAGAAGCCCGGTTTCCTGCTGAACATCTTTAAGCCATTGCAGTCCAACTTCGCCAACACCTTCAAACGCCGAGGGTCTTGTGCGCGGTTTCCATAATCCGGCCCTGAAAACTCTTACCTGGGGAATAGCTGCCAGTTTTCGGGCTACATCCATAACCTGAGTATACGATTCGGCACTGCACGGTCCGCTTATCACCAGAGGGGAACTTCCTTTTGGTATCCAATCACTGAGTGGAATTATATCTAATTGTTTCTCCATAATATTGATTGGGTAAAAGTAATCAAAACATACTTCCCAAAGTTTGCCGGGCATTACAGATTTATAAAATGTTGCTTTTACCATGAACAAGAATCACCGGTAGATTTCTGAATATTTACTTACCTTTGCACATTGGCACAATAATAAAACCCCAAACATCTAATTATAAAGCATTTATGTCGGAATCGAAAAGAACGAAAATAGTTGATCTCCTTAAAACACCCGAAAAAACAGGTATAGGAAACATTGTAACAATAAAAGGCTGGGTTCGCACCAAACGCGGAAATAAGAATGTTGCTTTTATTGCGCTCAACGATGGTTCAATTATTCACAGCATACAAGTGGTGGTTGATCTAGCAAATTTTGATGAAGAAATTCTGAAACAAATAAATACCGGTGCTTGCATATCGGTTACCGGAACTTTGGTCGAATCGCCCGGAGCCGGACAATCGGTGGAAATGCATGCCGATCATATTGAAGTTTACGGCAGCGCTGACCCGGAAACATATCCATTACAAAAAAAAGGACATACTCTCGAATTTCTGCGCGAAATTGCTCACCTCAGGCCACGCACCAATACATTTGGAGCTGTATTGCGTATCAGGCACAACATGGCTTTTGCTGTTCATAAATATTTTAACGACAAAGGCTTTTATTATATACACACACCCATTATAACAGGTTCCGATGCCGAAGGTGCCGGTGCAATGTTTAAAGTAACAACGCTCGATCTGAATAATTTGCCTAAAAACGAAACCGGTGATATTGACTATTCACAGGACTTTTTTGGCAAAAGCACAAATCTTACCGTTTCGGGTCAGCTAAATGGGGAACTGGCAGCAATGGCCTTGTCCGAAATTTACACGTTCGGGCCTACTTTCAGAGCCGAAAACAGCAATACTCCACGCCACCTTGCTGAGTTCTGGATGATTGAACCCGAAATGGCATTTTACGATATTGTTGACAACATGGATCTTGCCGAAGATTTCCTGAAATATCTCATCCGTTATGCCATTGAAAATTGTTACGACGATCTAGAATTCCTACAGAAAATGTACGACAACGAACTGCTCGAACGCCTTAATTTTGTGGTAAATAACGATTTCGAACGACTGTCCTACACACGTGCCATAGAAATACTGCTGGCATCAGGACAAAAATTCGAATTCCCTGTCGAATGGGGCGTTGACTTACAATCGGAACACGAACGTTTCCTGGTCGAAAAAGTTTTTTTGAAACCCGTTATCCTTACCGATTATCCTAAGGAAATAAAAGCATTTTATATGAAACAGAATGAGGATGGCAAAACTGTAAGAGCCATGGACGTTCTTTTTCCACGCATAGGCGAAATAATAGGCGGATCGCAACGCGAAGAAAATTATGATAAACTGATTGCACGCATACACGAACTTCACATCCCTGAAAAGGATATGTGGTGGTATCTCGAAACCCGTAAATTTGGCACAGCACCTCATGCCGGCTTCGGATTGGGTTTCGAAAGGCTGATGCTTTTTGTAACCGGAATGCTAAATATCCGCGATGTGATTCCTTTTCCCCGCACTCCTATGACTGCTGATTTTTAAGCCTGTAAAATGACTTTTTATAACTTGCACCATTAATCAAATAGACCTACCTTTGGAATAAAGTAAATACCCTTACCCTAATACAATTATGCTTAATCAACGCCTTCAACAGAAATTATTACAAAAGCTCTCCCCTCAGCAGATATTGCTGATGAAACTTTTGCAGATTCCTTCGATGGCTCTTGAACAACGCATCAAACAGGAAATTGAGGAAAATCCGGTTCTGGAAATAGATGACGAGTACGATCAGGAAAAAGAGAGTGAAAATGACGATTTTGATGATCCGAATAAGGACAGCAATGATGATCAGCGAAGTAATGATGTTGACATTAACGACTACCTGAGTGATGATGATGTTCCCTCCTACAGGTTAAATGCGGGTAACACATCAGCCAGCGACGAACACAAAGAAATACCGATGGTTGCCGATACAGGATTTCATGAATCACTGTTAACCCAGCTCGATCTTAAAGAATTTCCTTCACAGAAAAGAATAATAGGAACTACAATTATTGGCAATCTTGATGAAGCTGGCTACCTGCAACGCGATTTAAATGCTATGATCGACGATCTTGCATTTACACAGAGCGTTACAACCAACCTCGAAGAAATTGAGTTTATGCTCAAGGTTGTTCAGAGTTTTGAACCCGCCGGAGTTGCTGCCCGAAGTCTGCAGGAATGCCTTATACTCCAGTTGAAGAGACTTGACATATCGCCATCAGTAAAACTGGCAATAATTATACTCGACCGTTGCTTTGAGGATTTCACAAAGAAACATTACGACAAAATCATGAAACGCACCCATTCGGAAGAAGACGATCTGAGGGATGCAATAAACGAAATATTAAAACTCAATCCGAAACCGGGCAGTGCGTTCAGTCCGTCAACTGCAGGCAATCAATATGTAATTCCTGATTTCATTGTCGATAATAAAGATGGAATTCTGGAACTTACACTCAATCAGCGCAACATGCCTGAACTCAAGTTGAGCCGCACTTATACGGATATGCTTGAAACATACGGCGAGAATAAACACCGGAAAGAGAAAAACGATTCGCAACGTGATGCTGTAATCTTTATTAAACAAAAAATTGATTCGGCCCGTTGGTTCATCGAAGCAATAAAACAAAGGCAGGATACTCTTTACGTGACCATGAGTGCAATTATGGATTACCAGCAAAAGTATTTCCTCGAAGGTGACGAAACCTTGCTGCGGCCAATGATCCTGAAAGATATTGCCGAACGCGTGGGGCTCGATATTTCGACTATTTCGCGTGTAGCCAACAGCAAATACGTTCAAACTCCTTTCGGGACTTTCCTACTGAAAAGCTTTTTCTCAGAGTCGATACAAAATGACCAGGGTGAAGAAATCTCCACCAGGGAAATTAAAAAAATTCTTGCCGATTGCATTGTAGCAGAGGATAAAAGCAAACCACTTACTGACGAGGAATTAACTGCTATCCTGAAACAAAAAGGCTACCCCATTGCCCGCCGCACTGTTGCAAAATACCGCGAACAACTTAATATTGCTGTTGCACGTCTGCGCAAAGTAATGTAATACCTGTCTGAACATAATTCCTCTGCAGTGATCAAAAAATCAACTTGCGGAACACACATCCTAATCTTCGTGCTTTAATTTGCATCAGGTTTATTTTTATTTATCCTTTCGAAATTCAGCTTTATGCTAAAGTTAAAACCCGGTAATTCGCAATTCGCACAATTTCTTTCAATTATCCTCCACCCCATGCTCATACCTGCTATGGTTACGCTGGCACTTATGCTGAGGACTGACCTTTATTCAATCGTTTTACCTGATTCGCTGAAATTCTGGTTTATATCAGTTGTAATTGTTTTTACAATTCTGATTCCTACGGCAGGAGTTTTTATTTTATTGAAATTTAAAGCAATATATTCAATTGAAATGAACGAGCGAAACGAGCGTACACTTCCGTTACTTATATCAAGTACTTCATTTATGGTACTTTTGTTTTCGCTGAAATCCACCGGAATCCCTTCGGTTTTTCTCTACATTTTATACTCCGCCACATTTGCTTTACTTGCCGGATTGTTAATAAACCTTGTGTATAAAATAAGCCTCCACACATTAGGATGGGGAGCTATTGCAGCTACTCTCACGGGCGTATCGATAAAACTGGGGATACCTTTACTAGCGCTTATTGTTATTTCGGTTCTATTATCAGGATTGGCAGGTTATGCCCGGTTAAAGCAGAATGCCCACAACCCAACCCAGGTTTATCTGGGGTATGTTGCAGGCATAAGCGTTATTGTTTTAATTTCTTTTCTGGGATGATCAGAAAGGTTTGAAAACCAAACCTACTGAAATTGGATATATCTCAGGACCCAGACCTTTTTCAAAAACAGGTGACAACTGATAAAATACAGAAGCCCCTAACCATTTATACCCGATAACGGCGTAAGGTCCATAATGAAAATTTTCAATGTTGCGGAGTCTGAGTGACTTTTCAACCACTTCATTTCCGCTGCCTTCCAAATCGCTGCCTTTATATTTGGTATGCGCGTTCAGGCTCCACCCAACTTTAAAACCCAAAGTGCCGTGTATTTTACTGCTCGATTTATATTCAAAACCAAAAGGGATATCAACATAAGTTATTGAAAGTTTGCTCTTTTTCACATCAATGTTTTTACCATCTACCTTTCGGGGAACATTATAGAAATAAGAAACATCTTTATCGGCATAAAGCTCTTTCCCATAAAAATTGTACTCGCCGGTTCCTAAAAGTGCCTGGTTGTAAAAATTATGAGCACCAATTCCACCACCGATAAAAAAATTCATATGACCTTTTTTATCCATCGGAAATGCATAATGTATAAAAACATCAACACCTTGATTTATAGCCCTGGGATTAATTGAGTCGGGAACTTTCATCCAGAAATCATTAAAAACGCCAAAACCGAGGCTCAAACGCTTGCGTATGGATTCAGCTGATGGTTTTTGTGCAAATGTTGTGGCCGACAAAGCCATGAGAATGATAATTAAAGATATGTTGCGCTTCATGAGATATATTTTTTCGAAAGCAAAGATAAAGCAAAAAGCGGATTACATGCACCTTTCGGATTAAATGTGAGTGTTAAGAAATGCTAATACCGTTTTAGTAATTCCCTTTATCACTGATTTGAAACATGAAAGTACTTATAAAAATCGGATTACACGTTTTCTGATGTGCTATGTTAATAGCAATCAATTTAGTTTCCGAACACCTTTGTTGCAGTGTTTGAAAAGTAGTATATCGCTACAATTAATTTTTAAAGGTCTGTAAGTGAACTATAAATATATGTCAATTGTTCCATATTTTAATCATTTTAGTAATAACCAAAAGATAAAAATGTAAGGAGAATTCATTATGAGAACAAAACAGATTTTTGCAGTACTAGTATTTTTCGCTGGCTTCCTTTTCGTAGCAGGAGCGCAGACTAAGGCAACAAAAAGCGCGGCTGTTGATCATGAAGCCCTTGCTCAAAAACTTGTAAACCAGTGTGGAAATATCCAAGAAGGCGAAATTGTATTGGTTAGCGGCGGAGTGAATGACCTCGAATTACTGGAAAATATTGCAGTTAATGTGCGGAAGTTAGGTGCGTTTCCATTACTAACCATTGGAAGCGACCGAATGACACGGCTCATGTATACTGATGTTCCAACAAAATATGACACACAAACGCCCGAACTAAGTTTAAAACTATTAAATTTTGTTACAACTATGATAAGTGTGGATTATGGCGAAGCTCCCGGTTTACTTGCTGATATTGCACCCGAACGTTTTGTTACCATAGGTAAGACAAATGAATCTGTGGGTGAATTGATAATGAAACGTAATATAAAGGGGGTGAGCCTTGGAAACGGACTCTATCCTTCTGATGCCCAGGCAAAACAATTTGGTATAACCAAGGCCGAGTTATCGGATATTTTCTGGAAAGGTGTAAATACTGACTATACAAAGCTTGAAGCTACTGGCAATAAATTGAAAGTAGTTCTCTCAAGTGGTAAAGAAGTTCATATTACCAATGCCAATGGTACTGATCTGAAATTTCGTATCGAAAACAAGCAGGCTTTATCGAGCGATGGTAGTCTCTCTGCTGATGATTTGAAAAAAGGGTATGCATCATCTCAGGTTTATCTTCCGGCAGGCGAGGTTTTTGTAGCGCCAGTAGCAGGTTCAGCCGAGGGAAAAGTTGTTGTTGACAGACTGTTTTACCAGGATAAAGAAGTTCTGGGAGTTACACTAACATTCCAAAAAGGTAAACTTATATCCATGACTGCAAAATCAGGAATCGAACCCTTGAAAGCAATGTACGATGCTGCAGATGCCGGCAAGGATGAATTTGCTTATATTGATTTTGGCATTAACCCCGATATAAAAATAAAACCCGGCAGCAAGCTTATAGCCTGGATGCCTGCCGGAATGGTTACTGTAGGTATCGGCAACAATGTTTGGGCTGGTGGGGATAACAATAATGCATTTGGATTCCCTTTCTTTCTGCCGGGGAGCACTGTTAAAGTAGATGGCAATGTATTGGTAGAGAATGGCGTTTTTAAGAATTAAAATAAACATTGGTATTGTAAATCCATAAAAATTGAGATTTTCGGATACAACCCGGTTTTTTCGAAGGCATGCAACAAGAAGGTAATTGCATGCCTTCGCTGTGTTAAACAGGGATATGATTATTCGCTGTGTTTCATAGCGAATTTCGCGAGGGAAGTGAATCATGGGTGTTCGGAAAACTTGAAAAATGTATACCAGTTTTTCAAAAGAAAGTAATACTCTACAAAGAATTGAAGTGCAACAGATATTTTGAAAAACGATTTTAAAATTCAGACCCACACAGAGATTAAGTGTTCACCATATAACATTGCAAATAAGTGGTTTGCACATGTGAATGTGATCAATAAATGTCCCTTAATACTCACGCAATAAAAAAATCCCCTCTAAATCGCAGATCTAAAGGGGAATTAACTGTAATATAGGTGGGCCCACCTGGACTTGAACCAGGGACCTACTGATTATGAGTCAGTTGCTCTAACCATCTGAGCTATAGGCCCTTTGTATTTAAAGTTGTATTTAACTTGGAAATACGGCTGCAAATTTACACTTTTGCAGTCAAATTAAAAGCCTGTTTTAAATATTTTTTTTATGCCTGGAATTCAAGCTGTTAAAATAAAGAATATTATATTCGATTTGGGTGGTGTTCTGCTGAATATCAACCCGTTACTTTCGCTGATTGAATTCGCCAATATCAGTAAAACCGACCCGGAGGTACTCAAAAACAAGCTTACTTCGGACAGAGTGTTCGAAAAATTTGATACCGGAATACTCAGTCCCGACGAATTCAGGAACGAATTATGCCGGATTATGAACTACCATGCAAGTAATCCGGAAATTGACAATGCATGGAACATTCTCCTTCTCGACTTCCCTCCCGAACGTGTTGAATTGTTAAAACAGCTGAAATTAAATTACAGTATCTTCCTTTTGTCTAATACTAACATTATACATTTTTGGAAATATACTGCCGACTTTTACCAAAAGTATGGCATACAAATGGCTGAAATGTTCGAAAAATTATTCCTTTCATACGAAATCGGGATTCACAAACCCGATGCCGGTATTTATACCCATGTGTTACAAAACGCGGAAATAAAAGCCGATGAAAGTGTATTTTTTGACGATTCGCCTGCAAATGTAGAAGCTGCCATAAAATTGGGAATGAGTGGAATACACATTACTAACGGTAAGGATGTTACTCAGTACTTTGATAAAGGAATTTTAAAATCACTCTGATCTGTTATAATCAGACAAGAGAGTTTATAAAATACAATTTCTGAAACTTATTGCAGATCGCGGCCATCATCTTTAAGCATACGGTAAATGGTGGTTTTGCCAATATTCAGTTTATCGGCAACCAATCGTACTTTGTTATCGTATTTATTCAGGTAATGGGTTATTATTATCTTGATATAATCGTCGAGTGAAGCTTCTTCATTGGCAAAATCAAGCACAGCAGTTGTATTGGGCAGCTTAACATCTTCAGCATGGATAGTATTTGTATTTGTCATTACAGCTGCAAGCTCAACTATTGCTTTTAACTCGCGCACATTACCAGGGAAAGGATATTTGCGGAATTTTTCCATAGCTTCCGCTGAAATTGTAAGTTTCGGCATGGTGTTTTTCGTGCAAAATTCGTCAACAAAATGCCTGGCAAGCAGAAAAATATCGTTTCCTCTCATCCGCAAAGGGGGTAGTTCTATAGGCAATCCAAGTAAACGGTAATACAAGTCTTCGCGGAAATTTCCTTTTTTAACTTCATCAAGTAAATTCTTATGCGTGGCAACAATCACGCGCACATCAAGCTTTATTGGTCTGTTTGCTCCTACCCGTACAACTTCCTCTTCCTGTAAAACGCGAAGCAGTTTAGCCTGCATATTCAGATCCATATCCCCAATTTCGTCGAGAAAAATGGTTCCGTGATTGGCTTCTTCGAACCTGCCGATACGTTGATTGTTAGCACCGGTAAATGAACCTTTTTCGTGGCCAAACATTTCACTTTCGATAAGCTCGCGTGGAATTGCAGTTACATTTACCGGCACAAAAGCTTTATTTTTTCTTTTCGAACCAAAATGTATTGCCTTGGCAACCAATTCTTTACCAGTACCGGTTTCGCCATGAATTGAAACCGTAATATTGGTTTTTGTAGCTTTCTCAATCAACCTGAAAACACCGTTTATTGCCGGGCTATCTCCTCTGA
>Ga0105047_10010565_pt1 | contig 15070 bp, 14 predicted proteins | sample MAT04_FD_78384 | JGI IMG/M metagenome (GOLD analysis project Ga0105047, IMG submission 78384) | Freshwater microbial communities from Lake Fryxell liftoff mats and glacier meltwater in Antarctica - MAT-04 (megahit assembly) | ecosystem: Environmental > Aquatic > Freshwater > Ice > Liftoff... | reverse complement strand
GCTTCTCCTATCGTCTCGATAACGACGGTAAATCACAAACTGATGATATCGCTCAACTACTTTTCGCTCGGGCTCTTAGCCAAATGGGGCCTTTCGAGAAGCCTGCAGATCTTTTGAAATGCTGCCTGCTCCATGACCTTGACCGGAGGCCGTGGTCACGCTGGTTCAAAGCGGCGGGCGTGAAGCTTTCCGACCCGCAGCCTGGCCCGCTGTTTGAGGGGTTCAACCTGCTGCACTCGGCCATCCTGGCAAGCCAGGGCGTGGGTTTGGCTCCCACCGCCATTCTCGCCGATGATTTGAAAAGCGGCAGGCTGATCCGGCTTTTCGAAACCGAAGTGCTTCACGAGAAGGCCTATTACATTCACGGACCCGCAGCGCCGCGCCTGAGCCGCGCGGCGGATGTGAAGATTTTCAAAGACTGGCTGCTGGCGGAAGTGCAGTAGGTCTCGTCAGGCGGAACGCGGCGACACAGCCGAGCAGCGCTATGGGAATGAAGTAGAGGAATAGCGGGGCCGCCGCCGTGCTCGCCGCTGCCTTGGTGAAACCGCCGGAGAAGCCGTTGGCATTGGCGATGATGCCCGCCGTGGCGCTTCCCACGGCGTAGCCCATTCTTTGCAGCGTCGAGAAGGCAGAAGCGGCGAGATCCCTTTCATGCGGCAGCGCCGCTTCAACGACCCGGCGGTTTGCAAAGGGCCAGAGGATGCCAAAGCCGCCGCCCTGAAGCGTGGCGAAGAAGAGCAGCCCCGCCATTGATCCCGATGGCACAACCCAGGCAAATCCGGCAACGCCTCCGGCAATCATCAGGGCACCGGCGCGGACGATGAGCACCTCGCGGTGCTTGGGTGCGGTGGCGACGAGAATGGACAGTATGGACCAGGAGACCGACTCGCTGGCAATGATGAGCCCGGTTGTGACCGGCGAGAAATCATGGAGCGAGGCCAGCAGCAGCGGGCCATAGTAGCCAAACGAGCAGGTCGATACGGAGAGTGCGGCCACCATCAGCATGCCGGAGCCAACGACCGTCCTGGGATTGAAAGGTTCAGTTGGAAACAGGCGGGAGGTTTTGTTGCGCGCATCGAGCACAAAGAAAATCGCGATGCCGGCAAGCCCGGCGAGAACCAGCGCCAAGGAAACCAAGGCGCGGGTCTCGACTCCCGCTGCGGCAATCGCCGTGATGCCCAGCGCGAGACAGATGAGCGCAAGGGCTGGAAAGTTGCCTGGTCCCTGCCCGGTGCTTGGACGTTCCGGCTCATTGCGCAGAAGGGGCACGCAGGCGATGGCGAAGATGACAGCGGCGGCGGCGAAGATCAGGAATGCCCAGCGCCACGACAGCAGGGTTTGCACGAGGCCGCCATAGAGCGGACCGCCAAAGGCGCTGACGCCCCAGACGACGGACAAAACCGCCATGAGCTGCGGCCATATCGCAGAGGGAAAATACCGCTGCACCGCGACAAAGGAGAGCGAGATAAGGGCACCGCCGCCGAAGCCGCTGATCAGGCGGCCGATCAGGGCCCAGTACATGGTAGGTGACAGGGCGGTTTCGATGGTGCCAAGGGTGAAGATCAGCGCCGCCACGATCATGGTGGTGCGCACCGACCAGTAGGTGGTGAGCCGTCCCGTCGCGGCACCGGCGATGATCGAACCGATTTCATAGATGGCGAAGGTCCAGCCGTTGAGCTCCACCCCGCCAATATCGCGCACCATGGCGGGCATGATGGTGGAGATCATGTTTTCAGCACCAGCATGGAAGGTCACGCCAAGGCTGATGAAGCAGAAACGCGGCAATGCGCCTGAGCGCCACAACTCCGCCCAATCGGTTCGCGCGGCGCTTTCACCGCTCATGCGTTGCCCGCGATCCGGTAGGCGCAGCGGCGCGCGCCGGCGAGAATGTGTTCAATGCGCTCAACCGTGGTGCCGGCTCCCAGAACAGTCTCGAACAGATGCAGTTCCGAACGGCAAAATCCTTGGCAGAGGCGGGCCGCGGCGCAAATCGGGCAGTGGTTTTCGGCCAGCAGAAAAGCGCCATCCTCGAGGACGGACCATTCCGCCATGTAGCCCTCTTCGCTCCGCAATTCACAAAGCCTGGCTACCTTGGCGCGCAGCCCGCGTGCCTTCTGCAAGGCAGCCTGATAGCGCTTGTGCATATCCCTTTCGCGCTGATTGATCAGGCGATCAATGCCGTCCTCACCAAAGAGATTGCGGGCCGCGCCGATGAGTTCGACGATCAGGAAAGCATGGGTGTCGGGGAAACGCGATTGCGCCTTCTCCGTAAGGCGCCACATCCGCTTGGGCCGGCCAACGCCAGCCGCCACCATTTTGCTGGCAACCAGCCCGGCCTGTTGCAGGTCAGTGAGATGTTTGCGGGCACCGGGAAGCGTCACGGCAAGCTGGCGGGCGATTGCCTGCGTCGACTGGCCCCCGCGCGATTTCAACGCTTGAAGAATGCGGTCTTCGCTGGTGTGCATGACGGTCCCATTGGGTGAATAATATAGAAGCTAAATAGTTTCTATATTGTCCGACCGCGGATTGCAAGGAAAGGCTCGAAAAGGTTGTGGAATGGGAGTGATGGCGTTGTTCGCGCCCATCATGTTACAAGCATTTTTTTCAGGGAGCACATGATGGCCAATACGCCACCGCCGGTTTGGGTTTACAACGAAACCATCAAGATGTTCGCCACCCCCGGCGATCCGCCGTTCGAGGACAGGCACGAACTTGAAGCCCATTGGGGCCGCGCCTGGGGCATCAACAATGATGTGGGCCGCATGCGCTCGGTCCTTGTCCACCGGCCGGGCAAGGAAATGGATGTCATTGACCCAAAGAAGCGCATTGAAAGCATCGGTTCCTTCGGCGACCTGAAAGCCGGATGGTATTTCCAGAGCGATACGATGCCGCAAGTCGCCGAGATGCAGGCCCAGCATGATGCGCTTGTGGCAGCGCTTAAGGCCAAAGGCGTGGAGGTGCATCATGTGGATGGCGATGCGGCGGGCCGCATCAAGTCTTGCTACACGCGCGATCCACTGATCATGGTGCAAGGCGGGGCCATCATCTGCCGCATGGGTACGCGGGTTCGCCGCGGCGAGGAACTGGCCATTACCCGCACACTCGCAAGGCTCGGCATTCCCATTCTCCGCACACTATCGGGCAGCGCGTTGATGGAAGGCGGCAGCTTTGCCTGGATCAATGAGCGCACGGCGGTGATCGGCTGCGGCATCCGGGTGAACCGTGAGGGCGCCGAACAGGTGGGCGAAGTGCTCAAACGCCAGGGCGTTGAGCTCATCATCATCGATCTCTTTGGCTATGACCTGCACATCGACGGGTCATTCCAGATGATCGGCAAGGACCTTGCCATCGTCGACCCGTTCGGCCTGCCCTATTCGTTCCTGCAGAAACTCAAGGAACTGAAAGTGCGGACCGTTGAGATATCGCCCGCCGATGACCGCTGGATCATCAATTCCCTGGCGGTGGCACCCGGCGAGCTTCTCATGCCGGAGGGCGCTTCAAACCAGACGCTGGATGCGCTGGCCAAGCATGGGGTGAGCTGGACGGTGGTTCCCTATGGCAAGATGCAGCTCAACGGCGGCGGCATCCACTGCTCAACCACGCCGCTGATCCGCGATCCGGTGTGAGGTTAGCGCTGAACGATATCGATTGGAAACAGCAAACTGAATTCTGAACCGGGCGACAGGCGGGTGAATTTGAGCTTGGTGCTGAGCTGGTTGGCGAATGCTTTGACGATACGCATTCCGAGGCCACGGGACTTGTTGGGATCGAAATCGGCGGGAAGACCCAAGCCTTCATCGCGGACGGAAATTAAAATGTTTCCCTCGCCGATGCGGCCAATTCCAACCCAAATACTACCGCCGGTTCCCTGGGGGTAGCCATATTTGGCTGCGTTGGTAATCAACTCGACAACAATGAGCGCCACCGAGATGGCGTTGTCGACCTTCACATGGATACCGCGCTCCACTTCCACATGTATCTTGCAGTGGGCAACCGATGCCTCCATGTCCTGGCAGACCTCTTCGACATAGGTGCCAAGGTCCATGCTTTCGATGTAGTTGTTGCGGTACAGACGTTCATGGGCACGCGCTATCGCGGTGACGCGCCGGGAGGCTTCCTCGAACTGGTCCATGGTTTCCTTGCCAACAGCGTCGCGGGCCTGCATCTGCAGGAGGCTGGTGACAATGGTCAGGCTGTTTTTGACCCTGTGGTTCATTTCCTTCACGAGGAACTGCTGGCGCTCGAGGGCCGCTTTCAAGTGGCGTTCATTGCGCTCGCGCTCAATGGCCATGCCGAGGACGTTTGCCGCCCCTTGCAGGAAGGCGAGGTCGTGTTCGACAAATTGATTTTCCGACTGGCTGTCCACCTCGAGAACGCCAAATGGCTTTCCGTCCCCCTGAAGGATGACGTTCATTGCCCTTTTGATGCCGTGCTGAGCCAGCAGCTCAGGGGTGCGGAAGCGTTCCTCGTTTTCGAGATGGTTGGAAATCACGGGCTTGCCGGTCCGCAGGGCAAATCCAGCCGGAGATTCCATGTCTGCCCCGAGGCTGACCACGCCGACGATGCCGGGATCCCAGCCGACGCCGGCCTGCACCAGGAGGCGGTTCTCCTCGGGAAGGTAGCGCAGGACCTTGCAAAACTTGACGCGCAGCCCCTCCGCAGTGAGGCGCACGGTTTCGGCCAGCAAGGTGTCAAAGGCAGGACCCTGCAATGCCATGACGCCCAGTTCCGACAATATTTCCTGCTGGCGGATGCGCTGTTCAAGGGCGCGGAGCGTCAGGTCATGCGGCTTCTCGTCCGGCTTCTCCTCCACCACAGCTTCGTTTTCGTTCGACACAGCCATACTCGCAGACACCTTCCCTGGGATCCTCAGGGAAGATGTAGCCGCAAATACTTGCGGTGTCAGCTTAATCGAAGTTCAGAAAGAAAGTGTCGCAGCCCCTTCCTTGATCTGGGCGTGCAGGACGCTGGTGCCGGTAATGATGACGCCGTCGAGCAGGTCGGCCTGCTCATAGCCCCGCGATTTGACGCAAGGGGTGCAGGCCCAGATGACGCCGCCGCGCTTCTGGAAATCCTCGATCAGGCCGGCCAGTGGTTCCAGAGGCGCTACCTGGGTCAGGCGCTGGCCGCCCCGGCGCACCAGGTCGATGGCGGTGCTGGTCAGGAAGAGTGAGACCTTGAGGCCGGCCGTGAGGCCGCCGTTGGCAATGGTTAAGGCCACAGAGGACAGTTCCGATTCGATGCCCTTGGTGACCAGGACCACCAGCTTGTCAGTTCCGTTTTGCATAGTAGTATTCTCCAATAAAAGGTTGTGTTGAGAGGCCCCATCTAGAGACAGTGTCAGAGGGCGTATATGGCCGGATTGCCGAAAGAATTGATCGAAAGTCCAACCCCTGCGAAAGTGGGTAAACTGGCGAATGACGATGCGCTGTCGGATGTCCTGCGCAACATCAGGCTATGCGGCTCCCTGCAATTCTGTTTCATGCCATCGGGTGCCTGGCAGACGGATGCGAAGCCTTCACTTTCGAAACTGGCGGACAAACCATCTTCGGTGATCCCGTTTCATATCCTGGTCGAGGGCACCTGCTGGATGAAAATGGAGGGGCAGGCCTATATACTGAAGGCGGGCGACGTGGTGGCGTTTCCCTTCGGAACGGGCCACCAGCTGGGTGCGGGCAGCGGCGGCAGGCTTATCCTGCCCACGGCAGACTTGCCGCCCAAGCCGTGGCAGGAAATCCCGGTGCTGCATTATGGCAATGAGCCTCAAAGGGTCCGTTTGCTTTGCGGTTATTTGCAATGTGACGTGCTGAATTTCCGTCCGCTCCGGAACGCTCTGCCAACGCTCCTGCATGCGAGCAGTCGAACGGCCAACAATTCCGCGTGGCTTCGCGCGACGATCGACCAAATCGTTGATGAAGTGGACAGCCCGCGCAGCGGCGGGCTTTCCATGCTGGAGCGGCTTACGGAAATTTCCTTCATCGAACTCCTGCGGCATCAGATCATTGCGGAAAACAGCCAGCCGGGCGGATGGCTGGCGGCGCTGGCGGACCCCGCGCTGGGAAAATGCCTAGCTTTCATCCACGACGATCCCGCGCGTGAATGGTCGGTGCAAAATCTTTCGGCCACTTCCGGCCTTTCCCGCAGCGCGCTCACCGAGCGTTTCGAAACGATGCTCGACACCTCGCCCATGCGCTACGTCCGCGACTGGCGGCTCTGCCTGGCAAGCCAGGCGCTCAGCACCACCACCAAGCGCATCGCCGCCATCGCCCATGACGCGGGGTACGGCACCGAAGCCGCCTTCAACCGGGCCTTTTCGCGGGCTTATGGTGTGCCGCCAGCCACCTGGCGGCAAACGACGAAAGGCAACCGAAGCAAGACTTAGGAGCTCGCACCTGCTTCATAGAGTGGTTGCGGCCGAGCCCACACTTTCCGCCCCGTCGAAGGTGAAAATGCCGCCTGTCGCATAGGCGGCTTCATCCGAAGCAAGGTAAACATAGAGGCCCGCGATTTCTTCCGGGCGGCCATGTCTGCCCATGGGAATAATGCCGTTCACCCGGCGCAGCATTTCGGGAGTGTATTCGGCATCCTGCATCGGCGTTGAGGTATATCCGGGATTAATCGCGTTTACGCGAATCTTGGGAGCAAGTTCGATGGCCATGGTTCGCATCATGGCCAAAACCGCGCCCTTGCTGGCGTTATAATCCGCATAGTGGCGATAACCCACCACGCCGGCAGTGGAGGCGGTGATCAGGATGGCGCCGCCCTCGGCCTTCATCATGTGGCGGGCGGCGAGCTGGCTCGGGTAAAAGACGCCATGGACGTTGACCCGCATGACACGGTCGAAATCGGCGCGGTCAATGTCGAGAAAATCGCGCCTGATGGAAATGCCCGCATTGCAGATCATGATATCAAGGCCGCCAAGGGCCGCAACTGAGCGCGGGAAAGCCACATCAACTTCCGCTGGCTCCGCCACGTCAACGCCCACAACATCCGAAAGTGCCGGAAGCTCAGTCTTGATAAGAGCGGCGTTTTTTGTGTTGCGGCACCAGACACAGACCTTGGCGCCTTCATCGAGAAAGCGCCTGGCGATGGCTGCGCCAATTCCGGTAGAGCCTCCGGTGATGATAACACGTTTGCCAACCAATCTTCCCAAGCACTCTCTCCCTTTAAATCACGTAGCCCTTCGGCACCGGATCAAACATGCGCAAAACGTGGCGTCCCTTGCTGCTTTCCAGCGTCATCGAAACGCCTGGCGCCGCCGCTTTCGTAACCGTGACATTGAGACCAAGAATTCCATAGAGGTCGTGAAGTATTTCCGCCTGGGGCGAGAACACTTCAATTCCCGCAAGGCTGCCGCCGCGCGGAGCGGCCTTTGCCGGGTGTTCGCTGTCCATCCAGTCAATGAAGAAAGGCACGAGGGCGCCAAAACGATGATTGTGGAGTCCAAAACATTTCCAGCCAAGCCACCTGCCATCCGGCAGGGTCCGGCCGCCGGACACGAGCTCACTGCCGGTGAGGCCCGCAGCACTTGCCCTCTGGCGCAGTTCGTGAAGGTCGACGCCACCGATGGCCCAATGGTAAAGCCCATGCCCTAGAAGGGCCCGGACTTCCGGGGCAAGGCTTGTTTCGGGCTGAGCCGGATCACGGCCAAGAATTTCCAGATAGGTTGCATCGGACAGTGACAGAAGCCTGTTAGCCGTTCCTTCGCCGGGATGAACCCCGCCATAGGCCGAAGGACGATCCATTCTTTCAGCGAAGTAGCGTTCGCCTTCCGCCAGATCGGCGCAATACCAGACAAGATGATCTACGCGCATGCTGGAAAAATTACACGCTGAATGGCCGGTGTCCATCAAATCCAGAACGTGCCCTGCTCATACCAGCCTTGCGCCGGGCTTAGGCATTGGCCAGGCAACCTTGATACTTTAAATCGCTTCCCCTAGCATTGCCGGGCATCCCGGGCGTTTCAGGCAGATCAACAAAAAAGAGAGAGCAAGACGCCTGATTAAACGGTTCAGGGTTCTTTGCTTAGCCGCAGCAGCCGCGATGATATCTCTGGCTGGCATACAAAGTGCCGCGAGCGCATCTGACAAGAAAGACGTGACCATTGCCCTGTTCGTTGCCATTCAGGCCAACCCGGTTGAACAGGCGATCATCAACGCCTTTCACAGAATTGCCGAGCAGGATGGCGCGGCGCGCTTTGTGGTTTTTGACTCGGACAACAGTGTCCAAAAAGAACTGGCCAACTGCAATGATGCGATAGCGGCAAAAAAATATGCGGCCTTTGCCCTCAAGGCGGTGGCGGGGCCTCCTCTCATGGCCTGCGCCACCAAGGCCATCGCTGCCGGGATACCGGTGGTTGCCTTTGGCAATGCGCTTGGCCCCGACGCCAACACGGCCGCACGCCAGATCGATGGCCTGGCAGCCTCCATCATCGAACTGGCCAAGCTGAACGGCATTGCAATAGCGGACCTGGTGAATGCGGCGTGTGCGAAAAAACAGGCCAGCTCCTGCCGGGTCATCTATACGCATGGGCCGCTGGCGTTCGACTGGGCCTCGATCTCGCGCAAGCTCTTTCTTGAAACAGCAGCCGAGAAATACAAGCACATCGAGATTGTGGCGAGTGGACCCAACAATTTTGACCCGAATACCGCGCGGGCCCTGGTCAAGACCTTCATGCAGGTCCACCCGGATGCGGATGTCATCGCCGCCGATTCGGATTCGGGAGCGCTGGGTACAATCGCCGCCCTCAAGGATCTCGGCAAGGTGCCCGGAAAGGATGTGCTGGTCACGGGCGGGGCCTTCAGCAAGCAGGGAAAACAATTCCTGCTGGCGGGCGAATTGTTCGGCAGCACCTGCCTGATGCCCATCACCGAGGCGGAGACAGCGGCAAAATACGCCATTCTTGCCGCAAGGGGCGAGCCCATCGATCAGCCGGACGTTGAGGTATGCAGCTTATTCTCGCCCACGGGCTCGACACCCATCACCGCCGACAACGCGGCCAGATTCACCCCGGAGTGGTAACGCTGGTCGAAAAAGCACGACACCGCACGGAGCACAATGGCCGAAACCTTCGCCAGTATTCAATCGTCATTTCTTTCCTGGCGCTTTTCATTGTCCTCTCGCTGCTGTCTGACAATTTTCTGACGCCGATAAATTTGATAAACACCATGGAGTCCGGTTCCATCTATGGAATCGTTGCTGTCGCACTCACGCTTCTGCTGATTGTTGGCGAGTTTGATCTCAGCGTGGGCGCGATTTATGTGCTTTCGGGAATTATCGCGGCAAAGCTCTTTCCCTTCATCGGAGCCGGACCTGCGCTTGCACTCGGTGCCATGTCCGGCCTTGGCGTGGGCCTGTTTAACGGGCTCGTGGTCACGCGCTTTGGGGTGAATTCCTTCATTGCAACGCTGGCCACCAGCCTCATGCTCGTGGGCGCGGGCACTCTGATCACCGATGGCTTTCAGCTTTACACGGCTGACCCGGGTTTCGGACTGCTGGGCAATGCTCTCGTATTCGGCATTCCCTGCTTTGTCTGGATATTCTGTGGTTTGGCACTTGGCTTCGGCTTTCTTCTTGCGCGCACCCGGCTTGGCCGATGGATTTATGTGGTCGGCGGCAACCGAGAGGCGGCCCGGCTGTCGGGAATCAGCGTCGATGCCATCAGAGTTGGGGCTTTTTGCCTGAGCGGCCTGGCCGCCAGCATTGCCGGGGCCATTATTGTTTCACGGACCGGAACGGCGATTGCGGGAAATGGACTCTCCGACGTTTTATTTCCCGCCATTGCGGCCGTTGTTGTTGGCGGCACAAGCATTCAGGGCGGCTACGGCGCGGTGTGGCGCACAGTGATCGGGATCTTTTTCCTCGAGCTTATCCGCAACGGCTTCAATCTGCTTGAGCTCAACCCCTACTACCAAGACATCGTAAGGGGCGGCATCATTCTGCTCGCGGTGGGGGCTGACGCCCTGTCACGCAAGGCGATATAATCGCGTTTCATTTGGTATCTCCTTGGGAATACTTAAAAATTTCATTATCTCGCAGGCTGTTGCACATTGGCCGCAGTCGCGCCGAAATGTTGAACGTGGCCACAATTGAATGGCCTGCCAATCAATTACTGGATAGGATCGATCCTATGAATCGGGGACCAACCCCGTCGTGCGGTCGAAGTTTTGCAGGTGGTATCATGGCAATTTCAATGGAGAGAGCGGCTTTTCTCCTGAGCGGGACAATTGCGGCTGGTATGTATGGCAGCGTCTCGATGGCGGCCGATGTCGAGACTGGCCCGCTTCCGGCGGTTTCAGCCCCCAATGGCAAGGTGGAGATCGGCGGCGGCTGGACGGATATCGATGATCTGGGCGATGACGAAATATTCCGCGGCGGCGCAGCCTTCAGCTTTCCTGTCGGCGACACGTTTGGCATCCAGGCTGATTTGACGGCGCTTGACGCCTATGGCGAAACGGCGGTGGGCGGTGCCCTCCACGCATTTACACGCGACCCCAATTCCTACCTTCTTGGCGCTTACGGCGGTTATGTCGACGCTGGAGCGGCGGATATCTGGTATCTAGGCCCCGAAGCTGAACTCTATCTCGGCAACGTTTCGATTGAGGCGGTTGGCGGCATCATGGATATCAGCAATGGTGTCGGCACCGAATTTTATGCGATGGGTAAAGTGGCCCTATATGCGACCGACGATCTGCGCTTTTCGGTTGGGGCTAGTACGGTTGCCAATTTTGAATCGGCCAACGCCGGGCTTGAATGGTTCATGGGTGACACGGGGCTTCCTGTTTCCCTGACGGTTGACGGCCGGATTGGCGAAGATGGCTTTACCTCAATCCAAGCTGGCCTCAGCTTGTACTTCGGAGGCGAGGACAAGAGCCTGATCCGGCGTCATCGCGAGGATGACCCGCGCCTGCATTTCTTCGATATTTTCAACGCTGGCGTTATAGGCGCCCTGAATGGAAATGAAGAGCTGGATGAAGCCGCTATCTGTGAAGGTGATGGTGGGGATTGGATTCCGATTCCAAATTCTGACCCAGTTGAGTTTTATTGCTGGATGAATCCCGGCTAAAGCTCAAATTGATTGGTGCAGCAAAACGCTTTGGGAACCAGCTACAACCTCTATTTAAATGTTTTTTCAAGGGCTGAAAACTACATCCAGCGGGTGGCTTTCAGGACAATCGGCGAAAGCCTAACCTACGGCCAATTGCAGGAGAGAGTTCTGCAGTGTGCGGTTGCCTTCCGCGAAAATGGCATTGATGCGCGCTCCTGCGTTGCCCTGGACATTCGAAAGTCCTTGCCTTCGCTGACTGCGGCATTGGCCCTTGCCCTGCTCGGCTGCAAATGGGTGTTTGCATCCCACGAAGCCCAGAACAATCCGCTTCTGTTCATCACCCATTTGGTACACGACCAACCCCGCAAACCATCTCCCGCCTACAAGACAGTGATCATGGATGAGGCCTGGCACAGCCGGAGCGTCTCCAAGTCCGACCTTCCCCCCGGACTGTTCACAGGCAGCAATGAGCCGGACCGGATACTGGTCATCGGGCAATCCTCCGGCACAACCGGTGAGCCCAAATTTTTTCCCATAACCGCTGCCAATGCAATCAGGCGTCTTGACCTCAAGTATCAGCTCGATCCATCACCCCTGCCAGTTGTTGTATCGCTGTTTCACGTCCTGCATGCGGGGGTCTACTTTAGTCTCCTGCGGACATTGGCAATGGGCGGAACCGTCGTTTTTGGAGTTGACAAAGCCTACTGGCGCGAGGCCGGCATAACGCTCCTGATGGCTTCACCCATGCATGCCGCCCAAATTTTTGGCGGCAGGGCCGGAAATTCCCCCGGCAAGTTTCCCAGACTATGGGTCACCGGGAGCCCTATTCATCCTTCATTCCTCAATCAGGCATTGGATCATTTTGATGAGGTGCTGAATACGTATGGCTCCATAGAAGCCGGCCTCGTTTGCCATCAAAAATTTACCGAAAGACCATCAGAAGAAGATGCTATTGCCGTTGGCAAGGCATTTGATGGACTCGTCCTGGAGGTTGTGGACGAGCATGGGCGGCCCGCTGCAACTGGAGACGTGGGCGTGGTGAGATACCAAACCCCCATACTCACAACCGGCTACATCGGCGACACTGCCGCCACTAAAACTTCCTTCAGGGAAGGATGGTTTTATCCGGGAGACACAGGCTACCTCAACACCGAAAAGCAGTTGTTCATCACGGGCCGCGTCAACGATCTTCTCAACCTCGGAGGCATCAAACTGAATGCGGCCGCGGTTGATGGCGTAATCCAGTCCACACCCGGGATTACGGATGGCGTATGTTTTCTGGAGCCCGGGTCATCAGGCTTTGAGAAACTGTCCGTGGTTGTGGTGCTCGCGAGCCTTATACGCCAGGACAAGGTCGTAGGTGGCCTGCTGAAGAAACTTGCTGCAAAATTTGCCAAGGACTTGCTTCCACAGGCCGTCTATATCGCCGAGACGATACCACGCAACGAAAACGGCAAGGTATTGCGCAAGGCAGCCCAGCAAAAAGCCCAATCAGGGGCTTGGCGGCAGGTGACGCCTGCAGAAGAATAAAACATCCCGCTTCATAAAGTCGTTGCGGCGGCCCCGAGGCTTTCCGCTCCGGTTAAGGTAAATTTAGCGGCCCCATCGTGCCCCTTTCATACCAGCCTTGCGCCGGGCCGGGTGGCAGCGGCCGGCCGAGCTTGCTAAGGGGGCCGGACATTCAAGGATTTCAGCGTGACCACAGCCGACAACCGCATTGCCAGCAGCACTGTTTTTACGGTGCTTATTGCCGTGACCGCATGCCACCTGATTAATGACACGTTGCAGGCCCTGCTTCTGGCCATGTATCCGATGCTGCGCGATTCCTATGCGCTGACCTTTGGCCAGATCGGCATGATCACCCTGGTCTTCCAGGTTACCGCCTCCATCCTGCAGCCGCTGATCGGCCACTACACGGACCGCCGCCCGCTGCCCTATTCCCTTCCCCTCGCGCCTGCCTTTACGCTTTTGGGGATAGTGCTGCTGGGCATGGCCATGTCCTATCCGCTTATCCTTGTGGCTGCCGGGGCCATTGGCATTGGTTCGGCGATTTTCCATCCGGAGGCTTCACGCGTTGCACGGATTGCCTCGGGCGGGCGCTACGGCATGGCGCAAAGCCTGTTCCAAGTCGGCGGCAATATCGGCTCTTCCATTGGCCCGTTGCTTGCCGCCTGGATTATCCTGCCGCATGGGCAAGCCAGTGTTCTGTGGTTCGGGGCCATTGCGCTCGCCGCCATCGGCATCCTCAGCAATGTCGGGCGCTGGTACAGCCATCATCTCCGCCCCAAGAACACGGCCCGCCCCGCACCCGCCTTCAGCCACAATCTCAGTTCGCGCACGGTGACGCTCTCACTTCTCATTCTTCTGGCGCTGATGTTTTCGAAGTTCGTCTACACTTCAGCCTTCAGCAGTTTTTACACGTTCTATCTCATCGACCATTTCCAGGTTCCGGTGAAGGATGCACAGATTTACCTGTTCGTCTATCTGGGAGCCTTCGCCGTTGGCACCTTTGCTGGCGGGCCGATTGGCGACCGTATCGGACGCAAGGCGGTGATCTGGTTTTCCATTCTCGGCGCCCTGCCCTTCACGCTGGCGCTGCCCTTTGCCAACCTGTTCTGGACTGTGGCGCTCACGGTTCCCATCGGCCTCATTCTCGCCTCGGCCTTTTCCGCCATGGTGGTTTATGCGCAGGAGCTTTTGCCGGGGCGCGTCGGCATGATTTCCGGGCTGTTCTTCGGCATGGCCTTTGGCATCGCGGGCCTTGCCGCCGTGCCGCTTGGCTATCTGGCCGACCACACCAGCATCACCTTTGTTTTCCAGCTCTGTTCGGTGCTGCCAGCTATCGGCCTTCTCACAATTTTCCTGCCAAGCAGCGAAAGGCTTAAGAGCGCGCCGTGACCGGCTGACCAAGGTTGATGAGCTATTCGATTTCCGCCGTGGCCTCGATTGTCACCGACATGCCGAACGGCAGCGACGTTACCCCAGCTACAAAACGCGCGTGGCGGCCCCTGTCGCCAAAAACCTGAATCAGCAGATTCGATGCGCCATCAAGAACTTTCGGGTGCGCCTCAAAGGTGGGCACGCAATTCACGAATCCCATGAGTCTGACAATGCGTTTGACCCGGTCGAGATCACCGTCACAGGCGTCACGCAAATGACCAATGAGATTGATTGCCGTCAATCGCGCAGCGGCAATGGCGTCCTCCATGGAAATGCTGCCGCCAACCGTGCCGCGATACTCTATGCGCATGTTCCTCACCGCACCTTGACCCGAGATCACAACCAGATTGCCAGTTTTGATCCAAGGCGAATAATTTGCCGCCGAGATGGCCGGTATTGGGATCTCAATTCCTAGTTCCGCAAGCCGTTTCTCAATCAAGCCATGCCTTGCCACCGCCAAGTGACCATGCCGGTCCCTGGCTATGAGAGCGCTCCTCGAATCGTTCACTCTTCATGCCTCCCGCAATTTGTCAGCTTTTTGTACCGTGATGAGGGGGAACCAGCATTAGTCTGGATCAGTGCCGACGCACTTTTTCTCCTTTGACACCTGACTTCGCACCTGACACATTCCTTGAATTTGAAAGTTCGCGAAATGCAGTCCCATGCGAAGGTTGTGGTTATCGGCGGCGGGGTTGTGGGCTGCTCCATTCTTTATCATCTGGCCAAGATGGGCTGGAAGGATGTGGTGCTGCTGGAGCGCAAGGAGCTCACCTCCGGCTCCTCCTGGCATGCGGCGGGCATCATCCATACAATCAATTCCGATTCCAACATCGCCCGGCTGCAGGGTTACACCATCAATCTCTACAAGGAGCTTGAAGAGCTTACGGGCCAATCCTGCGGCATTCACCGGCCCGGCGGCATCTATTTGGCGTCGACCAGGGAGCGTTATGACTACCTGAAACAGGAACGCGCCAAGGCGCGCTATCTCGGTTTGGATTCGGATTTCATTTCGCTGGAACATGCGCGTGAACTAAACCCGCTCATCGATCCCAGAAAATATGTGGGTGCCTTGTTCGAACCGGT
>Ga0105047_10010563_pt1 | contig 15070 bp, 12 predicted proteins | sample MAT04_FD_78384 | JGI IMG/M metagenome (GOLD analysis project Ga0105047, IMG submission 78384) | Freshwater microbial communities from Lake Fryxell liftoff mats and glacier meltwater in Antarctica - MAT-04 (megahit assembly) | ecosystem: Environmental > Aquatic > Freshwater > Ice > Liftoff... | reverse complement strand
TCGCCGGCATCTTCACGGCGTGGCGACGCTGGTTCGCCTTTCGCGAAAGTCGCCTGACCGAGACGAAGCTGCGCGAGCAACTGTTCGCGCACATCATGCGGCTTCACGTCGCCTATCACGACCACACCCAGACGGGTCAGCTGATGAGCCGCGCGTCGAGTGACTTGCTCCAGATCCAAGGCTTCGTGGTGATGATTCCCATCACCGCTTCGAACCTGATGATGGTGAGCACGATCGTCGTCATCCTGGCCATCCAGCAACCGTTCCTTGCGCTGGTGGCGCTGGCACCTTTGCCGTTCTTGAATGTGCTCGCCACCCGCTTCTCGCGCCGAATTCATCCGGCCGTGCTGGCCGTGCAGGTCGAACAGGCGCAGCTGGCAACTGTGGTGGAGGAAGCGGTCAGCGGCGTGCGCGTCATCAAAGGCTTCGGTGCCGAGGGCGTGACCGCGGCGCGCCTGAAGGTGGAGGCCGACGACATTCGCCGCGTGTCGCTGCAGTCGGCGCGGGTGCGCAGTACCTACCTGCCGGCGCTGGACCTGCTGCCCAACCTCGGGTTGATCGCCGTGCTCGCCATCGGCGGACACCGGGTGCTGAATGGCGAGATGACGCGCGGCCAGATGCTGGAGTTCATGCAGTACATCGGATTGCTGATCTTCCCGCTGCGCAACCTGGGAATGACGGTCGCGTTCGGTCAACGTGCCGCAGCGGCGTTGCTGCGAGTCAACGAAGTGTTGTCGACGGTGCCGGAGGTGCGCGACGCGGTCGAGCCGCTGTCGCTTCCCGCCGGGGACCGTCTGGGGGAGATGTCATTCGGCCACGTCGGCTTTGGGTACGACCCGGACAACCAGGTCCTGCGCGATTTCGACCTCCGAATTCCGGCGGGCGCCTCAGTTGCGGTGGTCGGCGCGACCGGCAGCGGCAAGTCGACACTGGCTCGCCTGCTCGTTCGTTTCTACGATGTCAACCACGGGTCGATCACGATCGATGGTGTGGACGTACGCAACCTCACTCTGGTCGAGTTACGTCACGCCGTCGCCGTCGTGTTCGAGGACACCTTTCTCTTCCACGACACGGTTGCGGCCAACATTGCGTGCTCCCGCCCGGATGCCTCGATGGCGGACGTAGCGACCGCCGCAACATTGGCCGGAGCCCACGACTTCATCGTGCAGCTTCCCGAGGGCTACGACACGCTGTTGGGCGAGCGTGGCTTCTCGCTCAGCGGCGGCCAGCGGCAGCGCGTCGCCCTGGCGCGCGCGATCCTCGCCAACCCGCGTGTGCTCGTGCTGGACGATGCCACCAGCGCCGTCGACCCATCGAAGGAGCACGAGATTCGCGAGGCAATGACGACAGTGATGGAGGGGCGCACGACCATCGTGATTGCGCACCGGCCGGGCACCATCGCACTCGCCGACACCGTGGTGCTGCTGGACGAAGGCCGCGTCGTCGCCACGGGCACACACGACGAACTGCTGGCTACCAGTGAGCGGTATCGGGCCGTGTTGGCGGCGCTTGCCGAACTCGACGAAGAGCCTGCCCCGACTGCGGAGGTGGGCTGACCATGTGGGCTGCCGGCGCTGTGAGCGATGAAGACAAGCTGGACCGCGCCGAGACCGGCCGTGTGCTGCGTCGTTCTCTGCAGTTCGCGCAGCCGTATCGACGGACCATTTGGTGGGCCGTTGGCCTGGTCTCGGTGTCTGCGTTGTGCACCGTCGCCGGCCCGGTCTTCGTCAAGACAGGGCTCGACCATGGCATCAAGGATTCCAATGCAGGCGCGTTGAACTGGTCAGTTGCCGGCTTCGTCGTGACGGTGATCATCGGCTACTTCGTTGCCCGGGCCCAACAGTTGGCTATCAACCGCGCGGGCGAAGGTTTTCTTCGCGACCTGCGCGTCGCTGTGTTCGATCGACTGCAGGCGCAGTCGATGGCGTTCTTCGATCGCAACAAAGCTGGTGTCCTCGTTTCGCGTATGACCGCAGACATCGAGAGCATGGGCGAGCTCATCCAGTGGGGCCTCCTCCAGTTCGTGGGTGCCGCGCTGCTGCTGTTGATGAGCCTGATCCTGATGACTGCATTGAGCTGGCAAATGACGCTGGTCGTGGTCGTGTTCGTCGCACCGATTCTTGGCCTTGCATCGATCCGCTTTCAGCGCCTCTCCAACGTGGCGTACCTCGATGTGCGCGAACGGGTAGGGAGCAACCTGTCGAACCTGCAGGAGGGCATCACCGGCGTTCGAGTGATTCAGGCCTACGGCCGCGAAGCGGAGACCAATCGGCGCTTCGTCACCTCGAACCGGGCGCTCTACGGCAGTCATCTGCGCAGCGTGAAGATCAGCACCTGGTACTTCGGGCTGGTGGAGTGGTCGGGCATCGTGTCCATTGCCCTCGTCGTCGGGGTGGGCGGCGCGCTCGTGCATCGCGGCTCGGTGGGTTTCGGCACGGTAGCCGCGTTCATCTTGCTGCTCGCCAACCTGTTCGACCCGGTGCAGCAGCTCTCGCAGCTGTACAACACGGTGCAAAGTGCAGCGGCGTCGCTCCACAAGCTGTACACGCTGATGGACACCGTCCCCGACGTGGCCGAGCACCCCAAGCCAGTCGCGCTGCCGGCGACGGGTGTCCTGGAAGCGCATCACATCACCTTTGCGTACGACGGCAGCGAACGGCCGGCGCTCAGCGAGGTCAGCCTCGCGGTGGCCCCCGGGGAACGGCTGGCGCTGGTGGGCCCGACCGGCGCTGGGAAAAGCACGCTGGCGAAATTGCTCAGCCGGCTCTACGACCCGACCATTGGTTACGTGACCTTTGGCGAGATCGACCTTCGGGTCGCGTCGCTGCACTCGTTGCGCGAACGGGTGGTGGTGGTGCCGCAGGAAGGCTTCCTGTTCGGCGGCACGATTCGCGAGAACATCCGTATTGCGCGCCCAGCGGCCACCGATGATGAGGTGGCCTCCGCACTACGTGCCATCGGCGCGCTCGAGCGATTCGAAGAGTTTCCCGATGGGCTGGAGACGGAGGTTCGCGAGCGCGGCTCGCGGCTGTCAGCCGGCGAGCGCCAACTGGTGTCGCTTGCCCGCGCTGCGCTCGTCGACCCTGCGGTGCTGGTGCTCGATGAGGCCACCAGCAATCTCGACCCCGGGACCGAGGCCGTCGTCGAGAAGGCGCTGGAACGGTTGATGGACGGGCGCACCGTCATCGTGGTGGCGCACCGCCTGAGCACCGTTCGTCGAGCGGACAGAATCGCAGTCATCGATCATGCACACCTGGTCGAGCTGGGCACACATGAAGAACTGGTGGCCCGCGGTGGCCGCTACGCCGCGCTGGCCGAGGCCTGGGCGCAGTCGCAGCCGACAGCAGAGGGTGCTGCCGGCCGCTAACCGCACACCTGCAAGGTCAGGCGCGATCGAAGGCGAGCACGAACTCGAGCACACCGTTGTCCTCGGTCGAGATCGTGGCGACGGACGGGTTCGGAATCCCGAAGTCGGCGAAGAGCACCGGGATCTTGCCAAGCACACCGACGCGACCGTTGGCGAACGTTGCCTCCACGTCGAAGGTCACCGACTTGGTCGTGCCGAGTAGCGTCAGGTCGCCAGCGGCGCTGGCCGTGATGGTCGTGCCGTCGGTGGGCACCTGCTGGAAGTCGATCGGCGCAGTCAGCACGAACGTGGAAGTCGGGAAGTTGGCGACGTCCATGATGCGGCCGTTGAACTGACCATCTCTGCGCGACTCGTCACTCTTGAACGTCGTCATGTCGACAGTGAACTCGCCTGCGGACACAGTCGTAGCACCGATCGTGAACGTGCCGGTGATGGCCTGCGTGCGACCGTTCGCCGTGGTGTCGAAGCCATTGATGCTCTCATCGACGCGGTAGCCGACCTCAGAACCCTCGGCGATCACCCAGTCCCCTTCGACGCCGTCAGCCACGACCGGAGCGACGGTGGTTTGCGCTCCCGCAGCTTCGGTGGTCACCGGCGCGTCGGGGGCAACAGAGGTGGTGGCACTCAACAGGTCCTTCACATCTCCGGTGTCGAACTCGTCGTCGGCCTTGTTGATGAACTTGGCGTAGATGAACGACCCGGCAATAACCACCACGACGATGGCGACGACAGCTGTGACGAGTTTCTTCCAATGTCTCTTCATGACAGTCCTTACGTTGGCGAACGCGAAACGGTTCGCGGCAAGATGTTTGCACACGCAACCAACACTTCCGCCTCAGACCGCAGTCTGAGGCGGTCAGCGGATGGTGAGAAGGCGGGTGACGACGAGGTCAGCCTGGTTGGACGACTCTCCGTCACCAATGACTGCCGACAAGAACTCGTCACGAGCAATGGTCCGCGCCGTCACGTCGGTGGTGGCCGTGACCGTTGCGGTCCGTGGAATGTCGCGGAGCAGGGCGATCTCGCCGAATGAGTCGCCGACGGACAGCGTCCGTACGAAGCCACCGCGAACGGTGACATCGACCGTGCCTGACTCAATGATGAAGAACTGATCGCCCGTGTCGCCCTCGCGCAGCACCGCCTGGCCAATCGGAACGCTCACTGCTGCTGAACGCCGTGCGAGGCGTTCCAGCACGTTGTCTGGAAGTGGACCAAGAATGGCGACGCCACGGATCAGATCCAAGCCGGCCGGCGCCAGGGCAACCTTGTCGATGCGCCGAAGGCCAGGGATGCCAAGTATCACGACCACGCTCACACCGGCACCGATCACGACCAGGCCGCTGCGCAGCCCGATGGTGGAAATCAGAATCGGCATCATGAGGGCGCCGAGCGCCATCCCGCCAACGACAGCGCTCTCCATCGCACCGAATACTCTTCCCATGACTTCGTCGGGAACGAGACGCTGAAGGATGGTGTAGGCATTCACATCGACGACCGAATTGGCGATACCGATGATGGCCATTGCGATGAGTGTCGAAGGCAACGTCGGCCATGCGGCGATGAGAAAGAGCGGCGCTGCCCACAGCATGATCCCGATTCCAAAGTCGCGGGCGAGGCTTCCGCGCTGGGCCAGCAGCAGTGCGACAAATCCGCCAAGAAGGCCGCCAACGCCAAGCGCGGAGTCGAGCAAGCCAACGCCGCCGTTCCCGAGATCGAGAAGATCCAGCGCAATTGCCACACCGAAGACCACGGAGGCACCGGCGACGACGGTTTGTGCAACACACAGGCCGACGAGCAAGCGAATGTCGCGATTGGTGAAGATCTCTCGGAAGCCGTCCCCTACACCGGCGAACAGCGAGGGTCTCTCGTCGGTGGATGCCTGGGTCACGGGGGCGTTGGATTCAGTGAGGCCGACCGATGCTGTGGCGATCACCGGTCGCAAGCCCACGACGAGCAGCGCCGACCACACAAACGTCGCAGCGTTGAACACATAGACCGTCCCGATGTCGGTCACCGACAACAGCAACCCACCGATCGCCGGGCCGACAAAGAACCCGAAGCTTTCGATGGTGCTCGACGCAACGTTGGCGGCGGTGAGCTCGCCGGGATGGTTTGCCAATGATGGCATCAATGCGGCCAGAGCCGGACGGAACGCGGTGCCGACGATCGAGGTAACAACTGCAAGCGCGTAGACGGCGAGCGGTGGACCGTCAAGCTCGATGAGCAGGGCAGCGGCGAGTACTAACACGACCCGCAGCGCATCGGCAGCGATCATCACCCTCTTGCGGTCGAATTTGTCGGCAAGCAGTGCTGCGAAGGGCGCCAGGACCGCCATAGAGACGAAGCGCACTACCTCCAACACTCCGACGGCAGTGACACCACCCTGGCGATATGCGTACACCGAGGCCGCGACTCCGTACGCCCAGTCGCCGATCACCGAACCCGCAAACGCGAGATTCAAGCGGCGGAGATTTCGATTGCGAAACACGCCGCTCAGCGCAGTCCGCGACTCGCGTAACGACTCCTGGATTTCACTCACGGGCTCTCCTCGCGACTCATTTGGCGACGGACCCGGGGGTAGTGGCCATGGCGGCAAGAATGGTCTTCACCTGGAAGGTCGTGAGACCGGGGTGTTTGGCAAGCAGGAGTGCGATCACGCCCGCGAGGTGTGGAGCGGCGAAACTGTTGCCAGTGGCGGTGATGGACGACCCATCGGCCCACGCCACATCGACGTCGATGCCGCGTGCGGCCCACTCGGCCGGGCCTGCGGCGTTGAAGCGAACCTCGTATGGGTCGTCGCTGCGGAATGATGCCGTGGAGAACACCGACGAGAACTCGCTGGGGACGGTGGTCTTGGGCTCGTTGGCCATTGCGGATACCAACATGACGTGCGCGAAGGCGGCAGCGTCCGTGAGTTCGTGAAACATTGGAATGTGAGCCTCGTTCGACGTGGACAGGCTGAGGTTGACGACATTCATGCCGTTCTCGATCGCCCATTCCAGGCCGGTCGCGAAGACCCAAGCCTTTCCCGTCAGCCGCTCACCCAATACCCGAACGCTGTAGATCGAAACGTCGGGCGCGACCGCGCGAATGATCCCAGCGCAGGCTGTGCCGTGGCCGTACAGGTCTGTGTGAGGACCCTCGATGACGCGGAAACCATCGGGTTCGCTGTCATCTGGCTCGATGATGACGGCGCCCTCGACTGAACCAACGGCCGGATGGCTGGCATCGATTCCGCTGTCGATGATGGCGAGTTTGATGCCGGCCCCGGTGCTGCCGCCGATGGCCCACTCGCGGTTGATAGCTCCATCAAGAGCGAGCTGAGGAACGGGAGGAAGGCGACCCAGTTCGAACGCGTCCGACCACGCCGGGAGCGGATCGCTCATCGGCGGAACCGACGCACAACCGTCCGCTGCTGGGAGTCGGCTGCATGGGCGGTGAACTGGGCCACGATTCGCGTTGCGGCTGCCCGGTCCTCGGTGCTCATCTTTCCCAACTCGACGTACAACGCCGCCAACTCCGTGAGGTCGGCGGAGGCCCCGCTGGATTCCGCCGCTGCCGAGCGCAACACATCGGCGAGGCCCACGGATGAAGTGTGCGAAGCCAGCGCGTGCGCGACGGCCCGGCCAAGAGTTGCAGTGTTGGTGGCGCGGAGGAGCACATGTGCGGCGAGGTCTGCGAAACCGGCGGCAACGGTGAGGTCGGCGCGCTCTGGATCAAGCACTGTGAGGACGCCGAGCGTCTCATCACCGGAGCGAATAGGGACGGCCATCAGCGCCGTCGGGACGTATCCCGTGGTCTCGGCGACATCCTGCGCGAATCGGACGTCTCGACGGACATCAGACACTGAAATCCCCTGCCCCGAACCAGCGACAAACCCTGCGATGCCTCTGCCCGACGACAGTCGGGTGCCGACTATTTCGTCGGCACCGGCACCGGCGGCGGCGGCATAGCGCAGCTCGCCGATCCCTTCGTCGAGAACTGACACCGAGCATGCGGCGCCGACGGTGGAGAGACGGGCGAGGTCGCACAGCGCTGTAAGGCTGGCCACCTCATCCTCGGAGAACAAGGCCGGACCCAGTTCGTCGAAGAGCGTCACGAGGTCTGTGAACTCGTCCATTCTTGGTCAGCTCATTTCTGGAGTGGTAGCGAAGTATCGCGCGTCAAATGAACGGCTTGCCGCAGACGCGCATCCGGCGCCACCCGGGGAGGGGTGGCGCCGGAAGCGCAGCGTCACGTTGGAGTTGCGAGTCACATCGGTTCGTGCCGGCGAGCTGCAGGAGCTGGCCGGTGATGTCGATCAGAGGTTGCGCTTTTGGATGTGGCCTTCGGTGTCGTCGTCGCCGGCTTCTGCGACGCGGTTGCGCTTGCCGATGTGGCCTTCGGTGTCATCGTCGCCGGCTTCTGCGACGCGGTTGCGCTTGCCGATGTGGCCTTCGGTGTCATCGTCGCCGGCCGCCGGAATTGCATCGGCTTCGGTGTCGGGAGTGATCTCATTGCTCATGGTGGTTCCTTTCAGAGGTTCGGCGGGTGCTCGCCGACAACGTCATCATGCTCTCACGGATCACCGGTGTCTGTTGCCGGGCCCACGGATGGAGTGTTCGCTCGCGCACACACGGATCAACGATCTCGGTTGGCACTCACCGCGCGCCGCGGGCGAGGGCGGCCCGGTCGATGACGTCGATGTGGCCACGCGACAGCTCGACGATGCCCGCAGCCACTAGCTCCTGCAGTACGCGGTTGGCTGTCGGACGAGTAGTTCCAGCCATCGATGCCAGATCGGCCTGCGTCACCGGGACGATCACGCGTCCAGCTCCCGTGACGACCTCAAAGAGATCGGCCAGTTCGTGAAGTCGTCGGCCGACACGTGTGTCGGCGCTCTCGTACAGCGCCTCGAGCAACCGCGAGCTGAGTCGTCGGACCTGCGCGGCCAGCACGGCGACCAGTAGTTGGTCGACCCGGGGGTCGGAGCGCCGCAGCTCCTCGAAGTGCTGATAGCCGAGTGTGATCGTCTCGACGTCGTCCACAGCAACGGCGCTGGCGGTGCGCACCGAATCGGGCGACAGCAGCGCCTGCTCGCCGAAGAAGTCATCCGGTCCCAGAACCGTCAGGGTGACGGCCTCGCCCATTGGTGTCGTGATTCTGATCGCGACGAATCCCTTCGTCATCAGATGCAACGTGCTTCCCGGGTCGCCCTCGTGGAAAATGGTGTCGCCCTTGTGATAGCGCCTCCGCGTGGTGCGTAAGAGCACGGCCCGGCGCTGCTCGGGCTCTAACCCGGCAAGGAACTGGTTGTCCATCGTCGTCCCCTTTGCAACGTCGCGCTGCAGGATGGGCTGGGGCACCCAGCACACCTGACCAAATACGTTACGGTCAGCACAGGAAGCGAGGCGGGATGCCTGATAAGGGCGAGGTTCTCCGTCATGCTCGAGCGCGAGTCTGAATTCATGACCCCGGTGAGCAAGACTTCGCACATGACTGCAACTGTGCTGATCGCGCGCACCACTCCCAAGACCGTCGATGCCGTGGCGGTGCCCGTCGGCACCACCGGCACCGTTCCCCGTTCGCTCGGGCTCAACCGTGCCACGCTCGCCGCCGTTGGGTTCGAGGGCAAGGTCGGCCAGACGCTGGTCGTTCCGTCGGGCACGGGTCCTGCGCAGATTGCCATCGGGATCGGCGACGGCGCGCTGACCGTGCAGACGCTGCGGAATGCCGCCGGTGCTGTGGTGCGCGCCGCCGGCAAGCGGGCGGTCGTTGCCACCAACTTGGCCGACCTCGACGGCGTCGACGCGGCCAAGGCTGCTCAGGCCGTAGTGGAGGGCGGCTTGCTGGCCGGCTATCGGTTTGCCGGCATCAAGAAGGAAGCGAACAAGGGTGCGCTCACGCAGCTCGTGCTCGTGGTCGGCGAGAAGCGCACCAACGGTGCCCGCATCGGTAGCGAGCGCGGTCAGGCAACGGCCGCGGCCACGGTGCTGGCGCGCGACCTGGCCAACCAGCCGCCCGCATACATGACGGCGCGGCACATGGCGGAGAAGGCAGTCGAAGTCGCTCACGCAAGTGACCTGACCGTGGAGGTGTTCAACCGCGACCAGCTGGCCGAGATGGGCTGCGGCGGGATGCTGGGCGTCAATGCCGGCAGCGTCGAGCCGCCGCGCATGGTGCGCCTCACGTACACCCCGCGCAACGCGGTCGGCCATGTCGCGCTGGTGGGCAAGGGCGTGATGTACGACTCGGGTGGCCTCAGCCTGAAGCCCAGCGACGGCCAGATTGCGATGAAGATGGACATGAGCGGCGCTGCTGCCGTGCTGGCGGCGATGGGCGCGCTCAAGGCGTTGAAGTGCAAGGTCAAGGTCACGGGTTACCTGATGTGCACGGACAACATGCCCGGCGGCAACGCCGTCAAGCTGGGCGACGTGCTCACCTTTCGAAACGGCAAGACCGCCGAGATCCACAACACCGACGCCGAAGGCCGGCTGGTACTCGCCGACGGCCTCTCGTTGGCGGTGGAGGATGGGCCTGATGCGATCGTCGACATCGCCACGCTCACGGGTGCATGCATGGTCGCGCTGGGCACCAAGGTCGCGGGCGTCATCGGTAACAACCAGTCACTGATCGACAAGTTGCGCACCGCCAGCGCCGCTACCGACGAGCAGATCTGGCAGCTGCCGTTGGAGAAGGCCTACCGCAAGCAGCTCGACAGCAACGTCGCCGACATGCGCAACATCGGCGGCCCGCCGGGTGGCGCCATCACCGCCGCACTCTTCCTCCACGAGTTCGTCGCAGAGGTTCCGTGGGCGCACCTCGACATCGCCGGTCCGATGGCCGTTGATGGCGACGACGGTTGGTTGAGCAAGGGCGCGACCGGCTTCGGCTCACGACTGCTCATCGAGTTCGCGACCAACTTCGTCAAGTAGCCAGCCGTTCAGCGATCGGCTTGATCACAGCGCGGGTGGTGGCGAACGTGGTTGCCTCCACCGCGGCCGCCGGCGATACGCCGACTGCCAGCAGCTGACGCTCGACGAGTTCGGGTTCGTCGCCGACAGCCACCATTGCGGTCGCTAGCGCGCACCCGCGCTCCAGGTCAGTGAGGGTGAACTCGCGGACCTTCCACTGCGAATGCATCGCCTGCAGCTGCAGTGGCATTCGCGAGAGGTGACGGGCGGCCACCGGCGGAACCTTGCGACGCACGGCCAACCCACCACCGGGCATCTCCTGCGACATGCCGAACAGCTGACAACGATTCAGCGCGCGGGCGAACGAGTTCGAAGTCCCCGACGAATACGCCAGACCCAACATGCCAGCGGTCTCGGCCAGGTCGAGTTCGTAGCCGAGCGGGTAGCGGTCCAGCCCCGTCACCAGCCGGCGCAGCGTCCACGTAGCGGTCGGGCCCAGCACGTTCAGCCAGAACAGTTCGACATAGTTGGAGCGGACGTCGAAGCCGACGGCGTCGACAATCGGGTCGTGCCAGGGCACCACCATCAGCGTGGCAACCTCGGCTTCGTGGACGAGTGGTTCGATGGACATCGCGGACCCCCAGCGGGTGAGTTGAACAGAGCGGGAAGCCACTCACCTGTACTGGGCATGGTGAGAGAGGTCATTCGGCAAAATTGCCGCGAGAATGCACGCATGTCAGATCTGCAACGGGCTACGGAATGGGTGCGTGCGGCGCGGCGCATTGTGGTGCTCAGTGGCGCCGGGCTGTCGACCGACTCGGGAATTCCTGACTTCCGCGGCCCCAACGGGTTGTGGACGAGGGACCCGGCAGCGGAGAAGGCCTCGACCTTGCGGCACTACCTCGCCGATGCGGAGCTCCGCAAGCTTGCGTGGCAGAACCGGCTTGCCGCCCCCGCCTTCACGGCTGCACCGAACGCTGGCCATCACGCACTGGTCGCGCTGGAGCGGCGCGGCCACGTGTCGGCAATTGTCACGCAGAACATCGACGGCTTGCATCAGGCCGCAGGGAGCGACGCCAGCAGAGTGATCGAGGTGCATGGCACCGTTCACTGGTCGCGCTGCTGGGGTTGCAGCGACCGTCGCCCGATGTCGCAGATGCTCGACCGGGTGCGCGCTGGCGAGGCCGATCCGTCCTGTGAGATCTGCGGCGGCATCATCAAGAGCGACACCATCCTGTTCGGCCAGAACCTCGTGCCGCATGTCATCGAGTCGGCCATGGTCGCAGCCGAGCGCAGCGATCTGGTCCTCGCCGTCGGTTCCAGCCTGTCGGTGTTCCCCGCGGCCAATGTGGTGCCGCGCGCCAAGTCCGCAGGAGCACGCGTCATCATTGCCAATGGCGAACCGACGAAGATGGACCGCTTCGCCGATGCCGTCCTCACCGGCTCGCTGTCCGACCTCCTACCACCGCTGTGCAGCGCTGCGGGTGAGGCCGTGATGAATCCCGACTGATCCGGTAGCATTTCGGCCATGGCTACCTTCCGCGACCTGCTCAGCGCTGCCAAAGCTGAGATCACCGAAATTGACACAGCGACCGCCGCCGGCCTCATTGCTCAGGGCGCACTCGTGCTCGACGTACGCGAGCCCGACGAGTACGACCAGGGTGCGCTGCCCAACGCCATTCACCTGCCGCGTGGCCATCTCGAGGCACAGATCGAGGGCAAGCTGCTGGACAAGCACGCGCAGGTTGTCGTGTATTGCGCCGGTGGCGTGCGCAGCGCCTTCGCCGCCAAGACTCTTGCCGAGCTGGGATACACCGACGTGCTGTCGGTGGCCGGCGGCTTTGGCAAGTGGAAGGACGAGGGTCGTCCGTGGAAGACGCCCGTGACGCTCACCGCCGAGCAGCGCAACCGCTACCAGCGTCACCTGCTGCTGCCCGAGGTCGGCGTCGCCGGCCAGGCGAAGCTGCTGGAGAGCAAAGTGCTGATGCTCGGCGCCGGTGGCCTCGGTTCACCGTCGGCCATGTACCTGGCTGCAGCCGGCGTGGGCACCATCGGCATCGTCGACATGGACGAGGTAGACGCCAGCAACCTGCAGCGCCAGATCCTGCACAACATGGATCGCATCGGCGACCGCAAGGTGGACAGCGCGAAGAAGACGCTGACCTTGATGAACCCCGACGTCAACGTGGTCACGTACGACACCCGCCTCGACGCGAGCAACATCATGGACATCATTGCCGGGTACGACGTGATCGTCGATGGCGCCGACAACTTCCCCAGCCGATACCTGCTCAACGACGCGAGCGTGAAGCTGGGCATTCCTGTTGTGCACGGCAGCATCTTCCGCTTCGAAGGCATGGTCAGCGTGTTCCACCCGCTGGAAGGCCCCACCTACCGCGACATGGTGCCCGAGCCGCCGCCGGCCGAGCTGGCCCCGAGCTGCGCCGAAGCCGGCGTGCTCGGTGTGCTACCGGGCATCGTTGGCAGCATTCAGGCGCTGGAGGTCATCAAGATCCTGCTCGGTATCGGCGAGGGTCTCATCGGCCGCATCCTCTCGGTCGACACCACCGATATGAGCTTCCGTACGTTCAACCTGCGACCCGACCCGGCCAACGAAGTGACGCACGCAAACCGCGACCGCATCATCGTGCAGGAGCTCGAAGGGCTCTGCGCACCGGGCCTGGCGCACTGATCCGTCGCGCGCAGGTGCGGGCCTACAGGTAACGTCGCAGCGTGCACGCACAGGACGTCATCGCTCGCCAGGCCACCCCAACGCGCAGCCTGTGGTTGCATGGGCCGCTACAGGACACATTGCTCGGTTGGTGCTTCGTGCCGGTCGCCCTGGTGGTGCACTTTGCCGAGCCGAATCTGACGCTCGTACAGACGATAATGGCAGTTGTTTTCCTCGTCTCGTTCGCGCATCAACCACTGACGTTGGGTCTGGTCTATGGCGATCCTGCGCAGCGGGATGCGCATCGCCGTCTTTACATCTGGGCGCCGTTGGTGGCCGCCGCGCTGATCGTCGTCGGTCTTTCCATCTCGCTCACTCTGGTCGGGCTACTTGCCGGACTATGGAACGCCGAGCACACGCTGATGCAGCGCTACGGGGTGTTGCGCATCTATGGCCGCAAGGCCGGCGACGACCACGGCTCACTGGAGAAGCCGATGCTGATCGTCTGGCTGGTGACTGCACTTGCGTTCATCGGGGCATATGTCAACCTCGAGCAGTTGGTCCTCAAGCTCGGGCTCGACGAGACGAACGCCGGTGGTGTCCGGCTGCTCGAGCCGTTGCAGGTGCCAGCGACGGTTCTGTTCTGGGTGGGTGCGCTGGCCAGCGTTGCGTTGGCTGCGCGCTGGTGGCGGGCGGAGCGATCGCTCGGAGCCAATGCCAGCCGGGCGAAGCATCTGTACGCGCTGGGCACCCTTGGCCTGGTGGTGGCAGTGATGGTCGATCCGATCGCGGGTGTCGCCGGCTATGTCGCGGCGCATGCCATCGAGTACTTCGCCGTCGTGCATCGCAGTCTGCGGACTCGTCGCGACGACGCGCCGGTCGCCATTGTCACCAGTACTTCACGGCGCCGCGGTGGCATCTACATCCTCTACTTCGTTGTGATCGCCGCGATCATCGTCGGCACGGCGTTGCCGTTCAACGGTCGCATGTATGCCTTCGCGATTCTCTTCTTCGGCGCATTGCACATCCTCTACGACGGCTTCGTGTGGAAGCTGCGCCGCCCCAACGTCGCCGCCTCCCTGGGCATCACCCAGGCGTAGTAGCGCCGATCGCATGTACTGGCTAGCCGAGGCGACATCGACCGCCTGGTCCAGTCGCTCATCGCCGACCTGCTCTCCGACTGACCGAGCCGTAACCACCTACGTTCGTGGCACACCACAGAAGTACGTACGGCTGTGGTGTGCCGTAGACGCCGATTAGGCAGGGATCTCATCGAGTGCCGGCGACAGTTCTTCGCGCTCTTGGATGAGCACGCCGCCGATGACGAGGGCTGCGCCGAGAAGGTCGAGTGCGGACGGCGTTTGGTCCAGTGCCACGTAGCCAAGGATCATCGCCGACACGGGCAGCAGCGCCAGCAGCACGGCGAACCTGCGAACCGGGATGCGACGCAGCACCACCTGGTCGATGCCGTAGCCGATGGCCGACGACAGCGCACCGACAGCGACACACATCAACAGCAGGCGACTGTCGCTGAACACCTTGCTACTGCCTGCCACCCCAAACGGCAGAACGGCGACCGAGCCGATGGCCAAGCCAATGCCAAGGCCGGCCATCCCACGATCGAGGTGGGCGACACGTCGGCCGAGGATGATGTAGACGGCCCACAACGCGGAGGCGGTGAAGATGAACACGATGCCCCAGGGCTCGCCGCCCAACTCAACGCCTGACAGTGTCGCCACGCCGATCGCGGCCAGCGCGAGTGCGGCGGAGTTGCGACCACTGCGGGTGTAGGCAGCAGCGACCGCGATGGGCCCGATGAACTCGATGACGACGCTCTTGCCCAGCGCCAGACGGTCGAGCGCCAGGTAGAAGAACAGGTTCATGAACGCGGTCGCGACGCCGAACAACGCCGCGCTCTTCAACTCGTCGCGCGTCCAGTGAGTGCGCACCTGCCGCCACGACACGGCGATCAAGAGCAGCGCTGCCGACGACACTCGGAACCACGCAACAGTGGCCGGGCGAACATCCTCGAACAGATTCACCGCCACGACCGCACCCGTGTATTGCGAGATGCCGGCAATGGCAAACAGCGCCTCGGGTGAGGCGGTGCGAACGAACTCCGTGGGCGTGCGCATATGC
>Ga0105047_10010562_pt1 | contig 15071 bp, 10 predicted proteins | sample MAT04_FD_78384 | JGI IMG/M metagenome (GOLD analysis project Ga0105047, IMG submission 78384) | Freshwater microbial communities from Lake Fryxell liftoff mats and glacier meltwater in Antarctica - MAT-04 (megahit assembly) | ecosystem: Environmental > Aquatic > Freshwater > Ice > Liftoff... | reverse complement strand
GCTCAGCCCGGCGGCGCGGCAGCGCCGCCCTACCAGGTTCAGCGGCACGAATCGCGGCCCGCGCAAGGCCGAGTTCGCCTTCCTTGTCGGCATCAACCTCCTCGCGAGGGATTCGACTTCAGAGCATCCAGTTTATCCATAGAACCCGCATTCGTAGGCGGTGTCGAACATCGCGAGGTGGAGCGATCCGGCGTCCTGCGGTGGCTGATCTTATCCGCGGAAGAACAGCAGCCAGACGACGAACAGCATCGGCAGCATGAAAGGCAGGGTGTATTTGAAGACGTAGCCGAGAAATGTCGGCATGGGGACCTTCTGCTGCTCAGCGATGGATTTGACGAGGAAGTTGGGGCCGTTGCCGATGTAGGTGTTGGCACCGAAGAACACCGCGCCGACGCTGAGCGCGACGAGGACATGGGCAAACGTCGGTTCCGCCAGCAGGAAGGCGATGCGCGCGTGGTCGGCCGAAAGTGTGCCCGCAGCCAGATCGGCAGCGCGGTATTGTTGGAGGACGGCGATGGCGGAGGCGTTGGTGCTGGCGGCCAGCGCGGCGGCACCTTGCGGGACCGTGTCGAGCAAGTCGCGCACCGCCGCGGGATCCACGAAGCTGCCGATCTCGGCGCTCAGGAAGCTGAGGTAGGTCGGGGCGTTGTCGAGGAAGCTGGAGAGCGCGCCGGAACCCCAGAAGAAGGTCGTGGCGGTCGGTTGCATGAGCGTGCGGGAGTTGGCTTCAAGCCAGTCGAGCGCGGGGATCATGGTGGCGAAGATGCCGATGAAGAGGATGGCGACCTCGCGGATCGGCTCGAAGTTGAAGTGATTGGCGGCCCGGATTTCACGCCGGGTGGTGAACCAGGAACCGGCGGCGGCGGCGAGCATCAGGACTTCGCGGACGAACGGGGGACGCGCAATAAACACCGCCACGAGGATGAGCAGCAGGAAGAGAAAGTTGTGCAGGCCTTCGAGGCGCCATTCGTCCGGCGATTCGGCGTGCCGGGCGCGGACATGGGCCGGGGCGCGGAGATAGTGGTTGCGGTCCACGAGAAAGAACATCCCCAGCAGCACGCCCACGCCGGTGAGCCAGATGGGCCAGACTTTTTCCGCCACCCACCAGAAGGGCACGCCTTTGAGATAGCCCAGGAATAGCGGCGGATCGCCGATGGGCGTGAGCGCGCCGCCGACGTTCGACACGATGAAGATGAAGAACACGATGTGGTAGGAGGTGAGGCGGTACTTGTTCAGGCGCATCCAAGGGCGGATGAGCAGCATCGAGGCGCCGGTGGTGCCGACCAAGTTGGCCAGCACCGCGCCGAAGAGGAGGAACAAGACATTTTCCGCCGGCGTGCCTTCGCCTTTGATCGTGATGCGGATGCCGCCGGAAACCACGAACAGTGAGCCGATGAGCACGATGAAGGTGAGGTATTCCTCGCTGACCTGCAGGACGCGCTGCCAGGCGTGCAGGCCGCCGAGATAATAGGCGAGCGTCACGCAGGCCAGCGCGATGGCCACCTTGGGATAGTGGTGATGCCAGAACTTGGGCGCGCAGAGCGGTGCCAGCGCGATCGCGGCGAGGAGCGCCACGAACGGCAGGATCATCCACGGGTTAGGTTGCAGGACTTCGGGCGGCACGGGCGCAGACGATGCGAACGGCCCGGAGGCGGGTCAAGCCCGCGGGCGCGACGGTTGACAGTCGCGGCGGCGGCCAACAGAATCCGTCCGCGTGCCGCGTCCCGGGTCTGCGGGAGGCCACGCGGGTCCATCACCGTGCAACCGAACACCACCCATAAACAGGCGGAGAAGATTCCCTGCCCCATCTGCCAGGGCAAACGCCGCGTGCGCCGGCAAGACAAAGCTTTCTGCAATCGTTGCCAGGGCGCCGGCTGGATCGAGGGGTTGTTTTCCCGGGTGACCACCTGCAAAAAATGCGCTGGCAACGGGCATGTCATCGAGTTTTTCGACGAGGACTGTTTGAACTGCGAGGGCAAAGGCTGGGTGGTGCGCATGGTGAAGACCTGCGACCGCTGCGGGAAGCCCAAGGAGCAGTGTACCTGCGCGGCCGTACCCGTGCCGGGCGAGCCGGCCTGACGCGGCGGGCGGACTTTCCGGTCCGGCAGTCGCTGAGGTGCAGGCCACGCGCGGGCTGGATCTGGCTCCTGTGAACCGAGGCCACCCTTGAACGGGCAGGCGGGAATCCCGGCCCCGCCGGCCGCCCACCCATCTGGATTTCACATTTCAGTTTCCTCCATTTACAGGCACATTCCGCGCCCATGCTCACGCTCTCAGACATTTCCAAAGCCTACGGCGGGCGCACGCTCTTCGAGGACGTGACGCTCACGCTGACCCGCGAGGACCGCGTCGGCCTCGTCGGTCCCAACGGCGCGGGCAAGACCACGCTGTTCAACATCATCCTCGGCCAGGAACCGGCGGACAGCGGGCGCGTCGAGTTCCAGCGCGGCGCGACCCTCGGTCATTTGGCCCAGGAAAGCGCGCCCGTCGGCGAGGAAACGGTCATCGAGATCGCCACCGGCGTCGCCCACGCGCTGCATCCCGATCCCGACCCGCACCACCACGTGGACGGCCACACGACGGCCAAGGCCAAGCAGATCCTCAGCGGCCTGAGCTTCCGCGAACGCGACTTCGAGCGCCCGGCGCGCGAGATGAGCGGCGGCTGGGTCATGCGCGCCCACCTCGCCCGCCTGCTCGTGCAGGAGCCGGATTTGCTGCTGCTCGACGAACCGACGAACCACCTCGATCTCGACGCCTTGCTCTGGTTTCAGGACTACCTCAAGTCGTACCCCGGCGCGATCCTGATGATTTCCCACGACCGCGAGTTCCTGAACCAACTCATCACCGGCATCGTGGAAATCCGCCAGTCGCGCCTCCTCCGCTACCGCGGCAACTACGACGACTACCTCGAGCAGCGCGAGGCCAACGAGGCCCAACTGCTCGCCGCCTACAACAACCAGCAGCGCGAGATCAACCGCCTCCAGACGTTCGCTGATCGCTTCCGCGCCAAGGCCACCAAGGCCGCCCAGGCCCAGAGCAAGCTCAAGCAGATTGAGCGCATGGAGAAGATCGAAGCCCCGCAGAACGCCGACGCCACGGTGGAATTCAGATTTCCCCAGCCGGCGCGCAGCGGCCAGCGCGTCATCAAGCTGGAGCGCGTCCGTTTCGGTTACGGCCCCGCGCCGGTGTACGAGAGTCTGGATTTCGAGGCCGAGCGCGACCAGCGCATCGTGCTCGTCGGCCCGAATGGCGCCGGCAAGTCCACCCTGCTCAAGCTCCTCGCCGGCGTGCTGACCCCGCAGGCCGGGACGCACGCCCTCGGCCACAACGTCAAGGCGGGATACTTTTCCCAATACCGCACCGAGACGCTGCGTCCCGCGTTGACCGTGCTGGAAGAAGCCTTCGACACACCGCAGCGCGTCACCGAGACGTTTGTCCGCTCGGTGCTGGGCAGCTTTCTCTTCCGCGGCGACGATGTGTTCAAGAAGGTCAGCGTCCTGAGCGGCGGCGAAAAAAGCCGGCTCGCGCTCGTCCGGCTGCTGCTCGATCCGCCGAACCTCCTGCTGATGGACGAGCCGACGACGCACCTCGATTTGTCCAGCGTGGACGCCTTGCTCTACGCGCTCGACCAGTTCGCCGGCACACTCATTTTCATCAGCCACGACGTCTATTTCATCCGCTCGCTGGCCAACCACGTCGTGCATGTGCAGGACGGGGCGCTCAAGCATTACTCCGGCGGCTACCAATACTTCCTCGACAAGACCGCCAAGCTCCGCGCCGGCGACACCAGCGGTCGCGACGCCTTCTTCCGCCTGCCGAACGCGCCCGCCCCAGCCCCGGCCAAAGTCCGTGCGCCGGTCGCGCCCGATCCGTATCCGGGCGTGCCCCGCAAGGAGCAAAAGCGCCGCGAAGCCGAGGCCCGCCAGACGCGCTCGCGCGAGTTGAAGGCCGCCCGCCAGCGCGTGCATGAACTCGAAAAAGCCATCCAGCAAGCCGAGACCCGCCAGCACGAACTCACCGCAATACTCGAAGACGCCGCCACCTATCAGGAACCCGGTCGCGCGGTGGCGGTCAACCGCGAGTTGCAGGGCGTGGTGGATCACCTCCACGGCCTCACGCCGGAATGGGAAGCCGCCGCCACCGCCCTCGCCGCGGTCGAGGCGGCGGAGGCGTAGCCGGCGAGGACTTGCGGCGGCTTGGAAATCCTGACCCGTGGAATCAGGTTGAGCCAGCGAGGTGCGGACCCTGGCGCCCCCCTCGAAGAGTTCGTGCAGAGCTTCGTCCATCCACCACACCGCCACGCGCGGGTGGCTTCACCCAAACCAACGAATGATACCATTTGCGCCTCTGGACTGCACCATTCGCCGCCGACGCTTCTCCCTCTCCCCTTCGGATCGTCAGAGGGCCGAGGTGAGGGGTTTGCGGCGCTTTGGAATGGAGCATTTTCAAACCGAAAATGGTATGACCACACCGTCCCATGCCTGTTCCGACCACCCGGCCAATGCGATGATGCCGAGCCTCGCGGTTGCGTGGCCGAGCTTACGCTGCCGCGCTTGTCCTCTTGATGGCCACTGCGTGTTCCTGCTTCTCGATCTCCACGAAAATCTCGCTTAACTCAGACCAAGACTTCTTTTTGGGCTTTGGGCCTTTGATCCATTCGACCTGGCGTCCGCGCCATAGGGAGTAGATCGCAGGGACGATTTCCAGGGTGAGAATGGTCGAGGTGACGAGGCCGCCGATCATGGGCGCGGCAATGCGTTGGATGGCTTCCGCGCCCGCGCCCTGCGCCCACAGCGCCGGCAGCAACGCCAGCACCGTCGTGGCCACGGTCATCAGCTTCGGTCGCACGCGCTGAACAGCGCCGTAGGTGATGGCCTCAAACAGGTCGTGCTGGGTCTTCATTTTGCCCGCTTTTTGGTAAGCGTGGAAGGCTTCGTCGAGGTAGATGATCATCACGGTGCCGGTTTGCGCGGCGAGGCCGGCGAGGGCGATGATGCCGACCCACACGGCGATGCTCATGTTGTAGCCCATCATCCACAGGAACCAGACGCTGCCGGTCATGGCGAACGGAATGGAGAGCAGGATGATGAAGGTCTCGGGGATGCTCTTAAAGTTCATGTAGAGCAGCACGAAGATCAGCGCCAGCGTGATGGGAATGACGACTTTGAGGCGCTCCTTCACGCGCAGCATGTATTCGTATTGGCCAGTCCACTCGAAGCGGTAACCCGACGGTAGCAGGCCGGCGTTCTCTATCTTCTCCCGCACGACTCGCTTAGCCTCGGCCACGTAGCCGCCGATGTCTCGGCCCGTCATATCCACATAGACCCAGCCGGTAAGTGAACCGTTCTCGTTCTTGATGAGCGGCGGGCCGCCGGTGACTTGAATTTCCGCCAGTTGTCCGAGCGGAATCTGGGCGAGCTGTTTGCCGCCTCCGCCAGAGCCGCCTGTGGCCCCCATGCCGCCCGAAGCGGCGGCGTCGCCCGTGGCCGCCAGTTCCACGGGGACTAGCACACGCTTGAGTTTCTCCGGGTCGTCACGCAGTTCGCGACTGTAGCGGACGTTGATGGTATAACGTTCACGACCTTCGATGGTGCGCGCGATGGCCATGCCGCCAATGGCGATTTCCACCTGCATCAACACGTCTTCCACGTTCAGACCGTAGCGGGCGATTTCGCGTCGGTTAGGCGTGATGTCGAGATACAAGCCGCCGGTGGTGCGCTCGGAATACACGCTGCGCGTGCCGGGCACCTCGCGCAACACGGACTCCAGATGCTCGCCCAGCTTGGAAATCACGTCCAGGTCGGCACCGAAAATCTTGATGCCGATGGGCGTGCGGACGCCGGTGGAAAGCATGTCAATGCGCGCCTTGATGGGCATGGTCCAGGCGTTGACCTGGCCGGGGATTTGCAGGGCCTCGTCCATCTCGGTGATCAGTTCCTCCCAAGTGAGCGGGCGGATTTCGGGCCAGATTTTCCGCAACCCCTTCTTGGTCCATTCCGGCGTCCAGCTTGAATACCAGCGCGTCTGCGGCACCTTGCGCCAGTCCTTCTCCGGCTTGAGTTGCACGACGGTCTCGAACATTTCCATCGGCGCGGGATCGGTGGCGGTTTCGGCGCGGCCCGCTTTGCCATGCACGGTCGTGACTTCCGGGAACTGTTTGATGATGCGGTCCTGAATTTGCATCAAGCGCGTCGCCTCCGTGATGGAAATCGTCGGCAACGTCGTGGGCATGTAGAGAATCGTGCCTTCGTTCAACGGCGGCATGAACTCGGAGCCGAGCTTCTTGAAAATCGGAAACGACGAAACCACGGCCACGATGGCAATGACGATGGACAAAATCCGCCGCCGCATCAGCGCGCTGACCCACGGATAATACAGCCGGTGAATGAAGCGGCTGATGGGGTGCTTGTGTTCGGGAATCACTTTCGCGCCGGTCATCAACACGATGAGCGCCGGCCCGATGGTGATGGAGAGGAACGCCGCCCAGGCCATGATGAAGGTCTTGGTGAAGGCCAGCGGCTTGAACAGGCGGCCTTCCTGCGCTTCGAGCGTGAACACCGGCATGAAGCTCACGGTGATGACGAGGAGCGCGAAGAACAACGGTTTGCCCAGTTGTTTGCAGGCCCGGATGATGATTTCCTCGCGCTGCTTGCGGTTGAGTCCAGGCGGGGCGTGTTCGAGCTTTTTGTGGACATTCTCCACCATCACAAGCGCCTCGTCGCAGATCACGCCGATGGAGATGGCGATGCCGGCCAGCGACATGATGTTGGCCGTCAGTCCCATGAAATACATGGGGATGAACGCCAGGCAGACCGCGATGGGCAGCGTGACGATGGCCCGCGCCGCGCCGCCAAAGTCCAACAGGAACACGATGATCACGATCGCCACAATGATGGATTCCACGATGATGGTGCGCGTAAGGGTATGGATGGCCCGGTTAATCAAATCGGAGCGGTCATAGGTGGTGACGATTTCCACGCCGGGTGGAAGCGAAGACTTCACGTCGGCCAGCTTGGCTTTGATACGCTCGATGACTTGCAGGACGTTTTGCCCATAGCGCACCACCACGATGCCACCCACTGTCTCCCCTTCGCCGTTGAGGTCCGCCGCGCCGCGCCGCATTTCCGGCCCGAACTGGATGTTCTGCGCCACGTCGCGCAGCAGAATGGGATTACCCTTGGCGTCCGCGCCCACTACCACGAGCCGCAGGTCTTCGAGCGACTTGATATAGCCATGGCCCCGGACCAGGTAGGTGGTACCGTTCTGCTCCAACTCGCGTCCGCCCACGTCGTTGTTCGCGCTCCGAATCGCGCTCACGATGCGGGTGATCGGGATGTTATAGGCCAGCAGCCGATTCGGGTCTATTTCCACCTGATACTGTTTCTGGAATCCGCCAAAAGTCGCCACTTCCGCCACGCCTTCCACGCTTTGAATCCAGTAGCGCAGATGCCAGTCCTGGAAGGAGCGGAGTTGCGCGAGGTCATTCGTGCCCGACTTGTCCACCAAGGCGTATTGGAACCCCCAGCCCACCCCGGTCGCGTCTGGACCCAGCGTGGGCGTTACATTGGGCGGCAATGTGCCAGTCAACGCCTGCATGTATTCCAGCACCCGGGAGCGCGCCCAATAGATATCTGTGCCGTCCTTGAAGACGACATAGACGAAGGAGTAGCCGAAGAAAGAATAGCCGCGCACGACGCGCACCTGGGGCGCGCTGATCAATTTCGTGACAATGGGGTAAGTAACCTGGTCCTCAACGAGGTTCGGGGCGCGCCCTTCCCATTGGGTAAAGACGATCACCTGCACGTCGGACAAGTCCGGGATGGCGTCCAGCGGCGTGTTCCTCATGCAATAGATACCGCCCGCCAGCAGCGCGCCGACCAGCATGAAGACGGTGAACTTGTTGCGGGCGCTCCACTCGATGATGCGCTCAATGAGGGAGTCGTGAGACGGCGAGACGGCTGGGGAATGAGTCGGCGAGACGGCGAGAAGGCGAGACGGCGACTCCGCGGGTGGGTGGGTGTCGTTGTTGTTCATGGTTACTGGCAGATGACGTCAGAAGGAAACGGGGAATCGGAGGGACGGGGAGACGGGGAATAGGCGAATCGGTGACGGCGCCCTCTCCGTTACTCCGTCTCTCCGCTTCTCCGATTCGTTTCCGATGGGATTGTTCATGATTCAACGCGCGGACGGATCAACCACTTCTCCGGCTGGTCCGCCATTTTGACGATCTGCCCGAGGATGTGGTCGTAAGTCTCGTCAATTTCCTTGAACGTCGTTTCGGAGATATACCCGCACCGCCAGGCGACCTCGGCGTGGACCTGCGTTTCCGCCGCCTCCGTTTCGGAATCGCTGAGTTTGGAGATAAACGCCGCCTGGTACCGGCGCTTCCGCCACGCCTCGGCGAGATTGGTGCAAACCGAGCGTGACGAACGCCGAATCTGATCGGTAAGCGAGAACCGTTCTTCAACCGGGAACGTTTTGGTTAGCTCGAAGACCCTCACGATCCACGTCATCGCGTTCTGATAAACATTCAATTCACGGTAGTGCTTGATGGCGCTCATGCTTTTCTGTTGTGTTGAGCCGTTTGCTTGGGTTGTTGTATCCGCAGATGCAATCGCTGTTTCGCCGTTTCTCCCTCTCGCCGTTTCAATGCTTGTGCTCGCCCGCCGCGCCCATGCCGGAGATGGCCGCCTTGAGCTGGCTCTCCGAGTCCACTAAGAACAGCGCCCGGGTGATGACTTTCTCGCCTTCCTTGAGGCCGCTGAGTACCTGGTAGTAGTCATCGGTCTTGATCCCGATCTTCACGTCGCGCGGTTCCAAGTGCTCGTCCGCGCGTGGCACGAAGGCAACGTAGCGTTTCCCGGTGTCAATCACAGCGCTGGCCGGCACCGTAAGCATTTCGCCGTAGGAAGCGTCCAATTCCACGGTGGCCCACATGGACGGCCGAAGTTCGTGTTTGGGGTTTTCCACCTCCAGGCGAATCTCCGCTCGGCGGGTCTGCGGCTCGATGTGCGGGTAGAGGAACGTCACCGTGCTCTCGTAGGTCTTGTTGCCCAGGTAAGGCAGGATCACGCGCGCCTTCTGGCCTACCTTGATGAGTGGCGCCTCGAATTCAAACACGTATGCCCGCACCCACAGATGGCTCATGTCGCCAATCTCATAGAGTGTTTCGCCCGCCATGAACGCCTTGCCTTCCACCGCCGTCTTTGCCACGACATGGCCCGACACAGGCGAGCGCAGCAGCAATTCCTCGCTGGCGCGGCCACTTTTTTCGAGCGCGCTGATTTCCTCGTCGCCAATCTGCCAAAGGGAGAGTCGGCGCCGGGCCGATTGGGCCAGCCGTTGCGCTGACTCGAGTTGCGGGCCGGCGGGCTGGTCTTTCAACTGCGCCAACCGCTGGTAAGCCAGAAGGTATTCATTCTCGGCCGTCAACAATTCGGGGCTATACACAGTAAGCAACGGCTGACCTTTCTCGACTTCCTGGCCGGTGAAATTGACTTTCAAATCGAGCACCCAGCCGCTAAACCGCGGCGCAATCCGGGTAAGCCTGGTCTCATCGTGCTCAAAGGTGGCGGTGGTCCGCACGGTCTGAGTCAAATCACGCTTTTCGACCAGCCCAGTGGTCAGGCCAATCAGTTGTTGTTTGTCGGCGGAGAGTGAAATCGCGATGCGGCCAGGCACCGGCGGCGCTTCCGCTGGTCCCGTCGCGTGCTCTTCGTGGCCGGCAGGCGCTGCTTGCTTCTCGACCAGATTCATACCGCACTTGGGGCACTTTCCGGGCGGCTCCTGCACGTGTTCGGCTCCCATCGGGCAGTAAAACTGGCCAGGCTTGACCCGCGCGATTGGATCGTCGGATTCCGCCACCGCCGGCTTCGGTGCCGGCTTGTCCTCCTTGATCGGCACCAACTTCATATTGCAGATGGGGCAGTCGCCGGGCCTGTCCGCGATGTAGGTCGGGTGCATTGGGCAATGATACTTCTTGGCAGCCGCGTGGCCTCCAGGCCCTGACTTGCCACAGCCGGTGAATAGCAACCCCAGCACAAGCAGGGGCAAGAGGGTTAGCAGTAGGTTTTTGATTCGCATGGGTGTAGGTGTTTGAGGGTGGGGAGAGTTAATGGGTGCCGGGGGCAAATAATGTCGGCGGGGGCATATTTTCCGGCGACAGGTGTTAGAGCCGGTTTGAAAACTCGCCCGGTGGGGGCAGCGGACCTACAAAGGCACGCGAGTTCCGCCGTTTCCTGTAGTCTGCGTCCCCTCACGCGGCGGTTCGCTGGCGTTTTCAAACAGGATTTTAGCCGTATCCATGTAGTTACGGGGCGCGGCTGTCTCAGCCGCAGTCGCGGGAAATGGTGGACCAGCCAGCCACTCCGCCAGGCGCCCACGAGCACCGAGGAGGGAGTGCGAACGCGCCGGCAGAAGCCTGCGCCATCGGCTTGCGAACGCGGCTGCGGCTGAGACAGCCGCGCTCCGACCGCATCGCTACGGCTTAGGAGTTGCAACGTCATTGGTGGGACGGGATTGGCGTTGGAGCTTTCGGCCCAGTCGCGGGAGCATTTTTGAGCATCAGGAGCGCTTCGAGGTCGCCGAGGCCGCAGCAGAGGGTGAGGTCGGAGAGCATCCGCCATTGCTCGGCGGTGGCGCGGGCAAGCATGAGGCGGGCATCGAGGAGCATCCGGTGCGCGTCGAGCACCTCGCGAAAGCTGCCGCGGCTCGCTTCCCAGTCGGACTGTGCGGAGGTGAGCGCCAGGGCGGAGCGCGGGATGATCTCGTCGCGGTAGAGGAAGGCCTCACGGCGGGCGGCATCAATCTGCACGGTGAGCGTATGAATTTCCTGCCGCACGGAGAGTTCCTGATCCACCACCTCGTAACGCGCGGCGCGGGCGCGGTCTTCGTCGCGCCAGATGTCGCGGCGGTATTTGGCGGCGTTGCCAAGCGGGAAGGTCACGTTCACGAGGATCATCGCCTGGCGGAAATCGCCGTTGCCGGTGTAGTTGCGGCCTTCGAAATCAAGCCCGACTTCCGGATAGCGCGCCTTGCGACTGACTTGGGTCATCGCATCGGCAGCGCGGACTTGCTCGCGCAGCATCAGGGCCTTGGGTTCGTAGGTCAGCGCCAAGCGCAGCAATTCAGGCGTGAAGTCAATCGCGTCCGCGATCTCCGGCAAACCGAGCGCTGGCCAGGCGGAGTCGGGAGGGCGATTGAGGATGCGGTTAAGATTCTGCTGGGTATTGTCGAGCAGGCGGCGATCGGTGGTGAGTTGGTTGGTGCGGCGGGAGAGTTCATTCTGCGCCTGCACCAGGTACGTGAGTGCGACCTGGCCGGCCCGGTAGCGCGCTTCCACGCTGCTAACTATCGTCTCCAGCCAGGCGCGATCCAGTTCGCCAATGCCGACGACGCGTTCCGCCAACGCGGTCTGAAAGAGCGCCTGCGCAAGGTCGCGGCGCGTGGTCTGGAGTGAATAGGCGGATCCGGCGCGCTCGACCGAGGCTTCGGCCTGCGCGGCGCGGCGCATAGCCTGCGGCTTGCCGAAAAGCGGAAACTTCTGACTGATGCCGTAGATCAGGTTGCCCTCGTCAGCCTTCATCGCACTGTCGGCGACCTGCGTGCCCAGCATGAGCATCGGGTCGTCCCAGATACGGACGCCGGCGGCATTGAACTCGGCGGCGCGAGTGCGCGAGGACGTCGCCTGCAAGGCAGGATTGTTGGTGCGCAGTTCCTCGGCGAGTTGCGTGAGAAAGGCGGGCGTAACGGTGACGACGGCGGAGTTTGTTTCGGCCAGCGCGAATGGCGCGCTGGCACCGGCAAAGATCAGGACGAGTACGGAAAAGGTCTTCATAACACGGAACAGGGGAAAGAGAGTTCACCCGCGCACGAGGGAGAGGCAGGAGCAAGCCCGACGGCGGCTGTGCGCGAAGACACCGCAGGCGTCAGCGGCGGGAACTCAGAGCAGGAAGGCGCAGTCCCGACAGAAAACGGGCACTGCGGCGGCTGGGGAAGCCGAAAGAGAGGAGGGGGGAAGCGGAAGGCTGGTTTCGGGCTGAGTGCTCAGGAGCAACCACGCCACGGGCAACAGCAAGGCCAGGTCGTGTTCAACGGAAGGAAGGGCGGAGGCGGCGGGCGGGGGCTGACTGGGGCGGTCCGACTGGCCGACACAGCAGCTTCCCGGGGCGCAGGCGCAGTTGCCCCGGCAGCAGCAAGACTTGCCGGCAACTGTGCCCACAGAGAAGGCGCAGGTTGCGACGCCGAATGACGTCACAACCTGCGCGAGAACCAACAGAATGGCGAAGAACGCCTTCACGAACGGGCGGCTACTTGGCGGCTTTGACCGGGGTCTTAGCCTTGCTGGCCGCTTCCTTGATCTTAGCCATATACTTGGCAGGCTCTTTCTTGAAGTCCTTTTCGCAGGACTTGCAGCAGAGTTTCACCTCCTGGCCTTCGTAAGTGAAGGTGTAGGGCTTCATCTTGGCGTCGGCACTGGTGTCCAGCTTTTCGCCGGAGACGATGCAGGTCTCGAGCGGGTAGGCTTTGGCCTTCACGGCCTTTTCGGTCTTCGCGGGATGCGTGTCCTGAGCCAGGCCGGCCAGTGGCACGGCAAGGACGGGCAGGAGCAGGGATAGTACAATGATCGTTTTCAGTGTTTTCATAGTTAATGGTTCAGCTAACGGTTGTGAATATACGCAAAGGGCTGGGAAATCCCTCAAGAATTTTTCGGGCCGCGCCAGGCGGTAGAGGAAAGGCCCCTTGACGGCCGGCTGGACCGGCGAATCACCAATCACTTCTTGTCCATGCCTGGCGCCGGCGCGGCCCCCGGCTTGATCGCGCAGCAACTCACCTTTTCGCTGCCGCAACCGTTGCAGACGTGGATGACCTTCGCCTCTTGCTTGCCGCCGACGGGCCTGATCTTGGTCGTGCAGCCGGGGCAGAGGTGCGTGGTGACGGTCTTCTTCGCGTCGGGCACGGTGGCCTTGAAGGATTTCTCCACGACGACGCTCTGGACGTTCTGGCACTTCGGGCAGGACATGCTGACCATGTCCCCGGGTTCGAGGGCCTGGACGTCCGCGGCGGTCTTGATGGGTTTGCTCCAGAGCAGCTTGGTGGCGCCCTTCTCCTGGTCCTGGGCGGAACTGATACTGGGCGCGGAGACGAGGCCGATCACGGCGAGCGTGAGGCCAGTGAGTAGGAGATTACGGAACGATTTCATAGTGCAGTCTTTCATGTGTTTGTTGTTGTTGTTGTTTATTGTGGTCGGCGGTCACTGACCGCCAAGGTCTGTCATACGCCGTGGAGGTGAAAATCCCTCAGAAAGAATGCGCCTGGTCGTTCAGTTTCGATTCCTGGCGGCGCAACGGCAGCTTCCGCTTTTGGGAAGTTCATTCTCGCGAGGGGTAGAATTTCTCTCAACTTCATACTGTGAGCGCATTGGTTTTCACGTCACTTTGCGAATGATAGGCTGGAGCGCGGCCTATTCCAATGGGGTGTTACCCTGCGCGATTCGAACTGAGCTGCGACCCACTGGAAGTCGGCGGTGCGGCAGATTGAGCGCAGGCGCCGCGGGCCGGGGTCGTTCCTTCAGCCGAGGTCTTCAGGATTCCTCGCACCCATCGGTGCGGTCGCTATCGTTGGCCAGGCAGCGCCATGGGCCGGCCCGTCGCGGGTTCAACGGGCACGGCTTTGAGATAGCGCGGGCCGAGATTGGTGACGCCAGCGGGTGGGCTGCCGGTCTCTTGCTCGTAGGCGCGCGCGGCACAGTCGAGCATCGTGTGAGCGACTTGTTGGTAGGAGGGATCAAGCTTCGCGAGAGGATTTCGCGCGAGCGAAGGCTGAAAGAAACTCACGAACTTGTAGGCGGTGCGCTGGGCCAGGGGGAAGTTCGCCCGCACCCAACGGGCTTCGTTCGCTTCCACTTCGGCGATGGTTTCGCGAGTGGTCCAAACGTGCTCCAAGTCTGCGGTGGCGCGCTTGAGCGTGGGCGCGTCGAGTGCGGGCAGCAACGGTTGAAGTCTCGCGAAGCCGAGGGCGCGGATCGCGACGCCGACGAGGTGATCAATGATCGGACCGCCGCGGACGGTCTCCTGGCCAAAGCGGATACAATCCAGCGCGGCCAGCGCGGCGGCGTTGGTGCGTCCATCCGTCGCAGCGACACGGGTCTCGGCGGAAAACGCCTGGGCAGTGCGCTTGAAACCCGCAAGCCGCTCCAGGCACGCGTCCATATTCGTCCGCGAGCCAGCCGGCGGGACGAGGCATTGTTTGGTCAAGCCGGTGCGCACGAGTGCTAGAGCCGGGGCGTTGGAGGCCACCAAGGTACGGAGGGCGGGGAGATCAAGCGTCTGCCAGTCGGGGGTACGGGCAGCGATCAACTTCCCGGCGGCAATGAAGTCGTCGTAGCCGTTGGGCACGGGGATCGGCTTGGCCGCCGGGGTGCTTGGGCCAAGGAGCAACGTGGCCGCCACGAGGGCAACCAGCACGACCGCGGCAAGGAGCAGGACAGTGCGAAGTTTCATGATGGCTCAAGCAACCGCACGATGGCATCCGCCGCGCGACCCGCCGCGCCGGGTCCGCCGAGCGAGGCGACGACGCGGCGCAGTTTCGCCTGGATGGCAAGGCGGCGCGGTTCGTCCGTGAGCAGGGCAAGGGTGGCCTCGGCCAGTGCTGCCGGTGTGGCCGCGTCCTGAATGAACTCCGGGAAAACCATCTCGTCAGCGAGCAGGTTGGGCATGGTGAGCGTGGGCACGCTGACGACGCGCTTGCCGATTTGATAGAGGCTCCAGGAGGCCTTGTAGAGCGTCACCGTGGGAACACCGAAGCAGGCACATTCCATCGTGACCGTGCCGGTTTTCGAGAGCGCGACGGTGGCGCGGGTGAGGGCTTCGGTAAGTTTTCCCGACTGCACTCGCACGGACGACGGCACACCCAGTTCGGCGGCGCGGCGCACGAAGTCTTCATCTGGCAGGACCATCGTGGCGGCCAGCGTGGGGAGCTTTTGGCGGATCAGCTTGAGGGCGTCGAGCATGACGGGCAGGTGGCGCTTCAGCTCCGCGCTGCGGCTGCCGGGGAGGAGGAGGAGTTCGGGG
>Ga0105047_10010554_pt1 | contig 15081 bp, 11 predicted proteins | sample MAT04_FD_78384 | JGI IMG/M metagenome (GOLD analysis project Ga0105047, IMG submission 78384) | Freshwater microbial communities from Lake Fryxell liftoff mats and glacier meltwater in Antarctica - MAT-04 (megahit assembly) | ecosystem: Environmental > Aquatic > Freshwater > Ice > Liftoff... | reverse complement strand
GCGTTCACGCCGAGCCATCGCAGGGGTTCGGGCTCCCAGCGCGGGGATCGGTGGCCCACCCACGGAAGCTGAGTCCTTTCGGTGTCGCGTCCCAGGATCAGATCGGCCAGGGTGCGCCCACCCAAGTTCGAGGCACCGACGCCGTCGCCGACGTACCCGCCGGCCGTGCCGATGCCCGTCATCGGATCGAGGCGTACCGAGGCGAACCAGTCGCGCGGAACCCCGAGCGGGCCACCCCATCGGTGCGTGATCTGCGCACTCTCCACCTCGGGGAAGAGGTCGACGAGCACCCGCTGCAGTTCGTCGAACACCTTTGGATCGCGATCGAAGCGGGCCGAGATGTTCGAGCCGAAGTGGTAGGGCGCACCGCGTCCGCCGAAGGCGATCCTGTCGTCAGCTGTGCGCTGCCCATAGATGATCAGGTGGCGGTAGTCGTTGAATGTCGCGCGCGAAGCAAGTCCGATGCGCTCCCACGTGGCGCTGGAGAGCGGCTCGGTCGCCAGCATCAAGGAGTACACGGGCGCCAGATCGCGCCGGGCACCGGCCAAGCGAGCGGTATAGCCCTCGGTGGCGCGGATGACATGCGGCGCACGCAAGCTGACCCGACGACCATCCGGTGCTGTCACGACCGCCCGTCCTGGCTCGATGGCCAGCACGGGGGAGTGCTCGTGGATCACCGCACCCATGCGCTCCACCGTGTTCGCCAAGCCGCGGACCAAGCGGGCCGGATGGATCGCGGCGCAGTGCGGCGTGAAGGTGGCGCCTTCGACGTTGGTGGCCCGCACCATCTCTCCCGTGCGATCGGCATCCCAGAGTGCATAGTCAGCGTCGCCGAATCCGAAAAGTCGAGCCTCAGCGATCTCTTCATCGGCCCGCTGTTGCTGCGTTCCAGAACGGATCAGCCCGACCGTGCCGCCCTTGGCGAAGTGCGCATCGATGCCTTCGCGCGCGAGCACGCGTCCCACTTCGTCAACGCAGTCGAACAGCGCGCGCTGCAACTCGACTGCCCTCTCGGGTGAGGCCGCTCTGTCTGATGAGGCTGTGCTTCCGTGTGGGGCTGTGCGCGCCACCTTGGCCCACGACGCGGGAAACAGCGCCGAGCACCATCCGCCGTTGCGACCCGAGGCGCCGAACCCTGCGACTTCGGCCTCAAGGATGCGGACGCGAAGGTCCGGTGCATGCTGCAGTAGGTAGTAGGCGGTCCAGAGGCCGGTGTATCCCGCGCCCACGATCACGACGTCAGCGTCGGTGTCCGTCGTCAGTGGTGGGCGATCGGCCTTGCGCATCTCTTCCGGCAGGGTGTCCCACCAGAGCGAAAGGTGCGAGTAGGTCGGAGCGCCCGGGCTGGTCGGGGTGGTAGCGGCCATCGCTCAACGGCTCCACGTGCGCACGTAGTCGGGAACCGGGGTGCCGGCGATCAGATCGGGGGCGTCAACCGGTTCGCCGAACCGCTCGATGATCGGTACGACGCCGGCCCACACGGGGCGATCAACATCGCTCGGAACGTCGTCGGGCGGCCCGTTGCTGATCTTCACCGAGCACTCGTCGAGGGGGAGCGCTAGCACGATCGTGGCCTTGCTCTCCTGAGTCGACGGCTCGCGGATCTCGTGCCATCGATCAGGGAGCAGGTGATCGCTGATCACGCGGAGCGCGCGTGCCTTCTCCTCTCCGGCCAGCTGCGTGCAGTGCCCCAATGCCATCACGCTGCGGTAGTGCATCGAGGATTCGAACGCCGATCGCGCCAGCACGAGCCCATCGATCAGGGTCACCGTGAAACAAGTCGGCGCACCCGATGACAATGCCCTGAACAAGCGAGACTTGGACGACCCGTGGAAGAGCACCGTGTCACCATCACGCGCGTAGCCGACGGGAACGACGAACGGTTGCCCCTGGTCGATGACGGCGACATGCGCGACAAGCCCGGCATCAAGAACCGCGTGCAGGACCTCGACGTCGTGAACCGCCTTCTCAGGGATCCGGCGCACCCGCGTGCGTGGGGATCCGCCGAGCTGGGTCACAGGATGCTCCACGCCTCCGTCAGCACGTTGCGAAGGATCGACTCCATCTCGTCGAACTCCTTCTGTCCGCAGATCAGCGGCGGTGCCAGCTGAACCACGGGGTCGCCACGATCGTCGGCGCGGCAGTAAAGGCCGGCGTCGAACAAGGCCTTCGAAAGGAATCCGCGCAGCAGGCGCTCGGCCTCGTCGTCGTTGAAGGTCTCTTTGGTCACCTTGTCCTTGACGAGTTCGATCCCGTAGAAGTAGCCCTCGCCGCGAACGTCACCGACGATCGGTAGCTCCAGCAGTTTCTCGAGCGTCGAGCGGAACGCGCCCTCGTTGGCACGTACGTGCTCGTTGATGCCTTCACGCTCGAAGATGTCCATGTTCGCCAGTGCGGCAGCCATCGCCACCGGGTGTCCGGCCCACGTATAGCCGTGCAAGAACGTGGTCTCGCCGTGACGGAACGGCTCGAACAGGCGGTCGCTCACGATCATCGCGCCGGCGGGCGCATAGCCCGAGGTGAGTCCCTTGGCGAAGGTGATGATGTCCGGCGTCACACCGAACCGGTTCATCGCGAAATAGTCACCAATGCGACCGAACGCGCAGATCGTCTCGTCAGCGACGAGGAGAACGTCGTACTCGTCGCAGATCTCGCGCACCCGCTCGAGGTAGCCAGGCGGCGGCGGGAAGCAACCGCCGGAGTTCTGCACCGGCTCGAGGAACACCGCGGCGACGGTGTCGGCGCCTTCCATCTCGATCGCCTCGGCAACGCGGTTGGCCGCCCATTGTCCGAAGGCCTTGATGTCGTCACCGTGTTCGGGGGCGCGGTAGAAGTTCGTGTTCGGGACCTTGTGCGTACCGGGCACCAGAGGCTCGAACGGCGCCTTGGCCGCGGGGATGCCGGTGATCGAGAGGGCTCCCTGCGGTGTGCCGTGGTAAGCCACCGCGCGGCTGATCACCTTGTGCTTGGTGGGCTTGCCGGTCAGCTTGTAGTACTGCTTGGCCAGCTTCCACGCGCTCTCGACAGCCTCGCCACCACCGCTGGTGAAGAACACGCGGTTGAGGTCGCCAGGAGCCTTAGCGGCCAGACGCTCAGCCAGTTCGATCGCCGTCGGGTGCGCGTAGCTCCAGAGGGGAAAGAACTCGAGCTGCTTGGCCTGCTTGGCCATCGCCTGTGCGATCTCGTCGCGACCGTGACCGACCTGCACCACGAACAGTCCAGACAGTCCGTCGAGGTACTTCTTGCCGCCGTCGTCCCAGATGTAGGCACCCTCGCCGCGCGAGATGACGGGAACGTGCCCGCCCTCTTCGTAGGTGGAGTGGCGCGTGAAGTGCATCCACAGGTGTCGGCGGGCCTTCTCGGCCAGCGCATCGGCACCGGATTCGGAAACGTTCTGCGGCATTGTGCTCATCGAGTACCCCAGGTGTAGATCTGCTTGCGGAGCTTCAGGTAGACGAAGCTCTCGGTGGTACGGACTCCAGGGATTGCCCGGATCCGTCGGTTGAGAAGGTCGAGCAGGTGGTCGTCGTCCTCGCACACCACTTCCGCGAGGATGTCGAATGAGCCGGCGCAGATAATGACGTAGTCGACCTCGGTCATGTCGGCCAGCGCATCGGCCACCGTCTCCATGTCGCCGTCGGTGCGAATTCCGATCATTGCGGCGCGCGGGAATCCCACCTGCAACGGATCAGTGACGGCCACGATCTGCATCGCACCAGCCGCGATCAGCTTGGCCACCCGCTGACGCACAGCGGCCTCGGACAGACCCACCGCCTTGCCGATCGTGGCGTATGGACGGCGGCCGTCTTGCTGGAGCTGCTCGATGATGCCCTTGCTGACATCGTCGAGAACGAAGGCTTCGGGGCGCGGGGTCGAGGCGCGCTCGGAGGCTGATCGCTCGAGTGATGAGGGTGATCCGTTGGACGCGGACATCTCCGAATCATGTCGCACGGCCTCGGGGTTGGCAAGTGAATCGGTGGCATTGAGGCCCAATATCTGCTGAATCCTTCGTTCAACCCCCATTTTGATAGCGCTAACCGTTGTGTGGGCGTAGCCTCCGAGTATCCAGGGCGCTAACGCACGGTCAGCACGAGGAGCCGTCAGGACAAGCGCACCGTCAGCACGAGCGGGAGGACCGGATCAGTGAGTGACAAGCGGGTACTGCGGAACTACATCGGTGGCGAGTTCGTCGATGCGGCCGATGGCCGAACGAGCGATCTGATCGATCCCAGCACCGGTGAGGTGTTCGGTTCGGCCCCGATCAGTGGAGCGCAGGACGTGCAGCGCGCCTACGAAGCCGCCCAGTCCGGTTTTGAGACGTGGCGCGATTCCACTCCCTCCGATCGGCAGCAGGCGCTGCTGAAGATTGCCGATGCAATCGAGGAGCGCGCTGAGGAACTGGTCGCGGCTGAGAGCCAGAACACCGGCAAGCCCATCGCTTTGACGATGTCCGAAGAGATCCCCCCGATGGTCGATCAGATCCGGTTCTTCGCAGGTGCTGCGCGGATCCTTGAAGGTCGCTCGGCGGGCGAGTACATGGCCGGGCACACCTCGTATATCCGTCGAGAGCCGATCGGCGTCGTCGGCCAGGTAACGCCGTGGAACTACCCGATGATGATGGCGGTGTGGAAGTGGGCGCCGGCGATCGCCGCGGGCAACGCCACCGTCCTGAAGCCTGCTGAAACCACGCCCGTCACGGCGTTGCTCATGGCCGAGATCATGGGTGAGCACCTTCCCGCTGGCGTCTTCAATGTCGTCTGTGGCGATCGAGACTCCGGTCGTGAGCTCGTCGAGAACCCGATCCCGCAGCTCGTCTCCATCACGGGTTCTACCCGCGCCGGCATGCAGGTAGCTGCTTCGGCCGCCAAGGACGTTAAGCGCGTTCACCTCGAACTCGGCGGCAAGGCTCCCGTCATCATCTTCGACGATGCTGACCTCGAAGCCGCAGCTGAAGCCATCGCGATCGCCGGCTACTTCAACGCAGGGCAGGACTGCACCGCCGCCACAAGGGTGCTGGCCGGTCCGCGGGTGTACGACGACTTTGTCGCGCTGCTCGCAGAGCAGGCCCGAAACACCGTGACCGGTCCGCCGTCCAACGAGGATGCGCTGTTTGGCCCGGTCAACAACGCGACTCAACTGGCGCATGTGACCGGCTTCGTTGATCGCTTGCCCGATCACGCCAATGTGGCGGCCGGTGGCCATCAGGTGGGCGACCGCGGCTACTTCTACGAGCCCACGGTCGTTTCGGGCCTGGCTCAGAATGACGAGATCATCCAGAACGAGGTCTTCGGGCCGGTCATCACCGTGCAGCAGTTCTCGGATGAGGACGAAGCGGTTCGGTGGGCGAACGGCATCGAGTTCGGACTTGCATCCTCGGTGTGGACCAAGGACTTCGGTCGCGCGATGCGCACCTCACGTCGGCTCGACTTCGGGTGCGTCTGGATCAATACGCACATCCCTTTGGTGGCCGAGATGCCGCATGGTGGGTTCAAGCACTCGGGCTACGGGAAGGACCTCTCGATGTACGGGCTCGAGGACTACACCCGGATCAAGCACGTGATGGCCAACATCGAGAGCTGACCTTCGCGCGGGGTCGCAACGATGCTGTCGGTTTCGAAAGCGCGGATCACGGATCGGTAAGGATTTCGTGGTTTGGCCACGTTGGAACTGCGGAATCCCTTGATCCGGATGCAAGGTCGTGTTGTGATGGGTCCAGCACGTGGGGCGTTACGAACCTGTGGTGAGGAGGTGAGAGCGCGGCGATGACGCATCAGCACGAGGTGTTCGACCCGGCCACCGGCGAGGTCGTTGGCGTTGTTGCCGCCTCGAGCCCCGAGGACGTCTCCGCGACCGTGGCCAAGGCGCGATCGGCCTACTCGGAGTGGTCGCGCACCACTCCGGCAGAGCGCGCAGCGGTGCTCAATGCTTTGGCCGCGCTGATGGAGAGCAAGGCGGACGAGATAGCGCGCCTCGAGACGCGTCAGACCGGTAAGCCGATCAAACTCACGACGGAGTTCGACGTTCCGGGCACGATCGATAACGTCTCATTCTTCGCCGGAGCCGCTCGCCATCTAGAAGGCAAGGCCGCGGGCGAGTACATGCCGACGCACACCTCGTATCTGCGTCGTGAGCCGATTGGCGTGATCGGGTCGATCGCCCCATGGAACTACCCGCTGCAGATGGCGGGCTGGAAGATCCTTCCCGCTATTGCTGCTGGCAACACGATCGTCATCAAGCCGTCCGAACTCACGCCGCTGACCACGTTGCTGTTTGCCGACCTGGCACGCGAGGCCGGACTTCCCGATGGCGTCATCAACGTGGTGCTGGGTGAAGGTTCGATCGTCGGCGAGGCGCTGGTCGGGCATCCCGATGTGCAGATGGTCTCGTTCACCGGATCCACGGCGGTGGGTCGCCGCGTGATGCAGACGGCGTCGAACACGGCGAAGCGCGTTCACCTCGAACTCGGGGGCAAGGCGCCGTTCGTCGTATTCGACGATGCCGACATCGAGGCGGCCGTGCATGGTGCTGTCGCGGGCGCGCTGATCAACACGGGCCAGGACTGCACAGCCGCCACCCGCGCCTATGTCCAGCGTTCGTATTACGACGCGTTTGTCGAAGGCGTGTGCGAGGTCATGGCGGGCGTGCGGCTCGGGGCCCCGATGGATCCCTCGACCGATCAGGGTCCGCTGATCTCTCGAACCCAGCAGTCTCGGGTCGCGGCGATGGTCGATCAGGCCCGCTCAGATGGTGCCAAGGTGCTGCAAGGCGGTCAGATCCCGAGTGGCCCCTTGGCCGCCGGTTCCTACTACGAACCCACCGTCATCGTCGATGCGCTGCAGACGAGCGACATCGTGCAGAACGAGGTCTTCGGGCCAGTCCTGGTGGTGCTGCCGTTCGACTCCGACGATGACGGAATCCGGATGGCCAACGACTCCCCGTTCGGTCTTGCGGCTTCGGCCTGGACCCGTGATGTTCTGCGTTCGCACCGCGCGTCGCGTGAAATCCAGGCAGGCTGTGTGTGGATCAATGACCACATCCCGATCGTGTCCGACATGCCGCATGGCGGGTTCAAACAATCCGGGTTTGGCAAGGACATGAGCCAGTACGCGCTCGATGAGTACACGCAGATCAAGCACGTTGCGGTGGATATCACCGGACACGCTCGCAAGGATTGGCACCGAACAATTTTTGGTGATCGCTGAGCCTGGTCTCCGACCAGCCACACCTCAAAGGAGCACGACGATGAGCAACGAGCAGATGGACCCCAGCACCGCAGCCCTGGTGCGCGGTGCCCTGACACGTCGTTCGGTCCTGGCAGGTGCCGGTGGTGTCGGACTTGCTGCAGCGCTTTCCGCATGCGGAACCGGCGGCGACACCGGCAACGCAACCGCAACCGCCGCCGCAGCTGAGGATCTCTCAGACACCGAGAAGAAGCTTCGCTGGCAGAACTGGCCCGCCTACATGGACAAGGAGGGCGGCAAGGGTTCAACGCTCACCGCGTTCGAGTCGGCATCAGGCATCGATGTCAACTACACGACAGAGATCGATGGCAACGAGTCGTTCACCGACACCGTGCAGCAGCAGTTGGAGCGCCAGCAGGCCACCGGATACGACCTGGTCGTCCTCACAGACTGGATGGCCGGCAAGTGGATCGAGAACGGCTGGGCGCTTCCCCTCGACAAGGCCAACATTCCCAATGCGACCAATCTGCGTCCCCAACTGGTGGAGGTGCCGTTCGACGCCGGCCGCAAGTACTCCCTGCCGTGGATGAGCGGGTTTGCGGGTATCGGCATCAACAAGAAGAGGTACAAGGAGCTCACAGGCAAGACCGAGATCAAGTCGATCGAGGATCTGTGGGTGCCCGAGCTGAAGGGAAGGATCACCGTCCTCGACGAGATGCGCGACACCGTCGGCTTGATCCTGCTGAGCCAAGGCAAGAAGATCACCGAGTTCACCGACTCGGACTTCGACGCGGCGCTGGCCGAACTGCAGAAGCAGGTCGATTCCGGCCAGGTGCGCCAAGTGACGGGCAATGGCTACTTGCCCGACCTGGAATCCGGCGCTATCGCGGCCTCGACTGCGTGGTCCGGCGACCTGTTCGGCAACCCCGATCTGGCCTGGTTCGTGCCCGAGAGCGGCGCGACGTACTGGACCGACAACATGCTCATTCCCGCATTGGCGGCTCACAAGAAGAACGCCGAGCGCGCGATGAACAACTACTACGATCCCAAGAACGCTGCGGCTCTTGTCTCGGGTGGAGTCACGTACGTCTCGCCGGTTCCGGCCGCGAAGGCCATCCTTGAGAAGTCAGATCCTGACCTCGCCTCGAACAATCTCGTGTACCCCAGCGATGAGTTTTTGGCCAACACCCAGATCTTCAAGGTGCTCTCGCCGGAGGAGAACGACAGGTACACCCAGGCGTTCAACGACGTCATCGGAGCCTGACAACTGCCGCTCAGCACGTCAGCGCTCGAGAGAAGGAAGCACCGTGGCGAAGAAGTCCGTTTCCACCGGCAATGTGGAGGATCTGCACCTGGTTCAGCTCGTGAAGGAGTACGGCCAGTCCAGAGCCGTCGACGATCTGAGCCTTACCATTCCTGCCGGTTCGTTCTTCGCCCTGCTCGGTCCATCCGGGTGCGGCAAGACCACGACGCTGCGCATGGTGGCGGGGTTGGAGGATCCGACATCCGGGCGCGTTCTCGTCGGCGATGAGGACGTCACGATGAAGCGTCCCTATGAGCGGCCGGTCAACACAGTGTTTCAGAACTACGCACTGTTCCCGCACCTGAACATCGAAGACAACGTCGCCTTCGGGCTCAAGCGGCGCAAGGAGAAGGACATCGGGCCGAAGGTGGCCGACATGCTCGAACTGGTCGAGCTGACACCGATGGCACGACGCAAGCCTTCTCAACTCTCCGGCGGCCAGCAGCAGCGAGTAGCCGTAGCTCGAGCGTTGATCAACCGACCCGACGTTCTGCTGCTTGACGAACCCCTGGGCGCACTCGATCTCAAGCTGCGACGTCAAATGCAGATCGAGCTCAAACGGATCCAGGTCGAGGTCGGCACCACGTTCGTGCACGTCACGCACGACCAGGAGGAGGCCATGACCATGGCCGACACCGTGGCCGTCATGAACCAGGGGCGGATCGAGCAGATGGGATCTCCGGAGGAGATCTACGAGCTGCCGCGCACCGCCTTTGTTGCCAACTTCCTGGGCCAATCCAACCTCGTCAGCGCCAAGGTGGTCGATCGCGACGGCGACCGCATCGTCGTGGACGCGCACGGTTCCCGGTGGGCGATGCCGACCGGGCGTTCGGTGCAGACCGAAGGTTCGGTCATCCTCGGTGTTCGGCCCGAGAAACTGCGGGTCGAGCGCGCCGGTGGTGGAACACGGAGTGATGGCAACGTCAATGCGGTCAACGGCATCATCACCGACGTCTCGTTCGTGGGTGTCAGCACGCAGTACATGGTGATCACGGAGTGGGGTCAGGAGCTGATCGCCTTCGAGCAGAACATGGCCAGCGGCGATCGTCTTCGCACCGGCGACGATGTTTCCTTGTCGTGGGAAGTGCAGCACTGCTTCGGGCTGTCGGGCGATGACAGCGTCGATGCAGGCGTTGGAGGCGAGATTCTCGGAGTCGGGCTTCGCCCGGGCCACGGCGCATCCGCCAACGCCACGGGGGAATGACATGCCCGCCGTCATGACTCCTGGGGCACCCCCCATCTCGGGCGACACCGTCTACGTCCAGCCCAAGAAGCGTGGTCGCGTCGCTTATTGGCTGCTGCTTCCGGGCATGCTCTGGCTGTTCATCTTCTTCGTCATCCCACTGTTCAGCCTGTTCGTCACCTCGCTTCAGGAACCCTTGGGCGCCACTCCTTCGGCTGGCTATGGCCCCGGCTTCCGGTTCGCGAACTACACGGATGCCCTTACGACGTACACGCCAGAGTTCATTCGTTCGTTCGTCTACGCGGGGCTGGCCACCGTGCTCTGCCTGGTGATCTCTTTCCCGTTGGCGTACTTCATCGCCTTCAAGGCCGGCCGCTGGCGCAATATTCTGCTGGTGCTCGTGGTGGCGCCGTTCTTCTGCAGCTTCCTGATCCGCACGTATGCGTGGAAGACGATCCTGGCCGACGACGGGTTCATCACAAGCTTCTTCAACGCGCTCAACGTGCTTCCCGACGACCGGATTCTGGCCACACCCATCGCCGTGGTCTTCGGGCTCACGTACAACTTCTTGCCCTTCATGGTGCTTCCGCTGTACGCGAGTCTGGAGCGGATCGACCCCCGTTTGATCGAGGCGGCTGCCGACCTCTACGCCAAGCCTTGGACCGGTCTTCGGAAGGTGACCGTGCCGCTGGCAATGCCGGGCATCGTCGCCGGAACGCTTCTGACGTTCATCCCCTCGGCGGGTGACTTCATCAATTCAGCGCTACTGGGCAGTCCGCGCACCCGCATGGTGGGCAACGTGATCGAGTCGCAGTTCAGTCGCGACGCCTATCCGACTGCCGCCGCACTCTCGTTCTCGTTAATGGCGGTCATCCTGGTGTTTGTCTTCGTCTACATCCGTCGCGCCGGAACAGAGGAGCTCGTCTAATGGCTATCGATGCGGTGGCGCGCGAGCAAGAGGTGCCGAGCCCTCAGCCCCCCGAGATCGAGACAGGTCGACTCCCGCTGTACTACCGGGCGTCGCACTGGGTGCGCTCGCACCTAGTCGCGGTCTTCGCGATCCTCGCGCTGGTTTATCTGTTCGTTCCCATTGCCGTTGTCATCCTGTTCTCCTTCAACAGCGTGGGGGCGAACGGACGGGGATCCACTGCTTGGCAGGGCTTCTCGACCGACGCGTGGACCAACATCTGCGTTGACCCGAACATCTGCCGTGCCGTGGGCACCAGCCTTCAGATCGGACTGTTCGCCACGATCGGTGGCGTGATCCTTGGAACGCTCATCTCGTTCGCGCTGGTGCGGCACCGCTTCCGCGGACGCCAAACGACTAACCTCACGATCTTCTTGCCGATGGCCACCCCTGAGGTCGTCATGGGCTCCTCGCTGCTGGCGCTTTTCCTCAACACCCAGATCCCGTTGGGCTTCGCCACCGTGCTGATCGCCCACATCATGTTCACGATCAGTTTCGTAGTGGTGACGGTGAAGGCGCGTCTGGCGGTGCTGGATCCGCGACTCGAGCAGGCCGCGATGGATCTGTACGCGGACGAGAAGCAGACCTTCCGGTACGTGACCCTGCCGCTGGTGGCTCCCGGTATTGCAGCAGCGGCCCTGCTGGCCTTCAGCCTCTCGTTCGACGACTTCATCATCACCTACTTCAACAAGGGTCCATCGGTCACCACGTTCCCTGTGTACGTGTGGTCCGCTGCGGCTCGCGGCGTGCCGCCGCAGGTGAACGTCATCGGCTCCTTGATGTTCTTCGGTGCGCTGGCGCTCGTCGTCATCGCACAGCTGGCCGGAAGGGTTCGGCGGCGATAGACGTGCGCTCAGAGACCCACGTGAGTTCGCCGATTCCTCGCCACCTCAAGGCGCTGGCCGACACCGAACCGACCTCGTTCTGGCTCGACAACAGCGAGCGGCCTGAGCCGGCGCCCGCTCTCGTGGGTGCCACTGACACCGATCTGGTGGTGATCGGGGGTGGCTTCACCGGTCTGTGGACGGCGCTTCTGGCGAAGGAGGCCGACCCGAGCCGCGATGTGGTGGTGCTTGAAGGCGAGTCGGTCGGTTGGGCCGCGTCCGGGCGCAACGGCGGTTTCGTGGCTGCGAGCCTTACCCACGGGTTTCTCAACGGCCTTGACCGCTTCCCTGACGAGATCGACACGCTGGAGCGGATGGGCCACGAGAACCTGGCCGCGATCCAGGACGCCGTTGAGCGATACGGGATCGACTGCGGGTGGGAGCGCACGGGTGAACTCGACGTCGCCGTTGCTCCTTGGCAGGTGGCCGATCTTGAGGCTGCCGCTGAGCTGATTGCCGATCACGGCGGCAAGCCCGAGCTGCTTGATCGCGATCAGGTGCAGGCGCGCGTGCATTCACCGACGTACTTGGCCGGTCTGTATGACGCCGAAGCTGTTGCACTCGTGGATCCGGCCAAGCTGGCCTGGGGATTGAGGCGTGCCTGCATAGAAATCGGCGTGCGGATCTACGAGCGCACCAAGGCTGTCGACCTGAGCAGCGCAGGAAGTGGGCCGGCGGCCAAAATGCACGTTCGCACCGCCTTCGGTTCATTGAGTGCGGCACGCGTCGCACTGGCCTCCAACGTCTTCCCGCCGTTGCTTCGGCGCATCTCGTCCTACATCGTGCCGGTGTATGACTACGTGCTCATGACCGAGCCGCTCTCGGCACAGCAGATGAGCGACATCGGGTGGAGCGGTCGTGAAGGCATCGGCGATGCTGGCAACCAGTTCCACTACTACCGACTGAGCCAAGACAACCGGATCCTCTGGGGCGGTTACGACGCGGTCTACTACTTCGGCAGCAAAGTGACCGCTGAGCGCGACCAGCGCCCCGAAACCTTCGCCGCGCTCTCGGACCATTTCTTCGCCACCTTCCCCCAACTCGATGGTCTGCGCTTCACGCATGCCTGGGGTGGGGCGATCGACACCTGCAGCAGGTTCAGCGCCTTCTGGGGAACCGCTTACGACGAGCGGGTGGCCTACGTGGCCGGTTACACCGGCCTAGGAGTGGGGGCGACGCGCTTCGGAGCCCAGGTGATGCTCGACCTGCTCGATGGCGCCGACACCGAGCGGACCAGGCTCGAGATGGTGCGGACCAAGCCGCTGCCGTTCCCACCCGAGCCCTTCCGCTACGCCGGAATCGAACTGACCCGCCGATCGATTGCGGCCGCGGACCGGCACGAGGGCCGGCGGAATCTGTGGCTGCGCACCCTCGACAAGGCCGGTCTGGGCTTCGACTCATAGCTTCGACTCATCGGTGGGGCCGGGGGCCCTTGATCGACGGATCGGAGCGCCGGGCAGGTGCGGCGACCAGAGAGAATCGACGAATCCATCACGACCAGGAGACGACCATGACGCAGCGCATCACCCACTGGATCGACGGCAAGAGCTGGGGTGGCGTGGCCGAGCGCACCGGCCAGGTGTTCGACCCGGCGACCGGCGAGGTGAGTTCACTGGTCGACTTCGCCTCGCAGGAGGTCGTCAACGAGACGGTGGCGGCGGCGAGCGCGGCCTTCGCGGAGTGGCGCCACGTCAGTCTGGCGAAGCGCGCCCAGGTGCTGTTCGCCTTCCGCGAGCTCGTCAACGTGCGCAAGGAAGACATCGCTGCGGCCATCACGGCCGAGCATGGCAAGGTGTTGAGCGACGCACTCGGCGAGGTAACGCGCGGCCTTGAGGTCGTCGAGTTCGCGTGCGGAATCCCGCACCTGCTCAAGGGCGGCTTCTCGGAGAACGTCTCGACGAACGTCGATTCGTATTCCATCCGTCAGCCGCTTGGCGTCGCGGCCATCATCTCGCCGTTTAACTTTCCGGCCATGGTGCCGATGTGGTTCTTCCCGCTGGCTATCGCCGCCGGCAACGCCGTGATCGTCAAGCCGAGCGAGAAGGATCCCTCGGCAGCGGTGCTGATGGCCGAGCTCTGGGCCGAGGCCGGCCTTCCCCCTGGTGTGTTCAACGTGCTGCACGGCGACAAGGTGGCGGTCGATGGTCTGCTGACCCACCCCGACGTCAAGAGCATCTCGTTCGTCGGTTCGACGCCGATCGCCAGGTACGTCTACGAAACCGGGACTGCGCACGGCAAGCGTGTGCAGGCCCTGGGCGGCGCCAAGAATCACATGGTGGTGCTGCCCGACGCCGATCTCGATCTCGCTGCCGATGCAGCTGTCAATGCAGGTTTCGGTTCGGCGGGCGAGCGTTGCATGGCGATCTCGGTTCTGGTGGCCGTCGAGCCTGTGGCCGACGAGCTCGTCGCCAAGATCGTGGAGCGCGTCGCCACGTTGAAGACCGGCGATGGAAGGCGCGGCTGCGACATGGGACCCCTGGTCACCCGCCAGCACCGCGACAAGGTGGCGTCCTACCTGGATGCCGGCACCGAGGCCGGGGCCACGCTGGTGGTCGATGGCCGCGAGACGCCCATCGATGGCGCGCCGAACGGTTTCTGGCTTGGGCCGACTCTGTTCGACAACGTCACCACCAACATGTCGCTCTACACGGACGAGATCTTTGGCCCGGTGCTCTCGGTGATGCGCGTGCCCACCTACGCCGAGGCGCTGCGCGTGGTGAACGACAACCAGTACGGCAACGGCACAGCGATCTTCACCAACGACGGTGGGGCCTCGCGTCGCTTCCAGCACGAGGTCGAGGTGGGGATGGTCGGCATCAACGTGCCGGTGCCAGTCCCCATGGCCTACTACTCCTTTGGCGGATGGAAGGCGTCGCTGTTCGGCGACACCCATGCGCACGGCATGGACGGCGTCCACTTCTTCACCCGCGGCAAGGTCATCACCCAGCGTTGGTTGGATCCGAGCCACGGCGGCCTGAACCTGGGCTTCCCGCAGAACGACTGAGTCTTGCTAGCGGCTGAGTTCGTGCAGCGACTGCGACTAACACGCCTAGGGTGAGGCCATGACGAGATACGGCGGGCAGTACGGCCCCGACATCACCTTCCTCGGGGTCGACAAGTGCGATCTGGACGAGGCGGAATCCTTCGCGGATGCCGATGTCGTCATCGTCGGAGCACCCTTCGACGGCGGTACGTCGTACCGATCTGGTGCACGCTTCGGACCGCAGGCGATCCGGATGGCCGACTACTTGGCCCATGACGGATCGCGACCGAGCCTTGCCCTACGCGTTGACGGCTTGGCCGACATGCGCGTCGTCGACGCGGGCGATGTCGAGATGTTCTCCGGCGATGCGGCCACGGCGTGCGCCGCTTTGGAGCGCGAGGTCGAGAAGGTGGCCGCGGCCGGCGCGATCCCCGTCATCCTCGGTGGCGACCACACCGTCACCTGGCCCGACGTCACGGCGGTGGCCCGGGCCCGTGGGTGGGGGAGGGTGTCGGTCATTCACTTCGACGCACACGCCGACACCGGTGACATCGAGTTCGGATCGTTGATCGGGCATGGC
>Ga0105047_10010551_pt1 | contig 15084 bp, 11 predicted proteins | sample MAT04_FD_78384 | JGI IMG/M metagenome (GOLD analysis project Ga0105047, IMG submission 78384) | Freshwater microbial communities from Lake Fryxell liftoff mats and glacier meltwater in Antarctica - MAT-04 (megahit assembly) | ecosystem: Environmental > Aquatic > Freshwater > Ice > Liftoff... | reverse complement strand
GGTGTATTCGATCAAGAAGTTTTTTATGAAGTAGGTTCCTGGTCCGCAGTCCATGGGACTGAGTGTCAAACGTAGATTGTCGAATGCCGACTACCGCCTATATCGACAATCTACACTCGATATTCGACAATCTCTGCCACTGACTCATGACAACTCACTGCGGGACTACAACGGATCAAAAATGCCCCTCCTCTCAACTCCCCGTCGCCGACTAAGTGGCGTGTGGATGTTGCTGCTTTTATGCGTCTGCCTGCTGGGCGTGGCGTTTTTCCTATATTGGAAATCGAGTCCGCGAACGCGCGGGGCGTTGTTGCAGCAGGCGTATGTGTGGCAGCGTGCGGGTTCCGGCGAGATGCTCGATGCGGTCGCGCGGTCCCAGGCGAAGTTCAGCAATCTTATTCTGCTGGGGGCCGACGTTTCATTTGAAGGCAGCCAGCCACGCGTCGCGCGGGTGGATATCGACTTCAGGCAACTTTCGTCCCGTGTCCGTGCGATCGGGCTGGTGATTCATATCGACGCGTTTGCGGGGGATTTTCATGATGACATCACCACGCGGGCGCTGGTGCAGGTTTCGAAGTCTCTCCTCACCGACGCCGCTGCAGAAGGGCTGGAGGTGCGCGAGCTGCAGTTGGATTTCCCGTGCGATGGGGCGCACCTCGAGGATTACCGCCATTGGGTCACGACGATTCGCGAGGCTGTCGCGCCGGTTTCGGTGTCATTTATCGCCTTGCCCGGCTGGCTCGATCAAACTGCCTTCCCTGCCCTGGCGCGAGCGTCGGACGGATACGTGCTGAAGCTGCACGGGAGCGTCGCCGGCAACGCGACCAGCATGCTGCTTGATCCGTCGACCGTGCTGCTATCCACCGAGTCGGCGGCGAAATTTGGCGTGCCCTTTCGTGTTGCGCTGCCGACGTACGGCATGCTGCTCGCGTTCGATCCGGCAGGCAACTATGTGGGATCATCGGAAGAAGGCCCCTCGCCCCGCTGGCCAGCGAGCGTGCAGCTGCGGGCCATTCACACCGACCCGCCCACGCTCGCGCGGATCGTCCGCAATCTTGAAGCTGATCGTCCGTTGATGCTCTACGGAATCATCTGGCATCGCCTGCCCGTGTCGACCGACCAACTCAACTGGCAGATGCAGACGCTTGACGCCGTCATGCAGGGTCTCGAACCGCTGCCCGATCTGCATGCGGTCATCACCCGACCAGAGGCAAACCTGGTGGAAGTCTGGCTTCTGAACCACGGCGATGCCGACGCACATCTCACGCAAACGCTGATCGTCGATCCGTCCAGCACAACCGTGACGGCCAGCGACGCGCTCACCGGCTTTGAGATCGCACGTCAGCCCGAAGGTGTGATCCAACTGCGACCGACCGCGAGCATTTCCACACTCGTCCCAGGCGCCAGACGCTTGGCAGGCTGGCTACGCGTAGAAGGTGACGCGCGCGTGACGGTGAAGTTGATGAATTAACCCTGCGGTCGTAAGTGCGGCAGACCGATAGAAAGGTCTTTTGAGCCAGCAGATGTCCGCACCACGTTTCGCCGCGGGGCTTGCTCCGCGCTTTCCTCGCGCGTCGATCCGCGTAAAACACTTCGCAGCGAAGCTTGTCTCTAGGCGCGGTTCAACTTGCGCGGCGGAAACGCGGGGCAAGCCCCGCGGCGAAACGTTTGAGCGAATGTTCATTTGAAAGGACGCATCACTCTGTGAACCAGCACGCGGCCAGGTGATTCGTAGCGTCGCGCTTCGGTTCCAGCGGGGGGACTTCACGCACGCATCTTGCCATCACGCGCACTTTTTGACCTGTGGATTCGATGTCGATCGTGTCGGATGCATCAGCTTGTCGGGCGCGGTCGCGCGTCAGGGGGCAACGCGGGTGAAACGGGCATCCACAGGGTGGGTTGGCCGGCGAAGGCACTTCTCCGGGGAGGACGATGCGTAACTTCGTCGGACGCGGATCGGGCAACGGGACTGCCGACAGCAGCGCGACCGTGTAGGGGTGCTTGGGATTTTTGTACAGATCGGCCGACGGTGCGATCTCCACAATCTTCCCGAGATACATGACCGCCACTTCGTCTGAAAAATGTTCGACGACGGCCAGGTTGTGAGCGATGAAAAGGTAGGCGATGCCGAGCTCTTTTTGCAGATCGTCGAGAAGATTGAGGATCTGTGATTGAATGGAGACGTCGAGCGCGCTGACAGGTTCGTCGCAGACAATCAGATCGGGAGAAAGAGAAATCGCCCGGGCGATCCCAATCCGTTGCCGCTGTCCGCCGGAAAACTCGTGCGGATAGCGCGACGCATAGGCGGGATCAAGCCCAACACGTGACAGCAGTTGACCGACCATGTCGCGATTGGCTTTCCCGCGGGCGAGGTGGTGGACCTCGAGAGGCTCACCTACGATCTTGCCGATGGTCATGCGCGGGTTCAGACTGCTCACGGGGTCCTGAAAGATGATCTGCATCTTTCGCCGAAGCTGTCGCAATTCACGGCCGCGATACTGAAGGAAGTCTTCACCTTTGAATCGCACCTCGCCGGACGTCGGCGCGATCAGGCGCAGGATCGACCGACCGACGGTGGTTTTCCCGCAGCCGGATTCCCCGACGAGGCCGAGCGTTTTGCCGGGGAACAGTTCAAAGCTCACGCCGTCGACAGCCTTCACATGTCCAACCGTGCGCGACAAAAAACCCCGGCGAATCGGGAAATGGGTCTTGAGATTTCGCACCTGCAACAATGGATTCACGCCCGCACCTCCTGCACCGCCAGCGTCGACGTGCGCTTGCCGTTGATCGTGGGAACGGTCAGCCCGTTGTCGATGGTCTTGTCGGCAAAATGACAGCGTGCCCAGTGCGAAGGTTGCACTTCCAGCAACGCCGGCTCATCGGTGACGCAACGCTGGACGACGCGAAACGTTTCCCCTGCGTTCGTGACTGCAACACTGTCGTGCCCTTCGTTCACGAGCTTGCGCGTCAGCGGACAGCGCGTGTGAAACTTACACCCTGTCGGAAATTGTGCGGGATTGGGCACCGTCCCGGAGATTGTTTCCAACCGGTCCAACTTCCCACCCAGCTTTGGAATGGATCGGAACAACGCTGCTGTGTACGGATGCTGCGGGCGATCAAAGAGATCTTCGACACGTGCATATTCGACGATGCGGCTGGCATACATGACAGCCACCACGTCGGCATTCTCCGCGACGACACCGAGGTCGTGGGTGATGAGGAGGATGGCCATCCCACGATCCTTCTGCAGCTTTCGGAGCAACTCAAGAATCTGCGCCTGGATTGTAACGTCGAGCGCGGTGGTCGGTTCGTCGGCGATGAGAAGCTCCGGACGACACGCCAGCGCCATCGCGATCATCACGCGCTGGCGCATTCCGCCGGACAGTTGATGGGGATACTCGGCCAGGCGTCTGGCGGGGTCGGCGATCCCGACATCGCGCAGCGCCTGCTCGGCCGCCAGTGTCGCAGCCGATCCACTGAGCTTCTGATGCAACGCAACTGCCTCGACGATTTGATTGCCAATTGTGTAAACGGGATTGAGCGACGTCATCGGCTCCTGAAAGATCATGGCGATCTTCCCGCCACGCACCGAGCGCATCTGCTTCTCTGAAACCTGCAGCAAGTCCTGGCCCACATACCGAATGTGTCCCGTGTACTTCGCGAGCGTTGGCGGAAGCAGTCGCAGGATCGACAGGGCTGTCACGCTCTTGCCCGAGCCACTTTCCCCCACAATCGCCAGCGTCTGACCGGGATAAATGGAGAACGACGAATCGCTCACGGGTTTGATCTGACCACGCGGGGTGTGGAACGCAATATCGAGATTTTCGACCTGGAGCAGCGGATCGCTCATCAGCGCGCCCTCCCCTGGAAGCGTGGATCGAGCGTGTCGCGCAACGATTCACCGATGAGGTTATAGGAAAACATCGTGAGAAAAATCGCAATGCCCGGGAAGACCGCCAGCCACCAGTAAAACCCCCCACCTGCCGACACAGCCTGATTGAGAAGCGCGCCCCAGCTGGAGGAATCTTCAGGACCGAGACCGAGAAAACTCAGTCCGCTTTCAGTAAGAATCGCCGAGGCGATGCCGAAGCTGAGGCTGACCAGCACCGGCGTCAGGCCGTTGGGGAGAATGTGCCCAAACACAACCCGCCAGGTCGGTACGCCCGCAGCGATGGCGCTTTGCACGAAGTCCTGCTTGCGCAGCTTGAGAAATTCTGCGCGCGTGAAGTAGGCATAACCCGTCCAACTGGTCAGCCCGATGATGAGCATGATCAGGTAGAGATTTCGACCGAAAAAAGCGACGAACGTCAGCAGCAGGTAGAGCGATGGAATCGAGCTGAAAATTTCGACCAGCCGCATGCCCAGCAGATCGACCCACGACGCGAAATACCCCATCAACCCACCCACGACCACGCCGATGACCACTGCGATCCCTTCGGCGATGAAGCCGACGGCGAGGGCAACGCGACAGGCAAAAATCAGCCGCGAGAGCATATCCGCGCCGATGCGTTCGGTGCCCAAAACATTTTCACCACCCGGCGGACGCGGGTGAGGCCGAGCGCGATCGAATAAATCGCGCAGGTGATCTTCGGGCGAATACGGAATGGGTGCCCATATCACATGCTGAAGCTGACCGGCGATCTGCATCTGCCGAAACCTCCCGAGGCGGGCGGTGTCACCATCGCCGATCGCGCGATACGCAATCAACGGGACCAGGATTGCAAAGAGCATGGCCAGCAGGACAAGCCAGCGCGCGCGGACGATACGTCTCAGCAGTACGAGCGTGATGCCAAGGATGAACAGGATCAGCAGTGATGCGTCGGTCCAGGCGAAACCGAGGATGGCCGGGCTCGACCAGCGACCATCGTACTTCATCAACAGCGGGCGGGAATTGGCGAGAAACGGTGCGAAGATCGCGCAGAACAGGACGACAGACACCCACACCAGTCCGATGCGCGCGCCCATCCGCCTGGCAGTCTCCGAAGCGACGATCGCCAACCAGAACCGCGGAGCGCTGCGCGGCAAAGGGGTGTGGTCTATGTCGCTGGCCGGCGCGCTATTCATAACTCACCCGTGGATCTGCAATGGTGTAACAGATATCGGCAATCAAAATGCTAACGAGGCTCAGCAGACTGATGACAAGTGTGATCGACAGCACGACTTCAAAGTCGCGTTGTTCGATGGCTGTGAGGCTGAGCTTGCCCATGCCGTTGATACTGAAAATCTGCTCAACAATGATCGACCCACCCAGCAATCCGGGCAACAAACCCGAAGCCATGGTGATCAGCGGGAGAATGCTGTTTCGAAACACGTGACGAAACAGCACAGCCGGCTCGGACACGCCCTTGGCCCGCGCGGTGCGCACAAAGTCAGCCGAGAGATTATCCAGGACGCTTGCGCGCATGACCTTGGACATAAACGCAAAGCCCGCATACGTGAGTGTCAACACGGGTGCTGCAAGATGCCACAGCGCATCAAGCAACCACCCACGCTGAAACGCTCCGCCAACGAATGTAGGAAGAAAAGCCATTCGATCCGATGCGGTGGAATGCAGGCCTGCAGTGGGGAAAAGTTGTGCGTAATCCTTGTTGGCCAGGAACCCAATGAGCATCACGCCCGCCCACATGGTGGGGATGGACCAGAGTGCGAGAAAGGTCGTACCCAAGCCGATGTCGAGCAACTTCCCCTGATGCCTCGCTGCCAACACGCCCGACGTGACTGCAATCGCGTAGATGAAAGGGATCGTCAGCACCTGCAACAACATGGTTGCGGGCAAAGCGTCTGCGACCATATCGATGACGGGGCGATCGCGCACGAAGCTGCGACCGAGGTCGGGAACTTTGAAGGCCAGGCGCGAATATTCTCCCTTCTCATTCGTCACCATGCCCAAGGGCAAAGCGTTGTTCAGCCAGCGGAGGTATTGCATATAGAAGGGCTTGTCGAGCCCGAAGCGCTGGTTGAGATATCGCCGGACGGCTTCACGTTCCTGCGGGCGCATGGAGCCTTCATCGCCGAGCAGATTCTTTCCGATGTCGCCGGGCGCGAGCGCCATCGTCCCGAAAACGACAAGAGTGATTCCGATCAATGTCGGAATAATCAGCAACAGGCGTCGGATGACATAGCCCAGCATCGGAGGAAATTACTCTTTCCACTTCTGTAGATTGGCCGGCACGAACCATTCTTCATTCCCGTTCAGTCCCAGCGGGAGTTTCTGCACGTTCTGGAAACGATTCTGCATGAACAAGAGCGTCTTGGGGAAGACGAGGAACGTGTAGGGCTGATCGTCGTGCAGAATCTGATGCGCGCGATTCCACAACGTCATCCGCGCGCCTTCGTCCAGCGTCCGACGCGCCTGCGTGATGGCCGAATCAAGCTCGGGACTGATATACGATATGAAGTTATCCCCACCCGCAGCCGCCTGGCTGGAATGGAACATCTGGAAGATATCCGTCTCAATCCCGGCAGACCACGCCAGCGTGATGGCGTCGAAGTCCTTGTTCGCCAATCGCGTGGTGAAGACCGCCCATTCCAAGGGATCGGGTTCAAGCGTCACGCCTGCGTCGGCGAAGGAATCCTTGAACAGGAAAACCATCTTCTGATAATTGGGATTGCCCGATGGATACGTCAGCTTGAATGAAAACGGCGAGCCGTCGGGCTTCAATATTTTCCCGGCAGCGTCGACCTTGCAGCCGGCCTCCTGCAGCAGTTGCTTTGCGCGGGCGGGGTCGTGGGGATAAGGCTGCAGGCCCGGTTCGTATTGCTTGCTTTGCGGATTGAACGGCCCCGTCGCAATCACTCCATACCCCAGCATCACATCGTCGATCAACCGCTGCCGATCGATCAGCATCGTCATCGCCTGTCGCACGCGTCGGTCGGCGAAGACCGTGGGCTTGCCGTTGCGTTTCTGATTCCATGCAACGTATCGGTATCCACCTACGGGGTTGAGATATTCAAAACGCATGGTGCGCGCAGCAAGCTGGTCATCTCGCTTCAGTTCGTCATATTGTTCGGGGAACGCGCTGAGACGATCAATCTCCCCATTACGAAACGCCGTCAAACGCGGCACGTCGCTGGTGTATTCGCGAAAGACCATGCGATTGAATGCCGGCCCGAGGCCCCAGTATCGATCGTTGCGGACCAACTGGATCAGCGCGCCGGGTTTCCAATCCTTGGGGTTCTCCATCTTGTACGGACCTGATCCGAACAATGTGCCGACAGTCTCGTTGTATTCCGATGGTTTGTACGCGTCATAAAAATGTTTGGCCAACACCTGCGTCGACCCGGCCAATTCCAAGGACTCAAAATATGGGACGGCAAAGTCGTAACGCACCGCGAGGTCCCCCTCTTTGACGACGCCCTTGATACGGTCGAACACCGAGCGCTCGCGTGGGGCGTTTACTTCGGGGTTCATGATGAACTGATACGTGAAAACGACGTCGTCAGCCGACAATCGCGTCCCGTCGGAGAACGAGACGTTCGGTCGAAGCTGGAATCGGATCGACAGCGCCGGCGGGCAGGTGGGCTCGTGACCGATCAACTCCTCGGTGCGACCCTCCTTCAACCGCGCCTCGACATAGGCCGCCCGCTCGGCAGGCTTGTCCGCGGGCGGGGCAGCGGGCTCGGTCAGGACCTCTTCCTTCGTGATCGGGACGGTCTTTCGCTTGGCGACGTAGGCATCCCAGGCAGCGACGTTGTCGTCGATCTTCCAGGATTCGGCAATCAGCCCGCTCCATTCCAGCGTCACCGGATCGCGCTGCAGAAGTGTTTCGAGCACGTTCCCCTGAATCTGCGATCCATAGGTATCACCCGACAACAGCGGGGAGATTTTGGCGACGCTTCCGCCAAAGCCTTCGACGAACCAGTCGCCGGCAGTAAAACCGGGCAGCGCGCGGGCAGCACGCACGCGTGCAAAAGGATCGGCAGACGAAAGTGTCGTCGGCGTGCCCCCACCCGGGCGCGTGGTCGTGAGATTGATCCCCCCTTCGTCGATGGACTTCTTGATCGCGTAGATGTCAGTCCCCTGCGCATCGACCTTTGCCGACAAACTGCGAATCTCCGTCCACTGGCGATCGTATTGCTTCATCGCCAGCCAGACCGAGATGATCAGCACAATCAGCAGCAGGAAAAGCACAAAATCTTTAACGCCGAATCGATTCTCCATGAACGGTTGGTCCTGAAAAGGAGGTTGTGCGATGCGTCAAAAAGAGGACAGGTAACGACGAGATGCGTTCAAATCTTGGCGGCATCTTTCCTGGGATCAAAGCGGTCGCGCAACGCGTCGCCGACGAAGTTCAGGCTGAGGAGCGTCAGCGCGAGCAGACTACACGGAAAGACGAGCATCCACCAGCGACCCACATACGCAGGCTGAAGTCCCTCGCTGGCAAGACTGCCCCATGTCGTCATCGGCGCGGCAATGCCGATCCCCAAGAAGCTGAGGAACGATTCCTCCAGTATCGCCCGTGGGATCGTCAACGTTGCATACACCGTGATCGGGCCGACCAGGTTCGGCAAAAGATGCCTGAAAAAAATGCGATGGCCGGGGACGCCCAGCGCCCGGGCGGCCTCGATAAACGGTTGCGATCTGAGCGACAGCACCTGCCCGCGCACCACGCGGGCCATTGTCAGCCAGCTGACAAGGCCGATCGCAAAGAAGAGGATAACCAGGTTGGCGGTCGCGCGACTGGTGAATACGCCGTCCAGCGCATCTTCAAATGCGATCTTCAGCACGATCACCATCAGGATGTAAGGCAATCCGTACATCACGTCGACAATGCGCATCAGCACAGCGTCAACCCATCCCCCGTTGTAACCGGCCATCAACCCCACACCGACGCCCAGCACCACTGATATAAACGCAGCCGCCACCCCGACGGCGATGCTGACCGTCCCGCCCACCAGGCACCGACCGAGCAGGCTGCGCCCCTGGTCGTCGGTACCGAAGTACTTTGCCTGCTCATTCAGTGTGGGTGGACTCTCCGGATCGAGCGCGAACATGCTGTCATAAAAAAGCGGATGTGCTTCATCAAGCGTCCAGATCAGGCCAACAAAGCACGTCACGACGATGAGCAACAACACGCCCGCACCCACAAGAACGCGCGCGTGCTTCAGCATGAATCTTGCACCCCCCCACCATCGCCCGCCTGTCGAGCGAGCCGGAGACATGTCGATGACTGCGCTATTCATGCGGCCCCCTGCAGGTCGATGCGCGGGTCGACCACTGTGTACAACACGTCTACGACCAGATTCATCGCCAACAACAACGATGAATAGACGATGACAGTTCCCAGAATGAGGGTGGAATCGCGATTGAGCACGCTGTTGATGAAGTCCTCACCCAGGCCGGGGATGTTGAAAACCTTTTCGACGACAAACGACCCGGTGAGCGCAGCTGCGGCTGCGGGACCGAGATAGCTCAGGACGGGGAGGATGGCGTTTTTGAGCGCGTGCTTCCAGATCGTACGCGTGCGACTCACGCCCTTGGCGCGGGCGGTGCGGATGAAGTCGGCGGAGAGGACATCCAGCATGGCCACGCGCGTCAGTCGCGCGATGTACGCCATCGGCAAAAGCGACAGCGCGATCGCAGGGAGCAGATAATCCAGTGGCCGGCCCCATGACCCGATCGTCACCCACTTGAGCGTCACCCCAAACACGATCAACAGCACCGCTGCGGAGATGAAGGTCGGAACGCTGATACCGATGAGCGCGATGCTAAGTGAGATCCATTCCAGCGCCCCGCCGCGTCGAACGGCTGCGGTGACACCGACGACGGTGCCGACGATGATTGCGATCATCAGCGCGCACACACCCAGCGTCATGGAGACAGGGAGCCCCCGCTTCAATCGGGCGTTCACGTCAAAAGGACTATCCCCCAGCGACGGTCCGAAGTCCCCGTGCAGGAGAATCATGCGTGGATAATGCGCAAGAAAACTCTGCCAGCTCTCAGCATGCAGAAGTGCCTTGCGCGTCTCCAGCGTTTTTGGATCAAGCCGGCGATCCGTGCGCTCAAACGGGCTGCCTGGGATGATCCAGACCAGCGCAAAGGTGATGAGGTAAATGATCGCAATGATCAGTGGAAACTGGAGCAGGCGAAAGAGGAGAAATCGGAGCATCCGTGATCCGAAAAAAAGAACCTGCCGTTATCGGTGCTTGTCATGCGCCGAACGCGTCATCCCTGATCAAGCCCACAGCAAGCTTGCCGTCGGCTTTGCGCGATGAGTGACTTACTACTGAAACACCGGGGCCTCATTTCCGTTCAACCGACACACCCTTCAGCATAATCATATTGCGCGGGTGCAGCGGTATGCCGTGGACGTTGTCTCGGAAACAGTATCCGTTGACGTAGTGATACAACGGAATGATCGGTGCTTCGTCGATCAGGATTTGCTCGGCCTTGGCGAGCAACGCCAGTCGCCTGCCAGCGTCGGTTTCGGTCACCGCCTGCTCAGTCAGTGCATCGTACTCGGCATTCTTCCAGCCGGAATCGTTATTGAGGCTGGCCGAGCGATATTTATCCGTGAACGTCGAAACATCGTTGTAATCCCCGATCCAACTCGCGCGGGCGATGTCGTAATCGCGATTGTGCAAACGCGGGCGGAAACTTTGGATTTCCAGGCCTTCCAGTTCGACCTGCATGCCCAACACGCTGATCCACTGACGTCGCACGAACTCGGCCACCGGCTTGTGATGGGCCTCGTTGTTGAACAGGATCGTGAACTTCGGCAACCCTGCCCCGCCAGGATAACCGGCGTCGGCCAGCAGCTTCTTCGCGCCCGCGACGTCGTAGGCAATACCCGTGACAGCCGGGTACGTCGGAAAAATGCCCGTCGGTACGAACGACGTTGCGATCGGCTCACCCAGCTTGGTGATATTCTCTACAATCACCTTCTTATTGATCGCCATCGTCATCGCCCGTCGGACACGCGCATCCTTGAACGGGTTATCGCGCCCGCCTGGCAGGGTGCTCTGACAATTCACCGAGTAAAAATAAGTACCGAACCCCGGAAACACATGAAAGTCCGCCCGACCTTTCGCCTTGAGGTCCGCAGCGATCGGCCCGGTGATCTCCGCCAGCCAGTCGACCGCCCCGCTGTCGTATCGCAAAAACGCCTGCAACTGCTCATCAGCACTGACCATGTCGATCACGCGGCTTTTTACGTGCGCGCGATCCCAGTATTGGTCGCTTGCCTGCAGTCGCAGCTTTTGTTTGAAGGCCCACGTGGTGAGTTGATACGGGCCGTTACCGACCAGATTGGGGGGCAGCGTGAACTCCGCACGATACGTCTTTCCATCTTCCTGACGAAAGGCCTTCATCGACTTTTCGTGCAGCGGAAAGAATGGCGGGAACGCGCACAGGTCGGGGAAAAAGAGGACGGGACTGACAAGCCTGACGCGCAGCGTGCGCTCGTCGATCGCCTCAATGCCCACCGCTTTGAAGTCGGGCTTCTCGCCGCTTGAAAAGGCTGATTCGTACGATTCAGCACCGACGATGTAATGAAACAGGTACGTGTAATCAGCCGGTTCTTCCAGCATGCGTCGCCAGGCAAACACGAAGTCAGCAGACGTGACCGGATCGCCGTTCTGCCATTTTCCATCCGGGCGAAGGTGGAAGGTCCAGGTCTTTTTATCCTCGCTGACATCCACCCGCTCGGCTGCCCCGGGCGCGGGTTCGAGCGTGGCTGGATCGAGCGCGTAAAGCCCTTCCCAGATCGCATAGGCGATACGGATGTCCTGCAGCCAGGACATCTTGTTCGGATCAAGCGTGCTGACTTCCCCGCGGTTGACAAACGTAAAATCCGCCGGGGATTCGTCCGCGATGGCGGGGGTAACCAGGGTGAACAGACAGACGAGGATCGCCAGCAGATTTCGCATGTGGAGACACCAGTGACGTAAGGACGCGCACCCGTTATCGACCGCGCGATTGTCGGCTTTGGATTGTCAGATGTCGAGAGAGCCGCTTTCCGACGCGTCGTAACCTAGCGCGCTGGGGTAGTGCTCGCGGGCGTGGGAGACTGGAGGGCGGGCAGGGATGCCGGCTCCTCGACGACCGCAAACTTACTGTTGGCCTTGATGGCGGTCGCGAGCGCGGACAGACGCGTCTTCACCTCTTCGGCGGGCGTGGCTTCGATGATCTGCGAGACTTGCTGGGCAGCCGTCTCCCAAGCCTTATCACCCAAGCGATTTCCGATGACGCCCAAGCCCTTGGCCGTTGACTGGGACGCGCGAACGACCATGTTGCGCTGGTTGCCCGGCGTGGCCGACGCGATCCGCTGGGAAGCGCTGCTGGCAAGATTGAGCAGCGACTGCACGATCGCAACCTGTTGATCAGCTGGCTGAGCGCTCCATACTTTGCCGTCCGTCAGAAACAACGTTGCCAGGTTCTCGCTCATCGGCTCATCGGGGATGACAGTTTTATACTTCCCCGCCCGCGCGTTCAGCACCTGCAGCATCGCGGGGGTGACAGTGACAAGCATCGGGTTGCTGATGGGCTTGGGATTGGTCAAAAAATCAAGCGTCAACGCGTCGTAAGCGTCCTGCACCACGTACCCCGACTGACGACGCACCGCTACATCAACCACCTTCGGTATCAGTTCACTTGCCTTGGGAAGCCCCGGTGCGCCCAACACGACGGGCAGGATGGCCTTGGCGGACTTCAATCCCCATAGCACGACCGGATCGGCAGAATCATTCAGCACGGCCAGCGTGGGCTCGAGCAGTTGCTGGGTTTGCGACCGCTCGGCAAGCTTGGCAAGGATGATGGCAGCATTCAGTCGGACCGCCATGTTCTCGGATTGAAACAACGGCCGCGCCTGACCTGCGAACTCAGCGCAATACGCAGCCAGGAACGACGTCTGGGCCGGGTGCCCATCCACCATGATCTCCTCAACCAGCGCACTTCGGGCCGCGTGCTGCTCACTTGCGGTTGAATCCTGCAGACGCGTAATCTGCTCGCTGACAAACGCGCGTATCTCCCCTGCCGACTGCTGGACATTGCCCGATTCCTTGGCGGATTTTGGGATGCCACCCGACTGAGCCAATGCATGGGTCTGCGGAAGTGCAACGAGACAAAGAGCGAGGGCAGCGAAGCAAAGGTGGCGACTCATCAGGTGACTCTCCCGGCAACGGTGAAAAACCGTCTTCGGTGCGATCGAAAATCAGCCTCACTACTCCTCACACGCGCAACAGAGGCTTGAGGGGCGAACGTATCAGAGGGCTAAAAGGGTGTCAACAAATTGGCAGGATTGAAAGCACCAGGCACACCTCCCAACCCGCGCCTGAAATGTTCCACGTGGAACATTTCACTTTGAGGTCACCCACACCCCACCCCGCCACGCGGCCGCGTCAGCTGCTGATCCACTCCATCCCGAAAACTGTCAGATGATCTCCTCAAACACCCCAGGTTCAACCCGCAATTTGGCTTCGTTTCGTCCCGCCAGCTTTTTTCATCGGTCTGCCTCCATCCCGTGCACAATTTGGCTTCGTTTCGTCAGCCGTCGCGTCATCAACTGTCCTCTTCCCCGAAATCCAAGACGCCCGCGCCGTCGTCCAAATCATTACCTCCTACCAACTCCCCCGCCGTTGCGCTGCCAGAGCCTCCGTCCTGCACCGGCATTCCGGGAGCCACGTGTCAACAACACGTTACGCCGCAAAAGTTTTCTGAATTGCCATAACCCCAGTTGCGCATCCCAAACGACCACTCCCCCCCAAGTTTCGCCGCGGGGCTTGCCCCGCGCTTCCGTCGCGCAGAAACGCAGTCAAACGCAAGCGGATAGGAACGAAAAGGATAAGCACACATATTCACGTTCCCTGCCGTCCGCATGAGCCTTGCCTCACGCGCAGAACTCCACGCCCTGCCCCGCCAGGCACCGTCCTATCCAATCGATATAGACCTAGATCGTGACACCCGCCAACCGCATCCGTCCCTGCACCACAACGACCTGTTCGAGCAACTTCATGCCCAAACTCTTCCAAAAAGCTGCCGGCCGTACAACACAATTTCCCTTTGTTGACACCAGTTCCGCTCCAACACAGAATGGTGATCAAGACAGGGAACGCTAACTGGCGCGCCGGTCAGATTAATCACCAGTTAGCGTGTGCGATGAACGCCGTCCGACGACCACAACTCGCCCGTCTGGCATCGAAGGCAGGCTTGCAACGCGGGCAAAAATAACGGTACAGGGTCGGACCCGTCCCGTTTTTTTGTCCCCGTCCCGTTTTTTTGTCCCGCCACTTTTTAAGACGTCCAAACAGACATCACCAAGGCAGACTTTTGATCGGCCGGCCTGGATCGATGCTTAACCGCTAAAAAAAGTTTCCCGCGAATCCCCGCCACCGCAACAAAGCCAAGTTTTTCAGCCGGAAATGCACTTTCCCGGCTTCGTAAAGAAGTTTTGAGCTTGGAAAAGAAGTTGCGGACTTCGCAAAAAGGTTTTGAGCCTGGAAAAAAGGTTGTGAACCCGGCAAAAAGGTTTCCGAGTCCGCAAAAAGGTTTTCGAGTCCGCAAAAAGGTTTTGGACCCGAAAAAAAAGGCGTTGAACTTCCCACCGAGATTTTCGCCGTCCCGACCAGCACGCCCGCCGGCAATCCCCCGACCGCATGCCCCAGCTTCTTAAACCGCTGAGCAGTATCCGCCTGCTCGGGAATCTTCCCCGCCGCGTAAATGTAAAACCGCCGCCCAACAATGCCGGTCTTGCGACTGCGATACTCCACAGTCTTAATCCCGCGAAGGATTTTCTTGGCGTAGGGTTGGCGGATGGAAAGGGCACGCATATTTTGTGTGCCCCAATACTACGCGCGTCCCCGTTTCATTCCCCGTCAATTGAAATGTTGGGGGCGTGACGACGCATCACTAATGCACAGGTGGTATTTTGAGACACACCCTACTACTCAATTTTTTGGAAATCAAACCTGTCCCGTTTTCTGGCTGCGCGCAAATGTGGGGTGCACCGTTATTTTGGCAGGGTCAAATGATGTTGCCCTGGTGCAAAATCGCCATTGTGACGCATTTCGCTTGACAGCACTCGCGTGCGACAGATATCTTCTTCTTTGCAGAGTTGTTCAGATAAAAGTTGAGGCAGGTCGAAGCAT
>Ga0105047_10010550_pt1 | contig 15084 bp, 11 predicted proteins | sample MAT04_FD_78384 | JGI IMG/M metagenome (GOLD analysis project Ga0105047, IMG submission 78384) | Freshwater microbial communities from Lake Fryxell liftoff mats and glacier meltwater in Antarctica - MAT-04 (megahit assembly) | ecosystem: Environmental > Aquatic > Freshwater > Ice > Liftoff... | reverse complement strand
CGTGCCCTTCATCCGTAAAACTGCCTAGCTCACGCATATCACCCAATACGGCAATGCGTCTGCCCTGACCTTTCGGTTCGAGATCGGCCAATAGGTTGAGCGCGGCGACCGTGCTGGCCGGGCTGGCATTGTAGGTGTCGTCAATCACCGTGCACCCATTGACGCCCGGCACGACGACCAGCCGTAACTGGCCCGGGATGCTCTGCATGCCCGCCACGATTTCGTCCCACTCCAATCCATCCACCAGACCGGCCGCTGCCGCGCATAACGCCGTGTGCACGCTGTGGCGGCCAAGCAGGGGGACACGCATATGCGTCGTCTCGACACGGTCATGCCCAGGCCGCCGGTAGTGGAAGCGAAAGCGAATCCCCTCCATCCCCATGCTGCGCACTTCGTCAGCCCACAAATCAGCCGCCGGCGTCAGGCCATAGCGAAAGATGCGCGCCTGGGTCATCTCAGCCATCGCCCGCACGCGCGTATCATCCCAATTCAGGATGGCAACGCCGCCACTATCGGCATCCGGCAACGACCGCACCAACTCCGCCTTGGCCTGCGCAATGCGTTCGATGGTGCCCAGCCGGCTCAAATGCACCGGGCCGACATTGGTCACGATCCCAATCTGCGGTCGCGCCAGCGCGCAAAGCCGTTCGATCTCGCCGAGATCGTACATCCCCATCTCAAGCACGGCCCGCTCGATCTCCGCGCCCAGGCCCAACAGCGTCAACGGCAACCCCTGCTCGTTGTTCAGGTTGCCCTGGCTCGCCAAGGTCTCGAAGCGCTGGCGCAGCACACTGGCGGTGAGCTCCTTGGTGCTCGTCTTGCCCACACTGCCCGTGACGCCGATCACCCGCAGCGCCGGGTTGGCCCGGTGCAGACGCTGAAAGGCGCCCACGTGCTGCAAAGCCACCACGCTGCCGTCTACGATGTAGACGATCGGCTGCCCGGAACGATAGGCGGCCGGCACCGCTGCCCGTAGCGCCCAGCGCCCCTTCGTGCAGTCGACAACCGCGACCCCAGCCTGCTGAGCCACGGCACGCCCGCGCTCTTCCGCAATCACCGCCTGCGCGCCCCGATACAAGGCCGCCGCAATGAAATTGTGGCCGTCGGTATGTTGCCCGGCCAGCGCCACAAAAAGGTCGCCCGGCTGTACATCGCGACTGTCCAACGTCGCGCGGGCCAGCGGAACCGGCTGCACGATCAATGGCGGCACCTCGCCGGTGACCGCTGTCCAGACCGTATGCTGCGTGATGCGCGTGCCGGTGTTCGGTCTCCCTGTTGCCACGGTTGCCCTATTTCCTACGCTTAATTCCCGCCCTGTTCGCTTACGCTCGCGGCTCTGGCCGAGTTCCTGCTTCCCCTAGTTGCCAAGACGCATCGCGTCGGGCGGGATGTTGTAATAGTCAAAAAGCCGGCGGGCTACCTGGGCAAAGACCGGCGCCGCTGTATAGTTTGCCCACGGGCTAATCGACGGATCGGGCCGGTCCATCTTGACCAGCACGATAAACTGCGGGTCATCGGCCGGCGCATAGCCCACAAAGGTCACAATCGTCTCGTCCTCGGTATACCCTTCGGCCGTCGGAATCTGCGCCGTGCCGCTCTTGCCGGCAATGCTATACCCGGCCACACCAGCCGCCGAGTTGCCCTCGTTCACGACCTCGACCAGAATCTTTGTCAATGTAGCCGCTGTCTCCGGCTTCATCGTGATGCTTTTTACCGTCGGCTTGGTCACTTGCACCTTACCGTCGGTCACCCGCGCCCCCACCACATAGGGACGCATCAACTTCCCACCATTCGCAATCGAAGCCACCGCATTGATCATCTGGATCGGCGTCACCGCCAGACCCTGGCCAAAGCTATTGGTGCCCAGGTCAGATTCGCTCCAGCCCTCGGTGTCCGGCTTCTTGTAGATGCCGTAAACTTCACCCGCCATGTCAACTTCCGTCACCTGGCCAAAACCGAAACGATTCACATAGGTGTAGAACCGATCTTCGCCCAGCAACAAGGCCCACTGCGCCGTAATCACGTTCAGCGAACGCGCCAGCGCTTCGGTCATATCTACCGGACCCCAGGCCACCCGGCTGCTGTTCAAGATCACGCGCGTGCCGACCACAATCGACCCGGTATCGGTGAGTTTCTGGGTGGGCGTGATAATCCCCGTGTCCAACACGGCAGACGCGGTGACGACCTTAAAAACCGACCCAGGCTCGTACTGCGCGCTGATCGACGCATTCTGCAATGCACCGATGTCCTCCTTCGACAACTGATTGGGATTGAAGGTCGGCGCATTCGCCATCCCAAGGATTTCGCCTGTGCGCGGGTTCATGACGATGATCGTCCCCGCTTTGGCACGGTAACGCTGCAATCCTTTTTGCAGTTCGTCTTCGATAATCCATTGGACCGTGCGATCGATCGTCAGAATCAAGTCTTTGTTGGCCACGGAAGGCAAAAAGCGCCGCACGTTGGCCGGCAGGTCGGTCAGGCTTGCATCTGGCTTCGCCGTCAGCCCAATGCCATCACGCTGGCGCAGGAAGTTATTGTAGTAACCCTCCAAACCATAAAACCCCTCCGGCCACGGATCGTCGTCCAGGCGCACCATCATGCCGACGACGTGCGCCGCCAATGTATTTTCGGGATAGTACCGCTTCGGCGCCGGCGTCAGGTCGACGTGCAACAGCGGCCCCGCGCCGACTTCCTTCTCCAGCTTAGCCTGCGCGTCCACGATGCGCTGGCCTGCTTCCAGACTGATCACCGGCGCCAACTCGACAAACAGGCTGTATTGATAGGTGACCAACAGATCGTAGGTCTGCGCAAACGGCAAGTCGGCGAGTTCTTGCAGTTGCGTGGCAACTGTTCTGCGCTCCTCATCGTCGACAAAATGGGTCGGCGTGGTCGTCACCTGGTAAAAGTAGCGGTCGGCGGCCAAAATCTCCCCGTTGCGGTCGACGAACGCCCCGCGCGGCGACAGCCCCCGGTGCGCAAGACCGGGCGACAGGGCCTGGCCAGCCTGGAGCACCTGGTGAATGAACAAGGGCGCCAGCACCAGAATCCCAAGCGCCGCAAAGAAAAATACAAGCATCCAGAAACGCCAAAGCTCGCGTTTCTGGATGTTGTCGATCACCACGCTCGTATGCTGTTCGCTCATTGCCTGCGGAGCGCCACTCACGGGATCGGGGACAACGGAAGCCGTCATGTCATTTCACCCGTCCTGTAACGTCACGCACGAACTGGTCGACGGCCGTCCCAAACGATTGTTGGGTTGTCTGCCACCACGCACCACCCTGCGCGATCCAATCCTGCGAAACCGGCGGCCCAGTCCCCGCCGCTGGGCGCAGGGTGCTTTCCTGCGCACGCGCGGGTTGGCGTGACCCGGCATCGGCCGGCACGACTACGTCGGTAACCGCATCCCCGGCCACGGCTTCGTCGCCCAACTCTGTGCGCGGCACAAGAATCCGCCCAGTGGCCGGGCCAAACCCTTGCGCTGTCGCCAACGCTTCGATCTGGCTGAGCGAACTTCGCATGGCGATCTGATACACCACCTCGCTGTTGTCCCGCTCGATCCGCTCATATTCCACGCGCAACAGACGCACCTGGAGTCTCGCTTCGGCGATCTGCAGGGAAAGCAACACGTGCAGGGCCATCCCCCCAACGATGATCGAAACAATCGCCAGGAGGAGCATGTATTGTTGCCAAGTCACCGGCAGCGGCAGCGATTCTTGTAGCGATCGCATCCAACGGCGATCCAAGGTTCGCTGCAGCGATTCGGCAATTTCGGCGGAGGGTGTCGACGGCAAACTGCTGCGCTGTAGCATATACCGACTGGTACTCTCGTTTGGTGTGATTTGACTGGCCGTTAGCGTAGTAGGGGCGACGTTACCGTCGCCCCTACACTACGGAAAGCTGCGCTTGACGGAGCTTCCTGATATAGTGATACGTGATGCGTGGTGTGAGGGAGGGCCAGTAGCTCACTTGTCACGCATCACGTGCCACGCTGGCACTTACAGCTTTTCGGCGATTCTGAGTTTCGCCGAGCGGCTGCGAGGATTTTGGGCCACTTCGGCCACACCTGCCTCGACAGGCTTGCGGGTAATCACCCGCAGAGTAGGTTGGCGGTCGTAACCACCTGCCACCCACGCCGGGTCTGGTACGTATACCCGGGCTTCCTGTACCATCCAATGCTTCACGATGCGGTCCTCAAGGCTGTGAAAGCTAATCACGGCCAGACGACCACCCGGCTTTAACACTCGTAGGCACTGGGGCAATACTTGCTCCAATTGCTCCAGTTCCCGGTTCACCGCGATCCGCAAGGCTTGAAACGTGCGTGTGGCCGGATGGATCCGACTCCCCTTGCGCCCGCCCACGGCTCGCTCGATGGCGTTGGCCAACTCCGTGGTCGTGGCGAAAGGCCGATTCTTCACCAGATAACGGGCAATGCGGCGGCTCTGCTGCTCTTCGCCAAACCGGTAAATCAGATCGGCCAGTTCCTTTTCGTCCCACCAGTTCACGATTTCGGCGGCGCTCGTCGTCGCCTCGGGGTCAAAGCGCATATCGAGCGGGCCGCCCGCCATCAGGGAAAAGCCACGCTCGGGCGTTTCAAGCTGGAAACTACTTAACCCAAGGTCGAGTAGAATGCCATCCACCGGCGAAAACCCCTGGTCGCCGGCGACGCCTTCCAATTGCTCAAAAGTTGCCTTGACGAGCAAGAGACGCCCGTTGGCAACCACATCCGCCAACCGCTGTTTCACGCGCAGAATGGCGGCGGGATCAGCATCCAGGGCCAGGAGACGTCCGTCTGGGGCGTTGCGCTCCAGCATCGCCGCCGTGTGCCCCCCACCCCCCACGGTGCAGTCGACGAGCCAGGCGCCCGGCTGCACCTGCAACCCATCCAACACTTCCGGCAATAGGACAGGAATATGCTGGGCGCCAGCCGGGTCAAGGACGACGGGCAATGCTTCTGTCATTGTTCGCAATTTAACGTGCTGGCCTGACGTGCCGGAGCACACCAGGGCAATCTGGAAAACCCGCTGAAGCAATCCATCGCTCGGCGGGCATCACAAACTCAATGCGCCAAAGAAATCGCTGCTGAAATCGGCGCTATTGATTTCCTTCAGCACCTTTTCTTCCCACAGCGGCGGACTCCAAAGTTCCACGAACTTATTCTGGCCCGCAATCACAACATCACTCTCGATTTTGGCATGTTCACGCAGCCGCTGGCTGAGCAGAATTCGCCCCTGCGCATCCGGTTCCAGGTCTTCTGCCGCACTGAAAAAAGCCCGGCGGAACGCTGCAGAACGCGGATCAGTTAACGGCAAGGCACTCACCTTATCGGCCAGCTTCTCCCACTCAGTTCGAGGAAACACCAACAAACACTGGTCAGCCGGGTTGCGGGTGACAACCAGGCCACTGGCAAACGCAGCACGGAACTTGGCCGGGATGGTCAAGCGTGCCTTGCTGTCTAGACCGTGGGTGTACTCGCCGAGAAACATGGTTGCGCCGTTGAATGAGAACTGAGTTGATACACGGCCGAGTCCGTAATGGGTGATGCGCAATCCGTAGAGTCACACCTGGTGCGGCAAGTATGTACGCATTACGCATCACACATTACATATTCAAACACCCCGAACAACAGGTAACTCTCGCTGTTTTTGTCGAAGCTCGGAGGATTTCTCCCCACTTGCTCGTGCTCCCTTGGGAGTTTGGCTGGGCATTTCCTCCACACCACCCCACCTCGACCTATTCTGACCCACATTGTATATCAGTTCTGGGCAAATGTCTAGTAGGAAAATGATTAGAATTTGGGAAAATAGCTGTCAATATTTGGGAAATGGGCGCGCCGAGATTGGGATTCACCAAAATCAGGCGGCAGGGCAGGGTTGTGTGGGATCTACAGCGACTGGGTGTCCGCCGACAACTGCTCGGCCAGCACCTGGCGGCCCAACAGCAACAGCGCCTCATCGTCGCCCATCGGATGGCTGAGACCGGCGCGTACGTCGCGGTAGTAACGTTCGAGGGGCAACGCGCGCGTCATGCCGGCGCCACCCGCCGCGCGCATGCAATGGTCGACGGCCGCCACGGCGTTATTGGTGGCGGTGAACTTGGCGGTGACCACGGCCGGGCCAAGGTCGCCGCGTCGATCCGTATGGCGATCCCAGAGATCCGCCGTGTGGTAGAGTATGCTGCGCGCCTGCGCCAGCAACAGTTCGGCCTGGCCAAGATGGCGTTGAATGCTCTCCAAGGTGGCAATGGGCTTGCCCAGCGCGGCAGGCACGCGCGCCTGCGCATAGCGCGCCGCACTCTGCACGGCCGCCAGGGCAACCCCCACATAAACGGCGCTTACCGTGAGCTGAAACCAGGCATTGGCGCCACCGCCCGTAGATTGCGCACTGCGCGCAAGCATGGCGGCGGCCGGCACCACCACATCGTGCAGAATCACATCGTGGCTGCCGGTCGTGCGCATCCCCATCGCATCCCACGTTTCGACGATTTCGACGCCTTCGCCTTTGGGCACGACAAAGCGGGCGACGTCGTCGCTGCCATCTTGCAGCGTGGCCGGAATAATAAAGTAGTCAAGCACCGGCGCCATGCTGGCAAAGCTCTTGCGCCCCGCAATCTGCCAGGCCGCTGGCGCGCCGGGCACATCCGCCTGGTGTGGCGTCGCCGTTGTTTTAGGCTTGCCACCCCGGCTGGGGCTACCCATCTCCGGTTCAGTGGCGCAGGCGTTGATCAACGCCCCGCGGGTGACGGCATCCCGGCCAATACGCGCAAACAGCGCAGCCGGCCAGCTTGCGCTCTCGGCCGCGCTGCCCATCGTCTGCATGTGCATGGTGAGGCTGAGCGCTGTGCTGCCATCCCCCACGGCCAGACGTTCCACAACCATCACCGTTTCGAGCAGATTCGCGCCCCAGCCGCCCAAAGCCGTCGGCACGACCAGTGCCGGCAGACCGGCGGCGCGTAGATCCACGAAGTTGGCATACGGAAAGCGCCCTGTGCGATCCTGTTCGGCGGCCCGCTCGGCAAACCGGTTGGCCAGTTCGCCAGCAAGAGCGATGAAGTGTTCCTGACGTGCAGTGTATGGATAGAACATAATGGGCTTGCTCGAATTGGATCCGGCGTATCTGGCGCCTCGTGGTTATTCGGTTCGCACGACTTTGACGGCCCGCTTGGCGCGGACATCATACAGGTCGGAGCGGCGGTCGTACAGATGGCGAACGCTGGCCACGTCGCGCTGCTGCGCCAGCGCCGTCAGATCGAGGTCCGTGATGAGCACCGTCTCCACGTTGGCTTCGCTTTCGCCGGCCGTCGCGCGCGGCGGGAAGGCAAAATCGCTGGGGGTGAAAACCGCCGCCTGACCGTAATTGATCAGATAGTTCTTCGCGGTCGGCAGGTTGCCCACATTGCCGACAATTACGACATAGATGAAGTTCTCCACCGCACGCGCCTGGGCCGTGATGCGAATACGATCGTATGCCTTGCGTTCGTCCGTGCTGTACGGCACAAAAAGGACTTCGGCACCCGCCAGCGTCTGCAAACGCGCCAATTCGGGAAACTCGACATCATAGCCGACTTGGATGCCGATCCGCCCCAACGATGTATCGAAAACTTTGATGTCGTCGCCCGGCTCCATATCGAAATCGGCGCGTTCGATGGGGGGAATGTGCAAGGCATCCTGCGTATACACGGCGCCCGTGGGGGTATAGAGGTGCGCCACGTTGTAAAGGTCGCCGTCCCGAATCACCGGCTGCGAGCCGGCGATGATGTACAACCCATGCTTTTGCGCCAGGCTGCTAAACAGATCGATGTAACGATCGGTCATGCTCGCCAGGCGGCGGATGGCATCGCGCGAATCCAGGTCGGAAGGCATCAGCGAAAACAACTGCGCCGTAAAGAGTTCGGGCAGTACCAGGAAGTGGGAGTGATAGGTGTCGGCGGTGTCGACAAAGAAGTTGACGGTGCGCTCGAACTCCCCCCAGGTCTGAATGCGACGCATAAACCACTGCCCAGCGCAGACCCGGATGCGGCGCACCACGCGCTGGAGCGGCGCAGCAGCGATACGGCGCTTCTCCGGCTGATAGTTGGGGTTGGGCATGTCCAGCAGGGTGGAATAGTTGAGGCTGGCATTGTCCCACAAAAAGTCCAGCAGGACGCGGCGAACATTGTAGCCGGCGCGCAAGTGGGCAGAGAGCGATGGATCGGTCATCTCACCGCTGACCACCTTCTGCACGTATTCTTCAGCAGTCATCTTGCCGGCATATTCGGTGTAGCCGGGCAGCCGCCCATACGCCACCATGCGCCGCAAGTTGTAACGCTTCATCAGCGCCACGCGTTTCTCGTAAAGCAAGCGCGAGACCCCATGCCGTTGCCATTGCGGGCGCACACCAATATCGGCGCCGTAGAGCGTGTCACCGCTCGGATCATGCGTGCTAAAAGTCCCGCCGCCGGTGATCTCGTCGTACGTGTACCAGTGGGCGTCATCGTCCAACTGGACGATCAGCGACGTCGCATAGCCAATGACTTCGTCGTTGACTTCGGCCAAAAACTGGCCCTCTGGAAAGGCCGCGAACTGCATCTCGTAGAAACGCACGTTGTAATACGCGCTCTCTGGATACTCGGGATAGGCGACGCGGTGGCAGGCCACAATGCCGGGAATGTCTTCCATCGTCCACGCCCGCACCTTGATGCGCGAGGTTTTCTTCGGCTTGTTGTTCATGCGGGGTGCAATTCGTGTGCTCAAGCGTCCTCGTTTACCTGTTCCCAGGCGCGACGTACCGTGCGGCGAACCGTGTCGAACCCAAAACCGCGACGGGCGAGCAGACCGGTGAGTTTGTGCTCAAACTCTGCTTTGGGCAGTGCCTGCCAGCGGTCAATCTTGCTGGTCGCCGCCGCCCACGCCGCGTCATCTTCATTGAGATCTTTCAGCGTGCTGTCGATAATTTCGCGATCCACGCCCTTCTGACGAAGCTCTTGCCGAATGGCGGCCGCGCTACGCGGCCGAAAGCGGTTGCGATTCTCAAGCCAGAAGGCCGCAAATTCGTCATCGTCGAGATAGTGATGGTCGACCAGCCGTTGCAGCGCGGCCGCGATGGCATCGTCGGCACAGCCCTTGTCGCGTAGACTGCGCTCGACTTCGGCAATGCTGCGCGGGCGAGCGCCGAGATAGTGCAACGCCTTCTGATAGGCTTGCTCGTGGGTGTCGTCATGTTGCAAAAGCTCAATCTCGGCGTCATCCAGCACCTGTCCTTTGCGCAGGTACGTCGCCGCATCGAGGCTGACCGCAAACGCGTACGCGTCGTCGACGAATACGTTCACACGCTCGGCATTATGCTTCTGCTGTTGAAGCGCCGTAATCACACCAGCCACGCTCTCTCTCCGATCCCACGAACAATCAGCCGGCGACCGATGTCGCCTGGTTTTGCCACCGCCACGTTGCAAAAACGGCGAAGATCAAGATCAACGCCATACCGACCGCGCCCACGCCGAGCATGCCGCTGGTGGCAAAAATCGTGCCGGTGACCAAGCTGCCGGCGCCGGATGCCAGGGCGACGAGCATATCGTTGGTGCCCTGTACGCGCCCGCGTTCGCTGTAGTGCAACTCACCGGAAAGCAACGTCGACCCTGCAATGAAACAGAAGTTCCAGCCCAGCCCCAGCAAAAACAGCGCGATGGCCAACGCCCACACGCCGGTGGCGGTTGGCGCCAAAAAGCTGGCCACGATCAACAGCCCGGCGCCGTATACGATCATGGGGCGGCTGCCCAACCGGTCAATCAGCCAACCCGTGACCGTGGCAAAGCCAAACATGCCCAACGTGTGCGCCATGAATACCAGCGAAATCGCGCCGGTGGAATGATGCAAATGATGCATATACACCGGTGTGATGACCATCACCAGCGTCATCACTGTCTGCCCAATCACCATCGTGGCGACGGCCAATTGCACGAGGGGGCGCGCAAAGATCGCCCGCAGTGGACGCGCCACAATCAACGGCTCGGCGCTGTCGCCAGCGGGTGTTTCCAATACCCGGCTCAGGCGTACCGGGTCGGGCCGCAAGAACAGGAACGCCAGGAGCGCAGCCACTAGCGTCAGCGCGGCGCCAGCAAAATAGGGTCCGGCGTTGGGCGCCCAACCGGAACGTTGCGCCAACCCCACCATGGGCGCCGCCAGCAGCGGGCCACCGATCGCACCCACGGTGCCGGCAAAGACGATAAACCCAATGATGCGGGCGCGGTGTTCTTGTGGCCAAACCTCGGAAGCCACAAAACGCGTCTGTTGGCTTGTGCCATTCGCCATGCCGGCCAGCCCAGCGCCCACACACAGCGCAAGAAAGGACAGCCATCCCACAGCCAGCCCACCGACCATCAGCCCGAGTGCGCCCAGCACGTAACCCAACACAAGCACGGGACGACGTCCAGTCCGATCCATCAGCCACCCAATCGGGATGGCAAAGGCCGCACGCCCGACCAGCGCTACCGTGCTGGGAATACCGGCCAGCGCGTCGGCGCCGCCCAATTCAACGGCGTTGATGGCCAGCAGCGTGATCGAGGCGATATACGCCGCGCTGAACAGGCTTTCCGTAACAAACAATGTACCCGTGATCCGCCGCTGTGCGGATCGGCTTACCGTGGTCGACGCCATGACTTTGCTTTCGGCTGGATAGTGAATGGCCGGCTGAAACAGCCTTTGTCCTGCATGCGCCATCCAACGGCCCACCAGGACGCGACCTTGCACACTAGTATAAAGCAAAGCACGCTGGCTCTCAAGCTTGCCGGGCGCGCAAAGAACGAGTTAGCCCGAGGCAATTGCCTCGGGCTAACTCGTCTCACAACCTATTCAACCCACACCACGAAGGGGAAAGGAGAACCCAGATCAGATCGTGACTGTTTCTGGGGTTTCCAGCATCACATCGAGCTCACGCAGCACGGTCACGCGGTTCTTGTTCTTGACCTCGTACTCGCGGATCTCGAGCAACTTTGCCCGGGGCAAATCGCCCAGCTTGGCAACAACGTCCTTGGCCGACAGGTCGTCATAGCCAGGCACCACGGCATCGGCGATGGACTCAACCTTGATCGCCACTTCCTTGGCCACTTCCTCGGCCTTGGACTGGAACTGGGCCAGGAACTTCTCAACTTCGACGACAACCGACTTGGAGTTCTTGGAGACCACGTCCACCTGGTCTTCGACGTAGACCACGACTTTCTTCACTTCAGGGTTTTCCTGGAGTTTGTCGAACTGCTTGGTCCACACCTGCTCGATTTCCTCGCCGCGCTTCTCAGCCTTGTCGACAAGTTCCATACCGGACTTCCACATTTCCTGCGCCTTGTCATAGGCCATGCCCCACATGCCGACAGTCGCCAACATCGTCTTGCGGCCCAAATCCTGGGCCTGCTTCACGCTGCCTTCAACTTTTTCCTGCACATCACGCAGGTCTACATCCATCGCTGAATTTTTGCTCATAATTCTGTGACTCCTTACCTCTGCGAACGAAGTTCCATTCGGATACTTTTTTGTTCGATTCCTTATAACGCACCGCGTTACAAAATGAGTATAACGCATTGCGTCATGAATGTCAAGCCCCAGTTTGTTTGCGTTTTGATAGCAAAAGAACCTGAGGTGACTCCCCAGGTTCTTCAGGCCCAATGTCTACGGTTCGTCTGCCAATCGGCGCAAACAAGCTAGCTGGCGTTGTTGCCCGTCAGCACCGCCACGAAACTCGGATCGCGGTATTTCTTGCCCTCTTCGATCAACATCACCGGGATGCCGTTGCGGATCGGGTACTTGTAGCCATTGCGCGGGTTCAACAGGAATTTGCCATCGTCCACCAGCGTCAGCGGGCCCTTGTCTTCCGGGCACACCAGGATCTTCAACAGCTCATCGCTAATCTTGCCGCCAAGCGGTGCATCGTCGAGCGACTTGATCGGCTGTGACGGCAACACGCCGCTGTTCGCTGCCGAGCTGCCACCCGCAGGCGCCAGGAACTTTTTGAGGGCGTAGGCGATACCGCCCAAAATAGCGACCACAAACAGAATTTGAAATAGTTTCTTCATAGGGTTGCTCCAGGTTATTCAGTACGGAATGGAGATTCGATTCTATACACGCAATCTTAGCACAGAATGAAAGCGAGTAGAAATTTTACTTCAATAGGCCGACCCGCTTACAACACGGATGGGCAAACACGCTGGCCGTGTGTGGCGCGTCGTCAATCTCAGCGGTAAGATCCTGGCCTGGCCAATGCTTTGGCCAGTACTGTCGCATGGGATCATCCAACCACTTTGCGCCCACCAATCGTCAATTGTATACTGGTCAGGACACAAACCCGCAATCATGCGTCGATTGCAGAGACCAGGGTGCTTTTCCCCTCAAAAAACTGGGTTTCTGCATATACGGCCCAATCTGGATGGGATGGATACTATCGCACTGCTGCTGCTTGGGATGATCTGGCTGGGCGCCGTTATCGGGTTGCACCGGCGCGCCCGCCACCATGCCGGCGTCACGGACCTCTGGCGTGACGTGCTGGCCGGTGGCGTTCTGTTTCTACTACTGCTTGGCTTCTTCTGGCGCACATTGATCGGCGACGTCTATCAACCGGCCGATGGCGGCGACCTCGTCAGCTTTCTCTTTCCAACCTATCGCTTTGCAGCCGGCGAATTGGCGCAAGGCCGCTTGCCGCTGTGGAATCCGGCGCTCTATGGCGGCGCGCCCTTTGTGGGCGACATCCAAGCTGGTTTTCTCTACCTGCCGAATCTCGTGCTCTTTCTGCTCAACCCGTTTTTCGGTTACGGGACCCTGCAGTGGTTGTCGGTGCTGCATCTGTTTTGGGCGGGCTTGGGCATGTACGTGCTGCTGCGTACCCTTATTTGGGAAACCGAGCCGGTGTCACGCCTGGCGGCCATGTTCGGGGCCACGGCGTTTATGTTCTGTGACCCGCTGCTGATCCACATCGGCAATCTGAACCTGATCGCGGTGTTGAGTTGGCTGCCCTGGATGTTGGCGCCCTATGCCCGCGCCCTGCGCACCAACAGCCTGCGCTGGATCGGCGTGGCCGCCCTCCTCTTCGCCGTGAGCACCTACGCCGGCCATGCCCAGAGCACCGCCTATGTGGGGATTGCACTCGTGCTCTACACCATTGGCCAGGTCGTCAGCGCCCAGGGGCAAGGACCCAGCGGGACCGCATCCCAACGTCCCTGGCGCGCAGCATTGCTGCTTGGCGCCGTCGTCGGGTTGACGCTGCTGCTGACCGCGCCGATTCTCTTGCCGGCGCTGGAGATGACCCGCTTCACGGTACGCAGCGAGTTCACCTACCAGGATGCCATCGCCTACTCGCTGGCCCCCACGCAGGCGCTGGCCGGTCTGGTCACCCCAAGCTTTTTTGGCCGTGGGCCTGCGCTGCACTGGAGCCTGTGGGACCGCGTCGAATTACCCTATGCCGGCGTTGCTACCTTGATGCTGGCAGTCGCTGCCCTGCTATTGGCCAGTGCGGCTACGCGCCGTCGCCTGTGGACGTGGGTCGGTATCGCTCTCTTTGGCCTGCTGGTCAGCCTGGGTGTCTATGGCATTCTGCATGGCTGGCTGACGGCACTCGTCCCCTTGTTCGACCAGTTCCGCGCCCCAGCGCGTGCGCTGATCCTGTGGACCTTCGGCCTCAGCGTGTTGGCGACGGTGGGTGTGGATGAGGTAATGCGGGCAGCGCGCGCCACACAGCAGGATTCCGCTGCGCAGGCGCGCTTCACCACGATCCTGCGCGCGGGCGCCGTCCTGCTGGCGCTGATTGCCGTCCCCCTCGCCTATTTTGCCCTTCTCTTGACACAGGCTGACGAGACAACCTTTTTGCGCGCATCGCTGGCTGCGCTGGCGCTGGTCTTTGCCGCGGTTTTCTGGGTGGCCACCTGGGCCATCCTGGCTGGCCGGCGCGCCGGCTGGTACGGTGCGACCGCCGGTGGCGTCTTGCTGCTGGCCTTGATCTTCGTCGATCTTTCGTCTACGGGCTCCTACACCGACATCAGCCCGACCGACCCTACCCAGGGCTTTCAACACCCAGCAATCGTCGACTTCTTGCGCGCCGACCCGGACCTCTTCCGGATCGACACGCGCACCGATATCGACGACTTGTGGCAGCCCGACACCGCCGCATTGGTTGGCCTGCAGGATGTCAACGGCATCGCCAATCCGCTGGCGTTGCGCAGTGCGCGCACATTTTGGGAGTCGACCGGCGGCCGGGGTACGCGCCGCTATGACTTGCTCAACGTGAAGTATGTCATCGTGCGCGCCGGCGACCCCTTACCGGAAGGCAAATTCGAACGCGCCTTTGGCCCCGACGGCGGCCTGGAGGTCTACCGCAACCTTGACTTTGCGCCGCGTGCCTGGATGGTCGCCGGCGACGCCGATTTGGCCAATGTACCGGCGCCGGCAACCGCAACGGGGGCGACCGTTACCTACTACGCCAGTACGGGCATGACCATCGAGGTCCAAGCGCCCGCCGCCGGCTATCTGATTCTCAGTGAGGTATGGTATCCCGGCTGGCAGGCAACCGTGAACGGCACACCGGCTGCCGTCGACGAGGCCGGCGGTCTGTTCCGCGCCGTGCCGGTCCCAGCCGGTGCATCCACCGTCGCATTGCGCTTCTGGCCGGCGCCGTTTACCTGGGGTCTGCTTGCCGGAGTCATCGGCGTCATTCTGGTGCTGGCCACATTCATCTGGCCCCTACGCACACGCCGCCGCCCCAGTTGACGTGATATCCGTGTCGTCTGTGTTATCCGTGTCCGATTTTGATTTTCGAATCTCATCATCTCATGCGTGACCACCTGCTCGCCATCGACAACGGCACCCAAAGCGTGCGCGCCCTGCTTTTCGACTTGCGTGGCAATCTGGTGGCCAAGTCCCAGGTGCACCTCGAACCCTATTTCTCACGACAGCCTGGCTGGGCCGAACAAAACCCAGAGTACTATTGGGGTTCCCTGTGCCAGGCCTGCCGGCAGCTTTGGGAAAAGACGACGGTGACGAAAGCGTCGATTGCCGGCGTGGCGCTGACCACACAGCGCGCGACGGTCATCAACGTCGACCGCCACGGCAAACCCCTGCGCCCGGCCATCGTCTGG
>Ga0105047_10010549_pt1 | contig 15084 bp, 17 predicted proteins | sample MAT04_FD_78384 | JGI IMG/M metagenome (GOLD analysis project Ga0105047, IMG submission 78384) | Freshwater microbial communities from Lake Fryxell liftoff mats and glacier meltwater in Antarctica - MAT-04 (megahit assembly) | ecosystem: Environmental > Aquatic > Freshwater > Ice > Liftoff... | reverse complement strand
TGCAATATCTGAATGGTGCATCATGGTGAACCCAATTCCGCCTTTTCCTCGGCATCTAGGCCCGGCCGAAAGAGCAATCGAACAGAGGCGAATTGTCGCGGCCATGGTCGAGGAGGCAATTGCCGATCACCCGTCAAAAAGTTTGAACGGCGATAAAATGACGGTCGCCTTTCTGGCTATCGTAAATTCAAGCTGGACGGTCGAACGCATTGCAGACTTGGAGCGGCGGCTTGATGCAATGGACGCGGCACCAATCCCGGCACCGGCGAAACGCGTGAGACTTAAGCTGGAAGCCAACTCCTATGGATGACGAACATGCGCTAATCACCTCGGCGCGGACGTGGATGGCCGCAGAAGTTGCCAAGGGCCGGGCCTTCGAGGACATCCGGCTGCAATTCAATGCGGCCTTACCGCTGCTGTGCTCGCTCTACAATGCAATGGACACACCCGACCGGGACAAGATTGCCGATCTGTGCGATGCTATCGAGAAAGCCTTTGCGCGGGCCGATGGCTGATGCCGGGGGGGCCGTGCCCGAAAACCTGAGGTTTGGGGCATCCTGTCCGGTTGGGGAAAATAACTTTCACATCGCCAAAATGGAGCATTTGATGACACGACCGCGAACACCGAAGGCGATGGCCGCGATCACCGGCGCTGACACGCAGCATCCGGGCCGATACGCGGCAAGGTCGGAACCGAAGGGACAACAACTCTTAGGCGCGTCGCCTGGGGGCCTGACACCCGGCCAGCGTGCGGCGTGCCGGCAACTGGCCGATGAACTGCCATGGCTGGCGAAATCGGATAGGGCGATGCTGACCCTTGCCGCGCGGCTGGCGGACCGGGTGGACAATGACCCGGCTTGTTCATTGGCGGCGTTCACGCAACTGCGGCTTTGCTTGTCGTCTCTGGGCGCGACCCCGGTTGACCGGAGCAAGGTGAACGCGGCGGCAGATGATGACGACGATCCAGCAGCGTTTTTTCAGTGACGGGCGATCACCTCACACCCGTCGCGCTCGGGGCTTCATGGCCGGATGCTGGCCGCCTTCGACCGGCTCATGGCTGGCGTGCTACGGCGTGAAGAAACGGCGATGGATGCGAAGTTGCGGCGCGAGGGCATGACCCCCACACAGGCCGCTGAGGGCGCGCTGGCGCACGTTGCGCGGCTCACGTTGGCGATACAGACCGCGCGGGCGCGCCATGAGGCAATGGCCGAGGCGCGGCGGCACTGAGTGGCTGGCCTATTGCGCGGGCGGGATCGCTTGTGGAGCTAATTCCACAACCGACGGTTCGCCCGCGCGCGCCTGGGTCGTGCCACATGGTGTGGCAGGACCTGCACTTTCTTCTGGGTTCGCCTGCGCGTGCGGCGCTGCACCCGGAAACGGCGCATGGCGGCGATCACAAATCAAGTGGCCAACTTGGCCACTTGATCCAGCCTTCATTCGCAGCCACCGCCGCCAAGGTGGCCGTCCAGCACACCGCAACTTCGCCAAGGCACCACACCGGGCGCTGGCTGGCATCGGCGCTGGTGACGGGCATCGGGGGCGGGGGGCTGGCAGCTGGCCGTCTGGTGGCCGATCTGGCGGGGCTGGCGCTTGCATCCGGCGGGTCTTTTGATACCGGCACCTTCTGGGGCAATCCGCGTTATAGTGGGGGATATTGTGGCGGCATCGTTTTTTTCTTTCGTAAGAATATCAATAGCTTAAGGCTGTAATTTGGCGGAGAGACAGGGATTCGAACCCTGGGTCGGCGCAAACCGACAACGGTTTTCGAGACCGCCGCATTCGACCACTCTGCCACCTCTCCGCAGAAGGGCTGTCGTGATCGTCGGCTTAGCGGTGGCGGGAGGTGCTGGCAAGTCCCTTTCCTCGGCGCGGGGTCACGCAGGATTGCGCCGGGCCATTGCGTGCCATGCTTGGCAAGGCGACGGCAGTGAGCTAACTGTCGGCATCAAATCGCGGTACGGGGATTGGCGAGATGCGTCTTTTGATGTCGGTCATGGCGCTTGCCCTGGCCCTGTGCGGCCCGGCTGCGGTTGTGGCGCAGATCGTCCCGCCGGTCGCTGCCTCTCGGGTCGCTGCCCTGTCCGATCTGTTGCTGATCGACCGGATCGTTGCGATCATGCGGGAAGAGGGGCTGATCGCGGGGCGCGAAATGGGTCGCGACATGTTCCCGGATCGCGCTCCGGCGGGTTGGGAGGCGGTCGTGTCGCTGATCTATGACCCCGCCGACATGCGCCGCCGGTTCGACGCGGCCTTTGAGGCCTCGCTCGAGGGGTCCCTGCATCTGGCCGAAATCGAACGGTTCTTCGCCTCCGCTCTTGGCCAAACCGTGCTCTCGCTGGAGGTCGCCGCCCGGCTGGCCCTGCTGGACCCGGTGGCCGAAGAGGCAGCCAAGCGGGCCCTTGCCGAGATGCAGCAGGCGGTTGATCCGCGTCTGACGGCTCTCGCCGGGTTTGTCGACACCAACAACCTGATCGAGTCGAACGTGATGGCGGCGCTGAACTCCAATCTGGCGTTCTTTCAGGGTCTGGCCGAGGGGGCCGCCTTGCAGGACATGGTGCCGGAAGACCAGATTCTGGCCGATGTCTGGGCGCAAGAGCCCCAGATCCGGGCCGAAATGACCGATTGGCTGATGCCGTATCTGGCCCTCGCCTATCGCCCGCTCGACGATGCCGATCTGGCGGCCTATCAGACATTCTCGGAAACCCCGGCCGGGCAAGCCATCAACACGGCCCTGTTTTCGGCGTTCGATGCGCTGTTCACCGCGATCTCGCGCGATCTGGGGCGGGCGGCGGCAAGACAGATGCAGGGGCAGGAATTATAGGGCTTTGCGGTCGGGTTGCCGTTGCGCACCGGGCTTGACACCCCGGCGGGGTTGCAACATAAGCGCGGTTTCCGGCAAGAGGCAGCTTTTGGACGGAATTGTCATGTTTTGGGCCCCGACCGGGGCACGCAGTCCGAGGCGGGGAAACCCGGCAACACCGAACGGGAGACCTTCCTTCGGGGCCGCAGGACGCGGAGCGAGAGAGAAGGAAAGACCATGTTTGCGGTCCTCAAGACCGGTGGCAAGCAGTACAAGGTGCAGGCGGGTGACGTGCTGCGCGTGGAAAAGCTGGCCGCCATTGCTGGAGACAGGATCCAGTTCAACGACATCCTGATGGTCGGCGGCGAGACGCTGACAGTGGGCGTGCCGTTCGTGGCCGGTGCCGCCGTGCAGGCCGAGGTGATCGACCAGATCAAGGGTGAAAAGGTCATCCACTTCGTCAAGCGCCGCCGGAAACATTCGAGCCAGCGCACCAAGGGCCATCGCCAGCACCTGACGCTGGTTCGGGTGACCGACGTTCTGGCTGCCGGTGCCGATGCAACGGGCGTGATGCCAGCCACCGGTACGGCAGATGCACGCCGCGCCGCCCATGATGCCGAGGCAGCACCCCGCGCTGCCCAATCTGTCGCCGTCGCTCCTGCCGCTCTCGAAACCGTCGCCGCAGAGGCGGCAATCGTCGATGCCCCCGCCAAGCCGAAGCGCGCGCCCAAAGCCGCCGCTGTCGCACAGGAGTAACCCGCCATGGCACACAAGAAAGCAGGCGGGTCCTCCCGCAACGGTCGCGACAGCGCCGGGCGTCGTCTGGGCGTGAAACTGTTCGGTGGCCAGCATGCCATTCCGGGCAACATCATCGTGCGCCAGCGCGGCACCACCTGGTTTCCGGGCGACGGCGTGGGCATGGGCACCGATCACACGATTTTTGCCAAGGTCGAGGGGCATGTGACCTTTAAGAAGGGTATGAAAGGTCGCACCTTCATCTCTGTGCTGCCAGCCGTGGAGGCAGCCGAGTAAGCCGAACCTTTACACCAGGGTTGTAAACGGGGGATCGGCTGAAAGGCCGGTCCCCTCGGCTTTTCAGGCACTTGCCAAAGCCCCGTGTGACAGGATGTCCAAAGGAGATCGACATGACGCTCGACATGATCGCAGTTGCCACCGAAGGCCAGATCGCCGCTGGCCGTTTCGTGCTGCGCCCGGCCCGCAAGTCCGACGCCGGGCTCTTTGCGATGTATGCCGGTGACCGCCGGGTCGCGGAAGGCACACGGTCGATCCCGCATCCCCTGCCGCCCGGCGCTGCCGAGGCGTTCATGGCGCGGGCTGTGGCGGGGGGGAGCGACGAGGATATCTGGGTAATGGACGGATCGGCGACCGGTTTGGCCGAAGTGTTGGGCGTGATCAGCCTCAAGCGGATGGACGAGGCGAAGTTTGCGCGCGGCCAGTCGGAAATCGGCTATTGGGTCGCCCCGGCGTTCTGGAACACGGGTTTCGCGTCCGCGGCCGTGCGGGCATTGATCGGGGCCAATCCGCAGCACAACCGCACGATCTTTGCCGAGGTGTTTCAGGACAATCCAGGGTCGGCACGCGTACTGACGAATGCAGGGTTTCAGTATCTGGGCGACGCCGAGACGTTTTCGGTCGCGCGGGGCGGGCGCGTGCCGACCTGGACCTACCTCAGGAAACTCGATTGAGCCCGAAACTTGATTGAGCCAAAAGTTGGATGAGCCCGAAACTCGATCGAGCCCGAAACTCGATCGAGCCCGAAACTCGATCGAGCCCGAAACTTGATTGAGAAAGGCTCCGAATGGTCGTATCGCCTGTCGGGACCCTGAACCCCGAAAGTTGCTGCGATGAAGTTTCTTGACCTGTGCAAAGTCTACATCCGCTCGGGCGGCGGCGGGTCGGGATGTGTCAGCTTTCGCCGCGAGAAGTTCGTCGAGTTCGGCGGGCCGGATGGCGGGGACGGCGGCAACGGCGGCTCGGTCTGGGCCGAAGCGGTGGACGGGTTAAACACCCTGATCGACTTTCGCTATCAGCAGCATTTCTTTGCCAGGACCGGGCAAGGCGGGATGGGGCAACAGCGCACCGGCAAGACAGGCGAGGACATCGTGCTGCGCGTGCCGGTGGGGACCGAAATTCTCGACGAGGACGAGGCGACCGTGATCGCCGATCTGGTGACGGTGGGCCAGCGCGTACAACTGGCGCGTGGTGGCAACGGCGGCTGGGGCAACCTGCAGTTCAAGACCTCGACCAACCGCGCGCCGGCCCGGGCCAACCCGGGGCAAGAGGGGGTGGAGCGCACGATCTGGCTGCGGCTGAAGCTGATCGCCGACGCAGGGTTGGTCGGGTTGCCCAATGCCGGGAAATCGACCTTCCTCGCCGCGGTGTCGAACGCCCGTCCCAAGATCGCGGACTATCCCTTTACCACGCTGGTGCCCAATCTGGGGGTCGTGGGGGTCGATGGCACGGAAATCGTGATGGCCGACATTCCGGGCCTGATCGAGGGGGCGAGCGAGGGCCGCGGCTTGGGCACCCAGTTTCTGGCGCATGTCGAGCGCTGCAAGGTCCTGCTGCATCTGGTCGACGGCACATCTTCGACCATCACCCGGGACTACCGCACCATCGTGCACGAGTTGGAGGCCTATGCCGAAGAACTGGGCAACAAGCCGCGGATCGTGGCCCTGAACAAATGCGATGCGCTGGATGCCAGGACCATCGCGACGCGCCGTCGGGCACTGGAAAAGGTCTACTCGGGCACCGTGCATGTGATTTCCGGGGTGTCGGGGCAGGGCCTGCAAGAGGTTCTGCGCGCGCTGCACCGCCAGATCAGGAACGAGACGCCGGTGGTCGAGGCGGCCCCGTGGCACCCCTGACCGCCCCCGACATCCGCACGGCACGGCGGCTGGTCGTCAAGATCGGCTCGGCGCTGCTGGTGGACCGCCGCGCCGGGCTGCGGGTGGACTGGCTGGCGGCGCTGGCGCTTGATGTCGCGGAGGCCAAGGCGCGCGGGGCCGATGTGGTGATCGTGTCGTCGGGGTCGATCGCCCTGGGGCGCAAGGTGCTGGGGCTGGCCGACGGGCCGTTGCCGCTGGAACAGTCGCAGGCGGCGGCAGCGGTCGGGCAGATCCGGCTGGCGCAGGCCTATGAGGCGGTGCTGGCGCCGCACGGCGTGCTGACCGCGCAGGTGCTGGTGACATTGGAGGATACCACCGACCGTCGGCGCTATCTGAACGCCCGCGCAACGCTGGAGACATTGCTGGGTCTGGGCGTCGTGCCGATCGTCAACGAAAACGATACAGTGGCGACCGACGAAATCCGGTTTGGCGACAATGACCGGCTGGCCGCGCAGATCGCGGTCACCGTGGGGGCGGATCAGTTGATCCTGTTGTCGGATGTGGACGGCTTCTACTCGGCCAATCCCAGGGAGGACGCCGCAGCGGTGCGGTTCGATCTGGTGGCGGCGATCACCCCCGCGCACGAGGCGATGGCGGGGGACCCCGTCTCGGGACTGTCCAAGGGCGGGATGAAAACCAAGCTGATGGCCGCCAAGACCGCCGTTGCGGGCGGTTGTGCCATGGCGATCATGGAAGGCTCGGTGCTACGGCCGTTGCAGGCGCTGGCGGCAGGTGCGGCGCGGACCTGGTTCGTGGCGATGGCCGACCCGCAGGTGGCGAGGAAACGCTGGATCAACGCCATGAAACCGCGCGGCGAGGTGCGGCTGGATGCGGGGGCGGTGGTGGCGCTGCGGGCCGGAAAGTCGCTGCTGCCGGCCGGGGTGGTCGGCGTGTCGGGTGCGTTCGGGCGGGGCGATCCGGTGGCGATTGTCGGGGTTGCGGGCGAAGGTCTGGGCAAGGGGCTGATCCGCTACACCGCCGAAGAGGCGAGGGCGATTGCCGGGCACCGGTCGGGCGAGATCGAGGCAATCCTGGGCTATGCCGGGCGGGCCGCGCTCATCCATCGGGATGACATGGTGCTATGAGGGCAGACTGGGGGCCAGCCCCCAGACCCCCGGGATATTTTCGCCAAGTTGAAGCGAACAGGAAGGGACGGGTCATGGCTGGGGAAGTGGCAGGGTTGATGGCCATGATGGGGGCGTTGGCGCGGTCGGCGGCGGCGGAACTCGCCTATGCCCCGGCGGCGCGAAAACAGGCGGCGCTGGTCGGGGCGGCAGAGCGGGTCCGGGACGGGCAGGGGGCAATTCTGGACGCGAATGCCGAAGACATGGCTCGTGGCGCGGCAAAGGGGTTGAGCCCGGCGTTGCTCGACCGGCTGCGGCTGGACGAGGGACGGCTGCGGGGGATCGTCGACGGGCTGCGGTCCGTCGCTTTGCAGCCCGATCCGGTGGGGCGGGTTCTGGCGGAATGGGACCGGCCCAATGGCCTGCATATTCAGCGGGTTGCCACGCCGTTAGGGGTGGTGGGGGTCATCTATGAAAGTCGTCCCAACGTCACGGCGGATGCGGGGGCGCTGTGCCTGAAAGCCGGGAATGCGGTGATTCTGCGCGGGGGGTCGGAAAGTTTTCACACCTCGAACGCCCTGCATGCCTGCCTTTTGCACGGGGTGCGTGCGGCGGGGCTGCCCGAGGCGGCCATTCAACTGGTGCCGACCCGCGACCGGGCGATGGTTCAGGCGATGTTGACAGCTGTCAACTTGATCGACGTCATCGTACCGCGGGGCGGTCGCGGGCTGGTGGGGCTGGTGCAGGCCGAGGCGCGGGTGCCGGTGTTCGCGCATCTGGAAGGCATCTGCCATGTCTATGCCGACCGCGACGCCGATCTGGAGAAGGCCCGCGCCGTGGTACTGAACGCCAAGACCCGGCGGACCGGGATCTGCGGGGCGGCGGAATGTCTGCTGATCGACCGGGAATTCCATGCCCGGCACGGGGCGGTGCTGATCGAGGACCTGCTGCGCGCCGGGGTCGAGGTCCGCACCGAGGGGGCGCTGCTGGGGGTTTCGGGGACGGTTGCGGCCGCGGCGGACGACTTTGGCCGCGAGTTTCTTGACATGATCATTGCGGCGCGGCTGGTCGACGGGGTGGACGGTGCGATTGCCCATATCCGCCGCTATGGCTCGAACCACACCGAGGCGATCCTGACCGAGAACGACGTCACCGCCGCGCGGTTCTTCGAACGGCTGGACAGTGCCATCCTGTTGCGCAATGCCAGCACCCAGTTCGCCGATGGGGCCGAGTTCGGCATGGGGGCCGAGATCGGCATCGCCACGGGCAAGCTGCATGCGAGAGGGCCGGTCGGGGCGCAGCAGTTGACCAGCTTCAAATACCTTGTCACCGGCAACGGCACGATCAGAAGCTGAGGCGGATGTCGGCCTCGCGGACCTCGACCGTCAGGCGCAGGCCCTGCTGCGCGGTCTCGAGCGGGACCAGCAGGAAATGCACCTGGGCCGGACCGATGCCGGCCCCGGCGGCGGGGTTCGACAGCACTTCCCACAGATCGGGATCGATCCGCAGTTTCTGCGCGCGGGCGGCGATCGACCAGCGCCCTTCGGCAACCTCTACCGCGATCCTGCCGCCGTAGGGCATCGCGGTTTCGAGGCACTGGATCAGCAGGAAGGCCAGTTTCACCTCGCGACGCCCGAGGTCGGCAGGGCTTTGCCAGTCGACCGACAGCCGGCCGCCGCGCATCACGTCGCCGAGGATGCCCACCACTTCGGACCGCCCGATACGCTGATCGGCCGAGGCCGCCCCGAAGCCGACCCGGAAGAACCGGATGCGGGCATTGGCCGATGCCACGCTTTCCGAGATCAGCGCCATTTCCGCGCCCTTGACGTTGCCGTCCATCATCAACAATTCGACCCCATTGCTGATGGCACCGATCGGGCTGATAAGATCATGGCAGATGCGCGACCCCAGCAGGGCGGCAAGATCGGCTTTGTCGGGCATTGCAAACTCCTTGTGGCGGCAGACATCGAAGGCGGGAGACATCGTAGGCTTGGCAAAGATCGAAAGCGGGCAGGTCATGGGGTCATTGCTGCAACCCGGTATGCTGGTGCGGCATCCCGGCCGGCCCGATTGGGGTCTGGGGCAGGTGCAGTCCAACATCGGTGGCCGCGTCACGGTGAACTTTGAACACGCGGGAAAGCTGGTGATCGACACGCGCCATGTCGACTTGCGCCCCGAATTCGGCAACTCTGCCATATTGCCCTGAACGGGCCGGCCTTTTCAACCCGGCCTTTTCAACCCGGCCTTTTCGTTCCGGCAATGCCACGGGCAGGGCCGGACGGGGGCGGAGAGCCCGGTTGCAATGCAGTCCTGCAGACCCTAAGAGAACGCTGCCGGTCAGGCAGATGGACCATGGATACCATGATTGCCGACGACAACACCCTTGCCTTGCGCCTCGCCCGGGACGACCGCGATCTGCGGGCGGCACAGCGGTTGCGCTATTCGGTGTTCATCGAGGAACTGGGCGGCGATGGCGCGCTGGTCGATCACGCCGCGCGGCTGGAGAGGGATGCGTTCGATCCCTTCTTCGAGCATCTGTTGCTGATCGACAGCCGGCGGGATGCCGATCGGCTGGAGGATGTCGTGGGCGTCTACCGCCTGCTGACCAGCGACCGGATGCCGCTGGCCGGGCGGTACTACTCGGAGGGCGAGTATGACCTCGAGCCGCTGAAAGCTTCGGGCCGCCGATTGTTGGAATTGGGGCGGTCTTGCGTGCACAAAGACCTGCGCGGCGGGGCCGCAATGTTTCATTTGTGGAACGGTCTGGCGGACTATGTGCTGGAGCGCGGCATCGAGGTGATGTTCGGGGCGGCGAGTTTCCATGGCGTGGACGTGGTGGCACTGGCGCAGCCGCTGGCCTTTCTGCATCACCACCATCTGGCCCCCGAGGCGTTGCGGGTGCGGGCGCGCGGCGCCAACCGGCTGGGGATGGATCTGATGCCGAAGGATGCGCTTGACCGACGGCTGGCGATGGCGGGCACGCCTGCGTTGATCAAGGCGTATCTGCGGCTCGGCGGGTTTGTCGGCGATGGGGCGTGGATCGACCATAGCTTCAATACAACCGATGTCTGTCTGGTGATGGACACCGCGCGGATGAGTGCCAAGCATCTGGACTATTACACCCGCAAGAAAGCCCGCGAGGGATGACCGACTGGCTGGCGGCGCGGATGCCGATGCCTGCCCCTGGTCTGGCTGGCTGGCTGCGGGTGATCTGGCGCGGCGGCGCACTGGCAGTCGTGATCTATGGCGGGTTCGGCCTGCTGCTGCTGCTGCGGCTGGTCGAGCGGCCGCTCTACGGGCCAGTGCGGCCCGTGACGCCGCTGATCACGGTGGCGGTGTGCCGGCTGGCGGTCCGGCTGTTGGGGCTGCGCTGGCGCGTGCGGGGCCAGCCGGTGCAGGGCGCGGCGGCGATGGTGGCCAATCATGCGGGCTGGCTGGACATCTTTACCCTGAACGCGGTGCAGCCGGTGTATTTCGTGGCGAAATCCGAAGTGGCGGGCTGGGCGGGGATCGGGGTTCTGGCGCGGGCGACCGGCACGGTGTTCATCACCCGCCGGGGCACCGAGGCTCTGGCGCAGCAAAAGGTGCTGGAACAGCGGCTGCACGCCGGGCACCGGCTGTTGTTCTTCCCCGAGGGCACCAGCACCGACAGCCTCCGGGTGCTGCCGTTCAAACCGACGTTGTTTGCCGCGTTCTGTGCGCCGGGACTGCGCGAGGCGATGCAGGTGCAGCCGGTCAGCGTGGTTTATCATGCTCCGCAGGGGCAGGATGCACGGTTCTATGGCTGGTGGGGCGACATGGAGTTCGCCCCACATCTGCTGCAAGTGCTGGCCCATCCGGGGGGAAGCGCAGACGTCACGCTGCACCCGCCGGTCGCCGTTTCAGCGTTCGCCGACCGCAAGGCGCTGGCCGCTGCCTGCGACGCGGTGATCCGGCAGGGGCATGCGGCGGGGCTGGACGGCGACGTGCGCTGATGCGGGCTGGTTGCCGGACGCGCCCGTCACCCCAACGGGGCCAGCAGGGCACGCAGTGCGGCAGCGGGATCGTCTGCCGACCAGACCTCGTCGCCGATCGCGAAGAAATCGGTGATCGGCCCCAGTTTCTCGACCAGGTCCAGCGTCAGCGCGCCTTCGGCGATGACCGGCACCTCGATCATTTCGGACCACCACTCGAACAACTCGAACGGGGCCTGCGCACCGGTTCCAAGCGGCGTTGCCCCGACCGGACCGAAGGCCACGTAATCCGCCCCGGCCTCGCCTGCGCCGAGACCCTCGTGCCGGGTCGTCCCGGCAAAGGCGCCGATGATCGCGTCCGCCCCCAGATCCTTGCGCGCCGCGCGAACGCCGCGTGCCCCGTCGGGCAGGTGGACGCCATCGAGCCCCAGCCGTTCGACCAGCAGCAGGTGGGTGTCGATCACGATGGCCACGTCGCGGGCATGGGCCACGGCCCGGCAGGCATCCGCAGCGCGCGCGATCAGGTCAAGGTCTCGCGAGGCCAGCGACAGGCGCAGGCAGGCAATCTCGACCCCGTCGAGCACCGCGGCAAGCTGGTCTGGAAAAAGCAGCGGGTCCGGCACGGGCGGCGAGATCAGGGTGATCCGGGGGCGGTCGGCGGGCAGCATGCGGGCGGCTCCTGTGGCGTCCGGCCCGCTTTAGCGCAGTTTGGCGGTGTTGGCCATAAGCCGGCCCGTCGGCTTGCCGGCCCGTCGGCTTGCCGGCCCCGAGGCCCGAGGCTTGCCGGCCCGTCGGCCCGTCGGCTTGCCGGCCCGCTGGCTTGCCGGCCCGTCGGCCCGTCGGCCCGTCGGCCCGTCGGCCCGTCGGCCCGTCGGCTTGCCGGCCCGTCGGCTTGCCGGCCCGTCGGCTTGCCGGCCCGTCGGCTTGCCGGCCCGCTGCGGCTCGCGTATCAGGGGCGGACCCTGCGGTTCGAGGTGCGCGCATGATCCCCCCTGTGTTCATTCTGGTGCGCCCGCAGATGGGCGAGAACATCGGGGCGGCAGCGCGGGCCATGCTGAATTTCGGGCTGGACCGGATGCGCGTGGTGGCCCCGCGCGATGGCTGGCCCAGTGCGGGGGCGGTCGCGATGGCCAGCGGCGCGGGGCGGGTGCTGGATCAGGCGGGCCAGTTCGCCGATGTGCCGGGGGCGGTCGCCGATTGCGACTATGTGTTTGCCACCACGGCGCGGGCACGCGAGTTGACCAAGCCGATCCTGACGCCGGAACGGGCGATGGCAGTCGCGCGCACCCTGGCCGAGGCGGGCAAGCGGGTGGGCGTGCTGTTCGGGCCCGAACGCGCCGGGCTGGAAAACGACGATGTGGTGCTGGCCAATGCCATCGTCACGGTGCCGGTCAACCCCGATTTCCCCTCGCTCAATCTTGGGCAATGCGTGTTGCTGATGGGCTATGAATGGCGCAGGCAGACCGTGGAGGTGCCGCCTGAAGTGCTCGAACTGGCGCGCACGGTTCTGGCCAGCGGGCTGGAGGTGCAGCGGCTGGGCGATCATTTCGAAGAACGGCTGGAAGCGGCGGGGTTCTTCTATCCGCCGGGCAAGGTCGCGGGGATGAAATTGTCGTTGCGCAACATGTGGTCGCGGCTGGGGCTGACCCGGGCCGAGGTGCAGACCCTGCACGGCATGTTGCGGCAGATCGCCTACAAACTGCGCCAGGACGGCGACTAGCCGGTTTCGGTTCAATCCGCGGGGGCGATGCTTTAGGCTGCGGCAAACGGGCAGGAAGGCAGGGCAGAGATGAGGCAGGCAACACGGCGGGCCTTCGTGCTGGGGGCAATGGCGGCGGGGCTGGTTGGCTGTGCGGGCGGCGGCGGGGTCACGCCAAGCGGTGGGCAACCCGGAGCGGCGGCCGCCCCGCGCGCCGTGCCGAATGCCGGGTTCGACGCCTGGGTGACCGGGTTTCGCGCCCGGGCCGCGGCGCGCGGGATCCCGGGGGCCACGATCAGTGCGGCCATGGGCTCGGCCGGATTTCTGCCGGATGTGATCGAGAAGGATCGCAACCAGACCGAGTTTACCCGCACGCTGGAAGATTATCTCGCGATTGCCGCCAGTGCCGAGCGGGTGTCGCTGGGGCAGGCCGATCTGCGGCAGTACGGCGCCGTGCTGGGGCGGATCGAGGCGCAGTACGGCGTCGAGGCGCATGTGGTCACCGCCGTCTGGGGGCTGGAGTCGTTCTACGGCACCCGGCGCGGAAATGTGCCGGTTATCTCGGCGCTGGCGACGCTGGCCTATGATGGGCGGCGGGGAGAGTTCTTTGAAAGCCAGTTGGTGGCCGCGCTGAAGATTCTGGCAAACGGCGATACAACGCCTGCGGGAATGACGGGGTCGTGGGCCGGGGCGATGGGGCATACCCAGTTCATTCCGACCAGCTACCTTGCCTATGCGGTGGATTTCACCGGCGACGGGCGGCGCGATATCTGGAGCGACGATCCGACGGATTCGCTGGCCTCGACAGCGGCTTATCTGGCGAAATCCGGATGGCAGCGCGGGGTGCCTTGGGGGATGGAGGTGCGCCTGCCGTCCGGGTTCGGGGCCGGGGCGTTGGGGCGCGGCAAGGGGCAATCGGCGGACGCCTGGACTGCGCAGGGGGTGACCACGGCCCAAGGCGGGCGGCTGCCGGTGGGCGGCTCGATCATCGCGCCGAAGGGGGTTTCGGGGCCTGCGTTCCTGCTGACACAGAATTTCAACGTGATCCTGCGCTACAACAATGCCGAGAACTATGCGATCGGGGTCGGGCATCTGTCGGACCGGCTGCTGGGGCGGCCTGCGGTGCAGGCGTCGTGGGGGGCGGATGCGACCGGCATGACCATCGCCGACCGGCAGGAGTTGCAGCGGCGGCTGACGGCGGCGGGGTTTGATACCGAGGGCAGCGACGGGGTGATCGGGGCCAGGACACGGGCCGCGATTTCGGGGTATCAGGCCAGTTTGGGGATACCGGTGACCGGCGAGCCATCGGTCGAGTTGCTGCGGCGGTTGCGGTAGGGCAGGACGCAAGGGGAGTGGCGCGCGGACCGGCGTTGGCCCGGCCCCCGGGATATCCTTGCAGCGATGCAAGGTCAGCGGCGTCAGTGTCGCGGGGCCTTGATGGGGTCGGGGGGCAGGGCTAGGGTCCGGTCCTGCGAACAGGAGCGGAACCATGGCGGGCAAGCGCAGCATATTCGAGGAGGTCGGGGCAGCCTCGGCCAGGGGACCTGTGGTTCCGGCGGGCGGGCTGATCGACGGGCCGGGCAAGGGGGCGCGGCGTGGCATCCGGCTTTGGCTGATCGGGTTGTTCGGGCTGGTCGCGGTGATGATCGCCGTCGGCGGGATGACGCGACTGACGGATTCCGGCCTGTCGATCACCGAGTGGAATCTGGTGATGGGAACGCTGCCGCCGCTGGATGCCGCGACCTGGGCGTCGGAGTTCGTCAAATATCAGGCGAGCCCGGAGTTTGCGTTGCAAAACAGCGCGATGTCGCTTGAGGCGTTCAAGGGCATCTATTGGTGGGAATGGGGTCATCGTCTGTTGGGCCGGGTTATCGGGCTGGTCTGGGCCGTCGGGTTCCTGGGCTTTCTGGTGGCCCGGCAGATCCCCGCCGGTTGGGTTCCCCGGTTGTTCTGGCTGGGGCCGATGATCGGTTTGCAGGGGTTGATCGGCTGGTGGATGGTCACCTCGGGGTTGACCGCAGACCGGGTGGATGTCGCTTCGTATCGGCTGGCGCTGCATCTGGGGCTGGCCTTTGCGTTGTTCGGGGTGCTGACCTGGTATGTGTTGCAACTGGGCCGCAGCGAGGCCGATCTGCTGCGCGCGCGGCGGGTCAAGGAGGGCAAGCTGTTCGGGATGTCGACCGGTTTGATGCACTTTGCGTTCCTGCAGATACTGCTGGGGGCACTGGTGGCCGGGATCGACGCCGGCCGCAACTTTCCGACCTGGCCCCTGATGAACGGGCAGTTCTTTCCGGCGGATGCGTTTTATGTGCCGGGTGGCGCGTGGTGGCAGGCGTTCTTTGAAAATCCGGGGCTGGTACAGTTCATTCACCGGATGTCGGGGTATCTGCTGTTCGGCTTTGGTGTGGTGGTGTGGCTGCGGGGCCGCCGCTCGGCGCATCGCGCGACCCGGGCGGCGTTTCATGGCGTCATGGCGATGATGGCGGCGCAAGTCGCCTTGGGGATTGCCACGGTGCTGGTCGCGGCGCAGATGCATGTGGCGCTCACCCATCAGATCGGCGCGGTGGTTCTGTGGGTGTTGATCTTGCGGGCGCGGCATCTGGCGGCGTATCCATGGGCGGGTTCGATCCGGGAGGGAACGGCATGACGGTCAACAATC
>Ga0105047_10010548_pt1 | contig 15085 bp, 14 predicted proteins | sample MAT04_FD_78384 | JGI IMG/M metagenome (GOLD analysis project Ga0105047, IMG submission 78384) | Freshwater microbial communities from Lake Fryxell liftoff mats and glacier meltwater in Antarctica - MAT-04 (megahit assembly) | ecosystem: Environmental > Aquatic > Freshwater > Ice > Liftoff... | reverse complement strand
CCTCAAAAGCTGCTGTTGGGATTCGAACCCAAGACCTCTTCCTTACCAAGGAAGTGCTCTACCAGCTGAGCTACAGCAGCAAATACGCCGGTCGAACGCACCTTAGGAACACTCGGTCGGTCCGGTGAGTGTTACGAGAAATGCACCAACTCGGCCAGAGCGGGAGACGGGATTTGAACCCGCAACATTTTGCTTGGAAGGCAAAAGCTCTACCGTTGAGCTACTCCCGCTTGTTCTCAGATAGCCCGCCGTTTACGGCGGGTTCTTCCAATCCTTCCCACCGTGAACGGCGGGCTATATGAATTATTGGGTAGGAGAGGATTCGAACCTCTGTACTCCGAAGAGGCCAGATTTACAGTCTGGTGCAATTGACCACTCTGCCACCTACCCGTAATCGCTGATCCCGTCTGTTTTAAGCCAGCTGTGAGATTTGAACTCACGACCTACGGTTTACAAAACCGTTGCTCTACCAACTGAGCTAAGCTGGCAGCATAGCCATTCGGGAATTCATAACTTAGGAACGTTGGCCGGGGCGTTCAAGTCGAATTTCCGATCGGTACTTCGCGAGCCGGAAACGTGAGTGACTGAAGAATGCTTCCTCCGGACGCTTACGCTCCCAAATCGCTTGTGAACTAACGGACAAGCGCCTCATTCGACAGGTTCACGGGTTCCGTCAAGGAACCAACTTCAATCCGCGAAGTTGGGCTTCGGTGTCCGGCCCCCAGTGGTAGATCGTCGGGCGAACCGGGCTCGTGGGTTCGTAGCCGGGCGAACGAGGCATGCCCGCGATACGAAACGTCTTCCCATCGCCAACGACGGGCAAAAGATACTCTCCGGGTCCCGGGAATCCACTCGCCCCCGGCGGCATCGCCGACGGTAAATTGATCACTTCAATCACGGAGTCTTTCTCGACCCCCTCGCCACGGACGACGCGAATGACTTTTGCCAGCGGCTTCGGCAGGCCATCGTCGCCGACTTGAACGTCGACGACGATTAGGTGCGTCGATGCCGTGAGTTGAGCGCGAGACACGACGGGGGACTTCCCCTTTTGGGCCATGGCTACCGCTAGCCAAGCGAGCCAGCCGACGAAGACAACCGTGGCGGCGATCAAAAGGATACGAGGCCGACTCATCGTCGCCCTTTCCCGGTCGTGGGACGGCAGTCCCCGGCCGTGATTGCGAAGCCTTCGGCGAGCACTTTTTCCATGTCGAACAGGTCGTGAAAGTCTTCGATGTCGTCGCGGTCCGATTTGCTCAGGCGGTCCGATTGAATCAGATTGAAGACGACGTTTCCGAAGTCGTCGGTCGTGCGAATCCCCCAGTTTTTGAAGACGACCGTGGCCATGAGGCCGAATTCCTCAATGGCATATTCGCACGCCCCGCGAACGAGTTCTTCGCCCGAAACGTGGTAATCGGTTTCCGGATCGTCATCTTCCTCCGGAATGCGGCCGAGCCGTTCCTGAGTATAGGTCACAGCCTCGCAAACGAACTCGTAGGCTTCGTACGCATACCGCGTATCCCGGCGAACGAGATCGAGAATCTTCGGGTCCACTCTGGGCTCCAAAACGGACAGACGAGCCGGGCGATCCATGCCGCAGGGGTCATCCGTTGACCCGCACGGCCAGGACTCAAGCTCGCCGAATCAGAGTCTCGTTAACACTTCATCCGCGGCCACCGGTAACCGGCGACCGTCTTCAAACTCCACTAGCAGTCTACGGGCAAGAATCTCTTGCGCAAGCACCCTGCCCTGCCCTTTCTCCGTTACGACTCGTGTTCCCACCGGCGGCAGCGACGACTGAAACTCTTCGTAGACGTCTTGTTCGAACCGCAGGCAGCACTTCAATCTTCCGCACCGTCCCGAAATCTTCGATGGGTCGAGGGTCGATTTTTGCAACTTCGCCATCCGCATGCTCACCGGCGGCATCACCACCATATGTGTGTTGCAACAGACCGGCTTGCCACAATCGCCGTAGTCCGCAAGGAGTTTGGCTTCGTCGCGAACTCCGATCTGTCGCAGCTCGATTCGCGTATGAAACTCCCGGGCCATGCTCTTGACAAGTTCGCGAAAGTCAACCCGGCTCTCGGAGAGAAAATAGAACACGATCCGCTCGCCGCCGAACAGGTGCTCGACATCCACCAGTTGCATCGCGAGCCGATGTTTCACGATCAGATCGGTGGCGACCTGGTATTCGCGCTGTTGCAGGTCCTTGATCGCGAGGGCTTTCTTCAAATCATCGGCCGTTGCGGCTCGAAGAATTTGCCCTTGTGTCAAATCGGGGACTGACGAAACGGCATGCGGTGTGGCTACGCATAACACTTCGCCGATTTCGACGCCCCGCTCGGTCTTGAGAATCGCGGAGGCCCGACGCTTGAACTCGAAGCCCGGGGGCGCTTCGAAGTCACCGACACAGCGCATGACTCCATGCCGAACCAGGAATCGGGAGGCGACGTTCAGTTGTTCGGCATTCGCGATCATGTCGGCTATCTTGGCAAGCTCGGGTCAGTTATGCAACTCAACCACGTCGCGATCTTGCAAAACGTGGTCCCGTCCCACAGTCTGCCCATCGAAAGTACCGCTACCCCAAACCCTCGCCGATTTCAGGTTTTCCTCGAAATCGTTATGCACGATGGTCGCGAACTCCACGACCGAACTTCCGATCGGGCAGGTGAAGGGATTGGACTTGTCCGCGGGTTTTCCGGGCAATTTCGTGTAAACGCGCATGACACCGAGGCGTTCGTAGATTGCTTGGCGCAGTTCGGGGAGCCCATCGCCCCGTTCCGCAGAGATGACGAAAAGGGGGAACCGACCGGCGAATTGTTCTTTAGCAATTTCGAGACGAATATCTGCCGCATCGTCGTCGAATTTCGTCGCGATCAGCAGCGTCGGCAGGAAATAGGTTGTCGGGTCGTCGTCACCACTCGGTCGTTCGGGAACGAGTTTTCGCCTCGCCGCTTTCAGTCGATCGAGGCAGGCTTCCGTCGCGGCAGGTCCATCATCGTCGGCCAGATCGAGGAATAGTACCGCCGCATCCGCAGCCCGTGTCAGATCGGTAATAAACGACTCGTAATGGTCCGCCGTGATCGGCGGCAAGTCGATGAGTTGCACGCGGACGTCGTCGTAATCCATCATCCCCGGCACCGGTTCCCGCGTCGTGAATGGGTACGGGGCCACGGTCGGTGCGGCTTTCGTCAACGTGCCGAGCAATCGGCTCTTCCCGGCGTTCGGCGGTCCCAGGAACACGACCTGGCCCGCCCCTTGACGCGGAAACTTGAACGTTCCCGGCGCCGCTTTTTTCGGCCCGAGTTTCTCCTGTTCGATCTGGTCGGTCAGTTCGCTGATCTTCGTTTTGAGGTCCATCTGGACCTTCTCGCTCGCCTTGTGCTTCGGCAACAGCACCCACATTTCGCGAAGCGCGACGAGCTTATCTTCCGGCGTTTTCGCCTTTTTGAATCGCGCATCGGCTTCGTGATAATGCGGGGGTAGATTGACAGCCATCGGCACAACTCCACGGTGGTGAAGGGTCATTGTGCGGGCAAACGCAGCGCTGTCTACGAGAGGATCGCGACCGATCCAAAGCGAGCCCGCAATTTCTCGATCATTTCGGGCTCCAGTGGGTTGGCCCGCAAATCGAGATAGCGAACCTGATCGAGCGCAGTCGATCTCAGTAGGGCTTCGGCTCCCACTTCGCGAATAAAGTTCCCTCGCAGGTTCAACTTCGTGCAGTTGGCGAATACTTGGGAGTTCGCGAGGGTCCCAACGCCCGCATCGTTCAGTCGATTGAATCCGAGATTGAGCACGGAAGGTCGCAATGGGGACTTGGCCAGGCGAATTGTCCCCAACGTTGTGAGCCCAACGTTTTCGAGACAAAGTTCAGCAATTGGTGCGGCCATCAATGAGGCGATCACATCCGGGCCGAGGGGATTGTCGGACAAGTCGAGTGTTGTCAGCGAGGGCCAAATGGAATTCGTTGTTGGTTCACTCCGGTCGATGATGCTCCCGGCTCGCCAATTGGTGATGGTGTTATTAACCAACTCGAGACGTCGGATTCGTTCCCGGCCGGGAAACGCGTTCAATACTTCAACCCCTTCCGCTTCCAAACCATTGGAACTGAGTCCAAGTTCTTCCAGGTTTGCCAGGAAGGGCGATGCCAAAAGCGTCTTCAATCCCACGGAACCGATTTGGTTGCCGGACAAATCGAGCCGCGTGAGATTCGCCAGCCGTGGCGAGAGTGCCAATTCGTCCAGATAGGGGGCAATTGCGACGAGGCGTACCGAATGAATCGGATTTCTACGAAAGAGTTCTTCCGCACCAGAAATGAAAGCTCGGCCGCTGAGTGACAGCGCGATCACGAAGCCATCCTTCGAGACGACATCGTTAGCCGAGAGCGATTCCAACAACCGATCCGCGGGAACGGCCGTCCGAGGTTGCTGCTCCAATAACTCGCCGGGATGCGGGGCGCAAGACGATGGATTCCACGCCATACGCTCGAAAGGCACGCCGAGGCGGCGCGGGAATCGCTTTGCGTTGCCGAATCGCCCCATAGGATGTTTCTCGTGTTCACGTCGGGAGAGGATCTCACGCTATGCTATTCGACGATATTCAAGAAGCCGTGGCCACGATCCGCAAGACGTGGAGTGGAAAACCCATCGTCGGGATCGTCCTCGGCACCGGGCTCGGCAAACTCGCCGAAGAGATCACGGCCGAGGCGATGATCCCGTATGAAGAGATTCCGCATTTTCCTCGCTCCACAGCCCCATCGCACAAGGGCCGGCTCGTTTGCGGAACCCTTGCGGGAAAGACCGTCATCGCCATGGAGGGGCGATTCCACTTCTACGAAGGATACAAGCTCCAACAAATCACATTTCCGATCCGCGTGATGAAAGCCCTCGGTTGCGAGGTGCTCATCGCCTCCAATTCGTGCGGTGGCATGAATCCCCAGTATCGCCGTGGGGACATCATGCTCATTGAAGACCACATTAACCTGCTCGGAGACAACCCTCTCATCGGCCCGAACGATGAACGGTTGGGTGAACGCTTCCCGGATATGTGTTTCGCTTATGATCGCAATCTTTTGGAGATCGCTCGACGAGTCGCGCTCGACGAGAAAATTGCCGTTCAGCAAGGAGTCTACGTCGCGGTCGCCGGGCCGAACCTCGAAACGCGAGCGGAGTATCGATTCTTGCGCACAATCGGAGCCGACGTCGTCGGGATGTCGACGGTCCCCGAAGTGATCGTTGGCGTTCACAGTGGAATGCGGAACCTGGGGCTCTCGGTCGTCACCGATTTGTGCTTTCCAGACTCGTTACAACCGGTAAGCCTTCCCGAGATAATTGCGAGTGCGAACGATGCCGAGCCGAGAGTTCGGACACTGGTCCGTCGCATCGTGGCAGAAATATAAGCCCAATCGTTAAATTTCGCTCAAAGACTTCGCAAAAGTGTCCGATTTCTCGGCGATTTTCTTCCAATTTCGATCTAGTTTTCTTTATCGGTGCTCAGCAACCATTACCGACTCGAATCCATAAACGCCCTCGGGTTGCATCCGCCTTACCGCTCGAGTGCCCTGTGCTCTTATCGAAGACTGGCAGCAAACATCGTTCCGGCTGGCTCGGGTTCCTCTGGGGGGTACTCGGTCTCGCAGCCGTTGCATCGATTACAATCGGAATCCTCCGTGCGGAGTCCGATCCATTCTCCAATTCCATGACACTTTGGTTCTCACTTGCCGGGGTCATACTCCTGCACCTGATCCTCGTCGCATTATTGGGCGAACGCTTCCTGACAGAACGCCGCTTTCATCACCGGGAGCGCCTTTTCCGCTCGGTCGTGGACGACTGCCCGGCTCTCATCTGCGAGCTCGATTCCTCAGGCGTCGTGCTCTTCGTCAACCGGTCGTACGTTCGGGCCGTGGGCAAGTCTGTCCCGCTTGTCGGTCGACCGTTCCTGGAGGGCACTTCGTCGGATCCGACTTCAAGCCGCACCAACCTCGATAGTCTTCGACCCGATGGGGAATCGCTCACCCTCGAAGTCCTGACCCAAGCCCACGACAGCAATCGCTGGCATCGCTGGGTCATCCACGCCATCGGGGATCGCAACGGGCATCGGATCGGGTACCAGGCAGTCGGTGTCGATGTGACCGAATTTCGCAAACTCGAGGAAGAACGCCGGAGTCTTGACGCCCGTGTCTTCGCAACGCAGAAGGCAGACAGCCTGAACGTGATCGCCGGTGGTATGGCCCACGAATTCAACAACTTGCTCACCGTGATCATCGGCAACGCGGAACTGACAACGATGACGTTGCCCGAGGATGCCCCGGCTCGTTCTCAACTCGAACAAATCGAGCAAGCCGCCCGCCGGGCCACGGATCTCACCCGGCAATTGCTCGCCTACGCGGGCAAAGGCAAGGTCCTAGCCCGGCCGACGGATCTCAATTTGCTCCTGCGGGAGATCCGGTTGCACAGCGCTTTGCCGGCCGGAGTCACGTTGAACATTGAGCCGAGCAACCGTCTGCCGAAAGTCCTGGCCGACGAATCCCAGATGCGCCAGATGTTGGTGAACTTGCTCGCCAACGCGATCGAAGCGCTCCATGGCAAGGCCGGTACCGTCACCATTCGGACCGACTCGATCATGGTGTCGGCTCCGAAAGCGGAGGATCATGCGACCGAGGAAACGCATCCAGGTTGGTATGTTCGGCTGCAGATCAGCGACACCGGCGCTGGGATGAACGAAGCGGTTCTGGTTCGCATTTTCGAACCATTTTACACGACCAAATTCACCGGGCGAGGCCTGGGGCTCGCCGCGGTACAGGGAATCGTTCGCACTCACGGCGGCACGGTGAGTGTCCGATCCAGCCCCGGTCACGGAACCGAGTTCACCGTACTACTGCCTGCGGAGCACGCGAACGAAGTCGCGATGAGAGCGCGACCGATTGCATTGGTGATCGACGCCGACGAAGGCGACTGCGTCCCCGGTCACCGGGCCCTTGCGGATCTCAACTGGGAAGTTATTTTGGTTGCGGATACCACCGTGGGGGTGCAACAGTTCCGTCGGTCCCCCGAGCGATACGATCTCGTCCTGGTGGGTTTGAGCCCCGATTCCGAAGCCGAGACCCGAACGCTTGAGGTCATCCGGCGAATACGACCCGATGTGCCCATTCTGATTTGTGCTCGCCTGACGGAGTATTCGCTTCCAGACCTCACACCGTTTCGCCCGGCCGCGTTTCTCCTCAAGCCTTACGGCACCGACGATGTGCGGGAAGCGATTGAACGAGTTAAGAACGTCCGCAATGGCAAAGTCGGCAACGGCCACTAATCAGTTTGCTCCTCGCGGTGAGTGAACGACGCCTCGTGAGTCTTTATTCACAACCGCGGCGTTCCACCGAACACGGAGCCGACATGACTCACCGAACGATCAACGCCTTCCTTCTTGTCCTGGTCGTCCTCGGTAGTACGTCGGCAGCGGACCCTAAGCCAGGGTTGCCACCGGGGGCCTATGCACGATTCGGCGGGATGACACTCCGCCACCCCGACCAGTCGACGTGTCTCGCGTTCTCCCCGGATGGCACTCGCCTGGCTTCTGGTGGGACCGATGGTTCCGTTCGCATCTGGGACGTGGCCACCGGGGTGGAACTCCAGCGCTATGCCATTCCGGATGCCGTCTCGGCGCAAGTCGCTTTCTCCTCTGATGGAAAAGTTCTTGCCGTTCATTTCAACGATCAAAAAGTTCGATTCCTGGACACGAAAACCTTTCGCGAACAGAAAGCGATCCATTCCGAGAATTTGTCGTCGTTGAGCTTGAGCCGCGATGCAGGTCTGATCGCCGGCACTGGGTTCAATCGAAAACTCCTGCTGCTCGAAACTTCCACCGGGTTGGACCGCCTGGAAATTCCCGATGGACTTGCCCTCGCACTTGCCCCGGATGCCAGCTTTATCGCGGCAGCGAGCGAAGAAGATGTTGTAACCATCTACGAGATCCCCGCCGGCAAACCGCGGGTCACCGTCCGCCACCCGAGCCGCGAAGGCGTGACCTCGATCGCAATTTCTCCGGCCGGTGATCGTTTCGTCACCGCCGACGACGGCGACACGGCCCGCGTGCGAGTCTGGGATGCAAAAACCGGTAAAATCGTGAGCGAATGGCCCGGCCTCGGCCCGGTGGCGGTCTTCCCCGATGGTTCCGTCGTTGGTCGACGCGATGGGGGCATCGTCAATTGGATGCCGGGCAGCGAACGGTCGGCACGAGTGATCGTTCCCTCAGCGAGTGTTTACACAGTTACTGCTGATGGCAAAACCATTGCGACAGGTGGCCGCGGTTCGCGGATCCGACTCTGGGACGTCGCAAAAGGAACGGAGCGATTCGTTTCCGCCGAGGATCATGGCGACGTCGTCAGTCTCGTTGCCGACAGGGATGCACTCATCATCGGGACGTCGTCCGAACTCTACCGGTGGCTACCAGGTGACAAGCCGGTGTCACTGCTCGCGAATCTCTCCGGTCCGCTCGCGTTCAGCGGTTCCAAGCTCTTGGTGGCTCAAGCCCAGGGCATCGGGATTTGGGATCATCCAACTCGAGCCCTAGCGCCGAAGCCGCACCGTTCCCTCGAACGTGGACCCGGTGCGACGGTCGCGATGAGTGGCAACGCGAGTGGCTCCCGGGTCGCCATTGCGGATGCTCCGAATCGTATCCGCATCGCCGATCCGGCAACGGGCACTGTTCTGAAAACCTGGACACTCCCCTCGGGCGCTATCGATATCGCCCTCGGGGCGGACAACAATCAATTGACCGCGGTCTGCACCGACGGCTCGGTAAGATCGTACGATCTGCGGCCCGACGTGCCGACGGAACTCTGGAAAGCCCGGATCGCTCGAAGCCGGCGGGCGGGAATCGCCACACCTTCGGACGGCCGATACGTTGCTGTCGCTTCAATCATTCGCGTGAATCTCTTCGACTCGGTCACGGGTACAGCCCTCGCAACCTTCGATCGTGCTTGGGATGACGGCCCGTATCAATCGATCGCCGTTTCGCCGGATGGCCGGTTGATCGCCGCCGGGGCTCAGGGTTCGCACGGCCCCGTGATCGTCTGGGAAGTCGCCACGCGGTCGGTCGTGCGTCGCTTCGCCGGTGGCACCGGTTCAACGCACCACGTGACGTTTTTTGACGGCGGCCGGAGAATTGCCACGGTAGGGTCCGATGAAAACGTGATCGCCTACGACCTCGCGGAACCGAAACTTGATTCGACGAAAGCCTGGGAAGTTCTGGATCGAATCGACGCGGGATCCGGTGTAGCTGCCATGTTCGCCCTTGCCGAAGCAGGGCCGAAGGCAGTGACCATCATTCGGCAAGGCATGACAACGGCCTCCGAAACCCGCGTGCGGATATCCAGGCTGATCGCGCAACTCGATGCGAACGACTTCCAAGACCGCCAGGCCGCGGGAGTGGCTCTCAAAGGCCTTGGTGCGAACGCAATCGACGCCCTGATCATCGCCTCCGACAGTCATGCCAGCCCGGAGGTTCGTCAAAGGGCCGAAGCCCTCGTGGCGGATCTCGCCAAACTCGGCACCGTTCGCCCGGAGCACGGCCTCCACGGCGAAAAATTGCGCCTGCTGCGAGCCATCGCCGTGCTCGAACGCATCAAAACGGCGGATGCGGTGAAGCTACTTGAGGTGTTAGCAAGCAAGGAAAGCCCAGTGGCAGCCGATGCGACGGCGACACTGCGACGACTGGGTGAGAAGTAGAAGTCATTTCAGAATCTCATCGAAACCACTTCCAGCAGAAGATGGCCGATGAGATTATGAACTCAAAAGGGAAAGACCCATAAAAAATCGAACCGGGAGTGAAAACGTGGGCGATGGCAACGAGTTGGCCGTGGTCGACTCGACTCGTCGGTGGATCTCGGCCGTGGTGATCGGGCTCAACCTGTGCCCATTTGCACGGCGAGTGTTCGATGCTGGGCGTGTCCGGTATGTCGTCACAGCCGCAGCGAACGGCGAGACACTTATCGCGGACCTCGGCGGAGAGCTTCGGACTTTGGCCTTGGCCCCGCGGGAGGTCGTCGAAACGACCCTTCTGATCCACCCCCGTGCGTTCCTCGCCTTTTCCGATTACAACGATTTCCTTTCCGATGCAGACCGGTTGGTCCGCGACCTCGGGTTCCGAGGGATGATCCAGATCGCGAGCTTCCACCCGGAGTACCAGTTCGCGGGCACAGCTCAGAACGCAGTGGAGAACTACACAAACCGGTCGCCATATCCGATGCTTCACCTGCTTCGAGAAGAAAGCATCTCCGAGGTGGCAACAGACCCGGCCATGCTGGACGCGATCCCCCAGCGTAATATCCAAACACTACGCGGCCTGGGCCTGGCGGAGATTCAGCATCGACTCCGCTCGCCTACTAACCCGAGGGAATGAGTGGGGTATTCGGAATCCGGACGAAGGTCAACATCGCTCCCGGGGCGGGTGAATTTCCACTCGATTGCCCGAAGTGTCAGTCGACGTTCACAGCCACGGCCGACGGGGCGAAACCAGCACCCGCGGTGGCCGCAAAACCCGTGGCGGCGAAACCGGTCGTTGTGAAGAGCGTACCAGTCGTTGCCCCTAATGATCCGCCGCGGAGTTCCTTAATGGATGTCGCGTTTGCGTTAAGTCCTCAAATTCACCTATACGAAGTGTATGGTCAACGATGCACGCCAAGTGACTCGCCCGAGGAGACTGGCGTATCACAAGGTCGTTGCACTTTTCCAGGCAGTGCCGTTGCTGCCGACGGTGTTGTAGGCCTCGACGTAGTAGTAATAGGTGGTTTTCGCGCTGAGGTTTGTGGCCGCGTAGGAAGTGGTGGACGCTCCCAGGTTGGCGACCAACACCCATTTCGAACCAGTCCAGGCGTAGACGCGGAAGCCTGTGGTGTCTAGGGACGGGGACCAGGCCAAATTGATCCGGTTGGCCGAGACTACGGTCGCCGTGAACGAGGTCGGTGCCGCCGGTGGGGACCAAGTCATGGCACTCTTCCAAGCTCCATTGGCACTGCCTGTGCCGTTAAAGGCTTCCACGTAGTAGAAATAAGTCGAGCCCGCGCTGAGCCCCGTGTTCGAGTACGAGGTGACGTTCGAACTCAGGGTGGTCAGGACCTGCCACGTCGCACCGTTCCATTTGTAAATGCGGTATCCAGTCTCGTTCGCCACATCGGACCAGACCAGGTTGATTTGCGATTCTGACACCGCGTTGAGCGTGAAGGCTGGCGCCACCGGGGCGACTGCGACCGCCGGGTTGATCACGATGCTGAATGCCTTGGTTGCGACAATACCGACTCCGTCCGTGGCCTTGATGGTGAAGTTGGAGGTTCCTGCAATCGTCGGTGTGCCACTGATGATGCCTGTCCCGGAGTTCAGCATCAGCCCGACCGGGAGGTTGCCTGCGGAGATCGTGAATGTCTTCGCGCCCGTCCCCCCGGTCACCGCGATCGTCTGGCTGTACCCCCCCTTGTTTGCGGTGCCAGCGACCAGAGCAGTCGTCGCGAAAGCCAGCGGAACCGCTTGAACTGTGATCGTGAAGTTCTTGCTGAGTTTCGCGCCAGCACTATCCGTGACGTTCACGGTGAACTGCACGGTTCCCGGCGTGTTCGGCCTGCCGCTGAGTACGATTGTGCCGTTGGCCAGGTTGGCCTGGGGCGCGAGCAGTCCGGTGGTGCCGCTGTTGAAGTTCGTCACCGTCAGATTTGTGTAGGGTGCGGTTCCGCCCTGGACTGTGAGGACTTGGTTGTAAGAGGTGTCCACCGTCCCCTGCGACAGGCTTCCTGTGATGCCCAAGGGTTGATTCGACGACACCGTGCTCGATGCCACGGCGGTGACGAGTTGGTTCCAGTAACTGGGCAGCGTGTCCCACTCGTCGCCTGTGCTTGTGTTGTCGTTCGTGACAAACATCCAGCCGGTGTGCTGGCTGGCGGCCTGGCTCACGGCCGATTGCATTTGAGCAGCAGTTGAGATGTTGAGGGCCAAATTGGCGAACCCACTAGCGGCATACTTGGCCTGCCACGCGGGTGGCACGTACTGGGGATAACCGGACTCTTTTTCGAAAAGCACCAGCGTATCGGCGACCTTGTTCGTGACATAGGTTTCGGGCGTCGTCGTGCCAGGGTTACCCACCACGGTCCACTGGGGACGGATGCTCTCCACGTAATCGTAAATCTGCTTGTAATAGGCAATGTTCTGGGGAGTGTCAGTTCTCGTCATCTCGTCGACAAAGATGCCATCCACGCGGAACCGATCACGGTACGCATTGATATCGGCTTTGACAGCGTCGAGGCTCCGGAGACCATAATTCGAGGCCACATAGCCGATCGCCTTGCCACCCGACACATGCAGTTTGTCGATGGCAGTGTTGTAATCAGCAACAGTGTGGGTGTAATAGGCATCGAGCGGGGACCCGGGGCCGCTATTCGGGTTCATGATCGCCATGACCGGAACCTTGGTGGCCGCTTCTGCCAGGCGATCCCATTCCCCGCCAGCTTCCGGATAAATGTAGGCGGGTACCAGAAGGTCCATTCCCGCCATCAAATCGCGGCCTTCCAGCGATTCCACTCCCAAACAAGACCTCCTGGCCACTGTCGGCTTGGGAGTGCGAGGGGCCAACCAGTGTTGCAAGCTACGCAGGATCATCCCAGCTCCAGGGTGGACAATTGTCGTAAGGCCGGATATCGACCTCTACCTGGTAATTGCTAATGAGGGAGATGACCGGTCAAAAAAGGAGAGCGATGGACCATTCGTGGATGACACGAGAGAAACGGGACAAAGTGTGGTACAGGTTCGACTACGTTGTATCAGTGTGTCACACCATTTGGCTCACATCTCAAATCATTTCGTAGAATAGTTACAGTTTTCGCATGTTGAACCCTTCGATGAGGTGATCCGATAAAAGTCGCCTTCCGTCTGACGATCACGTTGACCACCTTGTTTTTTGTGCCGCCATTCGTGGCGAAGAACCCGAGAAGAAGCTGAATCCATTTCCCAAGCCAGCGGTCAGTAGTGCTGAGGAACCGCTGGCAGCGAAATTCTCGTACCAGCGGGCCGGCGAGTACCTCGATCGCGCGTTGATGAACTGGTTGCAGGATCGCGAGTGTGCGAGTTGTCATACAAGCTACTCCTATTTGATGGCCCGCCCGATGCTCGGCGACGCCAAGGCACCTGCAATGCTTCACATGCGGAAGTACCTCGAAGAGCGCGTGGCCGGGTGGGACAAAGGAGGCAACGGCGCGGGGCTGCCGTTGGAGGACGATGAAGCCATGACGGAGATCGTCGCCACGGCCGCGACACTGGCGTTCGACGATGCCCACACAACCAAGAAATTGCACGCTTTGACTCGCCAAGCCCTAGACCGGATGTGGACAATTCAGCGTAACGATGGCTTGTGGAACTGGAATAAGCATGAACTCCCTCCGCAGGAACTCGATGAGTACTACGGGGTCGTTTACGCCGCTCTGGGTGTTGGCTATGCTCCAGAACAGCATGCCGCAAGCGACTCGGCCAAGACAGGTGTTGAGCGAATCAAGAAGTACCTCAAAGTAAACCCATCACCAAACCTGCATCACACGACGCTGTTATTTTGGGCCTCGCTGAAACTGGATGGTTTGATGACGAAAGCCGAGCGGGATCAGGTCATCAAGGAGTTACTCGCCTTGCAGCGAGAAGACGGCGGCTGGAATCTCACTTCGCTGGGAGACTGGAAACGCCTCAATGGCCAGGCCAACGACAAAAATGCACCAAGTGATGGCTATGCAACTGGGCTGATTATCTACGTGCTTCGACAGAGTGGCATTCCAACTGAGAACAAGGCAATTCAAAACGGTGTGAACTGGTTAAGGGCTAACCAGCGAACTTCGGGGCGATGGTTTACACGGTCTTTGAATAACGATCGTGCCCATTACATCACGAACGCGGGGACAGCGTATGCGGTTATGGCTTTGAAGGCGTGCGATGTGATCGACAAATAGCGAGGTGCAAACCCAGAGCAGGCACTTTCCTGACGAGTTCCTTTCGAGGAGAGAGGCGATCGACCGGTGGAAAATCGACGGGGGCTATTGTAGCCCGTTGATTGCACGGTTGGTATCCTTCCCCTGCCCGATCCCACCCGGAGGTTCTCCCCCCATGTTCTCGCTCCCTGCTTTGGCTCTGGGGCTCGCAATGGCTGCCGCCCCGGCCGCGAAAGATACGCGACTCTACGAAATGCGTGTTTACTACGCCCCTCCTGGCAAACTGGATGCGCTGCACGCCCGCTTCCGCGATCACACGATGAAATTGTTCGAAAAGCACAGCATCACGAACGTCGGCTATTTCGTTCCGGTCGGCGAGAACAAAGAATCGAAGCTCGTGTACTTCCTTTCGTATCCGGACCGCAAGGCCCGCGATGCCTCGTGGAAGGCGTTCATGGCCGACCCCGATTGGGTCGCGGCGTACAAGGCCTCTGAGAAAGACGGCACGCTCGTCTCCAAGGTCGTCACCGCCTATTTCTCACCGACGGACTACTCCCCCGAGCTGAAGATCGCCGATGGGAAAATGGAACGTGTGTTCGAAATGCGAACCTACACCGCGACAAAGGGGAACCTGGACAATCTCAACGCCCGGTTCCGCGATCACACGCTGAAACTGTTCGAAAAATATGGCATGACCAACGTCATCTACTGGAACTACGCCAAAGGCGAGAACAAAGACAAGTCTAAAGATGACTTGATGCTCGTCTATCTTCTGTCACACAAGAGCCAAGACGCCGCGAAAGCCTCGTTCGATTCGTTCCGCAAGGACCCGGACTGGATCAAAGCCCGTTCGGAATCGGAAACCAAGGGCGGCGGCTCGCTGACCGAAGCGAAAGACGGTGTGTTGTCGGAGTTCTTGAAGCCGACGGATTATTCGCCGTTGAAGTAAGCAGTAAAGTGTGGTGCCAGGCCTCCCGGACTGGCAGTCTCATGGCAGGCCGGGAGGCCTGCCCCACTGGAAAGTGCGTGGTGCCAGGCCTCCCGGACTGGCAGTCTCGTGGCAGGCCGGGAGGCCTGCCCCACTTTATTCAGGGTTCAGGCTCTTTTCGGTTCCCCCGCCTGCGGATTTTACTTAGG
>Ga0105047_10010547_pt1 | contig 15086 bp, 9 predicted proteins | sample MAT04_FD_78384 | JGI IMG/M metagenome (GOLD analysis project Ga0105047, IMG submission 78384) | Freshwater microbial communities from Lake Fryxell liftoff mats and glacier meltwater in Antarctica - MAT-04 (megahit assembly) | ecosystem: Environmental > Aquatic > Freshwater > Ice > Liftoff... | reverse complement strand
CGGACCGCTGAGGAACTTGGAGAAGTAGCGTTCGTCGTCCGGCACATCGGAGCCCGCTGGCGGCACCAGCTTGGCGGCCAACAATGAGATCCGCTGGTCGTCCAGCGTGCAGCCGTCCCAGCTCACCAGGACAAACTCTTCGCCTTGGAAGTGTTTCCGAAACTGCTTGTAGACTTTGGTCTCTTCGTACTGGTCCGGCAGCCACTGCTCCACGCGATTCTGATTGTTCTTCAGTGCGCGACGAGCGCCGGCAAATGAGATCGGTAGTAGAAACACCACTACCAGCAAAATTGCCGGACTGTATCGAAGGTAGAAATCGCGTTTCATTAGGTACCGAATTTCGAATCGCGCAGAATGTGGAGACTCGACACATCGTGCGTCGTCGAGCCGTGCGGCAATCCGCGATTGTTGCGCGAGTTATTTAGATCAGCCGGAGAATTTGCTCCGTGCTGTTCCATGTATACGGGTTGTTCTGTCAGCGACTAGCAAGTACTGCCGAATCCTATGAGCGTAACGACAGGCTCTTCCCCCGTCCATACTTTGCCAGATGCTAAAAACGTCATCCGCGGCAGAAGTGGATAGTGCTGGCATCGGTTGCCATCGAGCGCAAAAGCCAGCAGGGCTGTAGCGGGTCGATCCATCCCCCTCAAGGTGCGGAGTCGCTGCTCCTTCATCGCTTTTACGCAATCGTTACAGCATGAAGCGATTGGGACGTCAGCCTTTCGTCGATGTGTGCCAAGTGCCCCGCAAATCAAGGCGCAAAGAGGCGGCAAGATTCCGCTGTAAACAGGCGTCTGGCCGGATGAACGGAGACCTCGCAGCACACAGTCCGGGCGCCGACCGCACTTTGCCCTGTTCGCCTTGCCGTCTACAATGCCCAATTCTGCAAAATGACGCAAACCGAAGCACGATAGCCAGTTCCCCGAGGAGACCGCGTTGATCCGTACTCATAACTGTGGCGAGTTGCGAGCCGAGCACATCGGCCAGGAAGTTACTCTGTGCGGCTGGGTGGACAGCTTCCGTGATCACCGGGGCGTGCTCTTTGTCGATCTACGCGACCGTTACGGTCGTTCGCAAATCGTCTTCGCCCCAGAAGCTGGCGCCGAAATGCAAGAGTTGGCGCGCTCGCTCCGCAGCGAATTCGTAATTGCTGTCACTGGCAAAGTCGCCCATCGTCCAGAAGGGACGACAAATCCGAAATTGGAGACGGGCGAGATCGAAGTCCGCGCGGTCAAACTCGACGTTCTCAATCGGAGTCAGACGCCCCCTTTCCAACCGGGCGCCATGGAACTGCCGGGCGAGGACTTGCGTCTGAAGTATCGCTACCTGGACCTGCGCCGCCCTGACATGCAACGCGTGCTTATCCTGCGACATCGGCTAATCAAGGCGATGCGGGATTACTTCGACGAGCGCGGGTTTTTGGAAATCGAAACGCCCATGCTCGGCCGGAGCACGCCGGAAGGCGCGCGGGATTATCTGGTCCCCAGCCGCGTCCATCCTGGCGAGTTCTACGCGCTGCCGCAATCGCCGCAACTTTACAAACAGATTCTGATGGTCGCCGGATATGACCGCTACATGCAGGTAGCGCGCTGCTTTCGCGACGAAGATCTCCGCGCGGATCGGCAGCCAGAGTTCACGCAGTTGGATCTGGAAATGTCCTACGTCACTGCGGACGACGTAATGGAAACTCTGGACGGACTGGTCGCCTCACTCGCCAAGCAAATGCTCGGTCTCGACGTCAAGCTGCCATTGGCGCGCATGACGTACGACGAGGCGATGGAACGCTACGGCCACGACGCTCCGGACTTGCGATTTGATCTGCAAATTGTCGATATCACGGACCTGGCCGCGCAGGCGGAGTTTCGCGTCTTCCGCGGAGCGGCCGACGAAGGCAAACGCGTCCGCGGGCTGAACGCGCGCGGTGGCGCCGCCAGTTATTCGCGCAAGGGGATCGACGAACTGACCGATTACGTGATCCATGACTTCGGCGCCAAAGGACTGGTCTGGTTCAAGGTCGAAGCCGACGGCACGCTGGCCTCGCCGGTCGCCAAGAACTTCACGCCGGACCTATTGGCCAAGATCTCTGAGCGCATGGAAGCCAAGCCGGGCGACATGCTTTTGATCGTGGCGGACGCGTTCGAAGTTACTTGCAAGGCGCTCTATGGGCTACGCAAGCGATTGGGCGAACAACTCAAACTCTACACGCCTGGCGAGATGCATTTCTCTTGGATCGTCGAGTTCCCCATGTTCGCGCAGGATGAAGAGACCGGCGGTTGGGCCGCGATGCATCATCCATTCACCGCCCCCAGAGCGCAGGATGTTGAACTGCTGAAGACCGATCCGGGTAAGTGCCGCGCACAGGCGTACGATCTGGTCATCAATGGCCTGGAGGCCGGCGGCGGCACGATCCGTATTCACGATCAAGAACAACAACAGCAAGTGTTTGATCTGTTGGGCATTGATCCTGTCAGTGCGCGAGAGCGATTCGGCTTCTTGCTCGACGCGCTGCAATTTGGCGCCCCGCCGCACGGTGGAATCGCCTTGGGGATCGATCGTTGGGTGATGCTGCTGGCCGGCGTGGATAGCATCCGCGACGTAATTGCATTCCCCAAAACACAAAAGGCCAGCGACCTGATGACCGGCGCTCCCAGCGTTGTGGACGCCAAGCAATTGCGGGATTTATCCATCAAGCTGAACCGTTGACGCACGTAGGCAAACCGGGGAAACTTGTGGGGCGGAGTGAAAGGCTAGCTGCTTCCGAATGTGGCCAACCGTATGATTGGTCACCTGACGTGGGCGTCGGAAGCGTCTCGAATAGAAAGACATTTCGATGCGTATTAATATCTCGCTACTATGGGCGTTATTCGTTTGCATCGCGCTCGTGAGCGCCGGCTGCAATAGCAAGACCGAGACGAAGGACGCGGCCAACGCTCCGGCTAAATTGGGCGCGAACGCCAAGCCGAGCGAGACCGCGAAAAAGCCCAAGGCCGCTGACAAAGCGGCGCCATCGTCCGACGATAAAACACCTGACGCGGATCCTGAACCGGAAGCGAACCTCGACACGGGCGCCCAGGTTGTCATCGAGAAAGAAGTTCCACGCGGCGATGGTGTCCTTACGCCAACACCGCTCGATTCCGAGAAGCCAGTAGTCCCCGTCGTGCAAATGACCGAACAGCACGCCGCCACCTGTCTGGTGAAAGTTGGCGACGCATTGCCAGCCGGCGAGTTGCCGGATCTTGCGGGTAAGAACCAAGAACTCTCCAAGCTATTCGGCGAGAAGCTGACCATTGTCGTCTTCTTTCGCGAAGGGCAGGACGAATCGACCAGCGAGATCGCCGATCTGGCCGCAGGCGTCGCTAGCCCGTTGGCCGGTCGCGGCGTCAAGGTGATTGGAGTCTGCGAACGAGGAGCGGCTGAATCAACTCGCGAGATTTGCCAGAAGGCAGGCGTCTCCTACCCGGTGCTGCTCGACGCGGATGGAGCGTACTTCGCCCGTCTGGCGACCGGAAAGATGCCCCGGACCTATCTTGTCGATCCATTGGGCAAGGTGCTGTGGTTCGACATCGACTACAGCCGCGGCACCCGCCACGATCTGCGCGAGGCGCTCCGCGCTTTGGTCGCGAAGTAATCGCTCGCAGTCTCAAGCCACTTAGCCGGTGCGATCAATCGCTCGTCCAACGATTTCCTGTAGATCGGGCAACGCCTGCAGATCTTCGGCCACGCGCGGATGCGCAAAAACTCGCACCCGTTTGACGTAATCGTCGAACTGTTCTCGCGCCAGCGCCCGGATCACGGGTGAGACTTCGCCCAACGTGCGGTATTGCTTCTGCTTGGGATAGTAGATCTCAATATTGAATTCGATTTCGCGGTGCTCGGGGGGCGAATCGAACAGGATCTCATGCGGAGCGACAACCCGGCCGAGCGCGGTGCTAGCGAGACTCGCAAAGTTCTCCGCGCATGCGACTAGCCAGGCGTACGGACGATGAGCCAGGCGATCGTACAGTTCGCGATGTTCGAAGAAGCTGTATTGATCCAATCGTTTGTAGAGTCGCCGAGTGGGCCCGAACAAACCGGCGAATAGTTCGCTGGCTGGTCCACGGCCTGCCGCTGTATCGAGCGCGGCGATCAGCGGCGCTTCGGTCAGGCGCAAGAGCGTGTCGAGATCCAGATCGCCATGCACGATGTAGAAACCACGTTGCAGCATCGCCGTGGCGGCGCGGACGGCGTGGTGCCAGTAAACTTCGCTGAACATCACGTATCGCGCAAAGACCATCATTTCGGCGGCGGTTTTGCCTTTGTCGAGAATGGCCAATCCGTCGCCTTCCTGGTTCAGGCACAAACTTCCCAGCAATCGGCCTTGATCAAAGTGCCGCCCGTACGGGACGCCGGCGTGGAGGCTATCGCGCGTCAGGTAGTCCATCTTATCTACGTCAATCGGACCGGAGAGCATGCTCTTCAGGATCCGAGTCTTTGGATCGCGAGGTTTGTCGCTGAGCAGCGCAACGACATCGCGAGGTTGAATGTCCCATTCGCTGCGGAGCGCGTCGGCGATCTCTCCCTCAAGCAAAAAACTATTGGCGAACAGTTCGTGCTGCGGAACACTCGGCAAGTGGATGTCTTCGATCGGATGACAAAACGGCCAATGCCCCAGGTCGTGCAGGAGGGCCGAGACGAGGAAGATCTCCGCATCGGCCGGGCGGATGGCTTCAACAAATCGTTCGTCACCGGCCAACTGCCGCAAGTAGAGCAGCGCCAACCGATAGACGCCCAGAGAATGCTCGAACCGGGTATGGATGGCGGCAGGATAGACCAGCGAAACCAGGCCCAGTTGGCTGATCTGGGCCAGACGGCGGAACTCGCGGGTGTCAATAATCTGCCGCACGCGATCGGTCAGCGGCACATCCAGTTCGGGCGGAATGCGGACCAGTCCCCGGTGGGAGTCTAGCCCGGAAACCTCGGGAATCTCACGAATCGTGGACATCAGGATATAGGGATCCGGGGTGTATTTCGACGTAGTGCGGACAATTCGCCGCCACACATCGGTTCAATTCGGCTGCCAGGACGCAGTTCTGGTTTTTGCGACGGCCAAGGATTAGACATTAGACATCCCACCGAGCGGATTACAATCGAGCTACGGCCTTGCGCGCGGCGAAAACTCCTGTTGGCTTTGAGGATGAATCATGCGATTAGATGTTCAAAAGGCGAGATCAGCGACGTGGCTGGCGGCATCGCTTTTGGCTTTTGTCCTGGCTTTGGCGTCGCGCGGGGCTCAAGCGGCCGACACTGGAATTACGTTTCGGGTGACGCTCGATCGCCAGGTTGCCGAGCAAACGCTCGCCGCGAAACCAGAACCGCGCGCGGTTTCGGGAAGGCTCTACGTTTTTCTATCGCAGCGCGCAGAGGGCCAGCCGATGAGCGGCCCCAACTGGTTTCAACCGGAGCCCTTTGCCGGCATCGACGTCCGCGACGTCCGGCCGGGTGAGACGCGGGCTTTAGATGGCTCGGCCTTGGCGTTTCCTGATTCGCTGTCGAAGCTCCCTGCCGGCAAATACCGCGCGCAGGCGCTGCTGGATCATGACTTTTACTCGCCGAATCACGCCCAGGGGGTCGGGAATTTTTTTAGCGACGCGCAAGAGATCGAACACGATCCGGCCCATCCGGCCGCAGTTCAGTTGCTATTAAACCAGACGATCAAGCCGCAGGAGTTCCCTACGCGGGACTGGGTTCACGAGATCGTGCTGCGTAGCGATCGGCTGTCGAAGTTTCACAATCGAGATGTCGTCGAACGCGCTGCGGTGGTGCTGCCGGCCGGGTATGCCGACCATCCGGAACGCCGCTATCCGGTCATTTATGAGATCCCCGGCTTTGGCGGTTCGCACATTCCTTCTCGCGCGTTACTGGCAGCGGCGCCAACGGCTGGCGAAGGAGAAACAGACTTCATTCGCGTCATGCTCAGTGGGCAATGCAAATGGGGGCATCACGTCTATGCGGATAGCGACACGAATGGCCCCCGCGGCGCCGCGCTGATTCAGGAGATGATTCCGCACATCGACGCCACCTATCGCACCATCGCGCAGCCAAGCGGTCGCTTCGTCACCGGTCACAGCTCTGGTGGCTGGACCTGTTTGTGGCTGCAAGTGACGTATCCGGAAACGTTTGGCGGATGTTTCAGCACATCGCCGGACCCGGTTGATTTCCGCGATTTTCAGCGAGTTGACCTGTACGCGTATCCGCCTCGGAGCCTGTACGTCGACGAAAATAACGAGCGCCGCCCGATTGCCCGCCGTGGCGAAACGCCGGTGTTGTGGTTCGACTCGTTTGGTCTGATGGACGACGTGATCGGCCGTGGAGGTCAATTGCGATCTTTCGAAGCGGTTTTCAGCCCGTTGGATTCGGACGGACTACCGCGCAAACTCTGGGACCGCAAAACGGGACGAATTGATCCGCAGGTTTCGAAGGCTTGGGAGAAGTACGATATTCAACTCGTTCTGACCCGCAACTGGCAAACGCTGGGTCCCAAGCTGCAAGGCAAGTTGCACATCTATACTGGCAGTCTCGATACGTTCTACCTGGAAGGGGCCGTTGAGAAACTAGCCCCGGCACTGAAGACGCTTGGCAGCGACGCCGAAATCGTCATTGTCCCAGGTAAAGGGCATGGCGGACTCCGCACGCCTGAGCTGGTGCAACAGTTCCGTCGACAGATGACGCAGACGGTGCGCGCCGCGCAACCGAACGCGTCGTAATTGTGTTTCGGACCGAGCAGGTGATGCTCGGCGAAGGTTACGCTTATTTGCCGGTCACCGCAGTCCAGGGCATTTCCATGCCAGCCAGCCAGCCGAGCGCAATGGTCGCGAGTATGTAAAACGCGTAATGGAAGAAGCCATTGCCAAAGTCGAGATCGAAACAGACAAAGGCGATCCCGGCCCCGAGTCCAAAAAAGACCGGCGCGATAAAAAACCAACTCCAGGCCGTCGAACGCATGTCGACCGGAATGAAGTAGTAGCCGCACCACAGCGCCGTGAACGCCAATCCGCAAACTGCAGCGCGAACCCAGAGCCACTTTCCACGATGCGGCTCTAACTCTTCTTCTCGCAACAGCCCATAAGCCCCAGCTGCCAGTGGTATCGAGACGCCCAGCAGGGCGATAACGCGTAGCGGCAGATTATCGCGAAAGATATCGCCTGCGACGCCGGCAATTACCAAGACACCGACAGCGCCGCAAACCGAGATTATTGTCGGGATCAACTCGAAGCGCGTTGGCTTGCGCGCGATCGGCTTGAGTACCGACTGGCCGGTCGCCGTTTTTCCGCCGGCCGCGAATTCTTCCGGCGCGTGGACCTGAACTTGTTCCTCAAGCTTGGGGATTGTGATCGGCGCCTTGCACTTGGGGCAAGGGCCCTGCTTGCCTGCGAATTTCTCGCTGACCTGAAAGCGGGCTTTACAGGCTGGACAAAGGACTGGAATGGGCATGCGCGAACGGCTCTCGAGCAAGTGGACGAATGACAGGGGGCAAACCCCTAGTCTGAACGGCGGCGGTCGAATTGTCTAATGGCACGGGGGGCAATATATCTTTCCCGGTGGCGAACTACAGCGAAATGGCCGAGGCGTCCCTGGGTGACCGTCAGAAATCAGGATACCCCTAGCTGCGGCAACCGGTCGGAAACTGGGCTCAGCCATCAGATCACCCGTTGACAGTTCCGGCATAAACCGCCAATTTCGTCCCCCATGCAACAACTCAATGAAGAAGGCACGCCCACGCCGGAGGAAATCTACCAGCAACTCAGCCTGAAATTTGACGCCCAGCGGCAGCAGATCACGGCCCGGGGCGAACGAATTGGCTGGGCACGCGTCGGGTCGGCCCTGGCAGCCATGGCCGCTCTGGCGGCAGGCTGGAACAACATCCTGATCTCCGGGCAACTGGGCGTCGTGTTGGCCGTTGGGCTGGCCATGACGTTTGTGGTTTGCATCACGCTACATCGCCGCAATCGTGCCGCGGCCGCGCGGGCAGCAACCCTGGCCCGGCTGAATCGTCGGGCCGTGGCCCGTGTCCGCCGGCAATGGCACGACTATCCTGCCCCGCCGGCTCCGGCCTCATATGAGGTGGCCGCGCTCGCGCGAGATCTGGATCTCTTCGGGCACGCGTCCCTATTTCAACTCACGTGCACCGCTTGCACGCCGCAGGGGCGCGCCGCGCTGGCCCAGTGGCTTTTGCATCCGGCTCCGCCGGCAGAAATTAAAGAACGCCAGCCAGCGATGCGAGAATTGGCCGAGTTGTTAGCATGGCGCCAGGAATTCGAATTCCGCGGCTCCAAGGACGGAGCGCAGTTTGACGACCCGGCAGAATTCCTGGCCTGGGCCGAAGGAGAATCGTGGCTCAAGACTCGTCCCGCTCTCGCCATCTACAGCGTCGTCGCGCCGGCGCTATTAATCGTGCTGGCAGCGCTGCAGATCATTGGCTGGACTCCACATCCCTGGTGGGGCGCGATTCTCCTGGTAAGCATCGCCGTCACCTGGCTGACGATGCGGCAAATTCATGGAATCTTCGCCCAGGTCTCAAGAAGCGAGCAGCCGTTTGAGCGATACGCCCTACTCATGGAGTGGGCCAGCGCAGCAAAGTTTCAGTCGTCGCTGCTGAGAGATCTACAACAGCGTCTGACAGCCGACGGACGCGACGCGGCCGCCCAACTGCGGGCATTGCAACGACTGGTTACGCTGGCCGATTTGCGATTTTCTTCCATCGTGTATGGGCCGATCCAAGTCATCACGATGTGGAATGTTCATGTGCTGCGCGGGATCGAATCCTGGCAGCGCGGCGCTGGTCGACACACGCGGCAGTGGCTCGCGGCCCTGGCCGAAATCGAAGCCCTGTCCTCCCTCGCAGCGCTTGCGCATGCAGAACCAGCCTGGGTCAACGCGCAATTACACGAAGAGCCGATCATCCAGGCGGAAGCGCTGGGGCATCCGCTCTTGCCTGCGTCGCGCGTCACGAATGATGTCGAACTTGGTCCCCCCGGCACGTTTCTGCTGGTGACTGGATCGAATATGTCTGGCAAGAGCACACTGCTGCGGAGCCTGGGGGTGAACGTTGTGCTGGCGCAAGCGGGCGGGCCCGTTTGCGCCGCCGCGCTACGCATGCCGCCGCTGCGCGTAGGCGCCAGTATCCGCGTGCAGGACTCGCTGGAAGAGGCGACATCGCTCTTTATGGCGGAACTAAAGCGGCTCAAGCAGGTGATTGATGACGCAGCCGCTGGCGGCGCCACGTTCCTCTACCTGCTGGATGAAATTCTGCATGGGACAAATTCGCACGAGCGGCGAATTGCCGTGCGGGCAGTGCTCGAAAGACTGCTGACGCTCCGAGCGCTTGGCGCCGTCTCGACGCACGATCTCGACCTGGCCGCCGCTTCCGAATTAGCCCAGGCTGCGCGCGCGGTCCATTTCCGCGAGACGATCATCGAAACGCCGGCCGGCCGAAAGATGACGTTTGACTACCAAATGCGACCCGGCCTGGCGACCACGACAAACGCTCTGGCGCTTTTGGAGATGGTTGGCCTGGTCGTCCCGCGAAAGCAGTAGCGCCTCCGGATGCGGTTCGGGAAGAGACTTGCGCGGATTAGTCCTCGTCCGCGGCCAGATCAGCCTCGGTGATCATCGAAAAGCCCTTGGCGGCCAAGGTATCCATCCCCATGTCGATGTTGTCGACCATTAGGGCGACTGCCGGGCGGCCGCGAGGGCGGACCAGCAGCGGATACGCCTGGACAATGTTGACCTCAGCCTGCAGCAGAGCGGTGCAGACCTCGAGCAGTGGTTGGCTGCTGTCCGGCAGTTCGACGCCGATCAGGTCAGTCTCGATGAGCGCCAGTCCAGCGCGTTCCAGGATTTCGCGTCCTTGCTCCGGGTGGCTGAGCAGGAAACGGACAAAGGCGCACTCCGTGGCGTCCGCAATGGAGAGGGCAACGATCTTGACCCTGCTCCCCTCAAAACGGCGGATCACTTCCAGCAGTTGGCCGACCCTGTTCTCAAGGAAAACCGTAAATTGCCGGATCGAGGGATAATTCCGCCCCCGCATGGTGGCATAACCTGTCCCGGATCCTTGATCGGTGCTCATGCTGCTTCCAAACTCTTCCGGGAGGCCCCAACGCCGGTGGGCGACGTGTCAACTTAGAGAATGCGGGGGGTTCCTGTCAACCAAAACCGACACCGCACTAACGACTTCGGCGATCAGGCTGGCATGGGTTTATGCAATCGGGACCGAACTCTAAAATGATCGCCTGCCGGGCGTCCGAAAGCGCCGCGCTTTCCGTCCAAACGGTCTGCGACGAATCGGCGGAATGCCCTCTATCCGTTCCTAACTTGCTGGAGCCCGATCACGATGATTCGCGAACTGGACGTCGAGATCCGCGTCCGCTACCAGGAAACGGACGCGATGGGCTTCTTGCACCATGCCAACTACTTCACTTACTTCGAGATCGGCCGCACGGAGTTGTTGCGGGCGACAGGCCGAGATTACCGCCAAGTGGAAGAAGATGGCCTCTTTATGGTCGTCGTCAAAATTGATTGCAGCTACAAGCTGCCGGCGCGATATGACGACGTACTGATACTTCGGACGTCCGTGACGCGGATTACTGCGGCTAAGATCGAGCACACCTACCAGGTTTTTCGCGGCGAAGACCTGTTGACTGAAGGGCACAGCACGCTGGCCTGCGTCGATCGGCAGGGACGCGTGCAACGTGTGCCAGACTGGCTGCGCGAGGCGGAATTTAGCTAACGGGCGAGGCGCATTTATCCGTCAGCCCAACTCGTTGCCACACAAAGTTTTACCCGCGGCTTTGCCCCGGCTACAATGCGAGCTTGAGCGTCGCGATACGGTCCGAAATGGCCGACGCGTGCATTTTGCCCTTTCCGCCGTCTTCCTCCCCCGATGTGCTGTGATGCGAGCACCTAATTGCCACCGGCTGATGACTTTGCTGGCGAGCGTTTTACTCGTAATCGCTTTCACTAGCGCCGTGCGTGCCACCGAACCGGACGCCGCAGGCGTTGCGCTCTTTGAGTCGGGCGTTCATCCCATTTTGGCGGGCGTGTGCTTCCGTTGCCACGGCGATCAACAAGTGGCAGGCGATCTGCGCGTCGATAGTCGCGAGGCACTGCTCAAAGGGGGCGCCAGTGGGCCGGCGATCGTATCGGGCAAGGCGGATGAAAGCTTATTGGTCCACGCGGTCCGGCGCTCGGAAGATGCTTCGGCCATGCCGCCAGACGCCGCGCTCAAGCCGTCGCAAGTCGCCGATCTGGTTGCATGGATTAACTCCGGCGCGCCGTGGCCTACCCGGCCCGTAAAATTTGAGTCCTCAAAGCACTGGGCTTTTCAGCCGGTCGTCGCGCCTGCGCCGCCCAGGGTTCAAGACAACACCTGGCCACGAAATGATTTAGACCGGTTTGTGCTCGCGCGCATCGAAGCCGCCGCGCTAAAGCCGTCTCCGGAAGCGGATCGTCGCACGTTGCTCCGCAGATTGACCTACGATCTGACTGGTTTGCCACCCACGCCCGCCGAACTCGACGCGTTCGAACATGATTCCTCCGAAGGCGCGTACGAGCGCGTCGTCGAGCGGCTTCTTGCCTCGCCTCATTATGGCGAACGTTGGGGGCGGCATTGGCTGGACGTTGTTCGTTATGCGGACACCGCCGGCGAGAATACGGACCACCCACTTCCCCACGCCTGGCGATATCGGAACTGGGTGATCGATGCGTTGAACGCCGACATGCCCTACGACCAGTTTCTGCGCGAACAGATCGCCGGAGATTTGCTCGCCGCCACGGATGTGCCTGAGAAGTACTCCGATCATGTCGTCGCGACTGGATTTCTGGCGATAGCACGCCGGTTTGGTCACGAAATTGACGCTGATATCCACCTGACGTACGAAGACACGATCGATACGCTTGGCAAATCCGTGTTGGGTCTGACCATTGCTTGTGCCCGCTGTCACGATCACAAGTACGATCCAATTTCCGCCCGGGACTACTATGGGCTGTATGGCGTGTTGGCGAGCACGCGTTTCGCTTTTCCGGGTTGCGAGCCCAAACAGGCGCCACGTGATTTGCCACCGCGCATTCCGCCCGCGGAGGTTGCCCGGCTGCATCGCGAGGCAGCGGAACGAACCGCCATAGTGGACGGCAAGATCCAGCAAGCTACCGCTGGGCTTGGCGCCCAGGCATCCGCGCTCAAGAAATCGACCGACGCGGCGCGAGTCATCGCAGCCGGCGCGATCGAAGATGGCGCAAACGCCGACATGGCCACTGGCGCCCAACAAGATTTGCAGCGTGTTGAACTGCGGCAGGGCGAGACGCTTTTGTTCTCCGTTTCGCCCCAGAGCAATCACGGTGGCGATAGCACGCTCGTCGAATTAAAAATCACGGAGATTGGCGGGCAAGGTCGGGTGTGGAGCGCGGCGGACCTGGTCACCGAGCTCAACTCCGGCAATCCACACGCAGACGCCTACGGCAACGCGGCCACGTGGTGCTTTTTAGACCTACGAGATGGTCCGGTGCCTCTGCAGGAGAGTTTGGCGTCTATCAACGGCCAGGCTGCGCTGCGCGGTTGGCGCAACGGCGATACGCCTAGCGTTTTCGCGAATCAATCAGACGAAGCTGTCAAAGTTTGGACTTCGCTACCGGCCAAGAAGTTCTTTGTGCATCCAGGCCCTAATGGCCCGGTGGGGGTTGCCTGGACCAGTCCGACCGATGGCGTGTTTGCAATTACCGGTCACGTTACTGACGCGCACCCCACAGGCGTCGATGGTGTCGCTTGGCGGCTGGCCGTGGTCGAAGCGGAGTTCGCGAAAGGACTGGCGACTGTATTCGATGGTAGCCGCGCGCTGGCAGCGCTCCAGCGCGATCGCGATGCGATTGGCGCCTCGGTCGAAATTCCGGTTGCCTTCGGCGTGAGCGAAGCGACGCCAACCAACACAAAGATTCACCTCCGGGGCGATCCTAAGACATTGGGTGACGAAGTCCCACGGAAGTTTCTCGACCTATTCGGTGGCGATCGTCTCGATTCCGACCAGGCAAGCGGCCGCTTGGAACTGGCCCAGCGGCTGACCGACCCACGCAATCCGCTCGTGGCACGGGTGATGGCCAACCGCGTCTGGCTAGGGCATTTTGGCGTAGGGCTGGTCAAAACGCCGAACGATTTTGGCTCGCGCGGCGCCCCGCCATCGAACCCAGAATTGCTGGATTTTCTTGCTGCCAGCCTGGTGCAAGATGGCTGGAGTTTGAAGGCATTGCATCGCGTGATCGTGACGAGCGCCACCTATCGTCAGGCATCCGGCCGGCAAGCTTCTGGCGCCGCGACTATTGCCGACCAGGCCGGCGCCGCCACGGAACCTGGCGATCTGTACCGTTCGTTTCCACCTCGGCGGCTCTCGGCGGAAGAAATCCGCGACACACTGCTGGTGGCCAGTGGCAAATGGGATCCCGCGCCGGGCGAGGCGCATCCGTTTCCTCCGGAATCAACTTGGAGTTTCACGCAGCATGGGCCGTTTGCAGCGGAATACCCAACGTCCAAACGAAGCGTCTATCTGATGCAAAAGCGCAATCGTCGCACGCCGTTCTTTGCGCTGTTTGACGGCGCCGATCCGAACGCGAGCACGCCGCTGCGAGACGTGACGACCGTGCCGACGCAGGCGTTGTTCTTTCTGAACGACAAAACGTTTCACGGTTGGGCGGATGAGTTTGCGGCGCGCATCTTTGCCAGCGATTCCGAAGACGGCCAGCGAGTTGATTTTGCCCACCGGCAGTTATTTGCACGCCGTGCAATTGCCGAGGAGCAAACAGACGCCGCCCAGTTTATAAAAGACTATGCGAATAGCTTGGAGAACGGCACGGCCGACGAGCGAGCGATTGCCGCCTGGAGGGCGTACGCCCGAGTGCTGTTGGCGAGCAACGAATTACTGACAATTGATTGACCGCGGACAGAGTTTAGGGATCGTTGTTTGGATATTGATGCCGATGGACGGCGCCAGGCCGAGAATAACTGCGAGTGCTTGCCAGATGAACAATCATTCTTCAGTTCGCGATCGCGATGATTCCGCCGCAGGGTGCTGCTCGCGCCGAGGGCTGTTGCGATCATTTGTCGCCGGATCGATGTTGATGCCGGGCTTGCTCAGCGAGCTTTTGGCGCAGGACGCGGGGCACGCGGCCACGGCCGATCCGCTGGCCCCGAGGCCTGGGCATTTTCCGGCCAAGGCCAAGAACGTGATTTTTCTGTTCATGACCGGTGGTGTATCGCACGTCGATACGTTCGACCCCAAGCCGCGGTTGGCCGCTGACGTTGGTAAAGAAGTTAAGCTCGACCATCCTGAGATTCAGAATCGGCCGGGTTATGAGCGGATTTTTCTCAAACGGCCGCAGTGGGAATTCAAGCAGCACGGCCAATCCGGAACCCCGGTCAGTTCGTTGTTCCCGCATGTGGCTACGTGCGTCGACGATATTGCGGTCGTGCGGTCGCTCCATACGGATCACTCGAACCACTACAACGCCACGCTCGGAATGCATACCGGGTCGTTCAACTTCGCCAGACCAAGCATCGGCTCCTGGCTCAGCTATGGGCTGGGGACGGAGAATCGCGATCTCCCATCATTTGTGGTGATTGCCCCCAAGCAGACGTACGCCGGATCGCAGGTTTACTCCAGCAATTTTTTGCCTGGCGCCCACCAGGGAACGCTGGTTGCGCCGGGCGCAGAACCGGTCGCCAATATTCAACCGCGCACCGCGGCGGACCTGCAAAGAATGGAACTGGCGGCGATCGCCAAACGCAATCATCAGCATCTGGCGGCCCGCCCTGGAGATTCGCTGCTGGCGGCGCGGATTCGTTCGTTCGAGACTGCGTTTGGAATGCAGCGGACTGTGCCAGACGCGTTTGATCTTTCGAATGAGACTGCCGAGACGCACGCCTTATACGGACTGCCGCCGGGCGAAAGCAGCGGTTTTGGCTGGCAATGCCTGGTGGCGCGACGATTGATCGAACGCGGCGTGCGGTTCGTTGAATTGATCGACACCGGTTCGTCGAACAATTGGGATTCGCACGGCGACATGAT
>Ga0105047_10010546_pt1 | contig 15086 bp, 15 predicted proteins | sample MAT04_FD_78384 | JGI IMG/M metagenome (GOLD analysis project Ga0105047, IMG submission 78384) | Freshwater microbial communities from Lake Fryxell liftoff mats and glacier meltwater in Antarctica - MAT-04 (megahit assembly) | ecosystem: Environmental > Aquatic > Freshwater > Ice > Liftoff... | reverse complement strand
CTGCGCTGAGATCCGACGATGATGGTCTGTCCCACCGGGTCTTCCGCAGGGAAAAGCTGCTTCGCCACCAGCGCCCCGATGACGCATACCGGCTCGCGGCGGTTGTACTGTGTCCAGTCAAAGATCATCCCGCGACTCAGACTGAGATTGATGACGTCGAAAATATCAGGCGTGGTGGCCATCGCGTTGGCGGTGGCGCGGACATCCTTGCGGACGATGTCCTGACCCGTGTCACGCAGCGGGACGACCTTCTCCACCTCGGGAATGGTCTCCAGAAGTGCAAGATCGCTGCGACGGATGCCATAATCCAGCGATCGCGTCGAGCGGTTCGAGGCGTCGTTGCTCTCGGGCGGCTGGACTGATCTCACGAGAATGTTCCGCGGGCCCAGGCGATCGATCTGCTCGAGCGCGGATTTCTTCGTCCCTTCACCGATTGCCACCATGATGATCACCGCCGCCACGCCGAAAATGATGCCCAGCGCGGTCAACAGGCTGCGCAGCTTGTGCAGGCGAAGGTTGGCAATGCCCAGGCGAAAAGTGGCGGTTAGAAAATTCAGCATCAGCAACAATTCTCAGAAGGGCGATCGAATGGTTGACAATACCGCTTGTCAGAAGACAAACTCATCGATCGATTCACACAAAGGAAAAATATATGGCCGACACCCTGTTTCAGAAAATCATCCAGCGGGAAATTCCGGCGAAGATTGAGTTTGAAGACGATCGCTACATTGTCATCCATGACACTCAGCCACAGGCACCGGTGCATCTGTTGGTGATTCCAAAAAAATTGATTCCGACACTTAACCACATCGCCACTGACGATCACCCATTGATTGGCGGGCTTTTTACCACGGCTTCGAAGGTGATGAGCGGACTGGGTTACGCAGACTACAGAACGGTCTTCAATTGCGGGCTGGGAGCCCAGCAGACCGTGTTTCATCTGCACTTGCACGTGCTGGCGGGGCGTAGCTTCACTTGGCCCCCAGGTTAACTGGCGTTTAACAACCCGTACACAAAAGAAGACACCGCCATTTACGGTCGGTGTCTTCCGGAGGGGAGAAAATGCGCCATTGCGCGAAACTTCAAATTAGATACAGCTTACCTATCTTAGCTTAGCAATTTGCATTGCTACGTCAATTACCGAATCACCGCCGTGTTTCAACCTGAATCACATCGGCTCAGCTTTGCGGAAAACTTCACCCTTTCCGCGATAACCTGCTGATTCTCATCAGAATCTCATACGGCGCTCACTTGTGCAAGGTTCGGCGAGCTGTGCAACTAACAAAGATACTACAATCGGTTTATTTTATCCAATCTCCCTCGTCGTAAGGCGTCGACATCGGCTTTTATCGAGGCCGTCGCCGCTTCCAGATGTTCCCGGCTGGTGGAGCAACGATCAAATTCAGATCTTCCACCAAACGCCAGTTTGATCTCGCACCGCCTTGAAAAGGCCTGCCGCATCTCTAAACCTCGCGAATTTCCATCTAAAGCGCAACAATATATGGGCGTCGCAGTTTTTGCCGCCATCAGGGCAACACCGGTTTGGAAAGGCAGGAGTTCCCGCGTGGCTGCAATCCTGCCCTCAGGGAAGACCCCAAGGATGTTACCATTTTCCAAAGTTCGCATTGCGCTACGCATCGCAACCATGTCTCGGCCGGAACGCTGCACCGGAATCGCCTGGATCAACTCAAAAAGCCAGCGCAGTGAAGCAATTTCGTAATATTCCTTCGCCATCATCCATACCACCGGACGATTAAGAGCCGACTGAATCACCAGCGGATCAAGCCCGCTGATATGGTTGCTGACCAGAATTGCCCCGCCTGATGGTGGAATCTGCGGCGGGCTTCGAACTTCGACATGGTGATACACCCGGGTAAACAGCCGATTGATTCCCCTGAAAAAGGAGATCTTTCGGTTCCCGTCAAACGACAATGTTTTCTGTCCATCCTTCACGGGCAATGGAAATACCTTGCACAGCGAAAGGTTGCAATGCGAGGATTGCGTGGAAGATCCGGCGGGCGGAATGCTTATTCGTGGTGCAGGTGCGGTGATGGGGAAACATGAAGACATGAAACATGAAGATAACCCGGGTCCTCATGCTTCAGATCTTAATGTTTCACGAAACCTCCCCTCCCGTGGCAGCCGATCACGAGGTATCATTTGGAAACTGATGCTTCTTGCCTTGATCTCCGACACCCACGACCAGACAGAGCCGCTGAAGCTTGCGCTGGAACTGCTCAAGCCCTTCAACCCCGGCTTCTATATTCACTGCGGCGATGTGGGTGGGGAGGAAATCATCGACCTGCTCGCCGGGCTTCCGTGTGCGTTGGTCTGGGGGAACACTGATTGGGAGCGAGATTCACTCAAACGCTACGCTCAGGATCTGCACATTGATGTTTGCGATAACCTGTGTCAACTCAACCTGGACGGCAAGCACATCGCGGTAACGCACGGCGACGACATGTCGATTATCCAGAAGATCATGCGAGATGAGAAGTTTGACTATCTTTTCACAGGACACACCCATATCCCGCACGATCGACGCAATGGAAAGCTGCGGTGGATCAATCCTGGTGCATTGCATCGTGCCAGACCGAAAACCTGCGCCACGCTGGACTTGCAGTCTGACCAACTTCAACTGATCGAGCTTCCGCGTGGTTAGTGGTTGCCGCATTCAACCGGTTCCGGATAGGAATTAATCAACCGCCGGGCGACAGAAACGCCTCCGCCGCCCGGAGCAGTTCTTTCGACGTGGAGAATTTGAGCTTGCGAACCGCCGCCTCGAATTCCACAAACTCTCCTGCTTCATGCTCGTGGCTGACGGTGATGGTGGTTTCTTCCGTGCGGGCGAGAAAGAAGATGACCGATTTTTTCACCAGCCTGCCTTTGGCACGAAAGAAGTAGGTCATTTCCCTGGTGAATCCATCGATTAGCTCGATGTGCGAAATACCTGTTTCTTCCTGCAACTCCCGGCGAGCGGCGGTCAGGTCGTCCTCACCTTTTTCAACGTGACCTTTCGGATAGTCCCAGTAGTTTCCATAATCCAGCAGAAGATATCGCCGCGTCGAGGTGGCGGGATCTACGTGGAAAACAACAAAACCAGCCGAGCGTTCGATGCGGATCACAGAGAGAAGGATAATCCGGATTTCGGAAAAGGAAATGTGGGCATCACGCCGCCAATGTTGTCGTGGCGGGCGGTGCGGAGGAAGCGGTGTGGGCGGGGGCGTCCAGGTGAAGGTGCTTGCCTTCGCCAAGCGCCTTGGCGAGCTCCCGCATCAGGTCATCCTGAACGCCGCGAAGCTCCAACTGCTGGGTGAGCTTGGTCGCATCATGCACTGCGAGAATTGACCACTGCCCACGAACATTGCGGCAGACAATGCGAACCGGCCCTTTTATGGGCATGCGGACGGTTGTTTCCATCTCTGGAAATCGAATTGTTACGCCAGGGTGAATTATTCCGCTAACGATTACTTCCGCAGTGGCGGAAGTCTCCAGATATCGCTTATGTTCTGCGGCGATCTCCCGCATGGTCTCATCTGCCGCCCGCTGCAGCAGATCCGCTTCATAGAGCATCTCGGTCGCCTTTTCCTTCTGCGCCGCGGTGAGGTTCTTCTGGTGCTTCAGCAACGGCTCAATGACTTCGCGCACTTTGGCGACGCGCTTCAGCGACGCCTGGATCTCCGGCAGCTTTTCGGCGGCGGTTTTGCGATGGACGGCGTCGATGCCGCATTCGATCAGTGTCTTCGCGTGCGCGGACGAGCCGAGCGTCACCGCCGTCACGCCACCGGCTGCGGTCACGTGTGACGCGTAGACCGGGCCATTCACCACTGACAGATGTCGTTTGCAGGTGATGCGGGAATTGGCAATCTCACTGTGAACGATGATGTCATTGCCTGCATCGATGGTGGTGTTGCTGATGAATTTAGCGCGCAGATCATTTCCGGCGGAAACATGCCCTTTGTCGCGGCAGCAAATCCCCCCATGCACTTCAACGTTGTGCCCGCCGTGCAGATCCGCCGCTTCAACGGCGCCACCGACGTAGATGTCTTCCTTCGCGACGATTTTGAAAAGATCCGCCACGTTGCCGCGGATCAGCACGCTTCCGGCAAAGTTGATGTTGCCAACGGAATAGTCCAGGTTCCCCTGCACCTCCATCGCCGTCTCGACACCCAGCTTTCCAGCCTTCACCTGAATGAGGCCCGGACTGAGCGCAATGATGCTCTTGCCATCGGCTGACAGTTCAACGTTAGGTCCAAGGGGAAGTTCCTTTGCGGCGGCGCGGAAGGGGACTGGTTTGGCAAAGACGTCAACCCCATTTTGCCCCGGCGTTCCCGGAACGATGACGCCTACGATCATTCCCTGTGTCGCCGACGGGATTGCCGAGCGATCGCGACCTTCCCCTTCGCTGTGGGGCGATGCGACCAACTCCACCCGCGGCGCAGTTGCATGGACTGGGGGAACGCCGTGTCCGATCGTGCAGATTTCCTTTGCCTTCAGTGGATCTTCGCGTTTACAGAGCTTCTCGACCTCAGCTTCAATCGCAGGTGTAATCTGAATTTTTTGCGCCCGCAGTGCGTCGAGAACGATCGGAGGTGTAACCTCACTGCAGGTCCGCGTTACCCGCAGCGACACTTCCATATGGTCGGCGGACACGACAACCTGAAGAGATTTTGGAGATGGGTCGAGTTTGGCAACCATGCCCGTGATTCCTCAGCCTCCGCACGCTACCCGACCAGAGGTGTGCAGAGACATTGACTTTCGCAACGAATTTTCATGCCGCCGCTTTGGCGCATCGATCCAACGTTTGTTTCACCTTTTCCATCAGCATGTCTGGTGTGAAAGGCTTGACGACATAGTTGTTCACGCCCGCCTTGATGGCGTCGACGACGCGTTGCTTTTCCGCTTCCGTCGTACACATGATTAGCGGTGTCGCGCGGTCCTTTGCGCGGATCTTGCCGACAAGGGTGTGCCCAACCATGTTGGGCATGTTCCAGTCGATCGCAACCAGATCAAATTTCCCGGAAGCGGCGATCACATTCAGCGCTTCAACGCCGTCGCCCGCTTCCGCGAATTCAGTGCTGGGGATGGCGATTAACACCTGCTTCTGGATACTGCGCATCGTCTTGCTGTCGTCGACGAGTAGGATTTTCACTGCTTGCTCCTATGCCGGGTTCGCGACCTCAGCTTGCCTTGGTGACCTGCTTGATGCAGACTTCGACCGCGAAGTTTCCGACGGCAGTACTTACTGGAATGACCAGGCAGGGGACGTCCTTCAACCGTGCGATCTGATGTCCTTGGCCGATGATGACATTGGGGGTGCTGATGTTCGCCAACCCGCCGAGGTCTTTTTTCGCAGCGCCGGCGATCATGTTTGCCAGTTCGCCGATCGCATCGGCAAAGTCGACGCTTTCCGGTTCAAGCTTCACCCCAGCAAACGATTCCACGAGACGGATGGCGGCTTCGCGTTGGAAACTCACCACCACCGAGCCGACGATTTCCCCTGAGAAGCCGATAATTCCCGACACGTCATACGACGGCACCGGTTGGGGCTTGAGCATGGGTCTCTCGACGGTGGTCTCGACACCCACCATGGTGCTGAAGACATTGCGGACAGAGTTGACAAACGGGACAACCAGCTTCGGGTTGATTGTCGGTTTCGCCTGGGTTGCTTGCATGTGGCCTCTATAAAAAACGCCGCGACCAATGGAGATTTCGACACAAGGTTGCACGCACTTGACCACTGGTTTGCGTAACAAGATGAAGCGCCGCAGAATCGGAAGGATATCGGACGTGAGGTATTAAGCTTTGAGGGTTAATCACGCGGGAGCGGACCGTGTGTGAGCCAATCCCAAACTTCAAATCTCAAACCTGAAAGTTCAAGTTTCGGATTTCGATTTGTGGATTGCGGTATGCAGACAGCTTGCACAATCCGAATTCCGAAATCCACAGTTCGAAATCGCCGCCGGTCACATGTGAATCTGCCGCTTGTCCACTGCCAGTGCAGCTTCTTTAACCGCTTCGGGTAAGGTTGGATGAGCATGGAAGATGCGTGCGATATCCTCGGCGCTGCCGCCGAACTCCATGACCGCGACGGCTTCGTGAATCATGTCGCTGGCGTGGGCGGCAAGAATATGCACACCCAGCAGTTTGTCGGTGCGGGCGTCGGCGATGATTTTGACAAACCCATCCGTTTCATCCATCGCCTTGGCACGTCCATTTGCAAGGAATGGGAATTTTCCGATCCGCACTTCGCCATGCGCCTTCGCCTGTTCTTCCGTCAGTCCGACTGACGCGAACTCCGGATGCGTGTAAACGACCGCGGGGCAGCAGGCATAATTCACATGTCCCGCTTTTCCAGCAAGTAATTCAACGCACGCGACGCCTTCTTCCTCCGCCTTGTGTGCCAGCATGATGCCACCGATGACGTCACCGATGGCGTAGACTCCCGGGATGTTGGTGGCGTAATGACCACCCACCAGCACATATCCCTTTGCATCCATCTTCACGCCAATTTTGTCGAGACCCAGATTGTCGGTGACTGGCTTGCGTCCCACCGACACCAGCACCTTGTCCACTTCCTCAACGCCCGTTTGATCGCCGCTCTTCCACGAAAGCCTCACTTTGCCGTTCTTGATTTCAAAACCCGTTGCCGCGGTCTTGAATTTAAACTTGATGCCCTGCTTCTCCAGCATCCGCTGCAATGCAAGCGATGTTTCGGTGTCGGAGATAGGCAGGATGCGTTCCATAAATTCGATGACGAGCACTTCACTGCCCAAGCGGTTCCATACAGATCCAAGCTCGACACCAATGTATCCGCCGCCTACGACGATGATCTTTGTCGGAATTTCAGGGATTGCGATACCTTCGGTGCTGGAAAGAATATATTGCTTGTCGAATGGAAGCGCCGGAATTTGAATGGGTGCGCTGCCGGTCGCGATGATGATATTTTTCGCGGTGTACGTCTGCGACTTGCCGTCTGCGCTTTTCACTTCGACCGTTCCAGGCGCAGTGATCGTGCCATGTCCGCGCAGGTGTTCGATCTTGTTCTTCTTGAAAAGACCGCCCACGCCGCTTGTAAGGCCTTTAACGACATCATCTTTGCGCTTCATCATCTGCGCGAGATCGAGTTTGATGTCACCGACGTTGATTCCGTGCTTGACGTAGCTGTGTTTAAGCGCATAGTACTTTTCAGACGAATCCAGCAGCGCCTTGGAAGGGATGCAGCCGACATTCAGGCATGTGCCGCCAAGGTATTCCCGCTCAACGCATGCGGTTTTCATTCCAAGCTGTGCTGCTCGAATTGCTGCGACGTAACCACCCGGGCCCGCACCAATCACAATAAGATCAAATGTTGTTTCTGCCATAGGAGGACGGATTGTAGTGTCAGCGGGAACCGCAGGCGAGTGGCCTATGGGAGTTTCCCCCATCACCAGTTCAGGTTGAGGAATACGGTTCACGCCCAGAGAATAGAGTCTATGTCTTACAATCGAATAATCCTTGAGGAAAAGGCAGAGACAGTGGGCGTAAGCAACGCCACCGTCATCAGCACTTATACGCCGCGGCAGTGTGGTTTAGCCACCTTTGCAAAGGATCTTCGCGACGCCATCGCCCAGCACCTCGGGCAAAAAGAAACAACTGTCATTGCATTGGACGATCTGCCCCAGGGATATTCCTACCCCGATGAAGTGCGCTTTCAAATTCCGCAGCACAAGCAGGATGAATATCTGAATGCTTCCGAGCTGTTAAACATCAACCAGATCGATGTCGCGTTCCTGCAGCACGAATATGGCATCTTCGGAGGAAACGATGGCAGCTATGTTCTCGACTTCATCCGCAATTTGCGAATGCCCATTATCTCCACGCTGCATACTGTGTTGAAGTCGCCTTCTCCCGGACAGCGTGCGGTATTGCGCGAGCTTTGCCGGGAGAGCGATCGGGTGGTCGTCATGACCCAGATGGCGAAAGAGATGCTGCTGCAAATTTACAGCATCCCCGAGCAGAAGGTCGCGATCATTCCCCATGGCATTCCTGATGTCCCCTTCGTCGAACCCTGCTTCTTCGCCGATCAGTTCGGCTGCGAAGGGCGCACGACATTGCTGACGTTTGGACTGCTTTCGCCTGGCAAAGGCGTCGAAACCGCGATCCGCGCCATGCCAAGGATTGTCGAGAAGTTTCCAGATGTGCTTTACATCGTGCTGGGCGCAACGCACCCGCATGTGCTGCGCGATGAAGGCAACGCGTATCGCAATCGTCTGGAAAAACTGGTGGAAGAACTCGGCTTGAAGGACCATGTGCGATTCGACAGCCGATTTGTAAGCATTGATGAGCTTTGCCGGTACATTGGCGCGGCGGAAATCTATATCACGCCTTATCCGCACGAACAGCAGATTACCTCCGGCACACTGGCATATGCGGTGGGGGCCGGCAAGGCGGTGGTGGCAACGCCATTCTGGCATGCCAAGGAACTGCTGGCTGACGGTCGCGGGAGGCTGTTCCCGTTCCATGATTCAGAAGCGCTCGCCGACCAGGTGATTGATCTGCTTTCCAACCCCATGGAGCGGCGACTGATGCGCAAACGTGCTTATATGCATGGAAGGCCCACCGTGTGGTCGGAAGTGGGCCGAAGTTATCTGGCGCTTGCGGACGATGTGGTGAAAGAACGCAACTTCATCCCACAGCCTGCGACGGTGTCACGGGTCGAGCCCTTGGACGTTTCCAGCATGCCCGAGGTGAATCTTGCCCATCTGTTTCGGCTGACCGACGACACGGGCATCCTCCAACATGCCGCATGTGCAACGCCGAACCGGCATCATGGATATTGTGTGGATGACAACGCTCGCGCTCTGGTTGCCGGGCTGATGCATTACGATCTGGCGCACGATGACACAATCCTGCCGAAGCTCGATACGTATCTGTCGTTCATGCACTTTGCATTCAATCCGGAGACCGGGCGGTTCCGGAATTTCATGGGATATAATCGTCACTGGCTGGAAGAGGTTGGCAGCGAGGACTCGCACGGACGCAGCATCTGGGCATTGGGCACTGCGGTGCTTCGCGCCCCGAATGATGCCATTCTGTCGCTGGCAACTCGGATGTTCTATGACAGCCTTCCGTCGGTCGAAAGTCTGATTTCGCCCAGGTCTTGGGCATTCGCGATTATCGGCGTTCACGAGTTCCTGCAGCGTTTCAGCGGGGATTCCCGCGCCCGGCGTCTTCGCACGCTGCTGGGAGAGCGCCTGCTCGCTCAGTTTCAGCAAAACAGCTCTGAAGAATGGCCGTGGCTGGAAGATATCGCAACGTATGACAATGGGAAACTCCCCCATGCACTTTTGCTTGCAGGGAAAGGGGTCGATGATCCGAAAATGGTGGAGCAGGGACTGTTGTCGCTGGAATGGCTGGTGCAGAATCAGACCCTGCCCGACGGACGCGTGAGCGTCATCGGCAACAATGGCTGGATGACGCGCGATGGGTACCGGGCACGTTTCGATCAGCAACCCATCGAGGCGATGGCGATGGTCGAAGCCAGTGCCGAGGCGTTCCGAGTCACGGGCGACAAGAAATGGCTTGATCGGTCGAGTCAGTTTCTCGGCTGGTTCCTGGGTAACAACGACACCCGCACGCGGATGTATGACTACCAGACCGGCGGTTGCCGCGACGGACTGCACTCTGCGGGCGCGAATCTGAACCAAGGCGCGGAGTCGACATTGGCGTGGCTGATTTCGACGCTGACGGTGATGGACCTGAATCGCCACCGGATGCGAGTTTCACATCGCGTAAGCGATCAGGAAATGCTTGAAAATGCCTGAACGTCATTTGTGGCTGCTGATTGAGCAGGAAAGAAATAGCGCTTTTCTTTCCATCAACGCATCTCTTTCCATAAGATGGACTTGACCCCGACTGCTGGAATGAAGCAATCGCTCGTCAACGTTCGTCGCCTGCCCATCCGCCTCACCGGCGACGATCGTCGCGTGATCGCGCGCCCGTTTATCATGAGCGGGGCGAGATGCCAGTCCGTCCTGCAACGCATTGAGGACTTGGACGATGAAGAGGTCATCGAGATTCTCAACGAAGTTCGCCACGACTTCGCATCCCGTCATCGCAATGCGGACGCGATCTTCGATGAAAACTACCGCGCCGCGGCAAGTCTTATCGGATGGAAGAACGACTGGGAACTGAACCGCCGGATGCTTGCAGGCTCATACTTCACGATGGAGTATGCAATTGACTCGGCTGCGCTGTTCAACCCGTCGATCGTCGCCCACCCCGATCAGAGCAATGTTCCGCCCGGTGGATTGCGGTTTGTGATGAGCCTTCGAGCGACGGGGGAAGGGCATGTGTCGTCGGTGGCATTTCGAACCGGAATTCTGACGAGAGAATGCGACGTGCTGATCGATCCGCCACCCATTCGTCTGCATCGATCGCGGGTGAAGCCTGACAAGCGGTATGTCAAGTCGCTGTTCATACAGAAACTACAGGAAATAGGTATACTGCACGACGCGGTTGAGCGGGTTTTTTCGGGGATTGCCGAGAACTTCACGATCGTTGATCTACGTCAGGCAATTGAACAGGTGCGCCCGCATCTGACCGAGGTCGCCGGGTCGAGCGAAGTCCTGCGAACCATGCTCTGGTTGGCGACATCCAACTATCATATCGAGTTGTCGCCGGATGCGACGCTTTCCGAACTGGTGATCTTTCCGATGAGCGAAGATGATTCGCACGGCATCGAAGACGTGCGGCTGGTTCGATTTGTGAACGACGACGGCACGCATCAATATTATGGCACCTACACTGCTTACAATGGCGTACGGACGCTGCCGATGATGCTGGCGACGTGCGACTTTCACAGCATCGAAATTCACAGCCTGAACGGCGGCGGGGCGGCAAACAAGGGTATGGCGCTCTTTCCCCGGAAGATTGGCGGGCAATATGTCATGTGCTCGCGCATCGATGGCGAGAACCTGTTCATCTCCACCTCCGACTCCGCGGATTTCTGGGAAGGCGCCACCCGGCTGGTGAGCCCGAAGTTTGCATGGGAATTCATGCAGATCGGCAACTGCGGCAGCCCGATCGAAACCGATGAAGGCTGGCTTCTGCTGACTCACGGCGTCGGCCCGATGCGAACCTATTCCATCAGCGCAGTCTTGCTGGATAAGAACGATCCGCTGAAAATCATCGCCCAACTGCCTGAGCCGCTGATCGAACCGTCCGAGTCTGAACGCGAAGGATACGTGCCGAATGTTGTCTACACCTGTGGGGCGTTGATTCACGACAACATGCTGTATGTGCCGTACGCACAGGCGGATAAATCAACGTCGATGGCGATTGTAAAGGTGGATGAGTTGTTGAATGCGCTGCTGGATCATAAGAACTAAACATAGGTTACCGCCAGTCTTCTACGCGAAGTCCTGTTACGCGGCGGAACTCCTTCAAATTCGATGTGATGACGGTTGCCCCCAGTGCGATCGCGTGAGAGGCAATGAGGAGATCGAGGGGTCCGATGGGCTTGCCGCTTTTTTCGAGTCCTGCCCGGACCCCTCCATATACCTCAGCGGCAACCGAATTGAATGGAGCGATTGCGATTGGGGCACAAAACGACACGATCAGCGATTCATGATACGCCGGGCGATTTGACTTTGCGGCACCATAATACAGTTCGGCGAGCGTGATGGAAGAAATTCCTGTCTCATCGAGCTGAAGTCTTCGAAGGCGTGTGAACGTGCCCTTCCCCTTTCCGCGCATCAGATCAATGCAAATGCAGGTATCGAGCAGGAATCGCATCAAAGCCTCTTACGCCTGTCGGCTCGCTTTGGCTGGTTGCGGGGCTGCATAAAGTCCGCGTCCGCTTTGCCGAGTGCATCCTTCATCAGGTCCCACGCAGCGTTTTTTGGAACGAGCAACAATGCAGAGCCGATCCGTTTGATCATGACTTCATCCGCGTCAAATCGAAACTCCTTTGGAAGACGTACCGCTTGGCTCGCACCGTTTTGAAACACTTTGGCAATTGAAGTCATGATCTATACTATTGTATATACAAACGGTGGTTCTGCAAAGGAAAGCTGCTATCTTTCGAAAAACTTGGGTGCAGTGCTTCCCCTTCTCCCAGCACGTGGGGGAGAAGGACGGGATGAGGGGTTTGGTGGCGCCTGCCCTCGCCGGGCATATGTGAACTGCGAGCCCCTCAGCCTGCCTCTCCCTTGTGTAGCGTGATCCTGGTCGTCACACTTCCAGCAGCAACCGCGTTGGGTCTTCCAGCATTTCTTTTACCCGCACGAGGAAGCTGACCGATTCCCGTCCGTCGATCAATCGATGATCGTAACTTAGGGCAAGATACATCATCGGCCGGATGACGATCTCATCGTTCACCACCACCGCACGCTTCACGATGTTGTGCATGCCAAGGATCGCGCTTTGCGGGGCGTTAAGGATGGGCGTGGAAAGCATCGATCCGAAGATTCCGCCGTTGGTGATGGTGAAGGTGCCGCCGGAGAGTTCATTCAGACCCAGTTTGCCCTCGCGGGTGGCGATGGCGAGACGCTTGATTTCGCTTTCGATCTTCGCGAAGGAAAGCTGGTCCGCATTCCGCAGCACCGGCACGGCCAGCCCGCGTTCGGTGCTGACGGCGATGCCGAGATGAACGTAATCGTGATACAGCACGTCATCGCCTTCGATCGAACCGTTCACGCGTTCAAATTCCTTCAACGCCCGGCAGCAGGCGCGGGCGAAGAAGCTCATGAAGCCCAGGCCGATGCCGTGCTGCTTCTCGAATTTGTCCTTGTACTTGGCGCGAAGGTCCATCACGGCTGACATATCCACTTCGTTGAACGTCGTGAGGATCGCCGCGTTGGTCTTTGCCTTCACGAGATTCTCGGCGATGCGCTTGCGGATTTTGCTCATCTGCACACGGCGGACGCCATCGACACTCGGTACGCTTTTCGGGGAATCCTCCGGCGTGGGAGTCGCGGTTGCGGCGGGTGCGCTTTGCTCAAGCATCTTGGGCGTCTGCTGCGTTGCGACATTCGCATTGGATTTGTCGATGACGTTGACGACATCTTCCTTGGTGATGCGCCCGCCGCGCCCGGTGCCGGGGATTTGGGCGGGGTCGAGCTTGTTTTCGGTGACCATCCGCCTGACCGCGGGGGAGAGTGTATCGGTTTTGCCCGCGGCATCATTCGGCACAGACAACGCTTCGTTCTTCGTACCCGCAACAGGTGCTGGCGAGCCTTTGCTTTCGCTTTTCGCAGGCCTTGCCGAAGGTTCGATGGTGGCGATTGCCTCACCAACGCGGACCTTCGTCCCCTCGGCGGTGATGCGCTTCAGAATGCCTGCCGCGTTCGCTGGCACATCCACATTCGCTTTATCCGTCTCCATTTCCGCAAGCGGCTCATCCTGCTCCACAAAATCGCCATCCTGCTTGTGCCATTTCAGCAGGACAGCTTCAGTTACGCTTTCACCCATCGGAGGAACTGGAACGTTGGTTGCCATAAGGTCATTGTATGAGTTCGTTCAGTGCTTTCCAAAAGTTTAGATGCCGCGTCGTTCCTGCCATATGTCAAGCGAGTGTCAGGAGACTGTCAGTTCGCAATACTCGCCTGGACGAATTTGATTGATTGCGGATTTTATTATCGCAATTGACATTGCCAGGCGGTCAAAATCATTGGTGGACAGAAGCAAAATCGCAATTTTCCTGCCCGCAACCCGCTGCTGATAAACCATTTTCTGATCTGCGGTCAGGAACAGATCAAAGTGTAATTCGACGAGATCGAGAAGTTCGCCGTTTTTCTTTTCGCTCCAACCGCAAAATTGGGCCGTGCGACATTCATGAGGCAGAAGAAACCGGCGAAGCGGCCAAGGTACACATTCATCAAAAAGGATCTTCACGCGGCAACCGGCAGAAGTGCTCGCTTGGATTCTTCCAGCATCGCCTTAGCCATCTCGATCGTCACCGTCGGGAAGCAGGCAGCGAATTCCTGAAGCGAATAATTATTCTCCAGGTAATCGAAAAGTGTTTTTACTGGAACGCGCGTTCCCTTAAACACCGGAGTGCCGCCAAGAATCTCAGGATCCTCAGTTATAAGATGCGAAGTAGCCATAGGTATACGTTAAACCTTCGTCTGGAGTCGTGTCAACGCCAATCTCACCTGCTCATCGCCGCCTGTCCCGCCGGGGAGGGGTGGACGAATTTGAGCGCCGTGCCCAGGAATTCTCGTTCTTCCTTGATCGATTCCTTGGTATTTCCAACCGCAGGTGATGCCGCTGCATCGCGGCCGGCGTAGTTGATCAGGACGTCGGGGAGCATCTGTCGCAGGCGCGGCTGCATGAAGCTCCAGCCGCCACGGTTCGCCGGTTCTTCCTGGCACCACACCACTTCGGTTTTTCGGCCATATCGCGTGAAGATCTCCGTCAGCTCTTTTTCGGGGAAAGGATAAAACTGTTCCACCCGAACGATTGCGATATTTCCTTTATCCTTCGACGCTTCGCGTGCATCCCGCAACGCGTAAAACACCTTCCCCGAGCACATCACCACGCGACGCACCTGTTCCGGACTGCTGATGGATGGATCATCAATTGTCGGCTGGAAGGAGACATCGGTGAATTCTTCGATCGTGGACGACTTCTGCGGATCGCGCAGCATGCCCTTGGGCTGCATGAGAATCAGCGGCTTGCGGAACTTGCGATGCATCTGCCGCCGCAAGGCGTGGAAGTATTGAGCGGGCGTCGAAAGCATGCACACCTGCATGTTCTCATCCGCGCACAATGACAGGAATCGTTCCAGATACGCGTTGGAATGCTCGGGTCCCTGGCCTTCATATCCATGCGGCAGGTTCAGCACCATGCCGTTCATATAGCGCCACTTCGACTCCGCCGCCGCCAGAATCTGATCAATGATCGGCTGGGCGCCGTTGACAAAATCGCCGAACTGCGCTTCCCACACAACCAGATTTCGCGGATCCGCCGAGGAATCTCCCCATTCAAATCCAAGCACGGCGAATTCCGACAGCAGCGAATTGATCACCGTAAAAGCGGGCTTATCCGGCGCAAGCTGCGCCAATGGGAAAAAAGGTTCGCCGGTGTTGTAATCGAACAGG
>Ga0105047_10010544_pt1 | contig 15087 bp, 9 predicted proteins | sample MAT04_FD_78384 | JGI IMG/M metagenome (GOLD analysis project Ga0105047, IMG submission 78384) | Freshwater microbial communities from Lake Fryxell liftoff mats and glacier meltwater in Antarctica - MAT-04 (megahit assembly) | ecosystem: Environmental > Aquatic > Freshwater > Ice > Liftoff... | reverse complement strand
CGTCTAACTCAGCCGTAGTTGCTGAATTAACACTAATTGCGCTCGTCATCGCCCCCGCCACCCCCGGACCAGAAGCGCCGCTAACGACGCCTACTGACTCACCCAAGCGTGGAATATACAGCTTCATCCCATCACTTAGCTTCGCTGCCATGTTCAGCGTCTTAGCAACCAATTGGCGATCAGCCGACTTACTCATGCCCCCAGCGGCGACTAAAGCATCCTGCTGCCTAGCGCCCACAGGCAAATGATACATTCCAGGCTTTTCTACTGCTCCCTCGATATCGACCACGATGTCTTTGATAGAGGGTGAGATAGGTAAAGAAGAGCTTTCTAATGACTGGGCTTTCTCGATTATTACCCCACCATCTTTAGGGGAAAGCATCTGAACTGCGCCATAAACAACGAAGCCCAAGCCGAGAGCGGCAAGTACGATTATCAAAAGATTATCCTTTATGAACTGCAGCAAACCGCTATCTGAAGCTTCCATAAATTGATAGTATAGCGAGAAAGAAGGGTTGTAAAGAGATGAGAGGGTTCAGGGTGCATATGCACCCTGAACCCGGGCAAACGAAATCCTCTATTCAAAGAGGCAACACAAAACACCCATTACGAGACCAGCCACGGCAGCTCCGGTAAGGAGTAACCAGAGATTTATCCCGTCTTGATACGAGGCGCCTACTAAGAGACCAGCCACGACGCCGAAAATGACACCAAACAACAGTCCTGCTCCCAAGTCACCTCGGATGGCGTCAACGTAAAGGGCAACCACTGCACAGAAAATTATCCCTGCGACTACCCCAACGATCACTGAGTTGGTCTGACCAGCGCCCGTCAGTTCTGCAACTGATAAAATTAGCACAACTGATCCTTTCTGTGAATTCGCTCAAGCTATCTCTGCGTGAGACTAGCTTGCCTAGCTCCCAAGAAATAGAGTGATCTCGCAAGTGAGACTACTCCCTTCTCAGGTGAGAGGATTATAGCACTAAATAAAGCAAAATTAAAACTATAAGATTTAGCTTACCACGAAATTGAGGATTTTACCTGGGACATATATCACTTTTCTGATAGTCTTTCCCTCTAAATGCTTCTGTACTCCTGAATCTTCTTTTGCCAGAGAGCTGACTTCTTCTTCTGTAATAACTTGCCCTGACTCAAACCGAAGTGCTCCTCGTAACTTCCCATTTACCTGCACTGCGATCACTACCCCAGCTTGCTGGATAGCAGCTGCGTCAAATTCAGGCCACACGGAGGTATGAATAGACCAATTTTCATCCGCCAGCTGGCGGATCGGTTTTTGGTCTTCAATTAACTCTTGACTTGCTGATCCATTCTGTGAGAACTGGGAAGTGACAACTGGGAACTCTAATTTTTGCCACAGCTCCTCTGTCATGTGTGGCGCAAACGGCGCGAGTAGCTGGAGGAGCACCTTGGCCTCATTGCTCGTTACAGACTCTTGCTTTGCGAGTCCATTGTAATACGTCATGATCTTAGCAATAGCGGTATTGTATTTAAAGCTCTCGATATCCTCAGTAACACCTCGTATCGCCTCGTTCATAGCTGATTTAGCGCTTGTAGACATCTCATTGCCAAATATAGTTTGGCCTGTAATCATAGTCCAAATTCGCTTTATGAACCTGTTCATACCCTCAATCCCGCTATCCCTAAAATCTCCACCCTGATTAAATGGTCCTAAGAACATCAAATAAGCTCGTAAGGTATCAGCACCGAACTTTTCTATGTAGGCATCGGGCACAATGACATTTCCTTTACTCTTACTCATCTTACTGCCGTCTTTAATGATGAGGCCATGAGCGAAAAACCGTGGAAATGGCTCATCACCGCCCGACTGATCCACATAGCCCAGGTCAAAAAGGACCTTATAGAAAAAGCGGGTGTACAGAAGATGGAGGACAGCATGCTCTGCACCACCAGTATACATCGCTACCGGCAAGTAGTTTTGACGCATAACAGCCTCCTTTACCTCAGACTGCTCGGCTCCAAACTCTTTTGCTTTAGGCTCGCCCATTGGAAACGGTATTTTCTGCAAATCTGTACTGAGATAGCGCAAGAAATACCAGCTCGAGTCCAGAAAGGTATCTGAGACATCAGTCTCTCTTCTAGCAGCAGCTCCACACCCAGGGCATTCAGCCTCATAAAACTCAGGATGGTTACCTAGGGGTGAAGAAACGCCTTCTTTTTGTGAATTCTGCTCTGCAGAAGGCTTGTAATCGTTAATTCGAGGCAAAAGAACTGGCAAGCTCTCCTCTGGATACCAACCCTTCATTGATTTAGAATTACGGATTTCTCCGTGATACTTCATACCAGATACTTCTCTTTTTCTAGCATTATCTGTATCAAACCATGATTTTCCTGCATCAGCACATGCCTGACAATAAATCATGGGAATTGGCGGCCCCCAGTAACGTTGGCGTGATATGAGCCAATCTCGCAAGTGATAATTAGTATAACTCACTCCAGCACCCGACTCTACTAGCTGCTTAAGAACCTCACTCTTAGCCTCGGGAACTCGAAGCCCATTCCATCTACCAGAGTTAATTAGCATTCCTGAACCGCTATACGGAGCTACTTTATATAGATCAGGATCACTTGTGGTATCTAGACCAAGATCAATTGCGCGACCAACTGACTCAATAAGGAACTCAATCCAATGATCGAGTCCTTGATCCTTATTGCGCTCAGTCCAATTAGCCAAAATCTCCTTTGGTGTTAACCACTCCAACTTAAAGCCAATCTCATGCTCCTCATGGTGGGTTTCCTTGACATCAGTACTCCTGCAAATAGCCAGGATGCAAGTAGCCAGTGCGCTTCTATGGACCTTTTTACGTCTATTATAGTAGTGCGTAAACGTAGTTTTAATCGTTTCAATATGACTGAAGTCATACAGACCACTCTCTTCGCTAATTTCACGCAATATCCCCTTCACCATATCTTCCTGGTCATCGACCCCACCAGCATAAAGCCGTAATAATCCATCAGGATAAGAAGCCACAGCGTATTTCTGTGTCTCAGGATTAAAAATAACTCCACAACCCCCATCTCTACGCTCTTCACCCTCGACTGCTTTCCCAGTCTCGCCAGCTATGACTTGAATAATCGGCAAATTATATTTCTTAGCGAAGGCAAAATCACGCTCATCATGGGCGGGCACTGCCATAATTGCGCCCGTTCCGTAGCTCATCAAGACATAATCAGCAATCCAGATAGGTATCTGCTGATTATTGATTGGATTGAGGGCATAAGCTCCTGAGAAAATACCCTCCTTCGTTCGCGCTTCTCCGGGCAAGCCGGTCTTCTCTTTATCATTTTCTATTCTGTCAGCATCAATCTTTGCTATCGACTTCTCCACATACTCTTTTATCTCCTCCAATTCGCCATTTCCCATTTGCCATTTGCCACTGAGTAGCTCTGCGACGAAGGGGTGCTCAGGTGAAACGACCATAAATGTCGCACCATACAACGTATCTGGCCTCGTGGTGAAAACCGAAATACTGTCATTTTGAACGGAGTGAGAAATCTTTGGGTCCGATAAAGATCTCTCAGTCGATTGTCTCTCCTTCGAGATGACAAGCGGGAAATCTATCTTCGCTCCCTCACTCTTACCTATCCAATTACGCTGTGCTGTCTTTACTTTCTCAGTCCAATCTATACGATCTAACCCCTCCAGCAACTGGTCAGCGTACTCAGTGATCCTAAACATCCACTGCTCTAAGTCTTTTTTCTCTACTACGGCTCCACAGCGCTCACACTTCGTGTCAATAACCTGCTCATCTGCCAAAACAGTCTTACAGGATGGACAAAAATTGACAGCTACCTTCTCCCGATATGCTAAGCCAGATTTAAACAATTCGATAAAGAGCCACTGTGTCCATCTATAATAATCTGGATCATATGTCTCTAGAGTATGCGACCAGTCATAGCCACTTCCTAGCGCATGCACCTGCTCGTAAAACCTTTTTTCACTTGCCTGTGCCTGATCCATGGGATGACTCCCTATCTTTAACGCATAATTTTCTGAGTGAATCCCGAAGCCATCAAGTCCAAAAGGCTGGAAGACATCAAAACCCTGCATTCGCTTAAAGCGACCGTGGATGTCAGCGCCCGTAAAAGCATAGACATTTCCTACGTGCAGGCCTTCCGCTGAGGGGTATGGGAACATATGGAGGTTGTAATAAGCCTGCCCGCCGGCATGCAAGGGCTCTTTAGCACTACTGAGATCTGGCTGATAGAGCCTCCTCTGCTCCCAGTCAGCCTGCCATTTAGACTCAATTGCCTTATGGTCATAACTCAGTTTCAGTGTGGGCGCTTGCGATTGCTTCATAGCCCTCAGTATACCATACGCAAAATTGAAAATTGAAAAAAATCTGCTCGCTCTGTATAGTTAATTATATGCCACTCGCTAAACAATCTATCTCTATAGTAGGAGCTTTCCTCGCGGTATTTATTTGGCAAACAATCGCTCCCACAGGTCTGACAACTCCAGCAATTGCCATCTTAGTGCTCACCTATCTCGTGCTCATCCGACGAGGAAATAAATCTGGGTCAGCAGATAAATCTACAGGAAAAATGGATTCTCTTAGCTTAAGCATACTCATAGCGCTTATACTCTTATTAATCATAGTCACTGGCTCGATTAATTCACCGCTCTATTTCCTGCTCTACTTTGTCCCTTTTGCGATTACCTTTGTTTTATTGCCGAAAACGACATTTATATTTCTTATCGGGAGCATCTTACTCTTTCTCAGTAGCGCACTTGAGGCAAATGTCGGAGAGAATCTCATAAAGCTTGGCTCACTTGTTCTCATTACACCCCTCGCATATTTCTTTGGGAAGGAGTATCAGCTCGTTGAGGAGCATGCAAAAGCTGACAAAGAAATAGCCACGACCATTAGCCAGGATGCAGCAAATGTTCTCCGTGATGGCGGACAAACCTTAGGCAACGAGGAGAAGAAAGAGCTTGCAGATATCATAGACCAGACCGAAGAGCTCAAAAACAATTAGCCTTCAATGAGTAACTTTGCGCATGAAATTTTGATAAATCAATGAAAACTGATAGATGGAGCTTGAAAATTACTGCGGTGCTAATGATCTTATTCATTGGGTTATTCATGAGCGCCCAGAAAATCATTACGATTACGCAGGTCAAGGCCTTCACCATGTCAAATTCTAACTGGATAATTGACTTCGCCAATCTTAATATGACATCCGGAAAACCCACAGGCGCTAACTATAAAGTAAGCAATACCGTGGGCCAGATTGCTCCCGGACTGTACACAGGTACTAACTATAGAGTGAGGGCTGGCTTTCAATATGTTTACTCTATTATTCCATTCAGATTCACGATTACCGGTCTTACTATCGACTTTGGTGCCCTCAGCCCGACCAATCCTGTCACTCGCACAAATACCCTAACTATTAGTAACGGCAGCGCTAACGGCTACAATGTCTATGCATACGAAAACCACGCTCTTGCAACTGGTACCGATGGCTCAGGAAGCCAGATCCCTGATGCGACCTGTGATAGTGGCCTCTGCACCGAAAATACATCCAGTACGTGGATCAGCAGCCTTAGCTATGGATTTGGCTACCGCTGTGATAATGTAACAGGGACTGATTGTGGGGCTGGATTTGGAACGTCAACTTTTTATAAACAATTTGCCAACAACGCTCTTTCTGAGACAGGGGCTCCCCTTATGAAGGGAGTAAATGTAGGGCGATCAAAAGTAGCAACAATCACCTATAAGGTCAATATAGCAGGTACACAGCCACCTGGAGACTATTTTAACTACATTACCCATTTGGCAGTACCAACCTTTTAACTATGAAATTTCCAATTTCCAATTTCCAATTTCCAATTTCCAAAAGGGCTTGTTGGAAATTTGATATTTGGCATTTGAAGTTGGATATTATGCTCCCCGGCCTCCTCATTGGGCTATTTACCATCTACTATTTACTATCTACCCCAGCCTCTGCCAGAGCATCTTCATTTGATCTCTCCGTCTCCCCTTCAATTCTCCAAATTGAACTCACTCCTCCTGCCGTTGCCAACGTCAAGGAAACAATCACCCTTGAAAATAATGGGGACGAACCACTATCGCTCAAGCTTAGTTATCGTTCATTTAGACCGTCCGGTGATGCCGGCGAGCTCACCTATCTTACTGAGGATGAGTCCCCTGGTAACGATCCGCTCATTTTTCAACGAATCAGTGTCATGGACGGCGATAATCGGCTTGAGTCGTTCGTCATTCCTCCCAAGACTAAAAAGCAGTATAATCTGGTCATCTCAATTCCTAAAGATGAGCCAAGTGATGATTATTACTTTTCCCTCATTTTTCTGACTGAACAAGATCAATCCATAGTAAATAAAACCACTGGCTCAACCTCTCTTGGCGGTGTTGCCCTGAACGTACTACTCTCAATTGGCCCCAAGACACAGACCACCGGATCCATAGAGGACTTCTCCACACCATTCTTTCAGCCTGAAGGGCCAGTTGCCTTTAACGTTAAAATTAAAAATACCAGTAAGCACTTCATTTATCCCAAGGCACAAATACTTATAACAAATATGTTCGGGCAAAGAATCGGAAAGGTCGAACTTCTTCCTGTTAATATCCTGTCAGACTCTACGCGATCACTTCCCAGTAAAGAACAATTCGTACTCAATGCCCAGGCAGAACAGTGCCAGGAGCAGGGTGACAAATGCGAAGAGCCTACTGATGACACTGCCAAACTGCTTGCCTTAAGCTCTGACCCAAAAGCCCTCTGGCCCGAGAGATTCATACTTGGACCCTATACTGCCACTCTCACGGTGGCCTTTTCTGATGAGGGACCCCTTTATACACGATCACTACTTTTTATTGGACTTCCCGTATACATCTTCGCTGGCTTTGCTATCGCCTTAATTTTACTACTTATGATACGAACTCGCCTAAAGCATCATCAAAAAATTTAAAACTAGCTCTTGACAAGCAATAAAGCTTATCGACATACTAATTATTATGAAACGAATACTGTCCTTGGTTGTTATTCTAGTTATATTTTTTTTGGTAGCCTCATTTGATGCACAAAAAGCATCTGCGCTAACGCTACTTAATGCATCAGCCTCTGCTACTACCTCTCGACCGTCTCCGTCATCTCCTCTATCAGCAGTTGATCCACTCATAGCTGGATCATCTCAAGTTACGGTATTTAATAACACCTCTACATTTCTCTCTTCTGACTCTGCAAAGTTTTTTAAGAGTGGTTCTTTTTCAGAAAATCTAACGGTTGCTACCACTTCTGCTAGTAAGTTAATAGTCTACTTTACTGCTGGAACAGCAAACATTCAAGGCAAACAGAGCGTCCTCGCAGTTCCCATTACTGCCATGCATACGGTAGCGTTTACTACACAGACTGCAATTCCGATTGGAGGAAAGATTATTATTAGCTATCCAACTTCTTCAGCATTCGCTGGAGCTGACTTTAATCAAGCATCTCCCTCTGCCGACACCTACATGTTTAACAACCTTGCTCAAGCTACCGATATCCAGATGAGAACGAGTCTAGGCACAGCTACCTGCTCATGGGCAGTTACAGGCGCAACGAACGGCGCAAACAACCAGACACCTACTGCTACCTGCACCACAGCTACCGCTACCATTCCTGCAGGAGCCACGGTATGGGTCTTTCTTGGGTGTACTGCTGCGACGTCGACCTCCGCTGGTGGTTCATGCACAACCCAAAAGCCACTCATCATTAATCCAACGAACACAACGGCTCGTGGCACAGCAAGTGTCAAGAACATAGCTCTCCAAACACAAGACGGTGCTTCTAACATACTGGATAATAGTACGCTTAAAATAGGGAGTATAGAGTCAGTTTTTGTCGTAGCGCATGTCGACCCCACCTTTACGTTCAACATTGATGGAGTAGCGGCAGCCGTTGATCTTAACACTGTCTGCTCAGGACTTACTGGAGCAACATACCTCACCAACTCTTTCCCATCGACAGGAACAGAGGTAAATCTTGGCACTGTGGGGTCTGGAGGCGTAAACTACGCTGCTCAAAAAATGACCATTACATCAAATACTGCTTCAGGATATGCAATTACAGCGACATCAAGCGGATTCCTTCTCAATCCACCCACAGGTCAGTATATCGTCAATGCCCAAGGTGTAGTCGCAGCAAATAATTCTCCTATCCCGGTTGTTATGCCAGGAACAGGAGGCTACGGAATCAGCGCCTGCAACAGTGGTGGAAGCGTCTCTACGGCCGTATGGGGAACGACCGCTCCTAAATTCGCTAATCCATCCGCTGCTTTTTATTACACGCTGGTTAATACCTCCACTGCGCTTACCGCAGGCACTGATACAGTCTACTCTGTCTATGGAGTAAGGGCTCAAACGACGACACCTCCGGGAGACTATTGGCAGATAATTACCTATAACGCGACAGTAGTATTCTAAAGAGTGTGTAGTAGCTAGTGGGTAACGTGTAGTTGCTAGGGTTTAGGGTATAGCAGCTAGTAAAGTTTTGGTTTTAGGCCATAGGGACATTGCCCTAAGCCTTATACCCCTACCCTTACTAGTAGCCACACCTATACCTTATGTCGATACTGGCAGCCAAATCGTATACCCAAAGATTAAATTCATACTTTACAGAGAAAAATAAGTATGCTAGCTTAAATAGAGTAAGGAAATTATGATCAATAAAACTGTCCAACCATCTGAACTAAAGAAGAAGCTCCAGTCAGGAATACTTCTTGGTGCCCTCTCGCTTTCTGTTCTCACAACAGGCCTCTATACAGGAGCATTGTTGCCCCAAGCATTTGCCCAGACCACCGAGGGCAGGTCGGTCACTATCAGCCCACCATCCCTCTCCTTCTCAGTAAAGCCTGGCGATAAGGCTGAAGGAAGACTTGGCCTTATCAATGACTCCAATGTAGATATTTTATTTGATGTACTGTCCTATGACATGATAGTAACGGATAACGAGGGAACACCTGAGATTCTTCCTGCGGGAACTATTGCAAATAATAAATACTCAGCGAGCTCATGGGTCGGCGTTGACGCACCCACCATACTCGTTAAGGCTAATTCACGGGCAAATATCAACTACTATGCGCAGGTTCCAGCAGATGCAGGACCTGGCGGGCACTACGCAGCAATCGTTTATCGCCCGAAAAGAATTGAGACTACCCAGGGCTCAGGAGCAGCTATCAATGCTCAACTTGCTACCCTCATCTATTTTGATGTAGCTGGTGATATTAAAGAAAGCGCACGTGTAAAGAAATTCAGTGCGCCTGGATTCTCTGAATACGGACCCGTTAACCTGACCACTGAGATTACCAACAACGGCGATACCCATATTAAGCCAGCAGGAACTTTAACTGTTAAAAACATGCTCGGCCAGGTAATTGTTAGTAAGCAGCTCGCTTCTGCAAACATCTTCCCAGGTGGCATATCCAGAGTAATAGAGGATGCGGTTGGGACCAAATGGATGTTTGGTAAATATGAAGCAAAACTCATGGCAAACTATGGTCGCAACAACAACCTACCCCTCATAGCTACTGCAGCATTCTGGGTATTCCCCTGGAAGATTGCAGTGCTAGTACTAGCTCTTGTCGCTGCAGCAATCCTTGGCTTCCTCTACATGAAAAAGAACAAGAAGCATGGAACACCTGCACCAGAAGAACCAGCTCAACCTACCCCACCACCACAACCTACAGCATAATTGACCCGTATTTGGTACTTTGTATTTAGTACTTAGCAATGAAAAAGATTGAATCTTTTACTGATTTGATAGTGTGGCAACAATCCCACCAACTTGCTGTTTCAATTTATAAAACTACTAAGACCTTTCCACGTGAAGAGACCTATTCACCCACTGATCAAATGAGACGGTGCTCAGTCTCTATAAGCTCAAATATAGCTGAAGGGTTTATACGGAGGGGTAAGAAAGAAAAGCTCCAATTTTACTATACCGCTAAGGGATCACTTATTGAATTACAAAATCAACTGTTATTAGCTCGTGATGTAGGGCACTTACATAAAGAAGAATTTGCTACGTTGGCAGAAAAAACAATTACCGTTCACAGGCTTATAAATGGATTCATCAAAAGTGCAACTTCTAAAGACTAGTCCGCCTGCTAAGCACCAAATACCAGGTACTAAATACTAATCTAGTAGCCAAACATCCAAGCGTGGTGTAATTTCTTCCTCGGATGAAAGAAGACATAGATCTCATTATCATAGATGAACGTGAATCGCTCTGGCCAAAGGCGAACAAGCAAATAGATAATAAAGGGTATCAGTGGCAACACTAACCAGAGTGGGCCTAATCCAAAGCCCGTAATGACACTCCAGAGCCATTGGAGCAGCTTTTTAAGCCAGACCAGCAGTTGATCCCACCAGGAGAGAGCAACGAGCTTTAGCGTATTTGAGGGGTTCTCAGAGGGTATTCCGTTATAGACTGCAGTCGCATAAAGCTCATAACTACCAGCCTCAAGATTCTTCAGGGTTAACTCGTAGTAACCATTAAGATCCGCAAGGACCACATAAGACTTTCCATTTTTAAGATGAATTGTGACTGTTGAGCCTGGCATGGTATAGCCAAAGACTACAGCATTCCCACCAGCTATGATCTCTGAGCGCTGAAGGCCAATAGTTGGAGGAAGGAAAATATCCTTCTTTATAATATCTGCCGTTGCAGGAGGAACAGTAAGACAGGTAGTCGACTCCCCTATATTCTTATAGTCTATGTGCTGAAGGCAAAAGCTAGAAAAGTTCTTATTAATGAGAATATCGTTTATCGACCATGATCCATTCTGATCTGCCACAGCGCTTCTATAAAAAACTCCACCTGAGGTTAGAATGACTGAGGCATAAGGCGAGGCATATCCCGAGAGACTGAGATAGAATTCACCAACTCGTGCCGTGACCTTGACTGGTGGCTTAACTAGGGTTTTCGATTGGATTGCCAGCACAGGACTAACAACACTCAGCAGTACCACCGCCAGAGTGATAATTAGTATGATATTTCTAAAGGCAGGCAGTATCTTCATTATTTAGTATTTAGTATTTAGTATTTAGTATTTAGTGACTAGGGTCTAGGGTCTAGATGATAGCGTTTAGAAATTAGTCAATAGCGTTTAGTAATCAGTGACTAACTACTAACTACTAGACGCTAATTCAAGTATACTGCTTATACTGAAGTATTCAAAGACCATATAAAAGATGTTCGCGAGGGTCAAAGTAGAAAGAAGTATTAAATATATCAAAATATAAATAAGTAGTACAAATATTGTTTTTTCAATAATATTAGCCTTTTCACAAGCGTGAGACGTTAATGAAAATATATTTAAAAATTCTGTAAACTTACTAAGAAATCAAAAACCCTGCCCCAACAGCCCAAACACTACTATAAAAACGATTATCACTCACTTGTACTAAGCGCCAATAGTTCGGGTCGACTACTAGGCTCCATATTAATGGGTGGTATAGTATATTGTAAAATAATTATCCAGATTTATCGATTTTCATTAAATTTATTCATTTTCTTACATTTCTCCACAGTTCCGATAAGGAATAAGTCAAATAACCCTATCAGAACACATCAACAACATCATAAGATATCATCGATTCCCTTTGATACCTTCTGACTCTATCTTAATTATTATCTCTTTATTGATAAAGTAGAAAAATACCTGAAATATAGGACATTTTTTAATGAAAAGTCGACTTTCACGATAATACAGTATCTTTTTCGTATTCTTAAAACAATATCAAAAGGGAGCTAAAAACATCACATCTAAAAAACTCTAGGGTATTGACAGCCTCAACAATACTTTATAACGTATTAATAGATGTATTTATTATTATCTCTGAAAGATAATAAATGCGGGGAATAATTTATATAATCCGTATAATCTCGAGCCTAAGATAACATATTCCACCTAACCCTCTCCCACCACAGAGAGGGAATACCAGCGAAGCTGGAAAGGGTGAGGAGAAAACTATGAAAACACATAAAGTGGGACAAGATATTTACTTTTCAAGCAAAACTTTTCACGGCGCAAATAAAGCTATGCCTAAGTCATTCTGGATTTTCACAGCCGTGACATGCAGTTTCTTCTTGAGTCAAACAGTCATACTTTTTATTGGAAAATAACATCAATTACCTCCCCCTGCTCAAGGATGGGCTGGGGGCTTTTAGTCTAAATTTAGGATTTAGATATTAGAATTTAGGATTTATTTAAAATATGGATCTGCCCGAAATCTTTAAGATCTTTTTACAGTCGCAAAAAAAGCCAGCTTCAAAGCTGACTATAAAAAACTATACCGCTGACATAGCTCAGTTTGTTCGGTGGTATGAATCTTTTTACCACACCGCATTCCATCCATCCCTACTCTTACCCGAAGCCCTAGGGGCATACAGAGAGTCTAAAGACATATCTCCTCGCTCACTTAATCGACACCTATCCTCACTTCGAAAATTCTCAGGCTTCTTAATTGAAAAGGGTCATATTGCCCATAGCCCATTTGCCATAACCCACTTACCATTAGCTAGTACCGATCCCCTCCGCCTCAAAAGCTTTAAAACTGACTTATTCAACAACAAAGCATCGCATCTAACTATAAAGAACTACATCAATGACATGAGGCAATTTGGTGACTGGGTAAAGAAATCAAAACCTCGCACAGATGATATATCTTCATTGATTAATAGCGACTTGCTGAAGGAGTACAAAGAAATGCTCGCAAGCGATGCCGGTCTCTCAGCATCTTCAGTCAACCGAAAACTCTCATCTCTTCGACGCTACTTGAGCTTTGCAGAGAGCAAGGGACTACTCGCATCTAAGGCATCAATCGTTAATATCAGCTCTAAAAAGATCCAGCAATCTATCGAATCAACTGCTAATAACTTCGATCAGCCCTCACCTGATGCCGGATCCAGTGCCATAGATTCTGACTCATTGGCCGGAATAACAGGAGACGAAAATAAACTCTCAATGAACTCGAACGATGTTGACGTACATCAAAACTATTTACCATTAGCTACTAGCCATAAACAGTACTCCTCATTCCCCCCTCTTCGCTTAGCTCAAAAGCTGAGCATGCTCGCTACGCTCGCATTTGATGCAACAGTCGTTGCAGCAGCGGCAATCGTGCTCGAAAAGCTTCACTACGTCTCATGGATAGCCACAGGTAAGCAGATATTTACAACGAGTGCTCGCCTCGATTCGGCGAAACAGGCTAAGAATGGTTTTGGCTTTGGAACCAAGCTTTCTTCTGTCATTGCGAGTGTTAGTGATATAAACGGACGTCATCCCTGGCTTGACCAGGGATCCAGCTCCCTAGATTCCGGCTCTCCGGCCGGAATGACAAATGACAACTCCGCTATGCACAATGCTCTAAGCGCTAAGCTTGTATCCCCCCTCCATCCCTCACATCCTAGCTTTGCTAGCCTACCTCTTCACCTGAAGACCATGGGCCATCTACGTCACACTAGACCAGAATGGTATAAAAAGTATCACCAATTAGCTCTCGTTAACTACTTGCACTTCGCGATTCTGGTTATCCTGATGAGCGCTCTCGGCTTTGGTATGTATAATTCACTCTTTAACGACGCTCAGCAAAATAAGACCCTCGCTGCCCCGCCAACCGCACCACCCAGAGTCATGTCTTTTCAAGGACGACTGACAGACAGCAGTGATAACCCGATAACCTCAGCTAAGGACCTGAGGTTTAGTATTTATAATAGCCAGGCTGCATCAGGCGCGGCGCTGCTTTGGCAGGAGACACAGGTCATCACAGGTGACCAAGATGGGATCTTCTCTGTGCTACTTGGCTCAAGCACTGTCATTCCTGCCACTGTCTTTACCGATAACTCGACGCTTTACTTAGGCGTGACCGTGCAGTCAGATCCGGAGCTCGCACCTCGCCAGCAAATCGCTACCGTCGCATTCGCGACGAATTCAGAGACACTCCAAGGTCTCTACCCGATAACCGCAGGTGGAGCAGGCACGACCAACGTAGTTCTTGCCTTAGATTCTGGTGGTAACTTAACTATCGGAGCCTCAGCTAATCCGACGTTCTCGGCGACTGGTGGAACATTTACACTCTCCGGCAGAACGCTCAATCTTAGCACTACATCGGGCTCAAACGGAAATGTAAGCGTTTCACCAGACGGCGTCGGACTTATCTTACTTAATTCCCCCATCCAGAACACAACGAACAATACAAAGATTGCTACCGCGAGGGGCGCTGTTGAGATTGATGACCTCTTCGCAGTGCTTGCTACTTCATCTGGTCAGTCAGCATTTACCCTTAACCAAGACAGCACTGGCCCACTGATCAGTGCCTCTGTCTCGGGAGTAGCTAGATTTACTGTTGATAATGCAGGCGCAGGCACATTTGCCAGCAACCTCGCCGTTAACGGCACTGACCTTACTACCACGTCGTCCTCTTTTAATCTTATTAATACAACTGCAACGACTATTAACCTTGGCGGAGCAGCCAGTACCTTTAACATCGGCCCAGTTGGCGCGACAGCCACCTCTGTCAATCTCGCAGGCGGATCAGCTGCTACTGGCTGTACGGTAGACGGTGCCACCGGCAACCTTAACTGTAGCGGTTCGATCACTGGGTCAGGAGGAGCGCTAACTAATCTCTGGCAGAGAAATCTAGGAGCAGTGTCCCCTGCTAATATAACGGATGATGTCTTAATAGGAGGTACTGCCACAGCTAGTGCGCTAATCAAGCTTGGCGGCACAACCAATGCAAGCACATACTTTAATACTGGAGGGAATGTGGGAATTGGGACGACTGCTCCAGTTAATAATTTACAAATTGGTAGCCTCTCGTCTATAAGCAGTGCTACTCCTGTTACTGTCTCTCTTGGAGGTACATATAGCTCTACAGCTGGAAGTAATCCTAAACTCAAGTTATGGGATGATGGGTCTGCAGCTTATGGATTTGGCGTCTCCGCGGCCCAACTTGATGTTGTTACAGGAGAGGCTAGCGGAAGAATTGCATTTTTCCCTGGTGCAAGTGCGACTCCGCTAGTATTAATTAACTCTGTTGGCAACGT
>Ga0105047_10010541_pt1 | contig 15089 bp, 16 predicted proteins | sample MAT04_FD_78384 | JGI IMG/M metagenome (GOLD analysis project Ga0105047, IMG submission 78384) | Freshwater microbial communities from Lake Fryxell liftoff mats and glacier meltwater in Antarctica - MAT-04 (megahit assembly) | ecosystem: Environmental > Aquatic > Freshwater > Ice > Liftoff... | reverse complement strand
CATCGCCGAGGGACCGCCGGTATGCTCGCCCGCCTGCCGCCGTTCTTCCATGATGTCCCGAGTCGCCAGTTTGCCCCCGATGGTCGAATCGGTCATCGGTCGGCCTTTGGAGTCCAGAACCCGCGCGCCTTTGTCGATGCTGCGGGCCGCGAGCGGGATGTCGGCGGTGACGACGATGTCCCCCGCCTCGACGACTCCCGCGATCCAGTCATCGACGACCCCGAACCCGGTGTGGACGACCATCTCGACCTGCGGATCGATGGGAATGCGCATCGTCGCGTTGGCGACCACTTTGACGGCGAGATTGTAGCGTTTGGCCACTTTGTAGATCTCGTCTTTGACCGGGCAGGCATCGGCATCGATATAAATCACTCGCATGAAGCCATCCCCCGCTCGAAGAGGTATTTCGCGGTCCGTCCGCTGATCTCGCCGTGCGCGAGGAGTTCTTCGACGATCAGTGCGACCGCCGCCCAGTGGCCGGGTTGTTCGAGGAGATTTTCGCAGCGTGCGAGCATCCGTTTGATGAGTCGTTCGGCCTGTTTTTCCCCGCCGCGCTGGACGGCGAGACCGTGAGCGTATTCGAGATCGCGTCCGGCCCCCGCCCACGAATACCGCCCGGAATACTTCGCTTCCGCCGCCAGACCCGCGAGCGCGATCAACATCTCGCGTTCCAGACTATCCACCGACGGGCGATGGACCCCTTTCCCGAACTCGCAGATACCCGCGAACTCCCGGCTCGGCAGTACGCTGACGAGTTTGACGGGTCGATCGAGAGCGAGCGCGATAACGGCGTGGCCCGCTTCGTGCCACGCCGTCGAAGGTTTGTGCGGGGATTCCATCGAATCAGTTTATCGCGGAGAGGCCGTGGAAAAAAGCTCCACGTCGATTGAAAGGAAGAATGTAAAAGCTGCGAGCCTCCCGCAGGGCGGGAGGCTCGTCGGGACGGTAAATGTCAACCCGCGAGCGGGTCGGGTTGCATCAGGCCGATGATATTTCGCTCGGGATCGCGGACGTACGCCAGCCAGCCGACCCCGGGTACCGCCTGTTGCGGAACCATCACACGACCGCCCGCTTCGGGGAGCGCCGCGAGCGCATCGGCGATGGAATCGACATAGACGGTACAAACGTAATCGGTCGTCTCATCGCCGGACGGGATATCCGATTCGACCGCTACCGATTTGCGTGCGAGACCTCCAAGGAATCCCGCTCCCGCCGTCGGCCCGGTGTTGACGAGCCAGTAATCCTGTGGGCCGGACCATTTGTGGAACTCCCAGCCGAACAGGCTGGAGTAAAATTCGATAACGCGGATCGGGTCGTCGGCCCGAATCTCGAAGTGTACATTCGTCGCCATGATGAACTCCCTCCATCGATACTGATGGAAGGGTAATCGCACGTCCCGTGCCGCGAGCGATATCGGGTCTAAACCCGGTGCGACTCCATACCTTTGATCGGCAGAAAGCTCGTCTGCTTGTTGGCCTGCATGCACTCTTCGATCTGGCGGTGGATTTCGAGGAACGCCTGAGCGCAGTGAGGGTCGAAGTGGCTCCCGGTGCAGCGCCGGATCTCCTCGAACGCTTTGTCGGTGGGCATCCCCTTACCTTCTTTGTGATACGGCCGGTTGGAAGTCATCGCGTCGAAACTGTCGGCGACCGCGACGATCCGCGCGAGTAGCGGGATGTTTTCCCCCTTCAGGCCCGTCGGGTAGCCGCTGCCGTCCCAGCGTTCGTGGTGGTGCTTGACGATCGGGATGACATCCTGGAGTTCGCTGATGGTCGAGAGGATCGCCGCACCTTTGGTGGTGTGGCTCTTCATCATCTCGAACTCCTGCGGATCGAGGCGGCCGGGCTTGCGCAGGATCGCGTCGTCGATGCCGATCTTGCCGATGTCGTGGAGGGGGGTTCCAAGACGGATCAGTTCCATCTCCCTGGGGCCGAGCTTCAAATGCGTTGCCAGCAGGGTGGCGTACGCTGTGACGCGGGCGGTGTGGCCCCCCGTGTACTGGTCGCGGAGTTCGACCGCCTGGGCGAGTACGTTGATCGTATTGAGAAACATCTCTCGCTGGCGGCGAAGTAACTGCGCGGATTCGATCCCCATCGACACCGTAGCCGCGAGCGCGTCCGCGAGGCGGAGGTCTTCTTTGGTAAAACGCTTCTGGTAGATGTTGCGGTCGAGGTGGATGATCCCCAGACGCTTGCGTGGGGTCCGCAGCAGCACGCACATCACCGAAGACATCGCCCCGTGGATGACGGAGTTCGTGCCCATTTCGGGCTCTTCCTCGACACTGCCGCACAACAGCGAATGGCCCTCGGCAAACACTTTTTGGGCGAGCTTGCGGGAGTAGGGGTGGCGGTCGTTGACGCTGTCCTGGGCGGCGGTCGCCAAAGCCCGCAGTCGCAGGACGTTGTCGAGCGGATCCTGGAGGACGATGGCACCGCGCTGCGCTTCCAGGACGTTAACGGCATCGTTGAGGATCGAGGTGAGCAGTTCCTGTTCGCTCTCGATGCTGATCGCGTGCTGGCCGGCCTGGATGAGGGCCTGGAGTTGTTCGAGAGCGCGAGGGGTTTGATTCTGGTCGAAAAATACGTGCGAAACTCCGTCTTCCCACGACGACGACAGTGCCGATTCGACCGCGACATCGTCGAGGTCGTTGGCGAGTGGCAGACCGGGGTTGTGCGGGCGATTCGACGGTTCGTTGAGTTCGACCATCATCGCCACTTTGCCGAACTGAACGATGTCGCGGGACTGGACCTGTCGCTCGGCGGTCGAGGTCAGGCGGATGCCGTTGACGTAAGTGCCGTTGGTGCTGTCCATGTCGCGGACGAACCAGCCCGAGTCCGCGCGGCGCAGTTCGGCGTGTCGGCGACTGACCGAACCGTCGTCGAGGACGATCTCGAGGGTCGAGAGACGACCGGCGCGCAAGACGCTGTCCGCCTCCCAGGTGCGACCCTTGACGTCCCCACTGATCCCCCTCAGACGGATCGGCAATTTCATCGACATCGACCTGCTCCTGACCCATCCGACGGGGATGGTCGATCCACCAGACCGAAGCGAGCGCCGATCATCCTGAAATGGGCCGCTTTGCGAGTTACGAATGATATTGGCTCGCCCGACTTCCTGCGAGAGTTCTCGGGGCAGTCCTTTTATAGATCAGTACGTGGGGCGAAGCAAAACCTGCATGTCCGTTTTTCGTTATATTCGGGCGAATCCTAATCTCCGCCCTCGCACTTTCGGGACAATTTGCCGAAATCGTGCAGATTCCGTTTCGGCCCGCACTCCCGCAGAGGCGTAGGAATCGGCTCATTCTCCGTCCCGATTGATAGCATCGACGAGCATGCGCAATCGACCGATTTTGTGCCGGTCGAAGTGGAACCGGAGTCGGGGCAGGTTTTTGAGGTTCGGTTCGTTGGCCTCATATGGGTCGGCGGTCGTTAGCCGGATGTCTCCCGATGGCACGATGTCGCGGAACTCGCCCCGCAGCGAATCGAGCGTTTCCGGCGAGATCGGCCGATTCAGTCGCAACAGCAGGTCGTCGCGGACGTAGCGCATCGAGTGGTACACCCGGTAAAACTGACGCACCTCGGCGACCGCCTCATCGACGCTGTCGGTGACTTTGAACAGTTGCATGTCGTACTCGGAGATGAGGCCCTCGCGCAGCAGTTCGTCGATGATGAACTCGCGCCATCGCTTCCAGTAGGTCGCACCGGGGGCATCGACGCAGACGACCGGGAACAGGTGGCTCTTACCCGTCTGGATCAGCGTCAGCGATTCGAAGCCTTCGTCGTGGGTGCCGAACCCCCCCGCGAACAGAATCACCGCGTCGGTCTCCTTGACGAACATCAGTTTGCGCGTGAAGAAGTATTTGAGCGACATCAGCTTGTCGTCGCCCTGGATGATCGAGTTGGCCGACTGCTCGAACGGCAGCAGAATGTTGATCCCGATCGAGTGTTCGACTCCCGCGCCAAGGTGCCCGGCTTCCATGATGCCGTTGCCCGCCCCGGTAATCACCATGTACCCGGCTTCGCGGATCTTGCGCCCGAACTCGACCGCCGCGAGGTAAGTCGGGTGGTCGGGTTTGGTGCGCGCGGAGCCGAATACCGTGACTTTGCGGCGGCCTCGCAGTTTGGAGAAGACTTTGAAGCAGTAGCGGAGTTCGCGCATGGAGGTGGCCAGCAACCTGGCATCGCCGCGGCTCGCGTGGTCGCGGGCGAGTTTGTCGGCGACATCGCGGATCTGGTCGAGGAATTGACGGATATCTTCGTCGGCGACGGGCGAGGTATCGAAATCGCCCCGATCCGGGTTGGCGGCATTCATCGGCACGGGGTTCCACGTGAGTCGGGAAGGGGACTACGCTATTGTAGTCCCCTTCCCGAGAAGTCGATCATTCGGAGCGGAACCAACCGCCGATCTGCTGGATGACCGAAGGCGGTTCGGTGTTGACTGTGCCACCCGCCTGCCACCATTTGAGCCACACTTCGTATTCGCTCCCGAACGACTGGCCGGTGATCTTGACGAGCGAAGCCTGGGTGCGGCCGCGGATCGCCACATCCCTGTCGGTTTGAAGAATGCGGATCAGGCACTCGATGGCTTTGGGCTCGGAGAGGTAATAACCCAGACCCCGGATCGCCGCGAGTCGCAACTCGAACTGAGACTGGTCGTCCCCGCCCGTGCCGAGGATATCCATCTCGATCGTGCGTTCCTTCTTTTTAGCGACCGGGGCCTCGGCGATCTTTACGAGAATCGCCAGACCTTCCGGTGTCCGCTTCTGCCCGATCGCTTCGAGCGTCCGGCCCTGTACGGCGATGGACACCTCCGGAGTGAACGGCAGTCCGGGCAGCGGGCGGGTCAAAGAAGCCTGCGCGAGTCCCTGTTTGGGCGCGGGCTCGGGAGCGACCGGGGATGCGACCGCCCAGGCTTTAATCAGGATCTCGCTCGCCCTGGGATCCTGGAACCGCGAGAGGGTATCGATCGCCGCGAGGCGGCAGACCCCCTGGATGTCCGAAAGGGCGGCACTCGACAGGATAGCGATGAGTTCGTCCTGATCGGCCTGCGAACCGCCGCTGGCGGTCGGTTCTTTGATGTTTTTCATCGCCCGGACGCGCTGGTCGGCTTCGCCGGACTGACGCAGGACCGTCATCGGATCTTCCGCGACGAACAGGGTATTGAACGGTGCTTCTTTGAATCGGCGCGTGCCGATATCGTCGAAACCCGCGCACCCCGCCAGACTTCCCAGTCCCATACCGGCGACTGCCACACTCACGAGCCGAATCGACCGTCGCATTGTCCGACTCCTGCGGTCCGATAAGTTCATTCGCCCGGCCTGATACACCCCGCCCCCGATCCGGTCAAGACGGGTTCCGGAACCGAGCTGAATTCGGGAGGTGAGTCGAATCGAGTCTTTTCGGGATATTCCGGGAATAAACCCCGATCGGGTGCATCTGTGTTGGAGAAGCGACTCAATACGTGTCGCCAACAATCGATGAAGAATACCTCGAAAGGGTAATAATCGTGAAAAAGTTCTCCCTGCTGCTCGCCGCGTTCCTCGTCATTGGCCTCACCGGTTGCGGCGACACCAAGACCAGCCCCAGCAAGTCCAACCCGAAGGCGAATTCGGCCGACCCGAAGGTCGCTGCCGATGCCAAGCTGGAAAATGACAAGAAGGCCGCCGACCTGAAGGCCGCCGAAGAAAAGAAGGCCGCCGACGAAAAGGCCAAAGCCGCTACCAACGTGACCGAAGCCGACAAAGACGCCGCCAAGGCCAAGGCCGAAGCCGAAAAGAAGGCCGCCGAAGCCAAGGCCGAAGCCGACAAGAAGGCCGCTGACGAAAAGGCCGCCAAGGAAAAGAAGTAATCGAACGACCGTTCGTTCTCGATTTCGTCAGGTTCTATCTCACTCCGACCGAGGAATCATTCCCATGAAGAATCTTCTTGCAGCCGCTCTGCTCGTCGCGTTTAGCCTCACCATGACCGTCGGTTGCGGTGGCGATACCCCCTCCAAGGGCTCCCCGATGGCCTCGCCCTCGATGCCCAAGGACAAGGCTCCTATGGCCCCGGCCCCGGCCCCCGGCAATGCCCCCGCCGCCAAGTAATCGGCTTTCGCCGAATACCGACAGCCGATACCCGAAAGGGTGTCGGCTCGTTTCGTTTATACACACTCACTCGTATTCGGGATCCTGCCATGCGTCGTTTGACTTCCCTCGTTCTCCTGCTGGCATGCCTTCTCACCGTCGGTTGCGGCGGATGCGGCGGGATGGGCGACAAGGCCCGCAATAAGGACAAAGATCAGCCGCGCTCGGCCGGCCTCGACTCGAAGTGACGGACGCGCTACTTCGTCCGCACGAGTTCAATCGACCGTGGCGAGCAAGCCCGACATTTCGCCCCACGCATGTTCGTTCCCCTGGGCTTTGGCCGCGACCATCCCCGCACGCAGCGTCTCCGCCGCCATTTCCAGATCGCCCAGCGCGATCCACAACTGACCCGCCATCAGAAATGCCGGGACGTACGGTTCGTCTGCGAGAAGGTCGCGTAACTGATTCGCCGCGAGAGCGGTTTCGCCTGCGGTACGGTATTCCAGAGCCAGGCCATATCTCAGAAATGCGTCCTTCGGGTCGTCGGCGAGCATCGCCTCGATCTGACTCATCCGCGCGGTCCGTTGCATAATTGCTCCTGGGTTGCAACCGGGGTACGTTCTCTATCATAGATGGTATGAAGCCTCTCGCCCTCGAAGTCCGTCAGTTGCGCAAATCGTGGGGCCGTTCGCTCGCTCTCGACTCTGCAACATTTTCGGTCGAATCCGGCGAGGTGTTCGGCCTCCTCGGGCCCAACGGGGCCGGTAAGACGACCCTCCTGTCGATCCTGTCGTGCCTGACCTCTGCCGATGCCGGCGAAGTCCTGATCGAAGGCGAACCCCTCCGCCGCGACGATCCCGCCCACAAACGCCTCATCGGTATCGGCACCCAGGATCTGGCGATCTACTCCGACCTGACACCGGTCGAAAATCTGCGGTTCTTCGGCCGCCTGTACGGACTGCGCGGCGACGACCTCGATTCCCGCGTCGAGGCTATGCTGGAACTCACCGAACTCAAAGACCGGGCGAGACAGCGGGCGGGGACGTTCTCGGGGGGCCAGAAACGCCGCCTGAATCTCGGGGTCGCTATGGTCCATCGCCCGAAGATCCTCTTCCTCGACGAGCCGACCTCGGGGGTCGATCCTCAGTCTCGCAACCACATCTTCGAGCGAGTCCGCCGACTCGCCGAGGAAGGCACGACGATCGTTTACACCAGCCATTACATGGAAGAAGTCCAGACGCTGTGCGAGCGGATCGCCATCCTCGACCGGGGTCGGGTGGTCGCGTGCGATACCCTCGCCGGGTTGCTGTCGCTTCTCGACGGCGCGGTGACGTTCTCGGTCGATGGCGATGCGATGGGCCTCGCGGATGCGCTGCGCTCGATGCCGGGATTGCGGGTCGATGCCGTCGACGGTTCGCGGGTCGCTCTCGCGGGGGCGGACGTGTCGCGGATGCTGATGCAGGTTCTGGACCTGCTGCGCTCGCGCCGCCAGAACCTGACCGACCTGAAACTCACGGAACCGAATCTGGAGCGGGTATTCCTGCACCTCACCGAGCGCACCCTCCGGGACTGAGCCTTCATGAACTCGATTCTGACACTCGCCGCCAAAGACCTGCGCCTGCTCGTGCGCGACACCCGCAGTGCGATCATTCTCCTGCTGATGCCGCTCTCGTTCGTCGTCGTCCTCGGACTCGCGGCCGGCGAAAGTTTCGGCCAGAAGACCGACGACCGGCTGCGATTATCGGTCGTCGTCGAGGACGACGGACGAATCGACGGCCCGCCGAGCGCGTTCCCGGGCGTACCGTGGTCGGAGGTATTCCTCCGAGACCTGTCCGGCTCGGCCGACATCCGCATCGAGGCGATCCCCGACCGGGCGACCGCCGAACGACTGATCCGCGACAGCAAGCGGTCGGCGGTATTGATCTTCGAGAAGGATTTTTCGCGGCGGGTCCATTCGTGCTCGTTTCTGTCCGTGGCCGAACCGCCCGACCCCGAACCGCTCAACCCGCTCTACCGCGACGGTATCGACATCGATCGGTTGGGCATCACCCTGCTGCGCGACCCGACGCAGCAGGTCGCGGCCTCGATCATCGAGCAGGTCGCACAGGTGACGATGCTGCGGGTGGTGATCCCGTGGATGATCGGTCGGGCGTTCGAGCGAGTCGGCGACGAGAAATTCATGGACCAGATGTCGAAGGACTTCCCCCTGATGGGTCTGCTCCCCGGGCGGGTCAAAAAGGATCTGGGGCCGCTGGTGCAACAGACCATCGGTAAGCTGTTTTCGCGCTACAACTTCACCGCGAAGTCGTGGGCGGGTCTGACTCGGGCCGAGACGCGGACGGGCGACTCGGTCGCGGTGAGTACCTTCGAGAGCGAGCCGTCGGGCGGATTGATCCCGCGCGGTGCGAAACGCTGGCAGGTGCTGGTGCCGTCGCTGACGGTGATGTTTATGTTCTTTCTGGTGCTGACCTGCGGGTGGTTGTTCGTCGCCGAACGCCGTCAGGGGACGCTCGTCCGCCTTCGGGCGGCCCCCCTGAGCCGGACCGCGATCCTGCTGGGCAAGCTGATTCCCTGTCTGCTCGTGTCGATGTTCCAGGGGATGTTTTTGATGGTCGCGGGCTACCTGATCTTCGGTATGTCGTGGGGAACGGAGGCGTGGGCGATCCCGCTGGTGGTGGCGAGTGTTTCGTTCGCGGCGATGGGGCTGGCACTACTGATCGCGGGACTGGCTCGCACCGAAACCCAGGTGGCGATCTACGGAACGCTGTTGGTGCTGTTGCTCGCTGGGGTCAGCGGTTCGCTGATGCCGCGCGACCTGATGCCCGAGTCGATGAAGCGGGTCAGTTACATCACTCCCCATGCGTGGGGTCTGGATGCGTTCAATCAGTTACTGACGAACCCCGCGCCGAACCTCGCGATCGTGGGGACCGCGTGCGCGGCGCTGCTCGGCTTTGGGATGGTGTTCCTGGTTCTCGCGTGGCTTTTAACGAGGCTGGAATGACCGACGCGCTCAGAGCATATCGCCCATCGCGCCGCCGTAACCGCCCCGATGTCGCTGTTCGGTCCACGGATCGCCCAGCATGTGATAGCCGCCGTGCCGCCATTCTTCCCAAAACCCGGGGCTGTCGATTTCCATAAACGTCAGCGAATTCGCCCACTTCGCACTCTTCCACGCATACAGTCGCGGGACGATCAGCCGCATCGGGTAGCCCATCGGCAGGGGCAGGGCTTCGCCGTCGAGTTTCAGGGCGAACAGGCAATCCTCGCCGAAAAACTCCGACACCGGCAGGTTGGTCGTGTACCCGCACGAACAGCCGACCATTACGAACTTCGCCCGCTCGGACGGGCGGATGTGCGCCAGGAGTTCTCGCGTCGGCACGCCTTCCCAGAGGTTTTCCAGCACACTCCAGCGCGTCACGCAGTGGAAGTCGGCTTTCACCCGAATGCGAGGCAGCGAGGAGAATTCGGCCCACGTCCACGAGATCGCGGGGGTTTCGAGGAAGTCGGCATCGACGGTAAACCGCCACGTTGCCGGGTCGAAGTCGGGGCGTTCGTGGGCGGTATATTCGGTGTATTTGCGGGTTTTGACCTGACCCGGAGGTACGCGGTTAGCGCGTGCGGTGTCCGGGCTGACGACGATCGGCAAAGTGGTTGCGTCCGGCATGAGTCACCTGGAAACGGGTACGAGCCCCCGATCGACCGATCGGGGGCTCGTCGTTATTATTGGCGCTGGATGCCGATCTCGGCCAGGATTCTCGCAGCCCGGTTGGCATCGTCGATCGAATCGAAGGTGACGTAACCGAGGAATCGACCGCCGAGAACGCCGAGGATCGAGCCGTGCAGGTTGATCCCCGCTTTGGCCCATTCGATCTTCAGGCGGTGCGCCAAGCCTGCGGTATTGTCGCCTTCGAGGCGCATGACGACGGGATCGAAGCTCTCCGCCATGCCGATCGAGCGGGCCAGACGGATCTGTTCCGGGGTGGTCAGCGGCGAGACGTAGAGCGTCCCCTCGCCGGGTTTGCCGGGGTTGCGCTGGGTGTATACGTAGTCGAGGTTGGAGCCGGCTTCGGCGAGTGCCGAGAGGGTTTTGGCGACCCCGCCGACCTCGTCGCGCACTTCGCACGACCAGATATGAACGCGGTCCATTTTGAAACTCATGGTAAACCTCTTTCGCGGAAAGCCCTTCGGACCCGACTCGGTTCGCAGGCCGGTGACCGAACGGGAAGCGGATGGGGGCAAGCCGGGGATCCTCCCGTAAAGGGGAATCCCCGGCAAGTCTTCGGCAGAAGAGTGTATCCCGACGGAAAGCAACGGCGAGACTGGACGGATGGAAATGTCGGGCGAGGTCGAAGAATTAACGCGCGGTCAGGCGATTCATCGCCGCCGCACTGAAATCGACGCGGATCGCTTCGCCGCCTTTGAAGGAAACGATCTGCGTCGAGGATTCCGGCTTGCCGTCCCTGGTCACTTCCGCGCGGAACCGGTAAACGTATTGCGCGTCTTTGACGAGTTCGGGGGTGACGAATTCGCGCATCCCGGTCGTCGGTACTCGCTCGCTGTCGTTGACGAACAATTTGGCGTCGTCCGGCAGAATCACTTCGACCCGGCTGGAGATCCGTTCCATCTTCGTCGCGGGGACTTCGGAGAAATCGACCGCAACGGTCTGACCGGCACGGACGAGAACGGTTTTGCTGTCGCGGCGGGTCTGCCCGTCGCGGGTGTATTCGATCCGCAGGTCGTACTGATAATCTTCGCCGACGTTGAGGGTCGGGGTGACGAACTCGCGGCGAGCCGAGGTCAGCGCGGTCAACTGCCCCTGAGCGAACAACTTCGCGTCGGCGGGGAGGGCGATCGTCACCGTCGCCCGAGAAGTCGTCGGTGCGAGGGTCTTCTTTTCCGAAGACGAATCCTTTTTGTCTTCGATGCGCGGCATCATCGGGAGCATCGGGTCCATCATCGACGGCGCGACGGAACTCCGGGGGGCGTTATAAATCATTCCGTACGACGAACCGTAGCAGGAGCTGTAATTCGACACGCCGCCGCCGTAGATCCCGTAACCGCTGCAAGACGAGTAGGGAGTCGTTCCCGAACCGTAGCAGGAGTTGTAACCGCTGCTGCTGCAACAACCCGAGCAGGAACTCGTCGGGTACGACGACGAATAGCCGACCGAAGGCGAGGCGACCACGCCGCCGCCGTAGATCCCGTAACCCGAACAGTTATAGCTCGACTGCCCCCAGGTCGTACCGTAATACGAGGGGCCACCGCTGCACGAACCCGAACACCCCGAGGAATACCCCGAGCACGACCCGTAGCAACTGCTGCCGTTGCAGGACCCCGAACAACTGCTGCCGTGGCACGACGAGCCCATGCGGCCGAACAAGCCATTAAATCCGGTGACATCCGGTGCGGCGGTCATCGCCACCATCAGGACCATGCTGTACATCGTAGGTGTCTCCCGATCGAAACGGAGGTCTTTTCCCGACTTACGAACCTCGGGAAAAGTTAATCTGCATAAGATACATAGATCAGGATAAACCCGAGCGGTCGATCCGTCAAAAGGATTTGCAGCGATTTTGCGTATCGGGTAATCTTTGGGTGTCGGGGTGGGTCGTCACAACCGACACAATCGCTGGTGTCGGTCATTGGAGCAGTCGTCCGAATGCGGGCGAGAAGGGTTGAGGCATGTCTCGCTGGAATCTGGCCTGGCTGATCGGTTTGCCGATCTTCTTCCTGGTGACGCTGACGATGGTGCGATCGGCCCCGGTTCGCGGCACGGACAAGGATTACCAGCGGGTGCGTCTGCTGGTGGACGTATTCGCGGAGATCGACCGCTATTACGTCCGCGAACTCGACGACAAGCAAAAGACCAGGCTGATCGAGGACATGATCAACGGCGGTCTGGAAAAGCTCGATCCGTATTCGACGTACCTCAACGAGGAAGAATACCGGCAGTTCAACGCCTCGAGTCAGGGGAGTTTCGGCGGGATCGGCATCACTCTGGGGGTCGATCAAAAGACGGGGTTGCTTCAGATCGTCGCGCCGATGGTCGGCACTCCGGCGTGGGACGCGGGAATTCAGTCGGGCGACATCCTGCTCAAGGTCGACGACAAGTCCGCCGAGGGCCTCAAAATCAGCGACGTGATAACCTTCATTCAGGGCGAACCGGGGAGCGAAATCTCTTTGACGGTGCAGCACGAGATCTCCCGCAAGGTCGAAACCTGTACGATGAAAAGGGCCAAAATCGAAGTCCCATCCGTCCTCGGCTGGACGCGCCAGGACGATAACCCGAAGGAGTGGGACTACTTCGTGGACCCGACATCCAAAATCGCCTGCATCCGCCTGCTCCAGTTCTCGGAGACTTCGACTCGCGACATGACGCGGGCGATGGCTCGCATCGCCGCAGACGGGGCGAAGGGCCTGATCCTCGACCTGCGCGACAATCCGGGGGGGCTGCTGACCTCCGCCGTCGAGGTCTCGGACATGTTCCTGAAAAGCGGTCGGATCGTCAGCACGAGGGACCGGCACGGACGGGGTCAGGAATGGGATGCCAAAGCCGATGGCACGCTGTTCGAGCCTGCGGATTCTCACCCGATCGCCATCCTCGTCAATCGGAACAGTGCGTCGGCTTCGGAGATCGTCGCGGCGGCACTTCAGGACCACGCGCGGGCGGTCGTCATCGGCGAGCGGACCTACGGCAAGGGCAGCGTTCAAAAGGTGCTACCGCTGGGCGATGCCGAAAGTCCTGCGGCACTGAAACTGACGACCAACAGCTACTGGCGACCGAGCGGTAAGAACATCCATCGGCATCCGGACAGCAAAGAAGCCGACGACTGGGGTGTGCGGCCCGATCCCGGATACGAGATCGTCCTCAAAGACGAAGAACGGCTGGAATACGCGCGATACCGCCGCACCCGCGACAGCATGCGGGGGCGGGATCAGGGGAAGGTGCCCGAGGGCGGGAAAGCGTATGTGGATCGCGCGATGGACAAGGCGATGGAGTACCTCAAAGGGAAGAATTGAATGCGACCGCGATCACCAGTAGTTGCTGGGTTGCATTCCTGTCCGAGCCCCCCGGAGCGAGGAGATGGCGTTCGACGTAACCGCGAAGCGGGAGCATCCCGGAGGGATGCCAGAAGGTAGCCGGGGGTCGAGACCGCGAAGCGGTCGATTACCTCCGGTGCGGGGCGATGGCGTTCGATGCCTTCGGCCGCGAATGCGGGGCGATGGCGACGAATGTCTTCGATGCCTTCGGGCGACAATCGTGGTCGGAAGGTGGGTCGGGCTCCAGGGTTCGGCCCGATTCGATCACCCCGCCGGGTCGAAGACATTCGACGTTCGCGTGTCGCACCGGGGGTAATCGACCGCGTTGCGGTCTCGACCCCCGGCTACCTTCTGGCATCCCTCCGGGATGGTACGTGTTTAGCCTTTGTTGCCGGTGAGGGAGGCTCGGTGCGCGAGTTCGCTCACGGTGTTCAGCTTCCGCTGATCCCAGGTGACGATCACGCTCACCAACCGCTCCCACGTCCGCGCTCCCCGTTCGGTTTTGTTACCGCACGAGATTTTGCGGGCGATTACCGCGGGCCTCAACGCCCGCTCGGCTCGGTTGTTCGTCGGCTCCACAACGCCCGGATGGTCCAGACACGTCAACAGGTACGGACGCTGTTTCTGAAGGCGATTGCGGATCTTTCGGTCCTCGGCCTGGGTCACTTCCCGCGACAGCAACTCGTCGCAACGGGCCGTCAGAGTCTTTCGCGCCATCTCCACGTTCGAGGCCGGCAAATTCAACAGCGCGTGCCAGATCTGGCAGACCTGCCGGAAAAAGGCCGCCCACGCTTCGAGATAACCCCGGTCGATCAGACCCGGCGAATCCAGTTGCTCCCGGATCGCCTTCTGGTGGTGCGCGATGCACTTCGACTTCGATTCGTAGGGCAGGCCGTCGTCGTACACGTTGAGGCAGTCGCTCACCAGCGTCCCGCCGAAGTCGGGCGTGAGCACGTCGAGCACGACTGCCTTACCCCGGTTGTCCCGCACCTGGTAGAGGGTGGTCGAATCGCTGGTGAACGTCCAGAGCCAGTGTTGCGGCCCGCCCACCCACCAACTCGTCTCGTCCACATACACCGCCGGGCTCGCCCGCAGGTCGTCGAACAGTTCCCGGTATTGCGGTTCGATCCGGTCGGCCAGTCGGTCCAGAGCCTGGCTCAGACCCCCCGGCGAGAGGACCAGTCCGCAGGCATCCAGCAGGACCCGGCAGGTCTTACGCATGCTCATGCCGTGCTGCTTATTCAGGGTCGCCGCCAGTGCGATCGCTCGCGGCCCCAGGTGGACCGCGCTCGCGGAGTAGCCCGAACCGGTCTGGAGCGGATGAGTCGAGGCGACCGGCCCGCAGCACGGACAGGTTCCGGTTCGGGTGGTGATCCGGTAAACCACCGGTCGGACGACGGGGATTTCCTCGATGTACTGAACGCGCTCGCGGATCTCCTGCACGGCCCCTCGACACTGCGGGCACTCGGTCAGGGGCACGTCGATTTCGTGGTCGATCCGGGTGGGAATGGGGCGGTTGGTGCCTTTGTGTCCGGGCTTCTGTCCGGGCGACTTCCGTTCGGATGCGGCGATTTTGGCCGACTCGCGTCGGCGGAACCGTCCGGCCTGACGGCCCGATTCTTTTTGCAGAGCGTCGAGGGATGCGGCGAGGGTATTTTTCTCGGCGGTCGCAGCGAGGAGTTGAGTTTGAAGGGATGCGTTTTGGGCGACGAGTTCGGAGACCCGAACGAGGAGTTCCTCCCGTGCGAGCGTGAGGGCGTGGATCTGGACCGCCTGTCGTTCGACGAGGCGGTTCCAATCTTCTTCGGTCGGCAACGGGGATGGGGCACGATAATCCAACATACTGCATTTCTAGCGGAAGATGCACAGTCCGCCCAGAGGCTAAACACGTACGAGGGATGCCAGAAGGTAGCCGGGGGTCGAGACCGCAACGCGGTCGATTACCCCCGGTGCGGGGCGATGGCGTTCGATATCTTCAATGCCT